>Ga0315336_1001987_pt1 | contig 34460 bp, 32 predicted proteins | sample ASW5metaG_FD_204512 | JGI IMG/M metagenome (GOLD analysis project Ga0315336, IMG submission 204512) | Ammonia-oxidizing marine archaeal communities from Monterey Bay, California, United States - ASW #5 | ecosystem: Environmental > Aquatic > Marine > Intertidal zone | place: USA: California...
TGAGCAGCGCCGAGTTCGAAGACCGGGCGATGAACGACGCTGGAGTCGCACTGCTCCCTGGGAATGATTTCGGCGAATTCGGAGAAGGATACGTTCGCTTGTCCTACGCAAACTCTCAGGAGAATATATCCAAGGCCGTAGAGAAACTGGATGCCATGGTTCGCCAGCTGGCCTAACTGTCTAGGGATTGAGGACGCAATCCCATTCAGATATACTAGCGGCGCTCAGCACCGCATGATTCGGGTTGTCCCAGACTAACCAAGATTGAAAATAGATTCGGAGGACTCACAGTGATTTCACAACTTCGCATCTACACAGTCAACAAAGGCATGACCGACCAATGGGTTAAGCACTTCACCGAAGTGCTGGTGCCTATGCAGGAGAAGCAAGGCATCAAGATTGGCGGCATGTGGGTTAACGAAGACAAGAACCAGTTCATCTGGACGCGCAGTTTTGCAGACGCTGAGGACGTGAAAGCCAAAGAGGCTGCGTTCTACGGGTCTTCGGATTGGGCCGCGACGGTGGACCACACCCGTAGTCATATCGCTAGGACTGTCGTTCAAGCGATGGAGTCCGCCGTGAAGACGGACGGGGATGGCCTGACCATCGGGACCGAGAAGGTATCCCAGCTTCGGATGTACACGGTGAACGGTGGCATGATGGACCAATGGGTAAAGCTGTTCTCCGAAACCCTGGTGCCCCTTCAGGAAAATCTGGGTATGAAGATTGACGCCCAGTGGGTCAATGAAGACAAGAACCAGTTCATCTGGATTCGCAGCTACGCCGATGACGATGACTTGAAGGCCAAAGAAGCCGCCTTCGGTGCGTCGCCTGATTGGCAAGTACACCGGGAAAACGCAGGGAGCCATCTGGCCCGTCTGGACGTTATCAAGATGAATGCCGTGGCCAAAGTGGCGGTAAAAGCCTAAGCCCCATCTCCGGCACGTCCGGATCAGTTCTAGGAGGAAAGGGTATGGACCTGGGTTTCAGTGAGGTCCAACAGATGCTGAAGAGCAGCGCTCAGGAGTTTCTTTCCCAGGAGTGTCCGCTGACCCTGGTGCGGGCTATGGAAGAGGACAGCTCGGGCGAAAACGACCAACTTTGGCGGCAGATAGCCGGCCTGGGTTGGACCGGTGTGGCGTTCCCAGAATCCTACGGCGGCACCGGCGGCGATTTTCTGGATCTGGCGGTGCTGCTGGAAGAGATGGGCCGGGCCTTGTGCCCAAGCCCCTTCTTTTCCACTGTCGTGCTGGGGGGTATGACCGTTCTAGACGCGGGAAGCGATGCGCAGAAACAAGACATAGTTACCCGGATTTGTGACGGGCAGTTGTTGATGACTCTGGCGTTGACCGAGCAGACAGCTACCTACGATGCTTGGGGGGTGGAAGCCGTAGCCACTCGCCAAGGGGACAACTACGTGCTTGAAGGAACTAAGCTGTTTGTTCCGGACGCTCACGTGGCCGACCTGATTCTGGTCGCGGCCCGTACTTCCGAAAACACCGATCCGGCTGATGGGATAAGCCTCTTCCTAATTCCCTCAGGAACCTCCGGGCTGTCTGTTACCCAACTGAGCACCATCGCGGATGATAGGCAATGCGAGGTGATTTTGAACCAGGTGTCCGTTCCCGCTTCGTCGGTGTTGGGTGAAATAGACCAGGGTTGGCCGATTCTGCAACGGACCCTGGAGAGAGCCACTGCCGGCAAGTGCATCGAGATGTTGGGCGGAGCTGCGGCCGTCGTGGATATGACGGTCGAGTATGTTAAAGGACGGACCCAGTTTGGGCGCCCCATCGGCAGCTTCCAGGCGGTCCAGCATCACTGTGCGAATATGGCTACCGACGTGGAAGGTAGCCGAGTGGTGGCATATCAGGCGGCTTGGAAGGTATCGGAAGGCGTTCCGGCCCGGCGTGAAGTTTCGGTGGCAAAAGCTTGGGTGAGCGCGGCATACCAACGTGTATGTTCCACAGCCCACCAGACACACGGGGCCATCGGATTCACCAAGGAACATGACCTGCAGCTTTATACCAGGCGGGCAAAGGTTCAAGAGCTTAACTACGGCGACGTTAATTTCCACAAAGATGTAGCTTTGCAACACGTAGAAAGCGATCTTGCCTAGTCCTACACTGGCGCTACCTCAACTTCTTACACCGGCCGATTCGGAGAGCAGCCTTAATGAGTACCAGCGAATGTATCTTCTGCGGTATGGCCCGTGACTCCGGCAACGAAGCCCCTATCTATCGGGATGAGCGGGTTTTCGTGCTCAGGGACATTAACCCCAAGGCCCGGACTCACCTTCTGATAATCCCCAATATGCACTTGCCATCCCTGGCGTATATTGGCCCTGGTCAGGTTCCGATAATGGGCCATCTGTACGTGGTAGCAGAGGAGATGGCCCGGCGAGAAGGGGTTACTTTGAGCGGTTATCGTCTTGTCTTGAACCAAGGTACGGACTCAGGACAGGAGATCGAACATCTCCACATGCACCTGCTGGGAGGACAGCCCCTGCGGAACATGGGCTGATGGATGCTGCCGTTCTTCAGCGGCGGGTCGAAAGATTGCCCGGCGGTCTACAGTCCCACATCTACCGGGTAGTCGATATTGCCCGGGAGTTGGCCGTTCGACATGGTGTTGACCAAGAACAGGCCGCCCTTGCAGCGTTGGGCCATGATGTGGCCAGAGCCATGACCGACAGTGAATTGTTGCGCCGGGCCAAAGGTATGGGCCTACCGATTGGGCTCATAGACCGACGATTGCCTATACTTCTTCATGGTCCGGTGGGCGCGGAGATTCTCCAGGAAGAAGCCAGCCTCACCGACCTTTCAATATACAAGGCTGTGTATTGGCATACCACTGCCAGTCCGGGTTTGGATGAGTTGGGTAAATTGGTGTTCATAGCCGACAAGCTGGACCCGGATAAAATTGCATACTACCCATATCTGCCCCAGATTCGCGAGATAGCGTTTCAGAATCTGGATAAGGCCATCTTGGAATTTCTAAAGCGGCGAACGATGGACCTGCTCGATCAGGGCGAAATGGTCCACCCCATGATGGTTGAAACTCGAAATGCCATGCTTGCTGCTTCAAACTTGATTGAGAACTCCACCGGTCGCGCTGACTGAGGTGGACCCGGTTTTTCGTATAACCGGGTAAGCGAAGGTCCTACGACTACTTCCGCTGCTATGACAGCCAAAGGTTCCATCAGTTCTGGTGTTACCGGTCTCCAACCCAGGTGTTCAGCGGACACTCAGCGTAATCAGATGAACGACCAAGGGAAAGGAAGCGGTCACAAAGTGGAGCATTGGTAGACTTGGGAATGCCGGCGGGATTCTCACTTAAGATTGCCTCAACCCCGTTCAACCGATGGGATTCTCTTCAGAAATACGCAAAGCATTCATCTGGCTTCTCTTCGTAACGCGTCCCTAATCTCCTCACTTATCCAGTACTTAGGGAAGTTCCTATTCGAGGATTCAAAACTCATCGAAATCCGGGTGTCTTCACCTTGGTGCTCCACGTTTGGATTGCACAACATAATATGTATTTCCGAACAACTAGGAGACGCAATGAAATGACTCTCAATGAAATGGTTCAGCCACGATTCTTGCATCCCCGTTTAGGCCATCCGTGTGAATGCTTCCCCGATATCGAAGAGATTCTAAGAGAGCCTTCTGCCCACCATTGGCTCAAAATCGCGCTGATCGGGGCGTTAAGTCTAAACCCCGAGGAAGTGGCTAAAGATGCGGAAGTGCTGATGGGAGTTCTAGGCCAGTGGGCGGACCATTCGATACGCGGCCACAGCCTCAGCAACTAATCAACTTCGGAGACTGGTGGAAATCAAGGACTGGCATAGTCGGTAAATGGTGGCCTGGGATCTTTCCAACTGATTGAATCCACAGAACTTGGCCGGCTTCCGCCACAATAGCCGGTGGCACTAGAGGTAGCTAATCGCTATCCATCGTAGGCTCGATTCTTAGGGAAAAGGCCGCAGCCGCATTCCGTGCTTAAATCTCAAGAATATGCCGCCCACCGCGCTCCGAATCCTTTTGGGAATGAGTCTCCTTGGTGTTGACCAAGCAAGGCCGATTGCCTGTAGAAAAACCTTATCAAACCTACCAGCAATCTCAATATTTTGTAACCTATAGGATGTCCTCGACACCTGCATTCATCGCCACAGCGGAACTGCTAATCTGGCTGAACCAGGCCATTGAGCTTTTATGGCTGCTCACTGTATTTCTTTTGCTTTCGGCTTTCTTAGGCCAGGACTACGCCAAGGCCGAGACAATCATAGCCTAGGTGGAAGTACCGAAAGTAGCCCTGTTACGTACCCTGGTTGGTTTGATGGCTGTGCTGTGGTTGATATATTGGGGACTCCACGGCACTTTTAGAGTAGGAAGCGCTTTCCGCCTAAAACCCTCCCATCCCAGGGGCTAGAGTGGTTGAACGGCGTGATGCGGGGCCATCCCCACCGCTGGTTGTTCGTGGCCGTGGGTTTCTACCTAGGTACCACCGTACACAGTACTGCTTTATCTGGATTATCGAGCATCAGCCTTTGGGGAGAAGTGCCCGGCCAAGACGGCTACCCCGCATATACGGTCGCCGCATATGTCTTGTTGTTCACAGTGCTTGCGACCCACGTAAAAACACACTCCCAGTTGTGGATGCTGTTGACTGCGATAATGGCCATGGGAGTAATCGTCAGCGGCTATGCCGTCCTACAGCATTACGGAAATGACTTCCTGCATCTGAGCGAACAGACCGGGGGCAACGTCACGGCTTTCATGGGAAACAAGATATTCGCCTCCACAGTGATGCTGACACGATCTCGATTACCGTGGTGGCCGTCGTGATTGCCCTCGCTAAACTCCCTGAGTGAAGTCAAGCGGCACAAAAGCAACTGTCCTCACCGCTACCCGCATCGGCTATTTTGGTTGCCGGTGGGCTTGGGTTGGCCGTAGCGATATTCGGAGCAGTGCTTCTCAACCCGTCTTTGAAGACCGGCGTTGACTTGGATTCAGCTGAAAGGACAACCAGCATCTCCGCTTCTCCTGACTACGTCATATCAACGATAACGGTGACCGATTCGGTTAGCCCGGCAATGGCGAGGTCTTCTCCCATCGCTGCGCTGGACGGAACAACACGACCAGAGACATCTGGGACGATTACCGTGGCCATGGATTCCACTGCATCACAAGCTTTAGAGCGATTGGCTTCCCTAATAAGAGTAATGGACGGAGGCTTGTTTGGAGGCCGACAAACGCACTGGGATGTTTCGTGGATATTGATTAAGGACCGTCCATGGCTCGCATTCGACGACCTCAGTTTCCGGTGGTTACGTCCTTTGGTGGGATATGGGCCTGATCTTTTCCGATATACATACTTGCTGAAGAGTCCTCCGGAGAGCGTAGGTCTGTCCCCACTAGAGCCCGACCACGCCCACAACTGCTTCATTCATCAAATGGTGGAACAAGGCATCCTCGGCGCGCTTAATGCCTTGGGATTATTTGCTGCGGTCTTGCCTGACGGCACCTACCAACTTCTACTGTCGAGTAGGGAGATGGGGCCGCTCCATAAGCTCCTCTTGATCGCTATCCTTTCGGTGCTGGCCGGACGGGCTGTGGAAATGATGGCGGGTGTCGCCAGAATCTCTGATTTGATTGTCCTTTGGGTATTGCAGGGGATGTTCGCAGCGCTTCCCGTGGCGATGCAGTCATCTGAGCTTAAGCCGCAACCAGTCCCCCTCCCGAAACCGTCGGAGGCCGCGTGTAAGCCGCCCTGCATCTGCTCCGTCGATTGAGGGCAATCGGGGCTATGGTTGTGGAAATGGGCGGTGGTCACCGGTCTGATAGTCGTTATTTTGGTGCTAACGTGGATGAAGGGCATCAGTTATCCAATAGCCGTAGTGCAGGCGGGCCAATCACTGGAACATTCACGCCAAGGAGACCTTCCTTCGACTCTGGCCGCCATTGGTAAGGCCATCGCAACAGCTCCCGACGTTCCGGTCTGCTACAACTGGAGGGTTTCCGTTTACAAGGACTACCAGGGTTACACCCAAGGACCTCGTGTCCAGCTATGAGTCAATCGAGGGGACGCTGGCTATCAGGCTCGCTTAGCGAAGTTGAGCCATGAAAGCAATCTGGCAGGATCCGACCAACGACCGTTTTATTACTGCTCACGCGTAGCCATGGCGAACTCTGCGCTTAGCCTGGAACCGGATGATGAGGTGATCGGGTTTCACCGGTAAAGTCTGGCTCTGGTTCCCGGTAGCTGGGCGTTGCTTAACAATCTGGCTTCCGCATATCTAAACCAAGGAAAACCGGACAAGGCATTGGGTCCACTGCAGGAACCCTTAGAAATCACCAAGGGTACGAATGTGTCGGCAAGCGCCATAGTTCTTAGGGCGATGGCATATGTGGGTTTGGGCAGACACACGGAAGTGATCAATGATTTGGACCTGATAATCGAGGCCGACGCGGTTAACATCAGAGCCCTTGCCGTCAGGGCAGCGGCCTATGCAAACTTAGGACAGGACTTGAAAGCGCGGTCGGATGCAGACCGGGGGGGTCGAACTGGGTGGAAACGGAGCTGCGATAAACAGAGCGCTAGAGGAGATTAGGCAAAGGCGATAGTGCAGATTAAGATTGATTGAGATTACTATCGGCATAGGCTAGGAGGCGTACAAAAAGGCGTCGGAATGGGCACCGGTATGAAGGAATAATCTTCTCAGTTTATGGCGGCAAGCCTCGCTCTTAGTCTAGTTAGCTATCCGGTGAAGAGGCCAGATACCGATGGGGTGCCGGGACCCGCGAGGTAAGGCCAGTTGATTGTAGGCCCGAATGTGGTTGATATAGCGGCGTTGATTATTCGCCATCTTCTTTGATGAACAATGGTATCCGCCGCAAGCTCTCGACAATCTCAGATCGCATGATACTAGTGTCAGCGGTTCCGGATTCGGCCAGCACAGACCTGATATTCGTACCGCTGATTTGCCTCGTAACCTCCGGCAGTCTGCCTTGGTGAGGGCAGGTATTTTCCGTGACGATGCCGTCACAGACAGAGCAGTGATATGGTCCCGCGTAGCGGAGAATCTTGATGCCCAATTCGGATTCGAAGTGGCCAGCCAGGTCGCGGGCGTCGTATATCCCGTAGTAATTGCCCACTCCAGCGTGGTCGCGTCCGACTATGAAATGGGTGCAACCATAATTCCGGCGGATGATAGCGTGCATCACGGCCTCCCGGGGTCCGGCGTAGCGCATGGTGGTAGATAGCACGCCAAGAAGGATTCTTTGCTGGGGTAAGAACCCCTCTATCATCGTTTGGTACGCCGTCAGGATGGCAGCTGCTGTAAAGTCTCCACGCTTCTTTAGGCCCACCAAGGGCTGAATGAATAATCCGTCGGCTTGTTCCAAGGCGAGACGAAGCAGGTATTCATGGGCCCGGTGCGGCACATTACGAGTTTGAAAACCTACGATACTCTGCCAGCCCTGTGAGGCAAAGTGATTCCGGGTTTCCTCTGGAGTGAGATTATGTTGAGAAAACTCTAGAGAGATACGCTGGGTGAGACGCACTGACCCCCCGATAAAAAACTCTCCTATGCTTAACCACTGGGCAACGCCAGGATGACGGATGTCACGAGTACCGTAGACTTTCTCAGCTACCTCCTCCTTGTTACAGGTGTAAACACTGTCAGGAACTATCTCTCCAACTTCCTTTCCACCAAATAGTAAGGTCACTCGACTGGCCTTAGCTGCGGCTCTGCCCTCCTCTGGTGTAACATCTAGAACCACCGGCAAAGGGAAGAGTTGACCGTTGGGCAAGCGCATGCTCTCTGTGACTGATGACAGGTCATCTTCATCCATGAACCCGGTCAACGGCGAGAAGCAACCCAGGGCGATGTTTTCCAATTCAAGGTATTGGCGCAGTTTTATATCGATTCGAGCTGAAGTCATTCTCTTCACTAGGGGAGTCGTCTTTATCTGTCAGAGTGCATCCCGGATGGTGTAGGGCGAGATGATAGCCTCAAGTGGCGTCATCTGTCGCGGCCGTGGTTTGCCCGACTTTTTCTATATAGTCCGCCGCAACTTTACCGCTGCTCCCGACATTGTATATCCAGCGGCTCCGCAAATCCCGTATATGTTCTTTCCGATCGCCGGGATTCTCGCACAGCTTCTCAACCAATCCCGGTACTTCCGATAGCCGTTCCGGTGATACTACATCCCCTATCTCAGTCCGTATCTGCACCTCGATAGGTTCGATGGTCAGTCTCTCGTATTCCGGGTTGTTGACCTTTCTGGGCACATCCACGAAAAGAACAGGACGCTCCAGGCCGAAGGCATATTCCAGGGCCGCTCCGGACCAGTCGCTAATCATCACATCGGACCGGCCCACGGTGCCTTGGGAAGTGAGGTCCATGTCCAGGCTAAAATCAGTATTGGAGCCAAACCGTTCCTGCAGTTCCTCCAGTAGTTTCTTGCTATTGCGTATGGTCATCGCATGGGGCCGCAGCGTCACCCGGTAGCCTGCCTGAAGCAACACCTCTACTAGTTCCATGCCACAGGTTTCGATCAAAGCATCATCTCCCCAAGATGGAGCTACCAATACCCTCTTGCCCTCGTTGCCGGCTATGGCTGTGGTTTCGGCAATCGCCTCTCTTGAGCGTAGGATCGAGTCAAGGTTGGCATAGCCCGCCTCAATGAGAATCTTTGGGTCCAGGCCGTACAGCTGCTCAGTGGCACGTATCTCATCCCGGTGGTGTGGCCCTACGCACATGATGGTATCGAAGTGATCGAAGGCTCCCAGACGGAATACCATGTGACTGCTGACTATAGTATGGAAGATGTAGACGTAGTGCACCGGGTATTTGGAACGCTTGATGTGGAAGGTCTCAAGATCGGGCATAGTCATGACCATGACGTCTGCCGTAAGTGTTAAGAAGAACAGCATCATGGGAATACCGAAACCGATGCAGAACGTCAGTATCCGGTCGTCTCCCAATTTAAGGACTGGGTCATCCGGGCTGGAGGTTACGTAGCAAATCCGCCGACCATGAGTCCCGGTCAACTCCCCTACAATCGCCTCAAAATGCCCCCACGCCGCAGCATCCTCGGCATAGAACACTATGGTCCGGGCATCACGCTGAACCGCCTTGAATCGGAAGAAATCTCTCCAGTAGCGGATGAAGGACGTGAACGGCATTTTATTTCTGCAACTCAGCTATCTGGATGAAGCGGCGGACTGGTTGACTCGGCTATTGTAGGTAAGGCCGTAAATGCGCGTGCTTGGCCCAAGGCCGCTCCCAAACAATTGTTTTCGACAGGTCTGAGTATATCGCAAAAAGCGCTAACCATAGCAGGGTAGCTACACCCGGCCCGATTCTTCACATGCTAAGCGTGCTGTTCTTTCCCTAAGTGTATAATGTGATTCGGAACGCCAATTGGAAGTGACTGCCGTTATGTCTGGATTCCCAATAGTCTTGCTTTACATCGACCCGGGGATTTTCATCCTTGTTCTGCAGTTCCTGGCCGCCAGCCTGCTGGGCACCGCCATCTACTTCCGCAGGACCACTCGGCAGGTGCTTAGCTGCCTCAGGCTTATTCCCCGCCGCAAAGACGGCGACGAGTCCTAGTCTCCGAAACATTGGACAGGGAACGGGTTCAGACTATGTGATTCTTGGACCCTTGGCCAGCCTGAACATCTGCCGATTTATCAGCCTGATGTCCCAGGTATGCCGGAAAAGCATCAGTGATACCATACCGTCACACCTATGTTGTTATGTGCATATCCCTGGCTGAAGTAAGCAAGCCTGTATGACCAGTTTCATCTCAAATACAAGCACCATGATACATCAGATACTATGCCAGTAATCAAGTGAGGAGAGGGTGGAGATATGCGCGCGGCGCTGAATCAGTATATTCCCTTTGATGCCATCACCAGGTGGTGGTACATATTGGTTGCTGGGCCTGCGATTGGCTTAATCCTCCGTCGGGCATTCGATTTTCGCCCTATCCGTGTTTACTATATACGTGACGATGCGGGCAAAAGGGCTTTGACTTTTTATACGGATTGGAAGGACGACTTGCTGTTGGCCACGTTTGGCTTTCTGCTGGCCGTAGGCTTAACTTGGATTCTAGAGGAGATTTACTCCCATAACAGTCAGGATGGCCATTAGTATTGACCGGGCAAATCAAGCGGTCGGCATGGGGATAAGATTGGTTTCAGTAGCAGCAGTGGTTCTCACTATAGGCGTATCTTTTTTCCTATTAGGATGCTCGACGATTAACGCAAAGTCACATCTTCTAATGGCCGACCAACGTTATGCGGAGGGGCGATTCGACGAAGCTTTAGCCGAATATGACGAAGCGATTCGCCTCCAACCGGAGTTCGTTATCGCCTATAACAGCCGTGGGGACGTTTACAATAGCCTGGGACAGTTCCAGAGGGCCATAGAGGACCTGGATGAAGCGATCCGGCTTGACCCCCAGTTTGCCCAGGCTTACAACAACAGAGGATTCTCCCATTCGGGCCTGGGACAGTTCCAGCAGGCCATAGAGGACTTCAGTAAAGCTATCAGCCTCAACAGCCTGCTTGCGATTACCTACTACAACCGGGGCAACGCCTACTACAGGCTTGGTAGTCAAGAGCCTGCTATCCAGGACCTGGACCAATCCATACATCTGGACCCCAGGTTTCCACCGGCCCACCTTGATCGAGGGAATTTATCTCTCAGCGAGGGCGAGATGCAAGAATCCATTGATTACTTTGATACAGCCATCCGCCTCAACCCTCAACTCGTCCAGGCTTACGTCAGCAGGTCGTTGGCTCACACCCGCCTAGGTGATGAAACAGCTGCCCTGCGAGACTTCGAGCGTGCAGTTGAGCTTGGGTACGACCGCAAGGAATCAGAACTACTTGAGGGAGTGAACAGTCCGCGTTAGAACGTAATGGGAACTTTGCTTATCCAAGTGCGAACCAAAGACTGCTCACGCACAGATAGGGCTATTGGTTTTGGAGCAGGGCTGCAGATTGATTGCATGGGATAGGGGATCGTGACTACCAATAAAGCCGCCACTTTCCATGATGTTCCAGTCCCTAACTTGACCAGTTGGATCAACCGTGGTCTGGAATTCCTTTGGCTGTTGACAATCATAGTAGTGCCTTTGGCTTTTGTGGACCGCGAATCAATCCTTTCAGAGTCGGAACTAGCGTATGTAGATGTGCCCAAAATAGTTGCGCTTAGAGCCCTGATTGGACTGATGGCAATCCTTTGGTTGATTGAGTGGGCTCTGCAACGCCGAAATCGAATGGGATATCCCTTTACGGGATGGCGCATGCACTGGCGGCCCATTGGCTTAGGAACTTTAACGGGTTGGCTAGGAAAGAACCCTGCGCGATGTCTGACCCTAGCGGTGGTCCTTTACTTAATAAACGTCTTACTCAGTACCTTGTTCTCCGAGACATTCAGCGTCAGTATGTGGGGAGTCGTTCCGGGCCAAGACACTTATCCAGCCTACACAATCATATGCTATGTGACACTTTTCGGCGTAGTATCCACCCACGTTAAGAGCAAATCCCAGGTAAAGAGACTGTTGTGGGCCATTGCGTTGATGGCTTTAATGGTTGGTGTCTACTCCAGGTTGCAATTCTACGGGCATGACGTTTTCAACCTACGAGAGATTCCATGTGGCACCCTGCTTGGTTCCACACTGGGCAACTCGATTCTAGCTGGCGCAGTTCTTCTGATGACCATAACAGTTTCCTTGGGGTTAGCTACAATTGATGTTGGGCAGCCCGTGAGAAGCAAGAGGTTCTGGGTTTCACTCGGCCTGTGGACCGTGATTTTAATGTTCCAGATGAGTGCATTGATTCTGGCTTTCAACCGCGGACCATACGGCGGAGCCGCGGTAGGTATATTGGCTTTATTAGCCATGGTTGCCGTCTTCACTGGGTGGCGCTCTGTCGCCAGGTTGATTCTAGTATTGGTTCTGGCCGGTGCCTTGACGGCAATCATGGTGCTAAAGCCTCCATCAATAGCTTGGTTAGGCGCCGAAGGAACGTGCCTGGTTCAAACACTAAAAGTTGATCAGGAATATCTTGCTCCTGCCGATACGTTGGCCGTGGCTTCTTTGATGTCAAACCGGATCGTCTCCATCGGAACTGCTGGGAACGACCTATTCACCGTTGACGGTGGGCTGGCAGGCGCCGGCTTATCCGGCCGGATCGGGATCTGGGAAACTTCAGGGAGACTGATTATTGGACGGCCTTGGTTTGATTTCGATAATAGCGGCCCAGCTCTATTGCGCCATTTGATTGGGTATGGTCCCGACATGTTTAAATACACTTATCTGATGGAGAGTACCCCCAAGGGACCGAACCGAGTTGTCGTCTCAGAGAGGTTCGCCCACAATTTTCTGATCCACCAGGGAGTAGAACTCGGTTTGCTGGGGGTGGTCACTACTCTCAGTCTGTTTGCTGTTCCGATCCTCGTGGGAGGATATCAACTTATTCGTCGCCAGTTTGGTGATTCGATGTTCTGCAAACTGGTAATGGTGGCGCTGTTGGCCGCCTTGGCGGCACGGTTTGTGGAGCAGATGGTTGGTGTAGCAGCGGTTTCAGATCTGACGATATTCTGGATATTGCTGGCGCTGTTCGCTGCTTTGCCGGCTGTTGCAAGGGAGCAACAATCATTGACAGGCCCAACTCCATCGCTCTCTCAACGACATGGTGCCCGAATGATAACCCGCGACACGAACATCATAACCTCCGGCGTACGGGACGCATTCCTGGTGGCAGTAGTGGTTGGTATGACGGCGGGGATCGGCCTATTAACATGGACAAAGTCCATCAACTACTTAGAGGCTGGGTTCAAAGCTCGCGATGGGCTGGAGAACATTCGTCAAGCGGAACTCTATAATGCGTTGATTTCTATTGATCGTGCGATCAAACTGGCGCCTGATGTGGCTGTCTACCACACGGTCAGAGCCGCAGTTTACTCTAGCTACCAGCGCCTGGAATCCGGGCCCAGAGAGCCGGAGTGCGACCGGTTGATCGATGGAAGCCCTTACGAAGCATGTCTGGCTCGTATGAACTATTTAGGCCACAGAGAAGCCGCACAGCAACGGCCTTTCGATTGGCGAAGCCGCGTGAATCTGGCGGAGTCCTCCCTAGCTTTGGCATTGATGGAGCGGGACGCGACCATGGCCAGTGAGTCCATCCGTCATTACCGGGAGGCGGCACGGTTGGATCCCCAGGCGTGGTGGCACTGGGAATGGCTGGCGGCGGCGCTCATCAATGTAGGCCAACCGGAGAAAGCCCTTGAGGCCTTGGACAGATCCCTGGCCATCCTCGATGGAACACGAATGTCAGCAAGCTCTCGGTTACTCCAGGGCGTGGCTTATTTGTCTTCCGGCGAGCAATCAATGGCGATAAAGTCGTTCGATGTCGCTATACGCCTCAATCCTAATCTGGCCGACGCCTACACCAATCGAGGAGCATCCTACAACTTGCTGGGGGAATACGAACTCGCGATCCAAGACCTGAACGAGGCTGTAAAACTGAGCCCTGAGATGGCTATGGCCTACAATAACCGGGGTAATTCATACGGGGACCTGAACCAACTTGAGCGGGCAGTCGAAGATTACGGCCAAGCCATCCGTCTGAGCCCCCGGTTCGCCCTGTCTTACTCTAATCGAGCGTTGGCCTATACGCACCTAGGCAGGGACGAAGAGGCTCTGGCAGATATCGCCCGGGGGATCGAATTGGGCCTCGACCCCGATGAGTTGTTGACCAAGATCAACGAAGCAAGGAGAGTTCGCTGAAATCCTTGGGTCAGCGAACGGTGCCACGACGAAGCTTAAGGCTAATGTTCTCCACGTGAGCGTTGCGGCTGGGGACTATTGCCGCGAGTCTTCCACAGAGCTCAGCCTACCGTGAGGTTGCCTTCATCCAAGACTACCTTATCCTTTGGTGTCCGGGGAGTTTGCCGTTGCGGGACTTGGGCCCAACGGAGGGAGAGTCCAGACCTCGACCAGGACTATCGGCGGCCCGGCGTTAAGCAAACATACGTGCGGTTTCGGATGATACAAGCGGCATTGGAAATAGCGGAGATGTATTGCGAACGTTACCTCTGTGATGGAGGTTTCTTCATGTCGCCAAAAAGATTTCCAAAGGACCTTGGTGGACACGAGAGCCAAGTCCGTTGGCTTTGAGATACCCTTCCGGTGTCACAATCGCGTTGACGGCTAGGAAGCCCGTTCACTAGCCTGCATCTTAATGAAGAAAGCTCACGGTCCATCTGGCATGCTTTCTTCATCCAAAAACTGGGGAATTCTTACCCTTACCGGAGAGTGGAATGGTTCATACTCAACATAGTCACCGGCCGCCGCTTCGTCCAGTCCTCGAAGCTTATGCAAGCGTCACTGTAGCCACGTATACAGCCAAAGGCGGAGACCACCGGGTTATTTAGGCATAAACCGGGCTGGAACTGTCGCCATCACACTTCCCAGCTCCGAAGTCCGCTCAGGCCGCGTCTACACCGTCAAAGACGAGTCCGTCTCCGCCTTTTCCAACAACATCACCGTTTCCACGGAAGGCTCTGAAGCCATCGACGGATCCGCCACCTACGTCATCTCAGATGACTACGGCTCCAAATCTTTCTTCTCCGATGGGACTAATTGGTTCGTAGTACCGGTCCTACCAACTACCTCAAGTGCTCCCGCCGGTGCCGACTATCTGGTGGGAACCGCCAGCGGTATCTTCTCCGCCGAGTTAGTCGTCGGAACGGCCCCTGGCGGCGAGCTAGGCGGAAGCTGGGCAACACCCACAGTGGACCCAACACATTCAAGCTCTGCCCACCATGCCCAGGCCCACCAAGCGGACCACAATAGCGGAGGCGCCGACGCCCTGAAGCTGGACGACCTGGCCGCCCACCGACGATAACACTGATCTGGATTTTCCCACTTCCGCTCACTGATTGGTCCCCAAGGGAACCGGCACCGGCGACTTCCTCAAGGATTATGGGAGTTTGGACACCCCCAGCGGTTCATCTCTCCAATCCACAGTCGTTAGTGGCAACCGTACTGCTGCCGCTGGGTCCGGCGACCAAGCTGTAACCGGAGCGGGATTTACGCCTACTGCCGTAATTGCGCTCTGCGCAGACAATGCGAATCAGGCCGTCGCTTCCTGGGGGATGGTGACGACGCCGTCGCCTAGGCCCTGATGCGTGGCTCTGCCGCAATGCTGGTGTTTAACACCCAAGCGTCATACCTGATGTGGATCGATGATGGGGGTGCCGACACTATGAGGGCCGTGCTAAAAACGCTGGACTCGGACGGATGCACATTCACTTGGACAAAGGCCGGCGCAGGTCTCCAGGCTAATTTCCTACTCCTATTTTTGAGGTAATAAAATGGACACCATTATTTACCGGAAGAGTGACCGGCTTATCGCAGAAACAGTTTTTCCTCGCCGGTCTATCCAGCAGACCGAAAATGCCATGGCTGTGGAGATTGATAATATCCGTCAAAGTGAGCTAGGTGGGATTCCTGACGATTACACGCTGGTAGAGAACGAAACGGCCAGCCAGCCTGGTTTCCAAACAGTTATCAACGATGACGGATTAGTGGGATTCACTCCTATTCCTCCCGGCCTTCACCGAGTTCGAATCGCCGAACTTCTTGCTATCCCTTGGTCTAGCTGGACCACCTCTCAGCAGCGCGAACTCCTTGAACTTTGCGGCGGGTTTCTGACGAGTTAGCCACTTTGCCGTCCATCCCGTCCCTCTCACGGAATCGAGTTGATCGGCTCCGGATGGTCATCACAATTTTGTAGAGAACGACCTAGCTAAGGAAAAACGTCCAGTGCAACAGGGAAAGGATTCAGGTGGCTAGGATGGTGTTTTGAGGGCTGAGGAAGTAGTTTGCCCGGCGGTAAGCTGATACGGAAACAGGAAACTAGCTCTCCGGCAAAAAGAGGATATTGTCATACTCGTACCGGTCCTTCGGTTGATGGGCAACGATGGCGCCTCCGCTGAACTCATAGGCGCGGTAACCTTGGTTGACGAGGTACATCACAAGTTCTCCGCAAGGGATGACGCCTTCGATGTCCATGTCGCCAACTTCAACCGATATCATCGGCTTGAATCGTTGTAGAGTATGGTCCATACCTCTCAGGATTTCGAATTCGGCGCTCTCGGCGTCAATCTTTACGAAGTTTGGAGTCAAATTTTCCCTAGACACGTACTCATCGATGGATATTGCAGGAGCTTGAAATCGAGTTGACTTGACACGGACCGCCGTTGCTTCTGGCATTCGGGCATGATACATGGAGTTGTAGCCTGAAAAAGCTGGGCCATAATCGTTAAGGTCGACTACTCCAGATTCTGACGCGACAGCTTCCGCGTTCAAAAATACGTTCGCTTTCGACCGAGTATTCAAACTGAGTACGTCGAATGTGCTGGGAGTGGGCTCAAAAGAGTGAACTCGGCCGGTATCGCCAACTAACCAAGCTGCGAGCAGAGTGAAATAGCCGACGTGGGCTCCTACGTCGAGAAATGTCATTCCGGGTTTCAGATAAGCCAGGACCATTGCGGTCAGCCCCTCTTCGTAAAACCCATAGCGGGATATGCACAGAGAAGTAGGGTCCGGATAGACGACTGCCATCTTCTCGCCCCAGAAAAGGGAAGAGGAACGTTTAATGCCGATGACGAATTTCTTGGCAGCCAGTTCCAGTAGCTTGGAGTGGAACAGCTTGATGTGACCCCTCCGAAATTTACTAATCCGGGAGGCTTGGAATAGGGAGCAGCCGGCTTGGAAACGGCGTTGAAAATCGTCGGCTACCATTGCATCTTCACTGGAAGTTCTCCCGGCGCTTGGTTGAAGAATCTACCATCGACCTGAATCAATCGGAGCAGGCTAATTCACCTAGGTTAAGGAAGCTTCAGGGTTCCTTGAACTGTACGATCGCACCCTGAGAGAGTCAATCGCCCTCTCGTACCCAGTCAGCTTGATTCTGAAGAAGTGGCTATTTCCTGTCAAATATGACAATCCCCTCCTTAGCATCGCTGACCATTCTTGTTGACAAACTAGGAAGCCCTTCATTTTGCAGAAGCGTTCAGTGTATGAACACAGTGACTTTGCGGCAAGTTCAACCGCTCGGGAATTGAAGTTCATCTGTTAACCAATTGTCTTGACATAAGCTAGGGAGGCTTTCATACTTCTTAGCATGCGTTCAGTGGATGAACATTCAATCCCTGCTGCAGGTTCGGCTGACCGGGAGTTGAAGCTTCTCGCCGAGCTACATCGCAATCCTGAAGCTAGCCAACGGGAACTCTCCTGTAGGGTAGGCATAGCTTTGGGAATGACCAACCTTTTGCTCCACAACTTAGCTGAGAAGGGCTACCTGCGCATCACTAAGGCCAAATGGCGCAGTTGGCTCTACGTTCTGACACCGGAGGGCCTCCTGCAAAAGGTCCGGCTGACCCTATCCTACATCGACCGTTTTCTCAGTCACTACCAGATGGTCCGCCAGACTCTTAGAGAAGAGTTGGCGGGCCAGCCATTGAACGCCGAATCCCGTGTAGCGCTCTACGGCACAGGTGAGTTTGCCGAGCTCGTGTACTTGGGGCTCAAAGAACTGGGCATCGAGGAGATGGGTGTTTTCGACGGGGACGGTAAGGTCGGAAGCCGCTTCCTAGGAATGCCGGTGCAGGATTTCTCCGCCTTTCGGCCAGAGGCCTACGATATGGTGGTAATTGCCGCTCTCAATGGAACTGAACATCACACCAGGGTCCTTCTGAGTTCTGGGGTAGCTCTTGAGAAGTTGGTTACATTCTTCAACAATCCCAGTTTCTCGCTGATACCGTGATGGCGGCGAAGCGAAGGGCAAGTTACGAGGCCAAGATATTTATGGCCGCTATAGATCGGCCTAGGGGTTTCTGGTGGCAATAGCTTATGCTCTGGCTGGTTTGTTGAAGGGCCAGGTACAAGAGGAACGGGCGGAGGGGCGATGGGTTTGAAATGGTACGTTATTCGAACCGAGCCCAGAGGGGAATATCGTGCCTACGATGAGCTGGACCGTGGAGGCTTTGAGGTATATTTCCCCCGGGCCAAAGCCCCCCAAATGCGGACAAGTAATGAAGATTTGCCGCTATTTCCCGGTTATCTGTTCTTGAGATGCGATGCCAGCGATGAAGGAATGCCTACGCTATCTTTGGCGTTCCACGTATTAGGTTGGCTGAGCTTTGGTGGGGTCGTGCCCTCGTTGCCGGATGAATTCGTCGATCAGTTGCGGAGCCAACTGGAGGCTATCAACCAAGAAGGGGGCGCCTGGAGACGGTTCCACAGCGGCGAAAAGGTTCGGGTGGTTTCCGGTAATTTAGAAACCCTGGCCGAGGTCGTAGAGGAATCCAAGTCTCCTCGGACTCGAGTGAAAGTCCTGATGGAATTTATGGGCCAGTTGGTCCCTACCTACGTCCCAGTGGGGGATATACAGTCCGTTGAATCCGAGCCGGCCGGACGCCGCCAGCAATCTCGAAGAACCCGTGGAAAGAGCCGGTGGATCGGGACCCAGGCCTCGGCTAAACTCTGAGAGCCTGATTAGGGATCCAAATGGGACGCCTTACGTCGTAGCCTAAGCTCCGAAGGTGTCCTCCATACGAATAATCGCTCTTCGCCATCTATATGGCGAAATGGCGGAGCTTGGCTTCCACGCGACGCGTTGGATACCGATTCTTCTTGGACGCTGGTTCTCGGCCCAGGGATCACTCAGACTCTCCCTGATGACATATTCATAACCTCAAGATATCAAGTGCAGTAGCATGGTGTTGTTAAATGGCTGAAAACGTTCTGATTACTGGAGGCGCAGGTTACCTCGGCTCCGTGCTTTGCGGACGGCTTCTGGAGGGAGGATACCATGTGACTGTCGTAGACAACCTGATGTATGGTCAGCACAGCTTGTTTCATCTGTGCGCCAACCCGAATTTTCAATTCATTTTGGGGGACGCGCGCGACGAGGAGTTGATAGGCCGTCTTGCGAGGAATGCTGATGTGCTGATTCCGCTGGCGGCATTGGTGGGAGCCCCGGCTTGCGCTAAGGACCCTTGGCTGGCCGAGGCGGTCAACCTGGATGCTGTGCGGATGCTGAACCGCCTACGAAGCCCCAGCCAATTGGTCGTTTATCCTACCACCAATAGCGGGTACGGGACTCAATCCGGCGATGTTTACTGCACTGAAGAAACTCCACTGGTCCCAATATCCCTCTACGGGCAAACGAAATCCCAAGCCGAATCGAGCCTGTTGGAATCTGACAATGTCATCACCTTGCGCTTGGCCACTGTTTTTGGCATGTCAACCCGTATGCGCTTGGACCTGCTAGTAAACCACTTTGTCTATGCCTCGGTGACCGACGGTTACCTCGTCATATTCGAGAAGGAATTTAAGCGCAACTTCATCCATATCAGGGATGTAGCCGATTGTTTTGTCCACTCCATCGAAAATGCGGACAATATGATAGGGAGGCCATACAATGTGGGGCTGGACGAGGCCAACTTATCGAAAGAAGAGTTGGTTCTGAAGATTAAGGACCGTGTGGAAAACTTCTATCCCCAGTTCTCAGAGATCGGCAGCGACCCTGACAAGAGAAACTATATCGTTTCGAATCAGAGGCTGCGGGAGGCAGGGTTTGAAGCGCATCGGAGTCTCGACGATGGCATCGAAGAGCTTTTGAAGGGCTACCGCATGATGGGCCGATCGCCGCTTGGCAATGTTTAATGCCCGAACTAAACAAGCCGCCCTCCGGCGGTACGCCGCACCAAGAGGTTGAAACGCCTGCCCGCCGTTGGGTAGTATTGGACCGGGATGGCACCATAATCCAAGAAAAACACTACCTTTCTGACCCTTGTCACGTCGAACTGATTCCTGACGCTGCCAAGGGCCTTCGCCGGTTTCAAGAGATGGGGCTGGGACTGGTAGTGATAACCAACCAGTCCGGCATCGGCCGGGGCTATTTTGACAGAGCGCGCCTTGACCTCATCCATCAACGGCTCGGGCAACTTCTGGAAGACGAAGAGGTTTACCTGAACAGCATCTATTTCTGCCCCCATATACCGGAAGACAATTGCCTTTGCCGCAAACCGGGGACACACCTGCTGGAATCGGCGGCAAAGGACCTGGATTTCCATCCCAAGTCCTGTTTCGTTATAGGCGATAAAGCCAGTGACATTGAGATGGGACAGCGGGCTGGGACGGCCACGCTGCTGGTACGCACCGGTTACGGTCCCCAGGTTATCCGAGATGGGGCAACTACTCCAGATTATGTGGTAAGCGGCCTGTGGGAGGCTGCTCAAGTGATTCAACCTATGCTTATCAACGTGGGGCACGGGAGTCGGATTGGACAATAGTTTGTGTGAATTGGCAGACAAAGCCATCTTGAGAATGGGAATAAGTTCGAAGGGTGAAGTGCAATGATTATAAGTAGAACTCCCTACCGCATCTCGTTCTTCGGTGGCGGCTCCGACTATCCGCAATGGTATCGGAGCAACGGGGGCCAAGTTCTGGCCACTTCAATTAATAAGTATTGCTATATCACCTGCCGTTATCTGCCGCCGTTCTTCGAACATAGAATCCAGGTGGTTTACTCCAAGATAGAGAGCCACCAGACCGTCGACCAGATCGAACACCCAGCAGTTAGAGAAATCTTGAAGCATCTGGAGATTGAACGCGGGGTAGAGATTCACCATGACGGCGATTTGCCGGCCCGCAGCGGAATGGGGTCCAGTTCCTCTTTCACCGTGGGCCTTCTGCACGCTTTGTACGCCCTGAAGGGATATATGCCCAGTAAGTCACAACTAGCGAAAGAAGGGATTCATATAGAGCAAGAACGCCTTCGAGAAACGGTGGGCTCTCAAGATCAGATCCTAGCTGCCCATGGCGGGTTCAACCACATCACTTTCTCGAGCGATGAAGACATATCGGTCCGGCCAATAACCCTGCCAACGGAACGGGTTTCCGAACTGAACAATCACTTGATGCTGTTCTATACCGGCCTCAAGCGTACCGCGTCGGACATAGCCGGCAGCTATGTGCCAGGAATAGAGGACCGGGATAGTCAATTGCGGGTCATCATGGAAACCGTTGATGAGGGAATCTCGATACTGAACAGCGATCAGGATATCTCCCGGTTTGGGGAATTGCTGCACCAGGCGTGGAACGCAAAAAGCAGCATGAGCTCAAAGGTTTCCAACCCTCATGTGGATGAGATTTACAACCGTGCCCGGTCGGCCGGAGCGGTTGGTGGAAAACTTCTCGGGGCCGGGGGAGGTGGATTTATGTTGCTGTTCGTCCACCCCAGCCAGCAAGCGAATGTTAGAGAGGAGCTGAGTAGGCTGATACACGTACCTTTCAAGTTCGAATCCGCTGGCAGCCAGATCATCTTTTTTGATGCAGAAGAGGATTATTCGGACGCGGACCAAGCTCGTGCCAATCAATCCCTTGACGCTTTTCAGGAACTGGCTTCTAGTGACGTTTAGTCGCGTGTTGCCTGATTCGATACACTTAGCGGTGTAAAACCGCTCGCTATGGCGGGGATTCTCAAATTCTGGGGCTGATATCTGGTCAGCCGCTACATACACAAAGGTGTTTGATATGAAAGTCGCGTTGTTGTACCCACGATGGACCGGGGAGTATGGTCTATTCGGTCACTTTGCCAAGCGGAATTCCACCTGGCCCCCGTTGAGCTTAGCTCTTCTAGCTTCTATAGTGGAGAAAAACGGGCATGAGGTTGTAATCGTAGACGGTGAGGCGGATGGACTATCTACAGAAAAGATGGTGAGCCGCGTCCTTGAAATCAAGCCGGATATCGTCGGGCTAAGCTGCTACAGTCCCTTCTTTCATCTGAACGAAGACCTCGGCAAGGCCATGAAAGAAGCGGACAGTACGATTCCAATCATGGTTGGCGGCCCTCACATTACGATTATGCGGGAGGAGGCTTTCCGACCTCAGTTCGATTTCGCATTCGTCCAAGAAGCAGAGGACTCTCTGGTCCAATTCCTTGAAACGTACGAAAAGGGAGCGGACTTGTCAGATGTTAAGGGCATCATCTTCCGGAAAGACGGCGAAGTCGTTTCCACCGGCAACCCGGAACCCCTCACTATGGCCCCTCCGACTAAGGGCAGCAATGTGGGGCAGCACCATCCGTTGGATCAGTTCCCTTTCCCCGCCAGGCATCTTCTTGATATGAGTAAATACCGGCTGGGAACTATGCATGGAAGGAAACACTTTACTTCTATCCAGACGATGAGAGGCTGTCCTTGGACTTGCATATTCTGTGCGTCGGAAGCGTTGAACACTACTCGAGTGATAATGCGTTCCCCCGAATCGATCGTGGACGAGATCAAGCAGGTGTTGTCCGACACTCCGAATACTACACACTTCTACATAGTCGACGACGTTATGACTTTGTGGAAGCAACACATCATTAAGATATGCGATCTGATTAACGAAGCAGGTTTGAAAATCACCTTCGAGGGAAGTACCCGGGCCAACCTGGTGGATGATGAGCTCATTGCGTATTTGTCGAAAACTGGATTGATTCGCCTTTCCTTCGGCTTGGAGACCACCGACCCAGACATGCGGACAACGATGCAGAAGAAAGTTCCACTGGAAGCGTATGCGGCAGCCAACAAGATTTGCAACAAATATGGGGTTGAAGCCCTGAACTCCATGATGATTGGGCTGCCCGGAGAAACCCGAGAAACCATAAAATCCACCCTAAAATGGCTCAGAAACGCCCGGGAAGTGAAGCAAGCGAACTTCGCCATCGCCATTCCGTATCCGGGAACTGTATTCAACGAAATGGCGGTGGAGGGAACTCATGGCGTCGAGCTGATGTCGAAGGATTTTTCTGAATATCTTCGTTACGGTTCGGCTGTAACGAAAGTCGGCGAGCTAACCCCCGATGACCTGATTGACCTGCAGAACGAAGGGTTCGTGAGTATCTATTCCGCGCCTTGGCGATGGATCCCCACTTGGAGAAAACACGGCGTAGTTGGCCTGATTCTGACGATGTCGCGAGTGGTTAGGCTTTGGAGAAGAAGGCTCTTCCATCGGTCCAAACCGTTCCGTATACACCCGGGAATGCCCTAGGGCCGTCCCAACAAGGGAGCGGCAGATTTGGAGAAGCATTCTCGCATTTTAGTCGCCGGGTCTCAGACCCTCGCAGGCAAGGCCATACAGCGCCAACTTGTTCAGCAAGGTTACACCAATTTCGTTGACGAGTCTGGAGGGGCATCCGACCTTAATGATTCCGCCCAGGTGGACACCCTCTTCACCGACTCCTCTCCTGAGTATGTGTTCTTGGCAGCGGGAAAGTCTGGGGGCATAGCGGCCAACCAAAAGAATCCGGCCTCACTGATGATTGATAACCTTTCGGTAGTATGCAACGTCATCGGCACCGCACATCGCCATGGCGTTAAAAAGCTTCTCTACTTGGCTAGTTCGTGTTGCTATCCTAGGGAATGTCCGCAACCGATGAATGTGGATTCTCTGTTCAGTGGTCCGTTGGAACCTACAAACGCAGCCTACGCTACGGCCAAACTCGCCGGTGTAAGGCTCTGTGAAGCCTATCGCCAGCAATACGGATCTAATTTCGTGCCGGTCATACCCGCCAATGAGTTCGGGCCTGGTGACCACTTTAGCCTGGAAGATTCTCACGTGATACCTGCGCTCCTTCGGAAGATGTACGAGGCCAAACTCTCCGGCGCTGAATCGGTTGCGATATGGGGAACCGGCACTCCGCAGCGAGAATTCATCTTCGTAGACGACATGGCCGATGCTTGTATTTTCGTCATGCGGGAATATGACGGATCAAGGCCTATCAACATCGGTGGTGATTCAGCGCTTTCGATAAAAGAGTTGGCTGAATTGATTAAGCAGGTAGTCGATTACCAAGGCCGGTTGAGCTTCGATACCAGCAGGCCGGACGGCATGCCCATCAAAATGCTGGACTCCAGTGAGTTGATGACGTTGGGCTGGCAGCCGAAAACCAAACTGCTCGATGCGTTGTCCATAACCTACGAATGGTGGTCCGGTGGACAGCATTTTAATGTTGAAAGTGACACCCCATCGTATGAAGGGTCGGGCGTAGGCGAGAGAACTGGGAGGGCTGAAGATGAAACTGGCTGATTATGTGATGAACTACATAGCGGATCTTGGTGTCAAACAGGTCTTCCTGGTGTACGGAGCCGCCATCGGTGACTTGGTTGACTATTTCACGACAACCGACCGCATGAAATACGTCTGTGTCATGCACGAGCAAGCCGGGACGTTCGCAGCGGAGACGGTCACCAAGCTTTCCGGTGAGATTGGCGTGACCTTGGTCACCAGCGGGCCCGGTGGCACCAACCTTCTAACAGGCATTGCCAACTGCTGGTATGACTCTATCCCCAACATCTACCTGACCGGACAGATCCATTCCCAGTTTCTGCGCAAAGACTCGTCTATCAGACAAGTTGGTTTTCAGGAAAACGATATCGTCAGCATGGTAGAACCCATAACCAAGTACGCGACCATGGTCCGCGACCCTCAGAAAATCAAGTGGGAACTGGACAAAGCGGTATACGAAGCTACCCACGGCCGGCCGGGCCCCGTGCTGATCGATCTTCCCCTGGATGTTCAGAAAATGGAAGTTGACCCAGATACCTTGGAGGGTTTCATTGGCGAGGATCTGGTTCCGGCCTACCAAGAAGGATTGCAGGAAGCGGTTAACCTCTACTTGGACAAGCTGAACGAATCGGAAAGACCTGTATTGTTCGTTGGCGGCGGCGTGCGGCTGGCAGGCGCGTTGGACGAGGTGTTGGAGCTTGGGAGAACCTTGAAGATCCCTTGCATCCCCACCTGGAACGCTGTCGACGTTTTCACCGACGATTATGAATATTACCGAGGACGTACGGGCACCTACGGCGGACCAGGCAGGAATTTCACCATACAGAATTCCGACCTTCTTCTGGCCATCGGCAGCCGAATCCCGGGACGCATCACTGGCGGAGTCCCCACGTCCTTTGCCCGCGAAGCAATGAAATTTTATGTGGATGTGGACAAGGCCAACCTGGACCCGGAGTTGCAAGAAGTCCCCGGCGACGTAAACATCTATTGCGATGCCAAGATGTTCACGCAAGCTCTGCTTGATGAGGCGAAACGAAGAGAGATTAAACCCTTCACTTGGTGGCTGGACAAGAGTCAAGAGTGGTTGGATAAATATGACACGGTCTTACCGGAGTATCACGAGGTTAAAGGAATCGTCCACCCTTACGTATTTATGCGGGAACTCTCCGACCAATTAGGTCCGGACGACGTGATAATCTCAGACTGCGGAGGCAACGTGGTCGTGACCTATCATGCGTTCAAAACCAAGATGGGACAACGTCTTGTGTCGAGCAACGGAAACTCTCCCATGGGTTATTCGTTCGCCGGCGCCATGGGAGCCTGCTTCGCTGACGTCAAAGGGAAGGTCATATGTATCATCGGGGACGGCGGCAGCAACATGAATATTCAAGAATTCCAGACACTGAAGAACTACGATCTGCCGGTCAAAACCTTCATTATGAACAATCATGTTTATGGAATCACCAAAGCCTATCAAGAAACCAATTTCGGAGGGCGCTTCGAAGCGGCCGGACCTAAGGGCTATAGCCCGCCGGATTTCGTTAAACTCGCCAAGGCCTACGGACTCGCTAGTGAGACAATTGCCGACAATTCAGAAATAACTTCCAAGATTAAGGCTGTACTAGATCATGAGGGCCCCATAATCTGCGACGTCAACATGCACGAGCAGTATCAGCTTGAGCCTAGAATATTTGGATGGAACACCCCGATAGAAGACAAGTACCCCTATCTATCACGGGAGGAGTTCCGAAGCAATATGTACATAGAACCGATTCCCGGTTGGGAAAACCCCGCGATGCCTCAAACCGTGAGAGATGCGGGTGGGAACAGCGATCCGTAGCAACCACCTTAAGGACGAACCAGACCAAGACCGCCACGAAGGACTAAATTCTGCTTCATAGGGGTTTTTGATCAGAGATGTCTCGAGATTTACTAGCTTCCGGCCAAGGCCTCCATTGGCCGCTGATGGAAAACAACATAACCCGAGAAGATCAGGATACCCTCATCGAATTCCTGCGTCAGGATGCTCCCATGCTGACACAGTCCAGTCAGGTGGAGGCTTTCGAGTCGGAATGGTCCGATTGGCTCGGCGTTAAGCACAGCGTTTTTGTCAATTCAGGATCATCGGCCAACCTAATCACGATGGCGGCCCTGAGAAATGATTACGGCCCCGGAGAGATCATTGTCCCCACTCTAACCTGGGTGTCGGACATAGCCTCCGTGATGCAGTGCGGTTTTGATCCAGTCTTCGTGGATGTCAATCCAAGGACCCTCGGTATGGACACTGGCGAAGTCTTGGATAAGCTCACTTCTAAAACCCGGGCAGTGTTTCTAACCCATATTCTGGGTTACAACGCCCTCAACCAGGAACTCCTAGACGGATTGGATTCAAGAAGGATTCCCCTTATAGAAGACGTTTGCGAATCCCACGGGGCAACGTTTCAGGGACGGAACTTGGGGACTTTCGGACTGATGTCCAATTTCTCCTTTTATTACGCACATCATATGAGCACCATCGAGGGTGGCATGGTCTCCACCGACGACTCTGATTTGTACCAGACCCTTCGAATGTTAAGGTCCCACGGATTGGTTCGCGAGGCCACCGCACCGGAAGTAAAACAAGATTATCTAGATAGACACGGAGACCTGAACCCAGACTTCATATTTGCCCTCCCTGGGTACAACGTTCGCAGCACCGAGATTAACGCCGTCCTAGGGCGCGCGCAGCTTAAACGTCTGGACGAGAATAATGAACAACGACGGCAGAATCTCGATACATTCCTCAAGAACCTGGATCCTGCTAAGTACCGTACAGACTTCGATTCGGAGGGTAGCTGTAATTATGCGTTTACCCTCGTCCTCAAGGACCCAGACCCGGCTCTATGTGACAAGGTCATGGGTGCAATGACACAACTCGGGGTTGAATATCGAAGAGGTACGTCGGGCGGTGGTAACCAACTCCGGCAACCCTATTTGAAGAATATCGTGGGTGAAAACGAATACGAGAACTATCCGCAGGTAGACCACATACATTTCTACGGGTTTTATATCGGTAATTACCCGCAATTGGACCCGTCCAAGATTCTGGACCTGTGTTCAACTCTTAACGGCTTGTAGAGAATCCCAATCGTGGATCCTCTTCTTCTCACTCTCTTCCCGAGTAATAAACTTGTTGTATAAACCGAATTTCCAAATACTCCCAATGTCTAATACCGGAAATAGCCTGGCCGAACTCGGAGAATAAAATGACCACGAACGGACGATTAGACCTATTGCTGGTCAACCCGGGGGGCCGGACCCGGATTTATCAATCTCTGGCCACTACGCTGAGTGCGATAGAGCCACCTGTGTGGGCCGGCCTGTTGGCGACCTTCGCCAGGAAAAAAGGTGTTTCGGTACAGATCATTGACGCAGATGCAGACGATTTGGCGCCCGCAAAAGTTGCGCAGTTGGTGTCGGATATTGACCCCGTGCTGACCACCGTGGTCATCTACGGCCATCAACCTTCGGCCTCAACACAGACCATGCCGGCAGCAAGCGCTATCTGCTCCGCCATCAAAGAAACTACGCCTCAATCAAAGGTTCTTTTGTTGGGCGGGCATGTAACCGCGCTACCCAAACGCACTCTTGAAGAAGAGGACGTAGATTTCGTTTGCGGTGGCGAAGGGCCATACACGGTGGTTGAGTTGACGCAAGCCCTGCGAACCGGCAAGACGGAAGAATGCGCCAAAGTCAGAGGGCTTTGGTATTGGGAAGGCCAACAGGTCAAGTCAACGCCACCCGCCCCATTGGTGACCGACCTAGAGTTGGAGATGCCAGACATCGCCTGGGACCTCCTACCCATGGAAAAGTATCGGGCCCACAATTGGCATTGTTTCGGCGACCTCAAGCGCCAACCTTACGCAGCAATCTACACCACGCTGGGTTGTCCGTATCACTGTAGTTTCTGCTGCATCCAGGCACCGTTCAAAGAAGGTTCTCTGGTATTAGGAATGAAGGAAAACGTCAATTCTTACAGGATGTGGAGCACCGACTCTGTCATGGACCAAATCGGTAGATTGGTTGAAGATTACGGGGTTAAGAACATCAAGATCGCGGATGAGATGTTTGTTCTTAATCCACGGCATGTTAACCAGATCTGCGACCAAATCATCGAGCGGGGGTACGATTTAAACATCTGGGCTTACGCTCGGGTAGACACCGTCAGAGCCGGAATGACCGATAAACTGAAACGGGCCGGCTTCAATTGGCTGGCCTTTGGTATTGAAGCCGCCGACCAGCAAGTTCGTAACGATGTGGACAAAGGATTCGATCAGAATCTAATCTTCGACACACTGGACCAAGTGAAAGCATCGGGAATCTCCATCGGCGCCAATTACATCTTCGGCCTCCCTGAAGACGATGTGCAGACCATGCAGGCAACGCTGGACCTGGCGTCTGAGTTAAACGCAGAGTGGGCAAATTTTTATTGCACTATGGCGTATCCCGGCTCACCCCTATACGCCACCGCGATTAAAGAAGGCTGGACCCTACCTGAGAGTTGGGGCGGCTACTCTCAGCATGCCGTAGACACGCTTCCCTTGCCAACCAAACACATATCCGCGTCCGATGTGCTGCGGTTCCGTGATGAGGCATTCCAAACCTATTTCACAAGCTCAAGGTATCTGGATATGGTTTCCCGTAAATTCGGTCCAGAGACCGCCGATCATGTTCGTGATATGGCGAGTCACCGGCTAGAAAGACAGTATGCTTAGCTCCAGCGGGACTGATTCCTGGGGATCCGCGAATCCTGGACTAACGCCATGGGAAGTGCTCGATAGCCGGGAGATTTTCGTCGCGGACCCATGGATCAAGCTCTCTGTAGACCAAGTACTCCTGCCCGAAGGCAGGATAGTGGACGACTATTACCAGATTAAGCTCACGGATTATGCAGTGGTCTTTGCCCAGACCGCTCAGGGTAACGTGCTGGCGCTGCGGCTCTACAAGCACGGTGTTGGCAAAGTCTGCCTCGTGCTGCCCGCCGGCTCGGTAGAAGCCGAGGAACAACCGCTGGCTTCTGCCCAGCGGGAGTTACTGGAAGAGACTGGTTACTGCTCCGACGATTGGGAATATCTGGGCAGTTATGTCGTAAACGGCAACTACGGCTGCGGCCAGGCACACCTCTTCGTTGCCCGAAATGCTCAACAGATCGCCGAGCCGGACTCGGGGGATTTGGAAACGATGGAAGTGATTCTGATGCGACCCGCCGAGATTCTGGAGGCTGTACGGCAGGGAAAGGTGGCCGGCCTGGGTACGGTCGCGGCCATCGCCTTGGCCATGAACCCGGGATTCGCCGCCAGAGCAATCACGGAAGATTAGGGGCCCGGGCTAGTTGAAGGAGAATCTGCCCGGCCAACGTACGCATTGGCCCGATTACGGTTGTATGGGAGTCGTTACTCTAAACGTCTAGGACCAGAAAAGTTCTGGACCGAGTACGGAATTAAGGTGTAGAGAGGAAGTTTGGCGTGATGACCACGGCGGCAAGACACAACCGAGTACAGTGGTTTAAAGATCTATCCATGCGGTTTGGAATTCAGCAAGACCCACAGCTCAACTTATTGTTGGAGTTGCCGATACAGCAAGTCTGGTTCGACGAATTGAGGAAAACGGTGTCTCAGTACGTAAACGCGTGCCTCAGATACCCAGAAGGCCTGATATCAGAGCAATCCTTAGTAAATTTGGCTGGGGATCAGTTGGCCAATCGTACGGCTAGCGGGATTCTCGTCCCGAAGCAGGAATTCCAAATGGAATACAACCAACTGCACCGGGTAGTTGCATCCTGGTTTCGCTCCTTGGACATCCAACATTTAGTCCATCAGTTGATGGCCCCAGTTGGAGTTCGCCTCATAAAGGGTGGAGCAGATGCTGGAGTTGTGCTAAGCACCTACGAAAACACGAAACTCCATACCGACGTTTGGAACAAGGAACCTTTCGATTTCGCCTCCCTTATGATTCCACTCCTGGGTGACATAGATAGAACTTCCACCGAAGTTTTCCACCCCCCGGACGATTTTGAAGAAAAGTACCTCAGGCGTATGGAGGACTTTGACGAAGGGGGCGACATTTGGGATGGTTGTGTAATGTACCCTAAATTCCGCCGTGGGTACGGTTATATTCTGGACGGAATCTTACCGCATCGAACGGTTCGAACGGGTGGCAAAGCCAGAATAACACTTACTATTCCCGTACGCAGGAAGACGACCGATGCGGAACGAAGAGCATCAGAGTTGGAATGCGGTGCAGGCCGTCTGAGTCACTACGTGAACTTTCAAGAGTGGATCAAGTACGGTAGTAGTAAATTCTTGAATTTCAGAGATACATACGCCGACGCCGAAATAGGCATATATAACGAATTTCCTTTCGACTCCCCTATCTATGATGTGGTGACCAGCCTCCCGTAACACCTTTTGAGGATCGAGGAGGAGCTAAAATCATTGTCTTCTAGCCAAAATAAAAAAGCCGTCGATTGGTATGCAACCTTGGAGTCCAAAGCTCAGTTGTTATTGGGAAGTAGCGATGACTGACGCCCATATAGGACACCTCATCAAAAATGTCAGCCAAATTTCAGCGGAGAGTATGTCTCCCTTGTCGAGTCAACCGTTGGTGACGTTGGTAGTTGTAAGCTACAACCAAGACGCTTACATCGAAGACACGATTCTCAGCGTTCTTAATCAGGACTACGAACCGATTGAACTCATCGTTATAGACGGAGGATCCACCGACGGCACATTGGAGATTCTCCGCAAATATGACGCAGACCCCAGGTTTAGGTTAATCTCTGAGCCTGATGATGGACCCCAAGACGGTTTTAATAAAGGGTTAGGCCTAGCGAGGGGTGAATTGATCGGGTTTCAAACCGGCGGTGATACTTACCGGCTAGGGGCCTTCGCTGAAGCCGTACAAGAGTTCGCCACAGACGCCAACTTGGCTATGGTGTCGGGACGCGTTCAGGAAATCGATGAGGACAGCAACCCGACCGGTATTTCCTGGGCGGGCAGCAAAAGGGTTGCTTTGGTGGAGGGATACGTTCAGGTAATCGATGAGCATGGCAATCCGACTGGTATTGCCTGGGATGTTACCAAGCGTAAAAGCGACTATTCGGTGGACGAAATTGTGAATTTTAATAACTATCCCGCTGGTCAAGCCAGTTTCTTCCGCCGAAAACTCACTGTGGCTATAGGCGGGTTTGGACATAATGTTAAGTGGTTGCCGACCTTCTTCTTCCTCCACTATATGTTGGAGGCGTCCAGATTAGGGGCTCGCTCCCTGAGGGTTCCCCAGCATTGGGCAAATTATAGGCGCCACTCTGACCCGCTGAGTCATACCTTACATTACGATCTAGAAGTCGGCTTGGTGTCTCGTCAGGAGCGGTGTTTGGCGTGCAAAGAAATATCCGATGAGTATATGGATTTCTTAACTACGGAACAGGTGCGGGAGCTTCGCCGGTCGGCCTACTTGGATGAACTCAGGTACCGGGTTGGGACGCTTAACCAGATAATACCAGCGATTCCGGCAATATTGGGATACTTTAGATTCGGAGGGAAGCCCGGAGATGGAAACCTGCAGCCTAGAGCGAAGGGTATGTTGGCATACATCGGTTCTTTTGTCATCGGCCAGATATTGCATATTGCGAGGAAGCGCCCTTCATCATCACATCCCATGAGAAACGATTAAATCACCTGTAACCCAACGAATGATGACAACCGTCGCGGACAAATAGATATGATTCACCGGCTGAGTGTACTGCGCATCGCGGCTCTTACGATAGAGGAGACCGCAATCCCATGATTGGGCAAACGCATCCCCGCGATAGTGATTAAGAGGAACCTAATGAACGCTGCAGGGTCCGGCTCTCCGATAATCTTAGGAGTCAGCTTTGGCGGCCACGACACCTCTGCTGCGTTGATTAAAAATGGGACCATCGTGGCCGCGTGTGAGCAAGAACGATACTCTTTAGAAAAGCATACTCGCGAATTCCCTTCTGATGCGATCAAGGACTGTTTACGGATTGCAAGTATCAGTATCGACGATGTTGACGAGTTGGCTCTTCAGTTTGATCCGCGGGTGCACATACGCAAGAGATATCTCGAACCTGCCTTAGATGACGTAAAAAATCTCAAGGCCTTGCTTTATGATCCAGAAGAAATCAGACGGAATCTACGGGTGGAAGAAGATCTTCGTGAGAATACCGGCTTTAGAGGACCGATTTCGTTCCACCTACACCATCTGTGCCACTCGGCGAGCGCGTACTATCCCAGTGGGTTCGATGCCGCGCTACTCTTAAGTCACGACGGTGTAGGCGAGATAGAGTCGGGACGAATATGTTCTGGGGTTGCTGGTGAGATTGAGACCTTGGACTGTTCTAATAACTACCCTGATTCCCTTGGCCTATTGTATTCAGCCATCACCGTGTACCTTGGCTGGAAGCATCACTCAGACGAAGGTATCGTCATGGGTTTAGCATCATATGGGGACGCTCAAGCAACGATTCCTTCTTGTGGGCGAAGCTATTCTGCTCTATTCGACGAGATAATTCAGGAAACTGGTCCGTACAGCTATCAGATCGAGAGATCGTGGATCAGTTATCACCAAACGGAGGACCTGTTGGCTCGGCAAAGACGGGTCAGCAATAAGTTTATCGAGGTGTTTGGCCCACCACGGAATCCCGGCGAACCGTGGACAAGCCACCATAAAAATGTGGCTGCAGCGTTACAAGACCGCCTTGAATCCATAGTGCTGAACCAACTCCAATGGGCCAGAAAGGAGTTTGGCTTTCGGAAATTAGCCCTGGCTGGAGGAGTAAGTCTCAATTGCTCTATGAACGGTAAGATTGAAGCGAGCCGGCTTTTTGATGAGATATACGTTCAACCGGCCAGCGGAGATAACGGCACCGCGATCGGAGCATGCTTTCTTTCTCACAAGCAACTAGTTGGAGAACTTAAGCCGATAAAAAATCACAATACTTTCTTAGGTTCACGGTTTACTGAGGCAGAGATTCAAAACGCATTACGTGAATCGCAGGTTGATTTCGAAATCTGTGAAGATGTGCACACATTAACGGCGGACCGACTTGCTGAAGGAAAGATTGTCGGCTGGTTCCAAGGTGCGGCTGAATTTGGTCCGAGGGCCTTGGGGAATCGCAGTATTCTGGTTAAGCCGTATCCAGCTGAGATGAAAGATTACCTAAACCAGCGAGTTAAATTCCGCGAAGGCTTCAGACCATATGCGCCGGCAGTCCTGGCTGAACATGCAAATGAGTACTTCCAGATCGGACAAGAAAGCCCTCACATGCTAATCGCAACCAAGGCGACCGAATCAAGGAAAGAACAAATTCCTGCGGTAGTCCACGTCGACGACACCTGTAGAGTACAAACGGTCACCCCCGAGGACAACTCGGAATTTCGGAGGCTTCTTGAGGCCTTTTTTGAGAGAACCGGTTGCCCCGTACTTCTGAATACCTCGTTCAACGTGAAAGGCCAACCGATCGTCAATTCCCCGCAACAAGCTGTAGATTGTTTCCTTTCCACGGAAATAGACCTTCTCGTTATCGGCAACTATTTCGTGGAAAAGAATTAATGGAATTGTTTGGAACGGTATCGGGATCCCCGACGGCCCAGTGCAGATTAACCAGGGTAGCGCGGCTAAATGGGTCGGCACAGATATTCGTGGCCCCGGTAGACGTAGTGCCCCAAAGAGATTCCTCGAGGAGGAGGATCAGTTATACCAAGTGTGCTGGCAATGGATTTAAGCCCATCCCTTAGCCTGCGGCTGCGGCTGTCCGGTTTCTCCGGTTCGCCCACCTCTTCGAACTCGAACCTGCCCTCAAGCAAACTTGCCATCGTGGGCAGATCGGTGTCCAAAACATGGGAATCCATATTCCAACTGTAGAGTTGTCCCACACCGTTGTCTCGGATGAAATCCAAGTACTCGTTGACCTGCTGAGAATTCATCTCCTGGAATGAAATCATGTTGATAGCTATCTTAAATCGCCAATGGGTGAGCGATTCCAACATGTAGTTCGGCATCAGGATGAAATCATAGGATCCGGCCCCTCCTGCATCGATGAACTCCGAGAAATCATCGCTGTTGTAAACGTAAACCTTTTTGTCGGGATTGTGGAGGGAGAGGTAGGCGGCAGAGAATAGAAGTGTCTCAGGCAGATCCACAATTACGTAAACGGCGTTTCCTAGGATGTTTGACAAGTGGTGGGCAAGCCCGCCGTAGCCTCCCCCAATCTCAAGGATTGAGTTTCTTTGTTGTGGCTCAGGGCTGGAC
>Ga0315336_1001988_pt1 | contig 34459 bp, 35 predicted proteins | sample ASW5metaG_FD_204512 | JGI IMG/M metagenome (GOLD analysis project Ga0315336, IMG submission 204512) | Ammonia-oxidizing marine archaeal communities from Monterey Bay, California, United States - ASW #5 | ecosystem: Environmental > Aquatic > Marine > Intertidal zone | place: USA: California...
GCCATGTCGATCCTGCTTGCGTCCAGGGGCCAAAGCGAATCCTCGGGCAGCGCTGGAGATTGCGGCGGCGGTCAACGCATCGCCGATGCCATCTCGAAGATCGACCGCATCCGCGGCGTGCTCGACGGGATCGGCGCGGCGATCAACGCTTGCGACACGGCCAAAATGGCAAGCTACAAGCGACAGATCAGCGCGCTCGCCGCGCCCCATCCGCTGATTGCGGCTAAACTCACCGCGATAGACAAGGCGGAGATGCGCTGCGGCGTCAAGCAGGCCAACGCCGACTGCCAGACCAAATACGGCAGCGGTTACCGCGCGGGCAAGCCCGCTGCCGACGGCAGCTATTACTGCATTCCCAACAAGGCGGCGGCCAACGCCAAGTGCCGGGAGCTCAATGGCGCTGGCTGGTATGCGGGAAAGGTCAGGAGCGATAGCACTTATGATTGCCATCCCGGCAAGTCGGTCCGCAACGCCGACTGCCAGCAAAAATACGGCAAGGGTTGGTATGCGGGTAAGGCACGAGCCGATGGCTCGTACAATTGCCACATGGGCAAGTCGGCGCGCACCGCTTCATGCCGCCAGCAATATGGCCGCGGCTGGTACGCCGGCAAGGTACGGCGCGACGGCAGCTTCTTGTGCCACGGTCCAAGCCAGCCTTCAGGTCCCTCGGGCGCCGATGTGGCCGGCGCGATCGCCGGCGCCGTCATTCAAGGGATCATCGAGTCGCAAGGTGGCGGCAGCAGAGGCGGCGGCGGTGGATCTCCGACCCCCCCACCCAGTGGTGGACAATGTCAGCAAACTGACGGCATTTTCGGGCCGGGTTGCTACCAGTGATGATTGGCGGCCGCGAAAGGAGCTCGCGCAGCGTTTAATAAAAAACAGGAGGCAATTCGAATGGCCAAGTTTTGCCCCAACTGCGGTTCGGGCGTGAAGGCGAAGGACAAGTTCTGCCAGGCGTGCGGCACCGCGCTCGGAGCGCCCGCAACGACGGCCAAGACAAAGTCTCGCGCGCGCAGAACGTTGGCAAACAAGTCGGCGGTGTCCGTCCTGCAAACCTATCGCTCGCCGACGCTGCTTTGGCTGGCTGGCGGCCTTGCCGCTCTGCTGCTCGTCTTACTAGCCGTCGTGCTTCTGTTACCGGACCGAGGCCAAAACGCAGGACCGGGCGCCTTGTCGGGCTCCGCGTCATCGGAAGAAGGCGACACCGCCTATTTCGGCGCCGAAATCAGTGATGTGACGCCCGCTCAAGCCGACGAGCGTGGGCTAGGAAAATCGCGCGGCGTTTTGGTGGCTACCATTGTGGATCAAGGCCCGGCCCAAAAGGCGGGCCTCGAGCAAGGTGACGTCATTATTGAGATCGCCGGAGAGCCCGTGGCGGGCACGACCAGCTTCCTGAATATCGTGAGCGGCCTGAAGCCGGACTCGCAAACGAGCTTGCGGATTCTCCGCGGCAGTGAGTGGCGCGTCATCGAGATGACGTTGGGCGCTTTTTTGCGGGACAGGGTTTCGGCGGCCAATGCCGGCGATGTGATGGCGATGAGATCGCTGGCGTATCTCTTCTTGAGCGACCGGTTGGGACCGCCCGACCCGCGCGAAGGCCTGCGCTGGCTGCGCAAGGCGGCCGATGCCGGCGATGCGGAATCGGCTTTCGATCTTGCGGATCGCCACGATAACGGAAAGGGGGTCAATAGGGACAAAGCTGAAGCGGCGAAATGGTACCGCAAGGCCGCCGACCATGGGCATGCCCCGGCCCAATACAATCTGGCTCTTTTGCATCGCGACGGCCAAGGCGTGGAGCGGAATCACGCAAAGTCTGCGGAATGGTTCCGCAAGGCCGCCGACCAGAATTACCCCGGAGGTGTCGCCGAGTTGGCGACTGCCTACGGGCTTGGCCAAGGCGTCGAAAAAAACGACGCCGAAGCTGTCCGTCTGCATCGCAAGGCGGTCGAATTGGGCAGTCCGCTGGGAATGAGAAATCTGGGCATTCGCTACGTTCAGGGCAGAGGCGTTCCAGAAGACGTCTCGAGGGGTGCGGCTTTGTTGCAACGTGCCGCCGCCCAGGGCGATTCGATCGGCATGCACAGCCTTGGCTGGCTTCACGCCAAGGGCCTCGGCGTTGAGCAGGACCCATCCAAGGCCGCACAATGGGTCGTGAAGGCGCTCAGGGCGGGCGAACCATTTACGGTCAGTAACTTGCAGGAGAACCACGCCGCCTGGGGTACGGCTTTCTTGATAGAATTGCAGAGGCTGTTGGGTGAAGCGGGCGTCTATCGGGGACGCGCGGATGGCAATTTCAACGCCGACACCATGCGCGCCATCAGGGCGCTTGCTGGTCCCGCTGCCGCCGAGGCCGATGCGACCGCCAGGACATCTGGAGGATCCGGCCCGGACTACGGCAATCTCGATGATCTCGGGACCCTGGACTGAGGCATTGCGGCCATGAGCTGACTCCGTCTCGCACTATCGGCAATTTCTTGTGGCGATCTATAGGATGTGGACGTGGCTCAAAATGGAAATCTGCTGATCTGAGTGTTTGATCGAGAGAGGGATGGTCGCGAGGCATGGCCATTTTCTGTCCCAACTGCGGATCGAGTGTCGAAGCAAATGATCGATTTTGTGTGGAGTGCGGAGCGACGCTTCAACCAAGCGCCGGCTCTCTGCCTGGTTCTGCTGCGCCTGAGGCGTCAAAAAGCCGACGCCCGGATCGCACGGGACTCGTTTGGCTGGGCGCCGGCCTTGCCGCCACCGTGCTTGCAGTGCTGGCTCTGCTCAACCCTTTGCCGGGGTCCGACCCCGAGCCGTCAGTGGCTAGGGACGCACCGGTCGCGCCGAAAATCGTCGAGACCTTGAAAACCCGTTTGGTCGGGAAGGTTTACGAGGGTGGCGACCTCGGCACCGAGGGCTGGGAGGATTTGGGTGGCGGGCTGATGGCCGAACCGATTTGGTTTCACTATTACCAGCGCAAGGACGGTGCTTATCTTGTGCTCGCCAACATGGCCTTGCCGAGACGCCCGGAAGCTGTGCGGACACGCTTCCGCATTGCCGATGTCCTGTTTATTCCATCGCTTGAAAAGGGTCAGGAGGTCTCGTTTTATTGCCGGCAGGCGGTGCAAGACAGCCGGCGCGCCATCGTGGCCGTGATCCAGCCCGACCACGACAACGCGCAGGAATGGTGGAAAGACGTGCGTCAAGCGTGGAACATTTCGCTGGACGCCGGTCGGCTTACGCCGATCAATCCAAAAGAAATCGAATGCGCCAACGAGGGGTGGGGTGAGTGATGTCGTTGGCGGCCTAGCAGTCAATTGTCGGACGATGACAAAAGCTCTCATCGTCATACTGTTCCAAAATGCTCGCTAAAGACGTATTGCGACAGCAGGCTACCTCAAGGCAACCGGCAGACCGGCGCCCGCCGCCCAGTGGACTGCTGCAACCAGAAACACGTGCTCCAGGGAGGATATCGTGCCCACCTATACCTGCACCGCCGCCAGCGGACTCCTGAACCAAGAACAAAAGGACGCGATCGCCCACGCCGTAACCCGCGCCCATTCCGAGATCGGCGGTGCGCCCAGCTTTTTCGTGCAAGTCTACTTTCAGGAGGTGCCTGAGGGGGACCTCTATATCGGCGGCGGGCCTCTGGCCCACGATCACATATTTCTCTATGGGCGCATTCGCGGCGGCCGCGGCGACATCATGAGAAAGTCACTGATCAAGCGATTGAGCGACGACGTTGCCGGGGTTCTCGGTGTTCAGGCTTTTGCGGTCTGGGTCTATCTTTTGGAGCTGCCTGCCGCCGCGATGGTGGAGTTCGGTCATATTCTTCCCGAAGCCGGCGAAGAGGCGGCGTGGACCAAGGCTTTGTCGGGCGAAGAGCGCAAAAAAATGCAAGCGATCGAGGAGCGACTGGCCGCAAGTGAAGGGGACTGACCGGACGGGTTGGGCGTGCGCCTAGCCGCCCGCTCATGACCCGAAGCGGACAATTTCGGCCGTTACCCGACAGGCGCCTGCTTGTTACTTCTTCACCGCCTTGGGGCCCGGGAAGGTCCACTCGCCGTCGAGGATTTCCTTGCGCGGCTGGTACATGCGAACTGCGTAGTTCCAACCCTGCGTCAGCGGTAAACAGTTCACGCGCTTGTCGCCGCAGCCGCCAAGGTTCACGGTGATAGAGCCGTCTTTGTTCGGCTTTGCAGAAAGGTTGTTCACACTATAGGCGTTGAGAGCATTCTTCTGGAAATAGCCGTCCTTGTTGTACATGCTGATGGACCAAAAGGCGTCGACCGGCACGTCCTTGACCGTCACCTGATATTCGCCGACGGGGAGGTTGGGGTTCACGTTCAGGTAATAGGCCTCCTCGATCGGCAGACCGCCCCAGCCGAAGGCAGCGCCCAGAATGAAGCGCACGGGGTCCACGTCCGACTTCTTGCCGAACATCTTCTTGGTGTCGGGAACGCCCTTGCTCAGCTCGAGCAGCGGCTTGTAGGTCGCGTTGTAGCTCTTCATATCGTAGTCCGGCATGACGAACGGTTTTGCCGAGCCGGCCTCGATCTTCATTTTGTCTTGCAGCGCGTTCGCCGCTTTGATGTCCGCATCCTCCGAAGAGTTGACCAGGGTGCGCACGGCCAAAACGACATAAGGCGTATCGAACTCTTTCATGGTCAGCTCGTAGCTGCCGCCGCCGTGAAAGACCTTGTTGATGTAGCCATCATTGTTGACGACCATCAGCGACATGTAGCGCTTGCCCGCTTCCGGCAGGGTCACGGTGGCGCCCTTGGAGATATCGACGGTCGCGAAGCTGTAGAGCGTGTCGCGGTTCATGCGGATGACGTTCTGCTTGTCGAGTGGCGTTGGCAGGCGGTTGTGGGTCCATTTGTTCACGCCCTTCTCCATTTTCAACATGCGGTCGATCTGCATGTCGGTTTCGGCGTGGGCGTAATTGTCGACATTGACCTTGATGGCCGCATCGGCGGCTTGGGCAGGCTGTGCCGATGCCAGCGTAGCGGTCAGTGCGACGGCGAGATTCGAACAGAGTTTCTTCACTTCAAACATCTCAGACATCCTTTCCGCAGACTGGTCATTTGGACTTTGTCGTAATCCAACGGCGAAACAATCCGGCAGTATCTTAGGTTGAAACTCCTCCAGAAAGCCCCGCGCTCGCGCAATTGTCGGTCTTGCAAGCCCATCGAGCTTCGATCCGGGGAAAATACTATATAGGAGCGAAGCTCAATTTCGAACGATGACTGTCGAGGGGCGCTCGGTCGTTGCATGCTCAATTTATCACAACACAAATGAAAACGAGCTTTACTTGGCGCTTTCTACTGGTTGGCGTCAGTGATGCGTGCCTTAATTTTGGCGGAAAAGCTGAGAACGCATGTGTGGGGCTGGGATAGCAATATAAGCTTGGCTCAAGAATCGAGGCCCTGTCAGTTAGAGCGGGTGATTGTGATGCAACGTTTGTGGTGTTTTGTGCTCGGTATTGCTGTTGCTATGGCCGCCTTTCAGGGCTCTGCCAACGCGACGGATCTGCGGGAGCAATAGCAAAACCCGGTCGCCGATCTGATCAGCGTTCCCTTTCAGAACAACACCAATTTCGGTGTCGGGCATCTCAACAAGACGCAGAACGTCCATAATATTCAACCCGTCGTTCCGATCGATCTCAACGAGAACTGGAATCTGATCACACGCACGATCGTGCCGGTGACCTATCAGCCCGCAATGTTTAGGGGCGATAGCACGGACTTCGGATTGGGCGATGTAACGCCGCAACTGTTTTTCTCGCCGAAGCGGCCAACGTCCCTTATGGGAGGTCAATTTATTTGGGGCGTGGGACCCAACCTGTTGCTCAAGACGACAACGGACCCGCGGCTTGGCACCGGCAAATGGGGCGCGGGACCTACGGCCGTGGCGCTCGTCATTGTTAATCCGTTTGTGGTCGGCGCGGTTATCGGCAACACGTGGTCGTTTGCAGGTGACAGCGACCGGGCAGATGTCAATATTTTCTCGGCCCAGCCCTTCATCAATTACAATATGCCCAAGGGCTGGTATCTGACGTCCTCTCCAGTCATCACCGCAAATTGGGAAGCCGACAGCGACGAGCGCTGGACGGTTCCGGTGGGCGGCGGCTTTGGGCGGGTCTTCAAGATCGGCGAGCAGCCCGTAAACGCTCAAGTCCAGGCCTTTTCCAATGTGATCACGCCGGATAATGGCGGTGCCAACTGGCAGCTGCGCGCCCAGATGACGTTCTTGTTCCCGCAATAGGTCGCTGGATAATCGTCGAGGTCGGCTAGTTACCGCAAATCCGAAGAATCCTGACCAGCTGTGTCGCAGACGCGGCATTGTGCCGGCTGCCGACCCATAGCGGACTTGGGTGGCTGTTGATTGAAACCAGAACAGACCAACGTTATGAGTGCGACAGCAACCGGGTTAGGTCAGTTTGAGAGCCTTATTCCGGTTCGACCTTCTCCCAGCCATCGCCTGGATTGAAGGCGTCGATCTGCTGGGCTTCTTTTGCTGTCTCGGATCCATGGTCGGCCTGATAGACCACACCATCCTGATTGGTCATGAACGTCATTACGCCAGAATTTCCAAAGCGGGCCGGATAGGCGAGAACGGCGAAGCCGCCAATCATCCGTCCAGCGACGACAAAGTCTCGCGCGCCACCCGGCGCCGCATCGCCCTGACGCTTCAACAGCTTGAACAGATAGCCATGAAAAGCACGCGGCTCTTGGCTTTTGTCATCTGCTTTCTTTGCGCTATAGCCTTGCTGGACCGCTTCGGCCACGAGCGGCCCGAGCGGGCTCAAGGGACCGCCCCCTTCCGTCGGCCAATAGAGACCATCGCGTTTTCCAGGCGAGCTCCTGAGTTTGGCAGCATATTCCAGCACGCCATCTCCATTTCGATCGACGCTGGCATATTCGCTCTGCGCGTCGACGAAGGCTTGTAGAACCTTGATCGTGGTCAATTCATTGCGGCCAACACGGCGGTCGAGGAGTTCCTCTCTGCCCTGCTCCGGGTTGAAGGCCCAACCCTTTGGCGACTTGATGATGGGAAACGGAAACGGGAATCCATCGTCGCCGACCACCAGGATGGCCTTGCTGTCGCCGTCCTTTTCTATCTCGTTCTTCTGATCGAAGTCGGCGATGAAGGCATCCAGTCCCCGCCTGTCCTGGACCGGATCGCCGGAGGTGATCCATCGCTTGGTATCAGAGCCCAACACCTCGAGCATTGCGGCGCGATCGTTTTTCTTTGCAGCATCCATCAGCGTCGAAATGGCCTCCTGGGGTGAGGCAAAGACGCGTGGGGCCGTGTCTTGGGCGGATGCGTATCCCGCCCCAGACAACATGAAGAAACCCATGATGGTTGCAAGGAACATAAACTTCAGGGCTTGAGACGAGATGCACTCCATGGCGACTCTCCTCAAAGAGGTTTCATTTTTCATCTGGCTGAAATCTCGGGTCATCGACGTCTCCCGCCGCCACCGCCACCGCCACGGCTGCGGCCGCCACCACCACCACCGCCACGCGAGCGCGATGAAGAGGGCCGTGATTTCGAAGCGCTCCGGCTCGACTTGCCGCGCGAGCTGTTCCTTCTGACCTGCTTGCCGTTACCGACCCCCTGATAGGCGGCTGGCCTCTTGGGCGCACTCGGCCGCTTTGCCGGACGGGTGGGAGCCGAAGGTCTAACCGCAGCCGATGGCCTCTGGGTAGCCGCCGGCCGCTGTCCTGTGCTTGGCCGCTGTCCTGTGCTTGGTCTTTGCCCCGTAGAGGGACGCTGACCTGCTCCGGGCAATTGGCCGGCCCCTGGACGCTGACCCGCGCCTGGTCCTTGCCCTGCTGCGGGACGCTGCAAATCACGGCGCCCGGCTTCTGCCCGGCCGCGGAACTGATCGCGCGATTTTACGTCACGGGTCCCTTTGCCGTAGCGATTGGCAACATCGCGCCCCTTGTAGGGAACGGGACCGCGATGCTCCGGTCTGTGGTTCCAACTCGGATTGTTGATGTTCGTCCGGTTGAACGAGTTGTAATGGTTGACGTTGACGTAGACGGTTCCACGGCCCCAGTTGCTGTGCCCCCATAGCGCGTTCCCGACAATCACCCCGGTGGTAAACCAGAACGCTCTGCCTGCTACATAACCCGGCGGATACCAGGAGTAGGGGGGATAGGCCGGATAGGGCCAGGCGCCATAAATAACTGTCGGATTGTAAGCCGGAACATAGACAAATTTCGGGTCGGCCTGTTCGACAATGATAACTGTCTCTTGGGTTCCGCTCTCGGTCGTGACGGTCTGCTTTTCGACCTTCTGCTCTTTTGTGGTTTCCAGATTGCCGGCTTCTTCAGCTCGCATCCGGAGCCGTTGAACCGCATCGAGAACATCCTTCTGCTGAGCCAGAAAGGCATCTCCGAGCTGCTGCGCCCAGGCCAGATCGTCGTTCAACATTTGCAGCACTTGGGTGAAGGCGGTCAGAGATTTAACGCTTGGGTCCCAAGGCTGGGCTTCCATCGCAGTTTCGAGGGCATCTCCGGTAACGTCCGGGTTCTGCTTGGACCAACGTGCGGCCTGAACCACCTCGAGCGGGTAGGTCGATGCCATCAGAATCTGCGTCAACAGAGCGTCAGGGTGCAGCGCGATCGGTGCGACGAGCTGCTCGAGCTGTTCGGAGGAAAGGGGTTGATCGGCTGCGTCTTGTGCTTGGGCAAGGGAGGCAGGGACTTGGCACAACATCAGGAGCCAAAAGAGCGACAGGGCCACCAGCGACGTTGCTGCTGTTTGCCGTAACGAATTCCGGAGGCAAGACATATCGGCTCTCCTCTGATGGATTCAGCGGATTAACGCGTCAACTGACCAGCAATGACATATTATGACTCCAAAAGCGCAGCTGGCCCAAGCGACCGAACGCCGGCTTGCCCGCTTCAGGCTTAAAGCGGATGTTCGATGGCAGGCTGCAAGAGGCCTGTTTTGGCGGGCAAAGCATGGATCGGAAAGCGCGACGAGGCTCACGTATTCTTGCTCAAGAATTCCTCTTGCAGCCGCTTCTCCAACTCGACCAAATCATCGGGAAGGGGCATGCCCATCGCCCGCAATTCGGCGAGCTTCTCATGCAGCAATAGCTGAAGCTCGTGAGCGTCCTCCGGCTGGTTCTCGAACTGCTCGAGCAGCAGATTTATTTCGACAATGATGTTTTCAAAGGTCATCGGATCAACTCTATGGACTTGGATTTGGTGTCAGACTAGCACAGCCGCGCGGGGGACTCCTTTGCAACTTAGCCTTCGTCCAAATCGATCGAATAAACGCTGACTGGCTCCACCTTACCCTTGAGGCGTTGAGGCGGCATTTTGACCGCGCCATCGGGTTTGTCCATCGCATCGTAGGTCGATTGCGAAAACAGCAGTGGCCGCTTCGCCTGCTTGGTCGATGATTCGATCCGTGCGGTCACGTTGACCGTGTCGCCGATGGCCGAATAGGTGCTTCGCGTGGGTGTTCCGATCGAACCCACGACCGCCGGTCCGGTGTTGATCCCAATGCCGATTTTCAGCGGTTCCAACCCCAACTCGGCCAATCTGCGGTTCACTTCGGGCATCGCGGCAAGCATGGCGCGGCCGGCCGCGACGGCGTCATCGGCGTGGGAGGAGCCTTCCTCGATCGCGCCAAAAATCGCCATGAAGCCATCGCCGACGAACTGGTTGACGATGCCGTGGTGCTTTTCGACGCTTGCGATCATGATCTCGAAGAAGATGTTCAGCATCGTGACCACATCCTTCGGCGGCGATGTCGCGCAGCGAGGCGTGAAATCGCGAATGTCGGCAAACAGCACGGTGATTTCTCGCTCGGCGCCGCGAACATCGTCACCGCGCGAGAGCAACAGCCGCGCGACGCTCGGGTCGATGTTGCGACCGAGCAGTTGTTCGACACGCTGTTTGTCGCGCAGATCTGAGACCATGTCGTTGAACTGATCGATCAAGGTGCCGAATTCGTCAGACCGCAACAGTTTGATCTGGACGTCGGGCCCGAGGTCCCCTTGGGCTACCCGCCGCGCCGCCAAGCGCAGCGTTTCGAGCGGTTCGACGACGATCTTGGCCAGCATGCCGGCTGAAACCAGGCCGAAGACGATGCCGATCGCACCGACGCTGAAGGGAAACCAGTCGCCCGTGATCTCGAGCGGCGTGGGGGCTGCGATCAGCAGCAACAGCGAGACGATGGGGCAGACGACTGCGGAGACGGCCCATATCAGGCCACGCCGGGACAGCGTCAGGGGCAGCGCGCCCGGCGTCTGCGAGGGCCTGTCGTCTGCGAAAAACAGAGGGTACCACAGCCGCTGAGAAATAATTTCGAGGGCAAAAAACATTTGGGTAAGCGCCATCAAAGCGGCGATGATCACGGAGATCGGCAGATGGATATCGACCATCGGGTTGAGCGGCCCAGGCGCCGAATGCAGGGTGAAAAGCATGACGGGGATCGTCGTCAGCCAAGCAGGCGCCGCGATGGCCGTGGCCCACCAGGGCAGATTGATCGCCATGCGTTGTGCCCTGTGCCAGCGTTTGGGATCGGCCTGCGGGTCGGGCATTCGGGCGGTGCCGGACAAAATCCGGATGAGCACCAGTCCCGCGGTCAGCGCCAGGGGATAAACAACGAGATTGTAAGTCATGATCGACGTTCTGAAGGCGTCGACCTGTTCGGGGCTCAAAAGAGGCTGAATGTGCGTCAGGTCGTACCAGATATTGAAGGCACTCCCGATCAGCTGGGCTGTCAGCGGCGCAAGCGCCGTCCATAAAACGCGCCACGCTATGTCCTGTTTTGATGGGCGATTGGTGGTCTGCTGAAGCGGCATGCGTTCTTGCTACCAGTGCCGCATGCGCGTCAGAAATGCGCAATGGCGGTGCTCGGTGGACGTGGCGAGACTCGCACTTGTCCGATGCGCCCGAATGTACTTGGCGGCCAATGGCCCATAAAGAGCCAAATTGATCCGGCCGAAACCGGCTTCGGCATCCCGATGGCTGTTGGCCAGCGCTCCAACCCAACCCGCGCTCAGCCGGTCAAACGCGCATCACCGGCACAATCTGCGCCTGCCGTGATAGGGCTGGAACGTGCCGCTTGCGGGGTCGAAAGAGCGGTATCTCGACGCGCAATAGTCATACCATTCCGGCGTCCAAGGATACGGCCTGTCGTCGTAGACGATGACAGGCGCCGGTTCTACGTAGACGTAGTCGGGTTCGAAGGACGCGTATGGATATTCGAGCACATAGGGGTCGTCGTAATAGTAGTCGTAGTAATAATAGCGCCCACCCCAGGCGTCGGCATCGCTCGATGACGCCATGACTGCGATGGAAAGCGCGCCCGCGACGACGATGGATTTGAGAACGGCAGACATCACTTCGATACTCCCCTTACTGCGATCCCGCAGTGGGATCTGCTGGATTTAACGCATGTCCGCCGCAGGCCTATATTACTGATTTTTCGAAATATTGCGCGCCAAAACTGACTGGGCCGGACCATCGCCCGCCGCGACAGGCTTGGCGTGAAAGCCACGGGCGACTGCCGGCGGCCAAACGCGAGTTCGGCGCTAGCTCGTGCGCATTTCCAGTTGGGTGATGAGTTTGGGGGTGGCGCGACCGGTCGGGTTCAGCCCCAAGCTGCCCTGGAAGGATTCGATAGCAGCCCTGGTTTTTGGTCCCATCAGACCGTCGGGCTCGCCAGCGCTGTAGCCCAGCTGATTGAGCAGGACCTGGGCGCGCGCGACGACGGGGTCGGCTTGCGGCGGCGCTTTCGGGCTTGCGGCGGCCTGCTTCCATTTGGCTTTTGGCGGCGCCACTTTGTTGGCGCTCGCCTTCTCCGCCTTGGCCTGCCACGTGTCGGTCTCGGTTTCGATTTTCACCTTATCCTGGGGAAGAATCTGAAGGGCAAGGCGCGAGGCGCGTTTTTCAGCCTCCTTGTCGCCGCCCTTGGCGGCAAGCCGGAACCACTTGTAAGCCTTCTTGAGATCCTTGCGCATTCCCAGGCCATTCTCATAGAGGATGCCCAGATTGAACTGGCTGTCGGACAGGCCGTGTTCGGCGGCCTTGGCGAACCATTGGGAAGCGTTGGCGTAATCGGCGGCTTTGCCTTTTTGCTTGGTGTGAAGCACGGCAAGATTGTGCATGGCTTTCACGTTTCCGGCCTCGGCGGAGCGGAGATACCAGACGCGGGCGCGCCCTAGGTCGCGCTTGAGGCCGCGGCCGCGCTCATAAAGCGCCGCAAGCCGATATTGAGCCGGTGCGAAGCCATGGGAGGCAGAGCGCAGATACCATTGGGCGGCGGCTTTAAAATCGCGCGCCACGCCTTTGCCTTTGGCGAAACGGGTTCCGATTTCGAATTGAGCGCGGGCATCACCCATGGCAGCGGCCTTGCGCAGCGCGAGGTTGCCGATGGCTTCGGGCGGCATGGGCACGGGCGTGGGCTTGGCAATTTTTTTCGCCGTGGATGTGGCGCCCGGAGCTGTGCTTGGAGACTGGCGCACTTGCAATGGCTTGGTGAATTCGGCGATGCGGAACTGGACCGGCGGCAATTCGGTGGCGGCGATCAAGTGATGGGGCGCGGCGGAAATCGGATTGCTGCTCGTGACAGCGACGTGATCGGCGGTGACAGCCTCGGGGTCGCCGAGCGCGCCTTGTTTTTCAGGTTTCACGTCTTGTGGCGGCTGGCCGGGCACAGGAGATTTGTCGCTGGGCACCAAGTGGGCCGGACCGTCGATGGAGGTGACGTCGCCATGGGTCTTCAAGCGGTTGTAAAGCAGTGCGGCGGAGACGAGCAGCAGTGACGCGGCAGCGAACACCAGCACGCGGCGGGGCTTTTGGGCGGCCTTTGGTGCGGGCGTGGCCGCTTCGGGCTGGGGCATCTGGGGACGGGGCAAATTGCCGGTCGAATTTCTGGCGCCGACGACCGGAGGCTGCTGGTTTGCCACCGCCTGCGCGGCTCGGCGGGCAGAGGCGATGAAATCGTCGTCGCTGACGGCGAGAGTGCCCTGGGGGGCAGCTGCATTGGGCCGTGTTTGGCCGCCCGTGGCGCGCGGCGCGGCTTGACTTGGCGGCGCCTGATAATCGGGAATGGACGCACCGACATTGGCGTGATTGACGGGATGGCCGGCCCCGCCGCCGCCTGAACCGCCCGGGGCGGGTTGCTCGGCGTTGTGGCTGATGCGCACTTCGGCGTGGTCGGACATGCCCCGGTTGCCGGGCTCGTGCGGATCTGCAGCACGCGGCCCCTGGGCTCCGACGCCGACCTTATCGGCTAACATCTTCAGCGTGCCGTTCATGGCCTCCAGCGTGCCGACGGTGCGGCCGTCTGTTTGGGCTGCGCGTTCGTTTAGCGCGCGCAGTTCGGATTGAATGGCGTCGAGGCGCTCGGCAACACTCAGTGACGAGGCGTTGTTTTGTACGAGTTCGGCGGCTTCGCGGGCCGAGCGGCTCGCCACCTCTTCCATCTGCGACGACGATCCGCGCATCGTATCCATCAATGTGAGCAAATGCGTCTCGATCGTGCCGATGCGGGAATGCTGCTCCTCGGCGCGGACCAGATAACCCTCCAATCCACGCAACCGTTCGGCGATCGTATTGAGCTGCTGGGGGTCGGTGCCGGCGCTCAAGCTCTGTGAAATCTGCTGGGTTTCGTTTGCCACGGTGAGAACCTGCTCGGCGGGCGCGGCTGAGGCCAACGAGTGTTCGAGATCGCTGGTTACCGTCTTGAAACGATCGTCGAGCGCGGTTTCGTCGCGCCTTGACTGAGCCATGGTATTGGCTGGTTGGCTTTGTGGGGTTGGTTGGCCTTGCGGAGCTGGCCGGGACTGCGGAGCTGGGGTGGGCGAACCAGGATTGGTATTGGGATCAGCCGCAAGGGCGGCAATCCGTCGCTCCATCTGGGTCAGAATGTCGTTTTCGTTTTCGCCCTGCCGAGCGTGGTCGGCGCGCTCAACCTGTTGACTGAGATTTGAGACCTGCGTTTCCAGGTCTTGCAACGCGGGCGCGTCATGGCCGGCGTTCCTTACCGCCGCCGTCTGATCGGACAGCGTATTGATCTTGGTGCCAAGGTCATCGAGGGCGGATTCGTAGTTGCGCTCGCTTTCACCAATTTGCTCGACGGCCCGGTTGAGCAAGTTTTCGAGATCCTGCCCTCCCGCCGATGCCGGCAGCTCGTTTTGCGCCTGTTTGGGCGATTTTATTGCCAGCACGGGAGGTTCGGATTGCTTGTCATTCGGCGCGCCGACATCGCCGCCCGGAGTCTGGGCGCCGGATTTGGGGCCGTCTGGGGCAGGTTGTCCTGCGTCCGCGTTCACATCTATAGTCATCCCGGTCCCCGGGCACGAAGAATGACGGACTTCTATGTTGAACGCTTGACTGTGGGGTCCGACCCGTCGTCGCCTTTGGCCACGCCGCACCAAGTCTCACCAGACCGTCGGCTATCGGCGTGTATTAACTGATCATTCGGTACCTCGACATTTTCAGGCTGTGGTAAATATTGCGTTAAGCCGGCTTGTCGCGACCCCGTACTCACACCGCCGATGGAGCAGCCAATGGGTACCGCAAATTTGAGATGCGCCGTCCTGGTGCTTGGCCTTGCAACCGCGCCTGCCGCCATGGCGCAAGCCAGCCGTTACAGCATGACTCCGGTCGAGGGCGGCGCGTTGCGGTTGGACACGCAGACGGGCGAGGTGTCGCATTGCACGCCGCAATACGGATCATGGAAGTGCAGCGGCGTGGCCGATGAAATGGCCAAACTCAAAAGCAAAATCGGCGCGTTGGACAAAGAAAACAGGGCGCTGAAGGCAGACGTCAAGCGACTTAAGCCGCCGCCAATGGCCGCACCGAAAGCCGACGAGGCGGCGCCACCTGCGCCGCCGCCGGTGGCAGGCCCAGATAAATTGCCGGGCGATGACGAAATCGATCAGATGATGACGTTTCTCGAAAAAATAGCCCGGCGGCTCAGGGGTATGGTCGAGGACCTTAAGCGCGAGCAGCAAAGCCCGCCGACAAAGCAGCTCTGAGAGGCGCGAGGGCATGGCGGGCGATGACACGGGCTCACCTGGCGGGCTGGGGCTGGGCCAAGCGAACCGCCAGCTGCAATTTGAGACGCGCGGGCCCGGGTTCGACGATATCACGCGGCCCGTCGCCGATTGGCTCGACGAGATCGGCGCGCAGCAAGGACTGCTGACATTGTTCGTGCGCCATACGTCGGCCTCGCTGACAATTCAGGAAAACGCCGATCCGGCCGTGTTGGCCGATCTCAAGGATTGTCTCGAACGGGTGGCGCCTGAAGACCATCCCTATCGTCATGACAGCGAAGGCAGCGACGATATGCCGGCCCATATCAAAGCGATGTTGACGGCCATCAACCTGTCGGTGCCGGTCGATGGCGGACGTATGGTTCTGGGAATCTGGCAGGGCATCTATCTGATCGAACACCGACGCCGGCCGCACAGCCGGCAGGTCGCGCTGCATTTTGTGGGCAGCATGGAGCGATAAACACCTGAGCTCTTGTTTATCGCTCACGGCTGTTCCTCGCGCTCTGCGCTCGGGCCTCCGCGGGGGCGCCCTGACCGGGCGGCGCGCGGTCGCGCTTGCCTCGCGTTGCGAGGTTATTGGAGACGGCCTTGAGGCGAAGCCGAAAGATCAGCCGCGAGCGATAAACACCGAGTATTAGAGAGTGCGGCCTAGGAAGCTCCGCCGGCGAAACCGTCGGTGGCGCGCACCAATTCGTCGACGATGCCGGGCTCGGTCATGGCGTGGCCCGAATCTGGAACGATGCGCAACTTGGCATCGGGCCAAGCCCGGGTCAGGTCCCAGGCGTTCTTGAGCGGCGTGACGACGTCGTAGCGGCCGTGCACGATGACGCCCGGGATGCCGCTCAGGCGGTGCGCATGGGCGATCAGCTGGTCGTCGCGTTCCAGGAATCCGCCATTGACGAAGTAGTGACATTCGATGCGGGCGAAAGCCAGGGCATAGGCGCTGGAGGCAAAACGGTTGATGCGTCCATCATCCTGAAACAGCGCGAGCGTGCTCCCCTCCCACACACTCCATGCCTTGGCGGCTTCAAGCTGCTCATTGCTGTCGGGCCCAGTGAGGCGCTTGTGGTAGGCCGCAACCATGTCGCCGCGCTCGGATTCGGGTATTGGGCGCTGATAGGCCTCGAAGGCGTCGGGATAGATCCAGTTGCAGCCCTCCTGATAGAACCAGGCGATCTCACTGCGGCGCAGCAGGAATATGCCGCGCAAGACCAGCTCGAGGACCCTGTCTGGGTGGGATTGGGCGTAGGCCAGCGACAATGTCGATCCCCAGGAGCCGCCGAAGAGTTGCCAGCGGTCGACGCCAAGATGGTCGCGCAGGCGTTCCATGTCTTCGACCAAGTGCCAGGTCGTGTTGTCCTCGAGGCAAGCGTTTGGCGTCGAGCGGCCGCAACCGCGCTGATCGAACAGAATGATGCGATAGCGTTCGGGGTCGTGATAGCGGCGCATCAAAGGGTTGCAGCCGCCACCAGGTCCACCGTGGACCATCAGCACGGGGCGGCCGTGCGGATTGCCGCATTCCTCGTAATAGATCGTGTGCAAATCGGAGACGGCGAGCTCGCCGCTGCTGTTCGACGTTATGGCGGGATAGAGCTCGAGACGTTCGCTATCGGTTGCGGTATCGTTTCGCATCACTTCTTCTTGCCAGTTAGGCTGATCGGCGTTTGGCGGCGGCGCGCACGGCCCGGTCATAAAGGGCGACGCCGCTTGGGTCGCGCAGTTCGTCGAGATAGGCTCTGGCGCCGCCCGATGCCGGTTTGTGCATCAGGCTGAGCCCAACTGCAACAGCGGCGCTAGCCAGCGCGCCGGGAATGCCGGCGACCATGCTGCTCAGCCCCAGCAGGGATCCTTGGCCCAACAATTCGGCCAGAACGATATGGACGAGGGTGATCGCGAAGCCGGTTGCCATACCGGCCATGACGGCCGAACCGGCGGCCCTGTCCCACCAGATCGACAGGGTGAGCGCCGGGAAAAAGCTGGCGGCCGAGAGCGAGAGCGCCCAGGCGAAAGCCCGCAGTGCATCCAATTCGAAGGCGATCGCGATCGAGGCGGCCAGGACGCAGACCAAAATACAACCCACACGCGCCACGAATTGACGCCGGCTGGGGGTGGCGGTCGGGTGCAGGACGCCGCAGTAAAGGTCCTCGCCAATGGTCTGGCCGAGGGCGAGCGCGTGGGCGGTGGCGGCAGCGAGCGCGGCAGCGATGCCGCCTACGGCGACGAGGACCACGATGATAAAGGGCAACCCGCCAATGATTGGCAGGGCCAGCGCGACGCCATCGCGCGAGATTAGAAGTTCGGCAGCCCCGATGACGCCATCGCCGTTCTTGTCGGAGAAATCGGCCAAGCCGGCATCGCTCAGCCGGCCGATCCAGTCGGGGAGTTGCGAGGCCGGGCTGCCGGCCACGTCCTGCAGGGTGAGAAATTTGGCGAAGGCGGCGTAGGCCGGGGCGGAGATTAGAAACAAGATTGCAAAAAGACCGCCCCAGGCTGCGGTGTAACGGGTTTCGAAGGCGCTGGTCGACGCCGAAGCGCGCATGACCAGGCTTGGCAGGGTCGCGATGCCAGCCAGCACGCAGAGGCAAATCAGCGTGAAATCAAACCCACTTATGGCGCCAAAGCTTTGCAGGAACGGCTTCATGGCCGGCTCGCGGCCGTGACCGGGCATGGCCAGAGCGCCGACGGGTTCGGCGGGCCCTATGCCGGTGGCGAGCTCTAGGGTGGAGATGCGCTCGAACAATTCGCCATAGGTGAATTGCGGCAACGGTAAATTGGTCGCGGCAACCGACAGCATCACCAACGGCGTGAGGAAACCGGCGATTGTCACGATGTACTGGGTCGACTGGGTCCAGACGAGCGACCGCAGGCCGCCGGCGGTCGCCGTGGCGACGATGATCGCTGCGCCCACCATAATGGCCGCTTCGAAGGAGAGGGAAGAAAACAGCGATGTGACAAAGGCGCCGAGCTGCAATTCGGCAACCATCAAGAGGACCAGTGGCGGTAACATGAATAGCGCCGCAATCGCCCCCAGCGGCGCAGAGGCAAATCGCTGGTGCAGGAAGGATCCCAAGGTGAAGCTTCCCGACTTGCGGATGAAGGGGCTGAACAAGACGCTGGCCGTGAGCAGCCCGGCAATGATGCCCAGAACGATGCAAAGCGCATCAAAGCCAATCAGAAACAGCGCGCCGGTCAGCGCGAAATAGCCGATGCCGCCAATGGCGGTGGTGGCCAGACTGAGCCCGCCAAAGACAGCGGGTATGCGCCGGCCGGCAGTGGCGAATATGTGAATGTCCAGACTGCGAGCAGACAGCGCGATGCCCAGATAGAAGGCCACAGGTGCGGCCATCATCACGTGGCTGAGCCAGAGTTTGCGGGCGCCCAGTTGCTCGAGTATCAGCAGCAGCAGCACCATGGCGATGAAGGCGCTGACGAAAATGGCGTAATAGGTGCCGATGCGGGGCGAGAGCGGGCGGAATTGGGTTTCGAGCGCCATGGTGGTTCCTTAGCCGTCTTCCATGGCGCCGTGCCGGCGGTCGATGCGCTCCTGGCGGTTGGCGAACCAAAAGGCAGCTATGACACAGGCGATCAGCGCGCCTTGCGCCATCGCATAAAAACCGATGGGAAAGCCCAATGCCTTGATGGCATCGAGTGGAACGGTGAACACCACCAGCAGAACAATGCCGCCCACAAGGGCGCCGATGATGGCCGCCATCAAGGCGAACGTCTCGCGCCAATGGGCCGGGCGCTGTTCATTTTCGATCATACCGATGCCATCTGTTTTTTTGCTTCGCCGCGCATATTGGCACACCCGTCTGCGCCGCGGAGTTTAGTTGGGCGAACCGCGCAGGCCAAGGGGCCTGGCAGCAGCGGGCCTGCAGTCACGGGGCAAGGGAATTGGTTGGCAAGAACAAAAACGGCAAAGGGCATTTCAAATATATTCGAAGTTTGCTATCTTTTGCCATCACCGACCCCCGGACCGGCCAAGCGGCTTGGTGCCTGGGTAGCCTGATATGACATTAGACTTTAGGATGATTGTTCGCCGGAAGCGGCAATTTGACCAACGATCTCGCGAGCAGTGCAACAGACGATACGCAGCATTATGGCCATATGACCGCGCACCGAATTGTAGTCGTCGACGACCATCCCCTTTACCGGGAAGCGTTGCATGGAACTCTCAGCGATTGTTTCGCCGATGCCGTCGTTGTCGAGGCCGCGACGGTGCAGGAGCTGTCTGAGCTGTTGGGCGAAAAACCGAGCCCATGCGTTGTGTTGTTCAGTCTATCGAGCCCGGGTGCGCAGGGGGTCTCCTCGCTGATGCAGTTGCGCGCCCAATATCCCAACGTCCGGCTGGTCGCCGTCTCGCCCCAGGAAGATCAAGCGACGATGCGCAGCTGCCTTGAAATAGGCGTCGTGGGTTTCATTCCAAAGTCATTGCCGGCAGAACAGATCCGTGAGGCGGTCAAACAAGTTTTGCAGGGTGAAATCTGGTCGCCGCCGGAGCTGGAGGCTCTGCAGGGTCACGACGAGGATATCGAGCAACTGGCCACCAGGCTGGCAAAACTCACGCCTCAGCAGGTGCGCGTTTTGAACATGCTGAGCGAAGGGTTGCTCAACAAGCAGATCGCCTACCAGCTTGGCGTGTCGGAGGCGACGGTAAAGGCGCACGTCTCGGCCATTCTGCAGAAACTCGAAGTGGACAGCCGCACTCAAGCGGTGATCGCGGTCAACAAGCTCGATAATCGGGATTGGCGAGGCGCTACGCTTTAGGATCGGAACCCCGCAAACGGCGCCCGGCCTTAAGGTCCCAACCGGTCCGCCCGAGGCGCAGTCACCCGTTTCCCGCTAGAACCAACGGCGCACGCGTCCCCGGTAATCGCCGTAACGCGCTTTAAAGCGCACGCCCAAATAGTGCTCCTCGGGCAGGATCAAAAAATAATGCGTGGCCATCGCAAGGCCGGCCGTTGTCGGCGCCAACCAGGGCGCGTCGAAGACCATGGACAAGCCGGCCGAGAATAGTACGCCGCCCAGATAGATAGGATTGCGCGAGAGAGCAAAGACGCCGTCCTCGATGAGTTCGGTGGTCGCTATGCCGGGTTTGGCGGGCTGATCGGAGCGTGCGAGCTGGCGCCGGGCCGCAAAAATGAGCGCCATGCCGACGATCAGAGCGGCCGAACCGCCGACTTGGAGCACGAGGGGCCACACCGGCGGCGTAAACGAGAGCGGCATCACAAATTGAAGGCCGGCGCCGAGGACGAGCGCAACGACGAAGAACCAATCGAAGGTGCGCCATAGACTGTTATGGGCAGCGTTGTCGCTCATAGGGTATGAACCGGGAACGGGCGGCGCGTGCGGGCCTCAGCCCGTTCGGGGCGGCGGGTCACCGGCGCTTGAGCCCTGCAGCCAAGTCCAAAACGAGCGCAGCGCCGATGTTTGCGACTTGGAGAGCGGCGCGCGGTAATTCGGGCCGGCTTGCGGCCCGCCGAAATCCTGCGCGGAGCCGGCGTGGTGTTCGCTTGCAGCACCCTGGGCAAATTTTGAACGCAAGCTGCCGCGGCGGTAGATGTGGCGGCGCAGTTCGAGCTGACCCTTCGGTGTGATGACATAAAGACCCATCACCTCGTTCATCATGTCGCGGTCGATGAGTTGGGCGGCCTCGGCATCGGGCAGCGTGCCGACCGATTGGGGCTCGATGGCGACCTTCGCCAAAGCCGATTTTTCGGTGTCACTTAGTTGGAGACTCGAAACCATGGCCGCTCGGGTGGCTTTACTCGTTGAATTGCAGCGCACTCATTAAATGGCACCGCACTCGTTAAATGGCACCGAGCTGGCGGCTCCAACACCTAAAGCCGGCGCCTGCTCGGTTGCACACATGGTTGTACACGATCGCCGCGGCGCGGCAAAGCGCAGGCGGGCATGATGATGAACGGCGATCTGGAAAACAGTGGTACCCACGGAGTGAATTTAACACTCGACCTCTCCCTTACCAATGGCGTGGCATAAGACATTTAAGTGCCTGTCTTTCTTGATTTTTCACTGGGAGTTGTCATGTCGCTCCCCCAATTCTCCCCCAAATCCCGAACCAAACCATCGATTGTTGATTGCTCGCGGGAGGCATAGATGTCGGCGACGACGCGGCTGTTTTTCCAGCGTCCTGCGAGCTGGAGGTCCTTGAGGCTGCATCCCCGATCGAGCAGCCAGCGAGCAAAAGTGTGCCGCCCTAGCGCATGCCAGGCGTGGTAATCGACCTTTGCGCGCTTACATGCCCGTTTAAGCGTCTGATACGTGCTCCAACGGCTTGCATATTTGAAGACCGGATCGCTGCGATAGGGAAGATTCGCAAGTATGACCACGAGTGCAGGAGCCAGCGCAACGCGCTCATTATGATCTGGCTTGCCAGCGCGAAAGATTACCTGGCCATTGCTGAGGTCCATATCGCTCCATCGAAGTTTAAGCGCATCGCTTATGCGTGTGCCCGTCAATGCGCAGAAGAGCACCAACGCACGAAGATGGGGGAGATGCTCTATCTGCTCCATAACGCGATCTATCCAGTCGGACGAAACAGAACGCCGTATTGGTGTTTTCTCCTTGAAGCGCTGGATTGTGATTGGGGGACACAGGCCGCCGTTTTTAGATGCGTAATTGATGATCGCCGACATCGGAGCAATCACCTGCGGGTTGAGGGTGGCATGCGATGCATGCGGATAGAGATTGCGTGCGGCCTCATGTACAGAACTCGGATTGATTTCAGATAATTTACGTTTTCCGAAATAGTTGAGCAGCGGTTTGATGAAGCGGTCGTCCTTACCGAGATCGAGATACATGTTCACTGCCCGCGCGAAAGTTGCTGTGTAGCCTGGTCCATGGATACTACGGTCGAGGAGCTCGCTCTCGAGTTTGATGCGAATGACTTCTGCTCGGTTGCGGTCAATCGTTCCAGTGCTCTTTTCAACTCGTCGGCCTCCGACCGACCCTCGGATAATCCAGAAAGGGCTCTTGGGGCGTCTAACGAGCTTGAGCATTTGACTTCCTCGGCTGCTGAAACTAGCGCTGCAAGAAGATGATCCGATCGATAGAGGATGCGATAGCGTCCCGGTCCTTTCACATAGGACAGGCTACCATCGGCACGCTTCCGCTGCAGAGTTTTTGGCGAAACAATAATGCCGTGCGACTTCAGAAATTTGCAGGCCTGATGGGTGTTGAGCAGGCGGCTCGTCATGGGAGCACTCAGCACGACGCTGTCGCAGTTGCTCCATAAGAATGGGAACGGCGAGGTCGTTGTTATAGTCAATTCGGGGATTTGTCTGGGCACACCAGTTCTCCCAACCCTATCGGGGTTGCCTGAGGTTGATCTGCGTGAATCAAACTCGGGTTGGGAAAAGCTTCGACCGTCAATCAGCCGAAGCGGAGCACCACAATCCAAGCGAACCTGGAATCGCTAGTGCAAGTCAATGGCTCCAGCAGGTCCTAGCTTCAATGACCACTCTCTGTTCATTCGGTGCAAATGTCCAGTTCAAGTCGGTTGGGTTGTGAATAAACGCCAACTGCCCGGTCAGATCTCGAAGGTCCATTCTGCCAATTTAGTCGAGATGCAGTTGTAAGCGGCCCCATAAATTTTTTTGGTCGCGGCAGAGCTATCAGAGTCCGCTTCACCCCCGAAAGCAGACGTTCGGCAGGCCGGTACATAATGTCCGCTTATAGCCAAAAGCGGACATGGGACACGCCGCAGTAAATCGTCAAGGAATAGAAAAAGGACCGCGGCACGCCTGATGGCGAACAGACCATATCGGTGATGAAGTTCCCAAGTGAATGCGCAGCTATGGGCAGCTATGGTATGTACTGCCCATCGGAACCTCATAATCTGCTTTAGCTGTTCAGCGGGCCGCCGGAAGGCTTGGCCATGGAGGAAAATGTGGACGGGTGTCTATTCATATCCGCCTTCCGGACATCGTTTTGCGAGATGAGTGTAGTCCTATGAGTAATGGTCGAAAACTCGGCATTGTCCTTGGGGCCGGCATCGGCCGTGGCTGGGCGCATATCGGTGTGCTTCAGGGGCTGACTGAACTTGGAATCAAACCGGATATTGTGTGCGGGTGCTCGATCGGTGGGCTCGTTGGGGCCTCTTATGTAACAGGGCATTTGGAAACGCTCGCCAATCTTGCCACTTCGCTAACCTGGAGACGAGTGCTGACCTATATGGACGTTAGCTTTGCCGGCGGAGGCCTCATAGAAGGGCGTTGGATCATCAAGTTCTTCGAAGACAACGTCGAGGACATAGCGATCGAACGGGCAAGGCCGACATACGGAGCGGTCGCCACCGAACTACATACGGGCCGGGAAACGTGGCTGACCTCGGGGTCTATCATTGATGCCGTTCGCGCTTCGATCGCCGTACCAGGACTACTCACGCCGATCCGGCTCAGGGGACAATGGCTCGTCGATGGTGCCCTCGTGAACCCGCTTCCCGTCTCACTCTGTCGGGCGCTGGGCGCCGATGTCATCCTGGGCGTGAGCATGAACGGGGACCTGGTCAGCCGTCCGCAAAGCTTCTTTGCCGAGGAGCCACTTGAGGCCAAACAGATGACGAGCCAATCCGAATGGTTACGTTGGTTAGCCCACGGCTTACCGCGCGGGATGACGGATGAGAGCGGCAAAGCAAACAGAAACGAAACGAAGGCTGAGCGCGATCGACCAGGATATGCCGAGGTTGTGGGTGAATCATTCTTCATCGTTCAGGACTTTGTCTCTCGTGTGCGGCTTGCGGCCGATCCCGTCGACCTCCTCATTGCTCCCAATGTCGAACACATAGGAGTTATGGAATTTCACCGCGCCGATGAGGCCATCGAGGCCGGACGAAAGGCTGTTACGAGCGCCCAGGACGCCATCCTCCGCGTGGCGCAATCAAAGCAGCCGAAGGCTTCAGACCCAAATAACTAAACGCTCCGGAAAACCGTGCCCGTCATAACAAGCGGAATTGCTTGGTCTGCGATCGAAAACTACAATAGCCGGACAAGATAATCGGCATCGGTGTGCCACGCCGGAGTTCTTGCTGTCATTGTCGAAGCTTGTGAGTTTAAGACTCAAAATGAACGGCTGCAGGCTACCACAAAAAGGGCAACTCTACTCGAACTACTCGTCGGGGCCGATCATCAACATTGCTACGGTGCCCGGAGGCTAGACAACAACGTCTGAATGTCCGCTTTGGGTCATTAGCAGACATAAAGCCCCTATGAGTTTTATGTCCGCTTTACCCCCGAAAGCAGACATGTGGTGAGGCTGCCCAAAGAGTCCGCTAATAGCCAAAAGCGGACATTAGCCCGGCGGGGCTTGTTGGGTTTTTGCTCCATAAAAACTGTCACTTGATTAGTTGGATTTTTGACGCCACTTATCGTAGCTGAGGGGTCTAATTTGAATCAATAAAACGGTGGCATGATCATCGAGAGGTATAACCGTGTTTGTATTTCGTCAGTTTGTTGTTTCTTTTTTGTGTCTCATGCTGTTTGTGCCGGGTGTTTCAGCCCAAGCCAAAGTGACGCCTGACGAAGCGCGCAAGATCGCCAAGGAAGCGTACATCTTCAACTACCCGCTGGTGATGATGTACCGCACGATGTACCTGCAGGCGATTGACGAGACGTCGAAATCTTACAGTGGCGGCTTCGGCAAGTGGCTCAATCTGGGCACGTCTTCGCCCAAGGACACCGATATTGTCAGCCCCAACAACGACAGCCCCTATTCCTACGCCTGGGTCGATCTTCGCGCCGAGCCTTGGGTGCTCACCCTGCCGAAGATCGAGGACAAGCGCTTTTACACCAGCCAGTGGGACGATCTCTGGGGCTTTGTGCTCGACAATCCGGGGTCGGTCGAGGATGGCAATGGCGGTGTGAGCGTCCTGCTCGCCTCTCCCTCGTGGAAGGGCGACCTGCCCAAAGGTGTCAAGCGCGTGATCCAGGGCGAAAGCGAATTCCTCGGCACGCTGACACGCACCCAGCTGTTCGCGCCTAAGGACCTGCCGAACGTTCAGAAGATCCAGAAGGAATACAAGCTGCAGCCCCTCAGCGCCTTCCTCGGCAAGGATACGCCGAAGGCGGCGCCAGAGATCAAGTGGATGGAATGGAAGGACAAGGACGAAACGACCGAGAAGTTCTGGTCCTACGCCGCGTTCCTGCTGCTCTACACGACGCCGAACGACATCGACAAGAAGGTCTATGCCGACATGGCGAAGATCGGGCTGGAGCGGGGCAAGCCGTTCGATCCGTCCAAGCTGGACAAGGACGTGCGCGACGCGCTCGCCGCCGGGATCAAGGACGGGCTTGCGCAGTTCAAGGAGCAGTCGACCAAGATCGACGATCCCAGCAAGTTCTTCCGCTCCCGCAAGGATGCGAAAGACGATTATGACAACCGCGCGCTTGGGGTCGCCGTCGGGATCTTCGGCAATGTCAGCAAGGTCTCGGTCTATATCGCGCTGCCGAAAGACAGCGCCGGGAACCTGTTCGACGGAAGCAAGGCGTCCTACCAGCTGAAGTTTACCAAGGCGCAGCTGCCACCGGCGAAGTATTTCTGGTCGATGACCATGTACAAGCTGCCGCAACGCTGGCTCGTCGACAACCCGATCAACCGCTACTCGATCGGCAGCGCGACTGAAGGCGTGCAGTATGGCGACGACGGCTCGCTTACGCTTGAGGTCGGTGCGAAGTCGCCGGGCAAGGACAAGGTGTCGAACTGGCTACCGGCCCCTGACGATCCGTTCTGGTTGGTCATGCGCACCTATGGCCCGGGCAAGAGCATCCTCGACAGGACCTACAAGGTCCCGCCGATCGCGCCGACGAAATAAGGGAAACAATGGTTCCGCTGGTGATTTTGCCCCCGGCGGAACTGCCCACATCGCTCGGAGACGCCCAATCGACACCGCTAAGTTAGAGGAAAAGACCACAATGGTTAGACTACTCTTGATCACGTGTATTGCACTCGCCTTGACCGGTACGGCTATCGCCCAGTCGGGACCTGATCACTTCTACCTGCCCCAGCCGAAACAACCATTCGAAGGCGAGGTTGAGACGCCCATCGGAACGCTGGAGTTCGAGAACCAGTATCCATCTAAGGAGTCGATGACGACGCTGCTCGACAGCATGGACCTTCATGGCGCGACGCAGTCGTTCCTGTGGGGCATCCCGATAGCGTCGTTCGCTAATCTTCAGCACTTTATTCGCGACGTTTTTAAGTTCGACCAGGTTGATCTAATGGAGACGGCCACCCTGGGGGACAAGCTCGGTATCCTCACGGCGAATGCTACAACGCCGTACATCTTCAGCACGCCGGATCTCAGCAAGACAGGACCCATCGTGATCGAGGTTCCGGCCGGCTCGATTGCGGGGATGGTTGACGATTTCTGGCAGCGGCCTGTTACCGATCTCGGCCTTCCGGGACCGGATAAGGGAAAGGGCGGCAAATACCTGATCACTCCTCCCGGTTACAATAAAAAGGCGCCAGGCGGCTACACGGTATTCGAATCTCCGACGGAAAATGTCTTTGTCGCCATTCGGATCATCGAGGCTGACAAGGCGAAGTACGAAAAGATCAAGAACGCGTTCAAGGTATACCGGCTCTCGGATGGCAACAGCCCCAAACCGGGTAAATACATTAACCCCCCAAGCAAGTACTTCTTCGGCCCACCACGTGGCATGGCCTTTTGGGAGCGACTGCATGAGATTCTGAATCGCGAAGTCGTGGCTGAGCGCGACCGTTTCTTCATGGCGATGCTCAAGCGCGTCGGCATTGAAAAGGGCAAGCCGTTCAAACCTGATGATCGCCAGAAGAAGATCTTGGAGAAAGCGGCGTTCGTCGGCGAGGCGATGGCCAAAGCCAACGATCTCGCAAAGCGGAATACCGAGCCCTACTGGAAGGGCGCGAAGTGGAAGCTCGCCCTCGGTCTAGATCCGACCCAGCGACAGAAGACCTACGACGAACTCGACGAGCGGGCCGAGTGGATGTATGAGGCAGTCACGACCTCGGCTGGCATGGTCACCACGACGCCGGGTGTCGGTTCGATCTATCTGGCCGCCTACGCCGACAAGGACGGCGACTGGTTGGACGGCGCCAAGTCCTACAAGTTGCACGTTCCCGCAAATCCGCCCGCCAAGCAGTTCTGGTCAATCGCCGTCTATAGCTGGGACACCCGCACCCTGATCGACAACAAGCAGAAGAGGGCCGGACAGTCTTCGCGTCAGGATCTCATCAAGAACGCTGACGGTTCGTTCGACCTCTACTACGGACCAACCGCGCCGAAGGGCAAGGAGAAGAACTGGGTGCAGACCATCCCCGGCCAGGGCTGGTGGACCTATCTGCGCTTTTACGCGCCGACGAAGGCCTACTTCGACAAAAGCTGGAGCATGGGCGACTTCGAGAAGGTAAAATAACAAAACTTCCGGATAGATTGTCCGGGGATTTTGGTCGCATCAATCCATCCGGTCGCTCCGGGGTCTTAACCAATGCTCGGTTTCCAGCGGCAATGCCCATGTCCGCTTTGGGTCAAAAGCGGACTCTTTTCACGACGCCATTTTATGTCTGCTTTACCCCCGAAAGCGGACGTTCGGCAGGCGGGCACATAATGTCCGCTAATAGCCATAAGCGGACATTGATTGTCTGAATTTGATTGAGGCTTTCGGGCGGCAAGCTTTCACTCGTGTTGGAACGTACGCTCCTATCCAGGCCCAGGATCTCTGGTTGTCGACCGGTCTCTTCAAGCCTGCACTCGGTTATCTCACGATGCGAGATGGATGCACTGGCAAAGCCTGCCCGTACGGCCGGATATGGAATGCTGAGATGCATTTCGACTCGAACTTCTCAGAAGTCGACTTTTCCACGGACGCCGGCAACGGTCTTGGTGTCCTCACTGCTCAAGGTCTCCGTTATCAACTGCACGTCTCCGGTGACAGCGAACCAGGGAGTAACTTGCGCCTTGTAATAGGCTTCAAATCCGTCCGTGTCTTCGATAGCGATCCGTGTCCGTGTTCGGTTTTTGAGCGTTGCCGCAATGGACAAGAGAGGGCCGACGGTGTTTTTAAATCTGCTGGCCAGCTCATTGTGGAAATAACCGACGCCGAAGGCATCTCTGTCTCGTCCCGGAAGTGGACTGTTCACCTCGAGCGCGGCTGTGGCGGTCCACTTGACGGGGTTAGCCTCGCCATCGGTAACTGTATACATTCCCTTGAAGGCGAGATCCCTGTTCGGGTTGGATGCGTCCGCCCACAGTCGGTAGTTGAGAACGGAAAAGACGGACCAGGACGGCTGTGTATCTGTAAATGAGAGGCCCTGTCCCGATCCCGGATTGACGAAGATACTCGAGCGATCGACAACAGTATATTCCTTGGTGCTATAGGTGCCACCGAAACTACTGTATGACGAGCGCGGACCAACTTCGCCGCCGCCATGGAAGAATTTCCACATGGCGGCATAAGCGGGGCCATCGCCGAGCAAGGGGTCGAGGCAGGTATAGGTGGAGCAACTGTTGGGATCATAAGCGCCAGCAAAGCCTTGGACTTCCTTGTCCTTGAATTTCACAACAAAGCCAAGCGGCAACCCCAACCCTAGTGTTCCCCCCAATCCGAGGGGGAGCATCATCGATGTGTTCATGAATCCATCGACGCCACGGCCCGTGTGAAACACCATGTCCACGAAGTCGAAGGCATTGAGTTTTCCCCCGAGCAACGCAAACTCATTTCCCAGCATCTGGATGGCTATCGCCTGGGTAACCGCCGTGACACCGCCTGAATCAGGCATGAGCAAATTTGCATTGGCCGGTGAGAATCCGGTTAGGGCGTTGACGTCCTCGCCAGCACGCGTTTCCGCGTGCACATTGACAATGAGGCCCTTCCAGAGACCGAGCTTCTCTCCGAGCAATGTAAGGAAATAATCCCCTTTAACACCGTATTGCCAGTCGTCGGTGCTGGCCGAGCCATCAACTACCCCTTGGTAGAATTGCGTCGCCTTAACATCTACGATGATTCCATGCGCTGCGAGCCAGGATCGGCTGCCGCCCCAGTCGCCCAGTAAGTGAGTGCGGTCTTCGTGGCGCGCGCCCGCTTCCGATCCACCCACCGCCAGTGCTGTTCCGGTATCGACCGGAGCGAGCAGGCACGCAACCGCCATGAGGACGACCGATCTACGCAAAATCCACATAATCATAACTCAACCTTTACAGCACGGAATGTCCCTGCATCGCTCGCCTGCCGGATTACATCGTTAAATTAAGATCGTTCGAGGGCAATACGGAGCGGTAGCTCTTTTCCGTGTCGTTTCTTCGAGGCCTGTTGCAGATCAAACACATTTCGCAAGGGAAGAGGCGCGCTCGCCGACGATCTGGCGCATGACGAGATCGAGCGCCAAGCGCTCGGCGTCATTGACGTCCTCGTAGCCGGCAAGCCGACCGAATACGGACTGACGCAGGAGGCCGACCAGACTGTGCAGGCGATTGTGACCGGTGCGAGTGTCGCTCTGGTGCTCGCCTGCTAGATCATGCAGGCCGAGTACGTCGTACAGTTCCTGAAACAGTAGCAGGCCGCCGTCTGAACTGATCTTCGAACCAAGAAATTCCAGGCGGACACGGCGGTCAAAACCGAGCCGGCCATCGCCCAATTCTGTTGCACCCGTTGGGTGAGCCATCGCCACTCGCCTCCGATGCCGTCAATGCATTGGAATATAGGCGATTTGCGACATCGGCAGTAGGCGGAAGTCACAATCTATTTGGGGAATGCGGGTTAAGTTTGCTTTCGTCGACGAAGACGTTAATGCGAAAGGCGCTGCCGGAGAGCGATTGACAATCGGTACAGTCACAGATCGCTACCTTTTCGGGGTCGACCTCGGCTTCGTACTTAACCTCGCCGCAGTGGCAAGCACCGTCGATTTTCATTTTCTGTGGTTTCTCCATGGATCGGATTTACATTTGGGGATGCCAGCGCTCCGCCCGCGTGCCGATGTTGTTTCGTTGGAGTCAAACCGCGCCACGGCACGTCCATGTCCGGGATTAGCCCGGACAGAATGTCGCCGGCTCTGAAAACGATTCCAACAGATGGGTTGCCTCTCTTTTGCCGCATGCGAGGGAAACCACCCGCCGGCGAGATCGTGCCGTCCCTTTCCTAGCCAGCCGCAGGCCAGCGCAGTGGCTGGGTGGTGAACGGTGTGCGGGCCTCTCGGCGCTTGGTCAGGCCATTCTGGCGCAGCCGCCAGAAGAACTGGTCGAAGCGGTCCCCTCCGAAGAAAGGCTCGCCATTGATGACCATCAGCGGCACGCCGCCGTGACCGGTCTGCGACTGGAACACGGAGTTCTCCGCCCATTGGGCATCGACTTTTTTGGCACCGTCGTCCTGGATGTCCTTGATGGCTTTGTCGTAATCGAGCCCCTCGATCTTGTTGAAGTTCTCCTTCACGTGCGCCGGCCAGTGCTCGACATGGCCGCCCCAGATCAACGGGGAAATCTCGTTGATGAAATAAAGCGCCTTTCCTTCAAGCGCGGCATAGCAGGCCAGACGCGTGATCCAGTGGATGTAAGGCTGCTTTTCCACCGGGTGCACAGATAGGAAATTCTTGCCAAACGGCGGCCACGTCGTTTGCCAGATCGGGTCGGGGTGCGCATATTTGAAAGGAACCCCATGAAATTCCCCGCTTCGGACGGTGTCCCACATCGTGTCGGGGACCTTGTACGTGATGCCGAACATGCCCCCAGCCTTGCCAGAGCCTCCTTTTGTCGAGCGCACCGCGATCGGCATAACCGGGCGGATGTTGACGTCGACGCAGTAGGTGGAGTTCAGCCAGACGAGTCTCTGCAACGTCAAGTAGCTATAGGGGCTACGCATCGACCAACAGACATCGACCTTCAGCGGATTCTCCTCTGTGACCGGCTCCGATCTCGGACGCAAAGCAGGAACGCCCTCTACCGCAGGCGTATGCACTCCCTCCCAGAAGTGCGAATTCAGGAAGCTGTCCATCGTCGGTTTCGCTTCATCTGTAGCCGGCATCGGCGGAAGCTCCGGCACCGCCGGATCATGCGGCCAAGTGGCATCAGTTTCGCTCATTCTGTCGAGCAACTCTGGCGTGACCTTCGTAATCTCGTCTTTCATGACAACTCCACGTCCTTTTGGTCTGGTGATGTCTGTTGATGCGCAGATGCGGTTGACCGGTTCGGACCGATTTGCCAGGTTGTGTGGGTGTGTTCAGAAAAACCGTTCGACGAGGAGCGAGAGTCCATTCGCGATATCCACACTATTGCCTCAACTACTTCAACCTGATGATGCAACGTGATTTAGTCTAATCGGGACATCCGGGTTTTCCAAGGAGCAAACACGGAACAGATTCTGGAATATCTGGAACACGCCGCGGTGATGATCAACCTGGTGGGCGTGGCGGTGATCTTCGGGGGGTTCCTCCTGGCGGCAGGACGCTATACAGCCGAATTCCGCAAACTGGGGCCGGCGCGGGACTTCGCGCAATTCAAGATCCAGCTAGGGCAAGCCCTAATGCTGGGGCTCGAGATTCTGGTCGTCGCCGACGTCATCGAGACGATAACAACCAAGCCCACATTCACATCGTTGGTGCTACTGGCTTGCCTCGTGGCCATACGAACACTCTTCAGTTGGACGCTTTGTCTCGAGGTCGAGGGCCGCTGGCCCTGGCGAGCGGCTGAAGAAGGTTAAGCCATGCTCGAGGCGGTGACAGACGAACTGCGGTTCCTGACGCAGACCCTGGAGGCGATCGGCGCATTTGCGCTTATCCTCGGGTTTGTGATCTCGACAATGCGTTGCCTTCTGGAGATCAGGCGCTTGGGCGCTAAGGAAGCGATTGAGGGTTATCGCAAGGCTCTCGGAAGAACCATCCTGATCGGGTTGGAAATTCTCGTCGCTGCAACGATTATCAAAACGATTTTCTTTGACCGGACCCTCGAAAACATGGGCCTGCTCGCCATAATGATTGCAGTTCGAACGGGACTTGGCTGGTCGATGGTGCTCGAAATGAACGGCCGCTGGCCGTGGCAAAAAAAGAAGCGTTCGAAATGAGGGCGCGCTGCCACAGGCGGACATTCCCCCGCGTGCTTTTTTAGGCACGACCTGGATCGCTATGCCTTGAACACCTGCTTTCCGTCCATCCACGTCTCCAGCACCTTGATGTCTTTGATTGTGTCAGAGGCAACCTTGCGGGGGTCTTTCTCGAGGATGACGAGGTCGGCCAGTTTTCCGACCTCCAGACTTCCCACTTCATGCTCTGAATAGAGCTGCCAGGCCGCTTCGGAAGTGACCGCGCGTATGGCAGATTCTACCGAGATCGTCTCGTTAGGCCCTAGCACATAGTCGGGCTCTTTCCATGTGCGCCGGGTGACAGCCATCTCGATCATGTGCAGCGGATCGGGGTCCGTGACCATAAAGTCGGAATGGAGCGAGAAGCCGACACCGGCCTTCTCGACGTTGCGGCAGCGGTCAAGCAGCTTGGCCTTTGCTTCGCCGAACACCTTGTCGCGCATGGCCACGCCCCAATAGTGAACATGCTCGATCAGGAAGCTGGCCGAGACCCCCAGTTCCTTCATGCGCGCGATCTGTTTGTCATGCAGTATTGAACAATGCTCGATGCGGGGGCGCACCTTGGCCATATCGATACCGGCGTCACGCACCGCCTCGCAGGCGTCTAGCACATTGTCGATCGCCGCATCGCCGTTGCCGTGAATGGAGAGGTGCCAGCCCTTGCCTGCGCGCTCGACGGCCGTTTGTTTTAGGTCTTCGGCCGACATATAGGCGATACCGCGGCTCTTGGAGTCCAGATAGGGTTCACGCTGTAGACCCGTGAAGCCCTGGTTTGAACCATCCGCAACGAGCTTGTAGCCGGCAATCCGTACGAGCTCATTACCCTGTCCGGGTTTAACGCCCGCCTTGTCCCAAGCTTTCGAGCCAATTGTGTAAAATGGATAAGCGCGAATGCGTGCCTTGAGACGACCTGTCTGTGCCGCGTCTGACATTATGGAGGCGTCGGCGGGTGACTGCGACAAGCCTCCAAGCGACAATTCGCTGAATGTGGTGAGCCCATATTGCCCCCATTTTTTGAGCAAGTCGATCAAGGCCTCGACAGGATCAGCTTTGGTGAAGGCAGGGTACTTCTTCAGAATTTGAAGGAACGCGACATTGTTCTTGATCGTGCCGGTGAGCTTGCCGGTTGCGTCGCGAACGAATTCTGCGCCCGTCGGGTTTTCGACGTCGGCGGCAATGCCGGCGACCTCGAAGGCTTTTGAATTGGCATAGGCCAGATGGCCCGACGCATTGAGAATGAACACCGGATGTTCGGTTGAAACCGCGTCCAGTTCGGCGAAAGTTAAAGCGTCTGCACCGCTGGATCGAAGTTTCGTGCGACGATCCATTCGCCGGCCGGTGTCTGTTTTGCCTTGGCACTCAGATGATCGAGCACGTCTGCTGTGGTGGCGAAGCGCGCCATGCCAACATAGTCCATGACGCTGTCGATCACTGCGCCGGTGATGACGTGCGCATGGGGGTCGATGAAACCGGGCAGCACCACCCGGCCTTTCAGGTCGATGATCTTGGCATCTTTGCCGGCAGTCTTGCGCACCTCGGCGTTGCTGCCCACGGCAAGGATCTTGTTGCCGCGAACGGCAAGGGCCTCAGCTTCGGAAAAGTCTGCATCGACCGTAAGAACAGTCCCGCCGGTAAAGACGGTTGTGCTGCCGTCTTCCGCCTGCGCGCCCACTGGCCATAAGCCGGTCACACCCGCGGCGGCGAGGCCGCCTTTGAGAAAACGACGTCTGTCGATGTCAACCAGCTTGTAAGACCAGCCGTCGCCGGAGAACAACGATGAAGTGTCTTGGGCTGCCAACTCTGCGACCTTGTGATTACCTCGAAAAAATTTGCCGAATTCGGTGCTGCAGCAAGCGCAGCCGTAAACCTCTCTTTTCATAACTGGTCACCGTGTCCCTCTTTTTCCCCCGCGGACATTTCAGGATACGACTGATGCGAAGACCATCAACCACCCCCATGAAGGACTTATGCCCCGTAAGCGCAAACTGGATACCCTTCGCAATCACGATGAGGACCATGTAGCGGATGACCAGGTCCCGCATGATCCCGCCGCCACTCCCCGACCCGCCAAATCTTGCCGTCAGGACCAGCATGACCCAGGTAAGTGCCAAGACCGCGACTATGGCCACGATCGCCGTTACCGGGATGAACTTCATGAGCGTCCCGATCCCTTTTTCCCTGCTGACTGTCCGACGTCAGATAAATTGGAACAGATCTCGGTTGGAGCTAACGGAGTATCCGGCTCATCTGGTTGATCATGTTAGGCGGCGGATTTGCGGTTTTGCAAGCGCCGGGTTTGCAGTGTCTGTCGTTTGATCCTTTCTCGTTTCAGCAAGATGGATTGACCGCGTCCGAAGTAGACGTCGGCCGGCGTTAG
>Ga0315336_1001989_pt1 | contig 34458 bp, 34 predicted proteins | sample ASW5metaG_FD_204512 | JGI IMG/M metagenome (GOLD analysis project Ga0315336, IMG submission 204512) | Ammonia-oxidizing marine archaeal communities from Monterey Bay, California, United States - ASW #5 | ecosystem: Environmental > Aquatic > Marine > Intertidal zone | place: USA: California...
ATAATAAAAGAATATTTAAATTTTCATTAGTAGAATTTAGTAAAATTTGATCTAAATCAATAGATTTGTTAATTTTGAGTACATCTTCTAAATCAACTGCTTCTAAACCAACTATTTTTTGGAAACTTTTTTTACTAATTTTAACATTTTGTTCTGCTGCAAATAAATTTGTTGATACAGTAGCAAATAAAGCTTCTGCATTTTGTAAATCATATAAGGTAGCAGAACCCAAATTATATCGGGTTTTTGTTTCTTCAAATGCTTTTAAAACAGAATCATAATTTTTTTGAGTTGCCTCTAAAGATTTTTCATAATTAATTACTAATAAGTAACCCTCAATTGAATCTAAAATTAAATTCTGAATAGTGGATTTAAAATTTATAAATTCATTATTAAATAAAATTTTTGATCTTTCAATTTCTAGGTCATTAAGCCCATCATTATATAAATTTTGGGTGATTGTAAGTGTATATACTTCTGTTATTGTTTCTGGAGTAGTCGAAGTAGTGACAGTTTTGATATCAGCATTTTTATATGTGCTTGAAATAGAACCAGAAATGGTTGGAAGTTTTGCTCCTGCTGCATATTTTACAAGTTCTCTAGATTCATTTAATTTTTCAATTGCTATTTTAACTTTAGGATTCTTCTCAATCGTACTTTTTATTGTATCATCAATATTCAAAGCATACAATTTACTAGTAAAAAAAGTAATTAATAAAATTTTAAGTATATTTTTCAAAATACAAATCCTTCTTTTTCTTTATATAGTTCATATTTTGTAAAAACATCAAATAAGTATTCTTTACTAAATTTGTTATTATTTTTTGTAATTTTTAATGCTTGATTTAATTCATTAATATTTTTTTGAATCATAATCATCTTACCTAATTCGTCATTTAATTGCTGTAAAAGACTTTGATCAAGATTTTTAATAGGATTATCAATAATTATTCTATCAAATGGGGATTCTTTATAAAATCCATTTTTTAAAGATCCTTCAACTATTTTAATATTTTTAATACCAAGATTTCTAATATTTTGTTTTAAAATTAACTGCAGATTATTATCTGGTTCTATAGCGATAACCTCATAACAAATATTTGATAATAGAACTGTCATATAACCAGTTAAAGCTCCTAAATGCAAAACTTTGTGTTTTTTTTCTATTTCAGAATAATTTATTAATTGTGCTAAATGAAGATTTTTCAAATAACCTCTATTATTGCTTATGCTAATATCCAAATCAGAATATGGGGAGACTTTGTTTTCTTTAAGTAAAAAATTTTCCTTCGGTATTGTTTTAAAGAGGCTCAAAATAACGGGATCTTTTATTTTATTAGGCCTTAATTGATTCTCAACCATCAAGTTTCTTGCTTTTTGATAATTTAAATTCATAATCCTGGGAATGTAAAATGAAACTTATAATAGTATTTTTTTTATATAATAGTATTTATTTTATATTTAAATACTTAATCTTAATTCCTTATGAATTTATTTCATTTTTTTAACTTGTTTGTGTTTATTTGTGTTTAATTGACTTACAGGCAAATAATCTTTATTTGTCCCGCAATTAGGCTCGGTGGCAGAGTGGTGATGTAGGGGCCTGCAAAGCCTTGCACAGCGGTTCGATTCCGCTCCGAGCCTCCATATTTATCTTGTTTTTTATCATTTTTTTTATTATCAACAAAATTAAGTTCCTCGGTAGCTCAGTGGTAGAGCAATCGGCTGTTAACCGATCGGTCGCTGGTTCGAGCCCGGCCCGGGGAGCCATTTATATAATTTTCTTTCTTTGTAATTTCTAATTTTTTTTTCTTCTTAATAATTTTTTTTAACAACGTACTTTCAATAATTCATCAAATCTTGTTGTGTAGCAAGGAGATACTCTTTCTTTTTTCATGTGCCAGTTTTTTTTAATTCCTTCAGATGCAAGCTTTAAAGTTGACGAACCATATCGATAATTAATTTTATCAATTGTTTCCATAATAGAATCTGATTGATCTCTATCAATATCTAATAATCCTCTTGTTTGAGAGGCATTGCTTAATTCATACAGAATAATTCCAGCTTTCTTGTATTTATAATCTTTACGGTAAATAAGACGTATTCCCTCGATAGCCTTTTTAACAATTTGAATATTATTATTACTTGAATATGGTAACTGCATTTTTATTGAATTTGAATACTGCTTTTCTCTTTTATTAAAATGATTGGTTAAAACAAATACACTAATTGATTGAGCTACTAGACCCTCTTCTCTTATTTTTTCAGAAACTCTTGATCCAAAGGCAGAAATAGACTCCTCTAAATCCTCAATTGTTTCAATTGGGCTACTAAATGAACGTGAAACACAACAACTTTTTTTATTACTTGGTAACAATTCTAAATCCAAACATGACACGCCATTTAATTCTAAATATATTTTTTCTCCCACAACTCCCATATTTTTTCTTACCCATTGTCTATCCAATAAAATAAATTCTTTAGCTGTAAAAATATTGTATTTCTTTAAGAAAATTGATAAACGTTTACCAATTCCCCATACTTTTTCTATAATTGTTTCTTGCAATGCTTTTGCAATTTCTTCCTTAGTTTTAAGAATGCAGACCCCCTCATAGGTAAAATTTTTTTTTGCTAGATGATTGGCAATTTTTGATAAAGTTTTTGTTGACCCTACACCTATACTTACAGGGATGCCTACCCATTGTTTAATTGTTGCTAAAATATGTTTGCAATAAGTACTTAGCTCATAGTTTCTGAACCCATTAAAACTTAAAAAGGCTTCATCAATAGAATAAATTTCCATATCAGGAGAAAATCTTGATAGAGTTTCCATAACACGTTGCGATATATCTCCATATAAAGCATAATTAGAAGAAAAAACTTTTACATTATTTTTCTGAATAATTTTTTTTGCTTTAAAATAAGGCTCGCCCATTTTAATACCCAAAGCTTTTGCTTCAACAGAGCGTGTAATTATACAACCATCGTTATTTGATAGAACTACTATTGGTCTCCCAATTAGCTTTGGGTCAAATATTTTTTCACATGAAGCATAAAAAGCATTGCAATCAATTAATGCGATAGATTGTTGTATAGCTGGATGATTAAAGGGAAGTTGCTTCATGAATAATATAAGTTACAACGCCCCAAATAAAACATTCCATCTCTTCTTTTACTTCAATACTAGGATAGTCGTTATTTGCTGAAAGTAGAAAAAGAGATTCTTCTTTTTTATGAAGTTTTTTAACTGTTAAATCTCCAAAAATAGAAGCAATTACAGTATCGTTATTCTTAGGTGTTATACTGCGATCAACAATCAATAAATCACTTGAAAGTATGCCAGCTTCTGTCATAGAAGAACCTTGCGCTTTAACAATGAAAGTAGCTGCAGGATTCTTGATCAAATGTTCATTAAGATCCAGTTTATTTTCCATATAATCAGTTGCTGGAGAAGGAAAGCCAGCTGATACAGAATCTAAAAATATAGGAGTTAATATCTGCTTTCTTTTGATAGATTGAAATAAGTCAAGATTTTTATATTTATACATTTTATTAATTATTTTATTTAATATATTGATAAATAATTATATTTTTAAATATCATATAATTATGTTCTACTTTTGTTCTAATTTATTTTGAAATAAAAAAAAGTCAATAAAATAATGACAAAATCTGCTAAAAAAATTAAATGATTAAACTGTTCGAAAAAAACCCATACGTAATAGAGTTTGAGACCCAAATAATCAATTTAGATGAGGAAAACAAATTAATAGAATTAGAAAAAACTGCTTTTTATGGAAAAGGCGGGGGACAACCTGGAGATTCTGGAATATTAATTACTGAATTAGAAACAATTGAAGTAATAGAGACTATTAAGAAAGAAGATATCCTTCTACATCAAGTAAGCTCAGTAAATAATCTAAAAATAGGTAACCTAATAAAAGGAAAAATAGATTGGGAAAAGAGATATAAGTTTATGAGAATGCATACTGCTTTACATTTATTATGTGCTGTAGTTCCAATGGGGGTAACAGGAGGTCAAATAGGAGATCTGAAAAGTAGATTAGATTTTAATGCAGATGCAAATTCAATAAATAAAGAAGAAATACAGGAAAAATTAAATAATATTCTAAAAAATGATCATAAAATAACCTATGAATGGATAAGAAGTGAACAATTAGAAAAAAAACCCGATTTAGTGAGAACTATGTCTGTAAAACCACCTAAAACAAATGGAAAAATTCGATTAGTTAAAATAGGAAATATAGATTTGCAACCCTGTGGCGGAACTCATGTTAAAAATACATCTGAAATAGGCTCTATTGTAGTTGGAAAAATAGAGAATAAAGGGAAAATGAATAGAAGGGTTAATATTAGTCTTAGTGATTAAGTATTTGGCTTAAGAATAATTTAGTTCTATCACTTTCAGGATTATTAAAGAACTTATCAGGAGTTGCTTCCTCAACTATCCTACCCTCGTCCATAAAAACCATTCTATCTGCTACAGTTTTAGCAAAGCCCATTTCATGAGTAACAACAATCATTGTCATTCCCCCTTCAGCCAAGTCAATCATTACATCTAAAACCTCTTTAATCATTTCTGGATCAAGAGCTGAAGTTGGTTCATCAAATAACATAATGTTAGGATTCATTGCCAAAGACCTCGCTATGGCTACACGCTGTTGTTGACCACCAGATAATTGACCAGGAAATTTATTTGCTTGTTCAGGAATTTTAACAATTTCTAATTGTTTCATTGCTAATTCTTCTGCTTCAGCTTTAGGTAATTTTTTAACCCAAATTGGAGCTAAAGTAATATTTTCTTTAACAGAAAGATGTGGGAAAAGGTTAAACTGTTGAAAAACCATTCCAACTTCTCTTCTTACACTATCTATATTTTTTAAATTTCCTGTTAATTCAATTCCATCAACAATTATTGTGCCTTCTTGATGTTCTTCTAAACGATTAATGCATCTAATCATTGTAGATTTTCCAGATCCAGAAGGTCCACATACAACAATACGTTCTTTCTTTTTAACTTCTAAATTAACATCTTGTAAAACATGGAAGTCACCAAACCACTTGTTTACTTTTTGTAATGATATAATCGAATTTTCTGACATATTTAATCTGCTCCCATGTTAATACCTGTTTTTAATTTTTTTTCCAAATACAAACTGTATCTGGACATAGAAAATGTAAAGATAATAAAAACAATAGCTACAAAAACATATACTTCAATTGATAATCCCATCCAAGTTTGTGCTGCTAAAACTGCTCTACCAATACCTAGAAGATCTAATTGACCTACAATTAAAACTAAAGTTGTATCTTTAAATAAACCTATTGATGTATTTACTATTGAAGGTATAGTAATTCGTATTGCTTGAGGTAAAATAATTTTTCTATTCAATTGCCAATAGGATAAACCGACCGATTGAGCTGCTTCATATTGACCTTGAGGTATTGCTTGTAAGCCACCACGTATAACTTCAGCCATATAAGCTCCTTGAAATAAGGTAACAGCTATTAAACATCTTACTAAACCATCCAAAGTAATACCTTCAGGCAAAAACAGAGGTAACATTACCATACCAAAGAAAAGTAGAGTAATAAGAGGAACTCCTCTTATAAATTCAATAAATAGAGTGCACACCATACTTATAACTGGTAAATTGGATCTGCGGCCTAATGCTAAAACTATACCTAAAGGGAAAGCAACAGCTATGCCTGTACAACCTAATACAAGAGTTACAAGTAAACCTCCCCAGTCTTTTGTAGAAACATGAGCTAAGCCAAATCCTCCAGCAAGAAGAAAATATGCAATTATAGGAAAAATAAAGGTAAAATATAAAAAATGTTTTCTCTTAGGAAATTTTTCAATTAGCAAAGGTGCTACAGCTACTACTAACAATAAATAAACAACATTGACTCTCCACACTTCCTCTACAGGATAAAAACCATAAATAAATTGGTAAAAACGTACAAAAATAATAGCCCAACAGGCTCCTCCTAGTTCTGGTTCCATAACTCTAGTACAAAAAGTTCTATCTATTATACGTTCACCTAGATAGTTATGAGTAAAATCAGCAGAAAAAACAGCCCAATTAAAAAAAGAAGGAACAATTTGGTACAAAAAATAAATAACCAAAAAAGTTAAAATTGCATTAAACCAATTGGAAAATAAATTCATTCTTAACCATCCCAATAAACCTGTAGTTGCAATCGGAGGTTTTCTAAATTCTGAAAAATTTTCTGATGTCATTACTTTTCCTTAAATTGAATACTTCTATTATAAATGTTCATAAAGAATGAAATTGTTAAACTTATAACCAAATAAGTGGCCATAGTGATGACCATACATTCGATTGCCTGACCAGTTTGATTTAAACTAATCCCCCCAAATCCATGAACTAAATCAGCATACCCTACTGCTATACCTAATGAAGAATTTTTAGTTAAATTTAAATATTGACTAGTTAATGGGGGAATTATTACTCTTAAAGCTTGAGGAATAATTATTAATCTCATAATCCATGTAGCCTTTAAACCCAACGCAGCAGAAGCTTCTCTTTGTCCTTTTGTAACAGATAGAATTCCTGATCTAACGGTTTCTGAAATAAATGCTCCTGTATAAATACTTAAAGCTAAAAACATTGCAATAAATTCCGGTCTAATAACCATACCGCCTTTAAAGTTAAAACCCTTTAATACTGGATACTCAAAAGTTATTGGTGAACCTAAAATAAAAAAGAAAACTATCGGTAATAAGACAATAAGAGCAAGTGAAGTCCATAAAACAGGAAATCTTTCTCCTGTTTTCTCTTGTCTTTTTTTTGACCATTTAGCTATCCAAACACTGGCTACTATACCTACTATAAAAACAAAAAAAACTATTGAGAAACCTGATTCATAAACAGGTCTTGGACTATATAATCCCCTATTAGAAATAAAAAAACCATTCACAACTTCAATAGCCTGTTTAATTCTAGGCATTAGTAAAAGTATACTATACCAAAGAATAATTTGAAGTATTAAAGGAATATTTCGACAAAATTCTACATACACATAAGCTGTTCTACTTAAAAGCCAGTTGTTTGAGAGTCGAATTATTCCAATTACAAATCCCAATATGGTAGCAGCTATACAGCCAGTAAACGAAACTAATAAAGTATTTAAAACTCCTACATAATAGACTTTAAGATGTGTATCTGTTGATTTAAAATCCAAAAAAGGAGAAAAACTTATATCAAAACCTGCTGGATTATTTAAAAAATTCCAACCAGTTGCTATATTTCTTTTTTCTAAATTATGTGCAGTTGTCATGGTGAGATAATAAATACCTAAAGCAAATAAACCAACTACTAAAGTTTGATAAAATAAAGATCTAAATTTTTGATCTGAAAAAAAGTTTAAATTAAATTTTTTATTCATTTGGTTAAAGTCTTTACAAAAAAAAGGGGGGTTTGAACACCCCCCAATAAAAATATTAATGTATTTGTCTATCTGAAAGGAGGTGCGTATAAAATACCACCATCAGTCCATAATGCATTAAGACCTCTACCAATAGCTAGAGGAGTATCAGGACCTACGTTTCTTTCGTATGACTCAGAGTAATTACCAATTTGTTTAATAATTTGGTAAGCAAAATCATTAGATAACTCTAACATATCACCATAACCTCCTTCAACACCAAGAATTCTTAGTACTTCAGGAATGTTAGAGTTCATGTTATCATCAACATTAGCTTGAGTTAATCCAAACTCTTCTGCAATGATCATAGTATTTAAAGACCAACGTACAACGTCACCCCATTGATGATCACCATGTCTAACTAGAGGGCCAAGAGGTTCTTTTGAAATAATTTCTGGAAGAACAATCCATTTGCTTGGATCATCAGATTGAGCTCTAGTTGAAGAAAGACCAGATGCATCAGTTGTAAATACATCACATCTGCCTGCAAATAAATTTTCTCTTGCTTCGTCATTAGTTTCAATTGGAAGTGCTTCATAGCCAATATTGTTAGCTCTAAAGAAATCCGCTAAGTTCAACTCAGTAGTTGTTCCAGTTTGAATACAAACTGTAGCACCATCTAATTCAGTAGCGCTAGATACACCAAGTGAACTTGGAATCATGAAACCTTGTCCATCATAAAAGTTAACACCTACAAACTCAAAACCAAGATTAACATCACGGCTTAAAGTCCAAGTAGTATTTCTTGCTAGCATATCAATTTCACCTGACGCTAAAGTCGGGAAACGTGATTTACCAGTAGTAGTTGTAAATTCTACTTTAGAAGAATCTCCAAAAACTGCTGCTGCAACTGCTCGACACATGTCAACATCTAGACCAGTCCAGTTCCCGCTATCATCAGGAGCTGCAAAACCAGCTAAACCAGTAGTTACACCACATTTTAGAAATCCTCTGTTTTTAACATCGTCAAGAGTTCCAGCGTTTGCTGATAGAGCGAACACAGAAACTGCTACGATTGATAATAATTTTTTCATATTATTTCCTCTCTGTAAAAATTATTTAAGGATCCTTTTGTCAAATTTGACAAAGTTGTGTATCCTTTAACAAATTTATAAGTTAATCGAAATACTTAATTTATTCGAAATAAAATAATTAAATATAGTATTAAATTAAAATTAAACTACTACATATAGTATCACAATGAAGTTAAAATCAAAATTAATAAAATTAGGAAGAGAACCAAATAAACAAAAAGGATTTGTTAACCCTGGAATTTATAAAGGTTCAACAATGATTTTTAAAAATTTTAAAGATTATTTAAATGATATCAATCTTAAAGATCATAATAATGCTTTTTATGGCATTCATTCAAATCCATCACATAAAGAATTAGAAGATAGTATCTCAAATCTTTATGGTTCTTCAGATACAGTAATTACATCATCCGGTTTAGCAGCATTAGTAATTCCTTTTTTTACTTTTTTAAAAAAAGATGATGAGGTTCTAATAAATGATTCTGTTTACAATCCAACAAGAACTTTTTGTAATGAACTTTTAAAAAATTATGGGGTAAAAATAAAATATTTTCATCCAACAAAGAAAATAAATACTTTTGTAAATAATATTTCAAAAAAAACTAAATTAATATTCTTAGAATCACCAGGTACAGCGACTTTTGATATAATTGACATTCCTTTTGTTACAAAAATAGCAAAAAAATATAATATTGTTACAGTTCTAGATAATACTTGGGCTTCTCCTTTATTCTGTGATCCGTTTAAGCTTGGAATTAATGTTGTTGTTGATGCTGGTACAAAATATATTAATGGACACTCAGATGTATTAATTGGTTTTGTAAGTTCTGATAAAAAAACTGCAAAACAAATCAGAACAACTAAAAATACACTTGGTATGTGTCCTGGATCTGAAGAAGTGTATTTAACTTTAAGAGGATTGCCTACTCTAAGCATTAGAATGAAAGAAGTTGAAAATAATGCTTTAAAGCTTGCGAAAAAATTATTACAACATAACTTAGTTCAGAATGTTTATCATCCAGCCCTACCTCATACTTTAAATCATTATATTTGGAAAAGAGATTTTACTGGAAGTTCAGGTCTCTTTGGTTTTACACTAAAAAAAACATATTCAAATAAGATGATAGAGAGATTTTATAATAAATTAAAAATATTTCGAATTGGATATAGTTGGGGTGGATTTGAAAGTTTAATTACTTTTCCTTCATTAACTAAAAGGTCTATTACAAAGAAATCTTTAGGAACTTTGATAAGAATTTATTGTGGTCTTGAAGACAGTGATGATCAAATAAACGATATTATTAATGCACTAAAGATTCTAAAATAATATTTAATGGATTTATATTTTTATTTTTTTGCTTCTATAGGAGTAATTTTATTTGGTATTGCGAAAGGTGGTTTTGCTGGTCCTATAGCAATACTTTCAATTCCCATTATGTCTCTATCTATGAGCCCAATAACTGCTGCAGCTATTTTACTTCCTGTTCTATTAGTTATGGATGTAGTAGCTATGTATATTTATTGGAATAAATGGGATGTAAAAAATATAAAAATAATCTTACCTCCAGCTATGATTGGGATTCTTATTGGAACTTTAACTTTTGGTTTTATTTCAGAAGATATCATTAGAGTTATTATAGGCTGTATAGCTATAATTTTTATTCTGATGTCCCTTCTCCAACAAAATAATCAATTTGTAAAACCTACAAAAAACAAAGGTTTATTTTGGTCTTTAATAGGAGGTTACACCAGCTTTATAATTCATTCTGGAGGAACACCTATTAACTTTTATTTATTACCTCAAAAATTGAATAAAACAACTTATATTGGAACAATGACCATTGCTTTTTTAATCATAAATTTAGTAAAACTTATTCCTTATTATTATCTTAATCAGCTAATAATTTCTAACTTAAAAACATCTCTGATACTTTCTCCTTTAGCCCCCATTAGTATTTATCTAGGTTACTATTTGCATCAAAAAATCAATGAAAAAATTTTTTATTTTTTTATTTATTTATTTCTGGGTATTGGAGGATTAAAATTAATTTATGATGGATTATTTTAATCTAATCCTTCAACAAAATGTATAATCCTTTCAGCCACTTCATCATTTAAAAAATTTAATGCATTCTGATATTCATCTGAATTATAACATTCCTTAGCCTTATCAATTGAATCAAAAACTGATACCACAATACGTTCAAATTTTTTCCCCTCAATATTGAAAACATTATTCCCTCTCGCTAAAAATGTCCCCCCATGCAATTTAACTGCAGGACCCGCTAGGTTTATATATTTATTAAATTCTTCTTGATTTTTTATATTCACACAAGCAACCCAATAACCTTTACCCATATATTATCTCCTTTATTTAAACTTTGTATTATAGTTTGCTCTTTTATTTTTTCTTAAACCAAAAGGACCGGGAATAAATAAAGTCATTGTGTTAACATCCTTTTTAAGATCAACTCTATGTAAATAATCTGCAGATCGAACTCCTATATAACCTGGTTTTCGCCAAAATTTACCTTTAGATGTAGTTTCCCAATATCCTCCTTTTAAAATGATAGTAATATATGGGCATGCATGATTATGAACGCCTTCACCATGATCATTGTCCAACATTCTGTGAATTAAAATATTAAAAGGGAACCAGTTTGGACGGTGCCTAAATAGTACATAATATCTTTCCATCCAAGGTTTAGCTTTTTCATATTCAGGATGAGTAGGACCACGATCTAATAAAATTTTTTTTCTACCAATTTTTTCTAAAAAAGTGAGTAACACGATATTAATCAATATTTAATTGAGATATTGAATTTATGTTTGGATCAATATTTCCTTTTTCAGTTATAAGTTTTGTAATATATTTAGCAGGAGTAACATCAAAAGCATAATTTTTACAAATTGATCCTTCTGGAACAATTTTAATTTTTGTTCTAATGTTATTCTTATCAATACCTTCAATTATAGAAATTTCCTCTGGTTCCCTTTCTTCAATAGGTATTTGTTTGACTCCATTAGTAATATTAAAATCAATACTAGATATAGGGGCTGCTACATAAAAGGGTATTTGATTATCATAAGCAGCTAGAGCCTTTAAATAAGTTCCAATTTTATTACACACATCTCCATTTAAAGATGTTCTATCAGTTCCGGTGATGCATACATCTACTTGACCTTTTTGCATAAGATGGCCTCCCACATTATCAACAATTAATGAACATTCAATATTTTCATTAATTAGCTCCCATGCAGTTAAATTAAATCCTTGATTACGAGGGCGTGTTTCATCAACCCATACATGAATTGGTATATTCTTTTTTTTAGAGTTAAATATTGGAGCTAAAGCAGTCCCCCAATCCACAGCTGCTAACCAACCTGCATTACAATGTGTCAAAATGTTAACCGTTGATTTTTTTTTATTATAGATATCTTCAATAAAAGATGAGCCGTATTCACCTATTTTTTTGCAGGTCTCGATATCATCTTTTCTAATTTTTTTAGCCATATTTAAAATAATGTTATTTCTTTTATCAGCATCAATATTTTTTATTTCATACAATATCTTATTTATTGCCCATGATAGATTAACAGCAGTTGGTCTGGCATTTTTTAAAAAAATTCCAGATTTTTCCATAAATTCATTTGAACTATCTTCGATAGAAGCAAGATACATACCAAATGCAGCAGTAACTCCTATTAATGGAGCTCCCCTTACCTGCATTTCTCTTATTGCATATTCTGTATCTTCTAAGTTAGTCAAGGTTACAATTTTTAATTCATGAGGTAAAAATCTTTGATCAATTATTTGGACTGATGACTTATCATCATCAAACCAAATTGTTGTTAAATTTTTATTATTAACTAGCATTATCTTTATATCTTTTTAAAATATTAAAAAGTTTTTGATATACCTCTTTATCCCAATTGTCTTTATGTGTGACTATAGATGAATCAAGAATTGTAGAAGTATCATTATTTGAAAAATCAATTCCTTGATAATAAAATTTAGAAAACTCATTAATAAATAATTTAGATTTTTCAACATTATCATTTAAAGTTTTTAATAGGATATTAATATCAACATTATCATGGTCTGGATGCCAACAATCATAATCAGTTACCATAGAAATAGAGCAATATCGTATTTCTGCTTCTTTTGCTAATTTTGCTTCAGGCATATTAGTCATGCCAATAACATCACAACCCCATTGTATATAAAGATTTGATTCCGCATATGATGAGAATTGAGGACCTTCCATTGCTAAATATGTTCCGCCATATGAATAGTTAAATTTAAGTTTTTTAAAAATTATTTCACATGAATCCATCAATTCTTTTGCAATTGGATTGGCCATAGGCACATGTGCAACTATACCACTATCAAAAAAACTTTTTTTTCTGTTAATTGTTCTATCTATAAATTGATCCACTAAAACAAAAGTTCCTGGTGATAAATTTTCTTTTAAGGATCCTACAGCAGAAAGTGAGATTAAATCTGTAACACCACATTGTTTAAAGCAATCAATATTTGCTCTATAATTTATTGAAGAGGGGGATAATTTATGACCCTTTCCATGTCTCGGTAAAAAATAAATTTTATTTCCTTCTATTGATCCTTCAATAATTTGACTAGAAGGTTTTCCAAAGGATGAGGTTAAATTATGATACTTAATATTTTTTAAAAAATTAAGATCATACAATCCACTTCCTCCAATAAAACCTAAACAATTATCCATTTGCAACACTAATATTTTTAATTATTTGTATTGTTTTATTTTTAATTTTTATAATAGTTGGCCTTATCAACTGCAATCTATCAAAAATTTTTATATTTTTATTAATATTTTCTCTTAAAGAATTTCCTGCAACCATTCTAAGTTCTGTGCCAATATTAAATTTAGCAACATTAGTATTATATGCTATTTTTTTTCTCATTTGATATGATATACCACTGCTTCCATGCAACACTAAAGGTATGTTTGTAACGCTCTGAATATCTTTTATTTTTTTTATATCAATTTTAGCAATTTTACTCGTTTGTAAATGAGTATTACCAACCGAAATTGCCATAGCATCTATACCGCTTTCACTAGCAAATTTTTTAGCTTCAATTAAATTAGTTCCCTCAGAAATTTTTCCATTATGATATCCAACAATTCCAACTTCACCCTCTAATGAAATATTATATGATTTAGCCAATTTAGCTATTTTGGCAGTATTGTTTATATTGGACTTTAATGATAATTTAGAACCATCATACATAACAGAAGTAAAGCCACTATCCATACCTTCTAGACACTCATTAAGTGAATACCCATGATCTATATGACAACAAATAGGTGTTTTTGTTTGATCAGAAAGGTAACGAAACATTTTACCTAAAATAGGAACTGGGGTATGAGCCCTGCAAGATGGTCCTGCCTGTAAAATAATTGGAATTCCTGTTTCATCTGCTGCTTGCGTAAATGCTAAAGCATCCTCCCAACCTAAAACAACTAATCCTGCTAAAGCATAATTATTTTTGTTAGCTTTTTTTAATAAAGTACTTAACTTAACTGCTGTCATTTATATTTAGCAATCATATCTTTAATACCAGGTATAGTTTCTAGTTGGTAAGAGTGATCAGGTTGAAAAAATTGAACTAAGGATCTTTGGCTTAAACCACCCAAAATTGTGAAATAATACATTTCATAACCAGGTGCTACAACACAAGGATGATAACCACTGTCAACTAAAACTGTGGACTTATCAATAATGTGTGCAGCTTTTCCAACAAATTCATTTTCAGCTTGAAATAATTGAAATCCAAAACCATTATTTGGTTTGAATCTATAATTATATGTTTCGTCGTGACGTGTTTCAGTTGGTATCCTATCGGTATCATGTTTATGAGGTGGAAATCCAGACCAACCACCCTGACCTACTGTATAAAGTTCATTACATAACAATCTTCCAACTTTTTCATGATGCTGACCACCTAATATATGTTTAATCTTTCGATGAGTTTTAGTATCATCTGATCCATATTGAACTTTATCAATTTCATTTTCTCTTACTGCAAAAGGCTCTAAAGTTCTATCATATTTAGCGCCTGCTATAAATACTTCTGCAGATTCTGTTTTACAAACAAATTCAGCTTTTATATTTGTAGGTACATAAACTCCTTCAGGTTCTCCATCCCAAACATCAATTGTTCTTTTGCCTATTGAATTAAATTTTACTCCCTCAATATTTATATCAATTGTACCAGTAGCTGGAACTATACAGGCTTCATAACCAGGAATTTTAAATTCAAATAATTGATCTTTTAATAAGTTAACAATATTTAAATAATTTAGAGGAACTCTAGAGTCATTAACATCGACTATAGGTAAGTTTTTATTATCAAATGGGGGTATATGCATATTATCTAATTCTCCTAATCTATATAATTATTTATTTTATTGAATTTAATAAAATCTTCAATTTCATTTTGTAAAGGCATAGCAGGAGCGCATCCAACTTTAGTTACAACAATTGCAGCTGATGCAGAGGCGTATTCAACTGATTCCTCAATGCTTTTGTTATTTAATAAACCTCCAATGAAAGCACCCATAAAAGCATCTCCTGCACCTGTTGGTTTAAGGGCTTTAACTGGAAAGATACCTTTTATTATTTGATTACCTTCAAAAATAGTAATTGATCCTTTTTCACCTTTTTTATAAATCACAATTGAAATTTCATTAGATAAATTTTGTGCAGTTTGCATACCTTTGTCATAATTATTTGCTAAAATTCCAAATTCATCATCATTCCCAATTAGAATATCACAACTTTTAGAGGCTAGCATATAAACTTTAGAAGCTTCTTCATATGATGTCCAAGTATACGGCCTATAATCTATATCTAAAATTATTGGAATATTATTAAGTTTAGCTTTATTAATTGCATGAAATATTGCAGATCTTGAAGGTTCAGAAGCTAAGCAAGTACCAGTAAAAATTAAACATGAAAAATCATTAAAATTAACACGATCTATATCTTCATTACTCATTAATAAATCAGAAGCTTTATTTCGATAAATTATTGACTGATGATCTTCAATTGTAGATTCAACAATTGCAAAGGATATTCTTGACTCATCTTTTTTAAATGTAATTAAAGAAGTATCTACACTATAAGAATTTAATTGATTAATAGCTAACCGACCCAAAGCATCATCAGATACTGATGTTAAAAGTTTACAATTACCACCCAACTTAGTTAAAGAAACAGCTATATTAGCAGATGATCCCCCTAAGTGTGAAACAAAATTGGTTACGTTTTCAGTTTTAGTTCCAGGTGGGTCAGGATATATATCAATTCCAGCACGTCCAATAATTAAAAAATTATTCTCTTTTATTTTTTTTAAAAAATTATTATTATTCATATAATAAAGGTTAATAAATTGAATGATTAATAAATAAATAGAATTTACTTATTATCTAAAACTTCACTTTCTGTAGAAAAAGAATCAACTTCATCTATGCAACCAATGTTAATACCGATACCATTAGGATCAGTTTTTCTATGATGATGAGTGTATATTCCACACTTTTTACAAAAGTAGTGTTTTGCTACATTAGTTCCAAATTGATAAAGAGATAAATTTTCTTCACCTTGTATGGATTGGATACTTTCTTTTGGTAATATATTCATTTTAGCATTTTTTCTTTTACACATAGAGCAATTGCATTGTTTAATAATAGAAAGGTCTGTTTCAACATTCAATTGAACAGAGCCACAATGACAAGAAACTTTATAAAGCATTAAATATTAATAGCAGATATAAAGACAATAGAAAGAGATAAAAATGGCGCGCTCTGCAGGACTCGAACCTGCGACCCTCGGTTTAGAAAACCGATGCTCTATCCAGCTGAGCTAAGAGCGCATAAATACTTTTTTATCATAGGGTAATCTATTAAACTAGAGAATTGTTAAAATACAAAATTAATGAGTCCAAGATTCTTTTCTATTCATTGCAAAATTTGAAGAATAGGATTTGATTTTTATTTTTCTAATTTTAGGGTCCTCTACATAATAATGATAATTATTATTTTTTGCCCACTCAATTGCTTGTTTCTTTGAGTCAAAAAAAACTTTTATTTGAGTATTTGTATCTACAGAGCTATTCCAACCCATCAAGTTGTCTTTTAGTGTTTCTTGATCAGAAATATATTCTGCTAACCATTTTTTAGTATTCCCAAAACCAGATTGCATAGCAGTTTTTGAAGGTTTGTATATCTTAATTGTCATAAACTGAATCCAGAGTCATAGTATTTATCTTTATAATCATTATAATTAGAAGCACCACTTAAAATTTGATTCTTTAAAAAAGAAGTTTTTGGCAAAATTTTATTTAAATAATATTTTCCAGTAGCTATTTTGGTATTTAAAAAATTATTTAGTTTATCTTTATTTTTTTTATAGGAAATATCTAACAGATTTAACCAAATATAACCTATTGCGACATATGAAAACATTTCTAAAAATTCTACAGCAGATCCATTAATTTCGTTAATTTTATCTTTATCAATCGATCTTAAATGTTTGGTTATAAATACAAGTTCTTCAAAATGATTTTTGAATTTATAAACAAAGTTATCAAGTTTACTATTTGCAGATACTTGATCTAAGAATTCATTAACTATGGAGAAAAATTCATTAATTATAACCCCATTATTCATTTGCATTTTTCTACCTATTAAATCTAGTGCCTGTATACCATTTGTACCCTCATATATTGGTGTTATTCTTGCATCCCTAACTAATTGTTCAATTCCATGATCATTGATGTAGCCATGACCACCATGAATTTGTAAAGCAAGATTTGCTGATTCACATCCAACTTCTGTTGCAAATGACTTAATAATAGGTGTCATTAAGGAAATAATATTTTGTGATCTATTTTTAATTTCATCGTCATTAGTTGATTTAATAATATCAAATTGACTTCCAACCCACATTATTAAAGCACGTAATCCTTCATTAAGGGATTTCATATGTAATAAATTTTTTCTAATCTCAGGATGAACAATTATAGGATCTGCAATATTTTTACTATCTGCTGACTTTCCCTGAAGCCTTTCTTTAGCATAATTTAATGATGATTGATAAGCTATTTCAGATATACCTAAGCCTTGAATTCCCACAAACAATCTGGCTCCATTCATCATTATGAACATTGACTTCATGCCTTTATTTATATCGCCAACCAACCAACCCTTTGCTTCATTGTAATGCATTACACATGTAGGGCTAGCGTTAATACCTAATTTTTTTTCTATTGATCCACATTCCAATGAATTTCTTTTATAAAGTGAACCATCTTTATTAGGCAAAATTTTTGGGACTAAAAACAAACTTATTCCCTTAATGCCTTCTGGAGCATTAGGGGTACGTGCTAGTACTAAATGAACTATATTTTTACTTAAATCATGTTCTCCACATGTAATAAATATTTTTGTACCGGTAATCTTATAAGAATTATCATCTTGTAGAATAGCCATTGTTTTAGTTAATCCTAAATCTGTTCCGCACTGTGGCTCAGTTAAATTCATAGTGCCGGTCCACTCACCTGAAGTAAGTTTAGGTAAATAGAGATCTTTTAATTCTTCAGAAGCACTTTTTTCTATAGTCTCAATAGCATTAGATGTAAGACCAGGATATAATCCAAAAGACATATTAGATGAACTTACCATTTCATCAACTATCATATTCATAAAATATGGTAAATTTTGACCCCCGTATTTCTTATTGACTTTTATTCCTTGCCAACCATTTTCACTAAAATTTTTATATGCTTCTTTAAATCCTTTAGGAGTTTTAACTTTACCTTTATCAAAAATACAACCTTCAAGATCACCGCTATGATTAAGAGGTAGTAAAATTTCTTCACAAATTTTAGCAGCTGCCTCAATTACCATTTCTAAATCTGAAACTTCAAAATCAGATTGGGATAAAATTAGTTGATTGTTGCTTAAATCTAAAAAATCATACAGTAGAAATTTTATATCTTTTAATGGAGCTTTATAAATTTGCATAAACAAATAATTATATATAAATTTTTACCCTTTGTTCAAAGTTAAAAAAACTTTAATAACTTTCTAAAATTGTAGCTATTCCTTGTCCAAGTCCGATACATTGAGTAGAAAGAGCATATTTCTTTCTTTCTCTTTTTAATAATTGAGCAGCTTTGGCAGTTATTCTTGACCCTGTGGCGCCTAAAGGATGGCCTAACGCAATTGCTCCACCATCAATATTAACTTTGTGTTCATCAATTTTTAAATCATGAATACAAGCTAAACATTGAGAAGCAAACGCTTCATTTATCTCAATTATATCTATATCTTCAATTAATAAACCAGCTCTTTTAAGAGCTTTTTTTGATGCTTCTATAGGTCCTAATCCCATAAGCTCAGGAGGGCATCCCTGAATAGCTGTCGATACTATTTTTGCCAAGATATCTAAATTATTTTTTTTTGCGTATTTTTCATTGCAAATCAAAGTAGCGGAGGCTCCATCTGTTAAAGGAGAGGCTGTACCCGCTGTTATTGAGCCATTTTTATCAAAAACTAATTTTAAGCCATTTAAAATATCATGTGATGTGTTTGGTCTAATAGTGCCATCTTTTTCAATAATTGATTCTTTTGTTTGAATTTTAGTTATTTCATCTTTAAAATTATTATTAATTTCAGCTTGATTTGCTTTTTGATGACTGCTTATTGCAAATTCTTGTTGCATTTCTCTAGTCAAATTATAATTATTTGCAACATTTTCTGCTGTATTGCCCATGGATAAATAAACATTTGGATTAGATAAGTTCAATTCAGGATGAGGTGAATAATTTAAACCATTTATAGGTACTTTAGACATACTCTCAATACCACAACATACAAAAACATTTCCAGCATCCATGGCAATTGCTCCTGCGGCATTATGAATTGCTTGCATTGATGATCCGCACCATCTATTTACAGTCATACCTGCAACATGCTCAGGCATTCCAGTCATGAAAGTAACTATCTTTGCTATATTATAACCCTGCTCACCTTCTGGATATGCACAACCTGCGATAATGTCTTCAATATCAACTTTATTAACATTTGTACTCTTAACTAAATCATTAATGACTTGAGCTAAAATATCTTCAGGGCGAACTGAGGCCAAACCTCCTTTTTTTGCAATTGTAAAAGGAGATCGTTTAAATCCAACAATAACTGCTGATGACATTCTAAAACTCCATTAAAGAATGTATTTTAATTCCACGTTGAATTAATTTTTGATCACCTTTTAAATTAGGTAGATTAATAATAAAACCTGCACCAATAATATTTTTATTTTCAAACATATCTACTAAATCTAAAGCAGCTAAAGCTGTGCCTCCCGTTGCTAAAAGATCATCAATAATTAGAACATTCTTATGTCCATCTAAAGCATCTTTATGTACATGCATATCTGTTGAGCCATATTCTAAGGAATAGGAGACTTTAAAAGTTTCTCCTGGCAACTTATCAGGTTTCCTAAATGGTATAAAAGCAGAATTTAATTTATAGGCAATAGCACCTGCCATTATAAAACCTCTTGATTCAATACTTAACACTGCATCTATTGGGTCATTAACCCAAGGCTCTGTCATTTCATCTATTACTTGTTTAAAATGACCAGCATCTTGAAGTAAAGTTGTAATATCCCTGAATTCAATTCCCTTTACAGGATAATCCAAAATAGTTCTGATAAATTCTTTCATACAAACTCTTTCATATCATTAAAATTAAAAATTGTAATGGGGGCAAAGTTTATAGAACAATCATATACTTTAGTGTGGGGAAATTTTGAATACGCATTTGATATTTGATTTTTTAATTTTAATGATTTTTCAAATAATTGAATTAAAAGTTTATTGGGATTAGCATGCGGGGCGATAGATCTAATATATTTAACATTTCTCTCTATATTTAATATATCCTCTTTACACATTAAATATGTTGCTGTTGCCATAGAACGTGAAACTCCACACCAGCAATGAATTACTATAGGTTGTTTTTTATCCCAATCTTTTGTAAATTTAGCTATTAAATTAGTATGTTCTTTGTTTGGTGGTAGTTGAGGTACATCACTTCTATTCAATCTAAATACATGGTTTTTTGTATTTATTTCAATAATATCATCAAATCCAAGTTTTAAATGATTTTTTACACCCTTTGGCGTATCTGGAGCATACCCAGGATCAATAACTGAAATAACATGAGAGGGTTTTATGTTTTCACAAACAGTTTCTAAATCTTTTAATGAACAAACTACTATCATAATTAACAATTAAAAAAGGGTGGTATATACCACCCTTTAATAATTTATATATTAAATATTAATTAGCAATAGCATCTGCAAGTATTGCGTTTGCTTCATCATTTAAGTCATTTAGTGTTGATAAAACATCATCTCCGTTAATAATGCCAGCATAAGCTTTTTCAATTTCCCCCCTAACAGAATAATAAGCTGGGACTGATGGTTCTCCTTTACCATATTGAATTAATCCAAGAGATTTATCATATTGTGGGAGAGCATTTCTCTTCTTTACAATTGATGGGTGATCAGCTGATGAAGTTCTAACAAAACCATAGCCACTTTCTGTAGACCAAACTGCAGAGTTTTCAGTATTTGAAATATATTTCATCCACTGATAAGCTGCTACCATTTTATTGGCATTATCTGTTTTTCCCATAATTAAACCGCCACCATATAAATTCATTACAGGATTAGAGCCAGTATGTGGAACTTTAGAAATTTCCCAGTCACCATTATAACCTTCTTCAATGGCTTTTTGAAAATAAGTAATTCCAGATGTTGAGCCTAAAGCAAATAAATTAGAACCAAGACCAAGATATTGCTGATCAGCATATTTATCTCTGGTAACTTGAGCACAACCATTATTTGACATACCTTGAATAAATTCCATTGCAGCAATAACTTCTTTACTGTTTAAAATATATTGACCTGTTTCATAATTAAAGACATCACCACCATGAGCAAATACCCAAGCGGCAAAATTACTAGCATCAGTATCAATCTCATAACCTAAACTAGGGGTATCACCAACACGCCCACTAAAAACACTATTAGTAGCAGCACATGCAGCTTCAGCAAAATCAGCTGGAGTTTGTGGTTCTGATAAACCCAATTCATCCATCCAATTTTTATTATAGTAAACAACTTCAATAGATTTTCCTACTTCATGAAGAAGCTTGGGATTGCTTTCGAAGTAAGGTGAAAAACCAACTGTCCAGTTAGCTCCCCAATCATCAATGTCTGCTTGAGTAACACCCCATTTTTTACTATTAGCTAGAATATTTTGATCTATTGCAGCACCAATTTGAAACATGTCTGCTGCAGCATTGCCATAACCTCTAGCTACATCAGCAATATCCTGCGTACCTGCAGAAGTCATCATTGCTGACTGAACTTTTCCATAATGTCCTTTATAAGTAATATTTACTTTAATCCCCGTTTCTTCTTCAAACCTTGCAGCCCTCGCAATCATAGCATCTAATCTTTCGTCTGAATATTGTACCCAAAATTCAACAATTTGACCTACAGGATTTGCATTTTCAATATCATTTACTGTTATTGCTATAACTTTTGGCGTAAAAATAATAGTTGTAACAAAAAATAATTTTGTAAATAATTTAAATAAATTTTTCATATTAAGCCCCTTCTTAATCCAATTCTAAAAATTAAACATTTAAATTATAATTACTATGATTAAATGACAAATATATTATAAAAAATTGTTAACAATTCTATTGTTTTAAACCAAAGTTAGAAATACTCTCTAAAAAAAGCTTCTGAGTAAAGAAATATAAAATAATGATAGGGAAAATAGCTATCAAACAAGCAGCCATTAATAAGTTATAATTAGCTCCTACCTCACGAATAAAGCTATATATTGAAACAGTTACAGGATACCAGTCATCTCTTGTCAAGATTAATAATGGCCATGCAAATGAATTCCAGGCAAAAATAAATGCAAAAAGCGAAACTGTAACTATAATCGGAAGGCTCATAGGAACAACTACTTTTCTTAAAAAATATAAATGAGATGAACCATCCATTCTAGCTGCATCCCATAATTCATTTGGTATTTTTTTAAAATATTGTCTTAATAAAAAAATTATAAATACATTTCCAAAAAAAGGCACGGTCAAGCCTTGCAGAGTATTCATCCAAGAAGGTCCAAAAGGAAGAGGAAAAATATCTCCTCTAATAATAAGTAAATGAGGTAATAAAGAAATAATCTCAGGTATCATTAAAGATAGTAATAATGAATAAAAAATCACATCCCTAAAAGGAAATTTGATTCTAGCAAAAGCATAAGCTGCAGGAATGCTGGTAAGTAAAACTCCACAAACAATTATAGAACTAATAATGATACTATTAATAGTGTATCTTTGAAAGTTATTTGAAGTCCAAACTTCTAAATAATTTTCAAACATTAATTTTTTTGGAAATAAATATTGATTAGAAGCTTCACCTGATGTCATTAACGAAGTACTAACCATGTATAACAAAGGATAAATTGAGATAACTAAAACAATAAATAATATAGTATAAGGTAATAGTATTTCTTTATTAGAAAATTTAATCATAATTTAATCTATTTCTAAAAATTACATATTGTGATATTGCTAAAACATTTAATAAAATAAATAATATTACTCCTTCTGCAGCAGCATACCCAAATTTAACTCTATCCCAAAAATGATCAAATATTTCAATCGTAACAACATCCATTGTGTCTCCTGCTGAAGATGTTTGCATTACTAAAATATGGTTAAAAGCTTGAAAAGAATTTATAAAACCAGTTAATAGTAGAAAAAAGATAATAGGCATTAAAAGAGGTATAGTTATTTTAATAAATGTTTGCCATTTAGATGCTCCTTCAACTTTTGCAGCCTCATAAAGATCAGAAGGAATAATTGATAAACCCGCCAATAAAATAATTGCATAATATCCTGTATATGACCAAATACCATATATGATTGAAGTTGTTAAAGCCAAACTTGGACCTGCAAAAAATCCTTTTGTCTTTATGCCAAAAATAATTTCTGATAATGAACGTTTATCAAAAAGCCATATTTGTGGATCAAATCCAAAGAACCCTATAAATTCATTAAGAAGTGAATTTTCAGCTTTACCAAAAATAATAAAAAAAACTGCACCGCCCATAACCGCGGGAGTAATATAAGGAAATAGTAAAATCATCTGGAAAAACTGTTTTCCCTTTAATTTTTGATAAAGAGCAAAAGCAATAATAAGGCCTAAACCAACTTCTAAGGTTATTGCAAAAAATGAATAATAAAAAACATAAATTAAAGAATAAAGAAAATCATCATCTCCTGATTTCATCATGGATGACCAATTATAATTTATAATAAATAGACTTATTAAAAAAATAATAAAAGATATTAAAAAAACAAAATATTTATTTAGAATTTTTTCTTTAAATTCAGACCAAAACCAATAAGAAAAAATCATAATCAAAAGTCCTAAAACAAATAACCAAAAAGATCCAATGTCACCAAGAATTCTTTGATAGTTTTCAAAACCCAGAAAACGTCCTTTGAAAACTTTCCATTTATGAAAACTCATATACATTCCAAAAAAAACTGGAAAAATTCCAAATAAACCTATTATCAAAAAAGCTGGAAGTACAAAAAAATAACCATTTAATTGATTGGAATATTTACTTAAAAAAAATTTCATAGGAATTTAACTTTATCATATATATTTATCCGTCCATCTCCAAGAGGTGTTAAATATATACCCATATAAATATGATTATAAATTCTTTTTAGCTCCTTTGGCAAATTTATTGTCACATTATCTGTATTTGGTTTTAAATTTGTTGCGGAGCAACGAGGAATTTTTCTTTCTACTCTAAAAACTAGATTATTAATTTTTAGTTTTTTTCCAATAAATTTAAATTCATCCCAAGGAACTAAACCATCAATATATATATTTCCTCTGAATCTCTCTTTTTCAATATTTATTGATAACTTTTTATTAAGATCTTTAATACTATTAATATTAATTAGAGAAATTGAGTTCTTTGGCATTGTATCAAAAAAAGGATGAAAGCTATTCATTAATAGATATATAGGACCTCTGATAGAAGGTTCTAATTTTATCAGCTCTTCAGATAAATTAGAATAATCATTTGTGTCTTTGATAGATATAGAAAATATAATTTTGTTAATAATTCTTAAGTATAATTTATTATCATTAAATGAAAAATTATATTTATTTAATACTGGAGTATTCTTTAAAGAAAGAAAGTTGTTTAATTTTCTCTTATTTGGTTTTTTTTCAAATATTTTAGCATCTTTAATATCTATATTTCTTGTAAATGCAAATAATCTATCATTTAATAATCCTATATCTTTTTTAATAAAAGTTGAATTTAATTTTTCTAATGACAAAGATTTTACAGGAGAAATGTAAAGTGATTCAATAAAACAATTCATATAAATAAATTAATTTAAAGTATATTTATTTTTGTTTGAGTAAATAGTTATCTAAAAAATGATCCAACCAAATAGATATTGAGCGGTTATATTTTATTCTTAAATATAGCTGATAAAAAATATTTTGTGATCCATTCTTAAAAAGAATTAGTGGTTTATGCATTAAAACAAAATACAACCAACGAATATGCATATAAAAATTTACTTCTGGGTGAAATTGAAATCCATAACAATTCTTATATTGAAAAGCTTGATTCTTAAATCTTTTACCTGAAGCCAATAGTTTGCAATTATCAGGAATATCAAAACCTTCAGTATGAAATTGATAAAAAATAATTTGATTTTTAAAAATTTCAGCTCCATCTTTAGTAGGCTTAATTTGATAAAAGCCTATTTCAGATAATTGTAAATCATTTTTTTTTATTTCCGATCCTAAATACTTTGCTAGAAATTGAGCGCCTAAACAAATGCCGAGAAAAGGGATGTTAGAATCTATAATTATTTTCATAAAATTAATTTCTTTTTTAATAAAATCATCAGGGTCATTAGCGCTCATTGGTCCTCCAAAAATAACTACTAAAGAATATGGTTTTAATTCATCTGGCAAAATTTCCCCTAATGGAGGTTTGCAAATATCAAGTTGATAACCTCTTTTTTTAAGTTTATTTCCAATATCGCCAGGAATAGATCTCTTTTGATGAAGAACCAATAATGCTTTTTTCATTTTATGAATTTTTAGTTTAAAATATGCACATTTGAAAGATTAATTAATTTTTTAAATAGCAAATCGTACTAATAAACAACATTAAATCATAAAAAATTTTTATTTATTAAGGATTTTTAGGTAATTTTTAATTTAATTGGATAAAATTCAATTTTCAAAAATATACTATAAATTGAATTCATAGGTAGATTGAATTTTTTTTCCTCCAATATTTTTTATAATTACAGCTAATTTTCTATTTGAAGGAGAAATATTTATTGAAAAACTTTTTGGTCTGATTGATTTAATTTCAGGAAGAGGTTTAATTTTACTAAATAATCTCAAAAATATCGATTCAATCATATTTTCTTTAATACTATAAGTATCTAAACCTATTGTATTTAAAGAAGTGATGTAAATAGAACCAATAAATTTTTTATTCTTTTTTAAAAGAAACCAATGTCTGTAAGGATGATTTTTTACAAATTCTGAATGCTCTTTATAATTTGGAATTCTTTTGTTACTTATAAAATGTTTCCTAACCTTTAATATTTGATATAAAACATCTATATGATCTGATGTTTTTTTAACTTTTAACCATTGAATTTCAAAGGTCATCTTAATACAATTCTTAGATTATCTGTATATAACACATCAATCATACCATCTACTAAGGAATTCAAAGCTTCTTTTTCATTACAAATTATAGGCTCTTCGTGTCTATTGAAAGAAGTGTTTATCAAAGAAAGCTGTCCTGTTTTTTTTACCCATTTAGTTAAAATCAACCACATCAAATTATCACTAATCTTAGAAATCACTTGTGGTCTAGCTGTCATATCAATGTGAGTTACAGCTGGACATTTTTTTGCAAATTCATTAGTACAATTTACGGTAGAAGTCATAAATTTTAAAGTTCTATCTGCTGTATTAAAATTTTTAAAACTTTTTTTACAATCCTCAATTCTAATCACAGGAGCAAAAGGCATAAATTCATTACGTTTCATTCTTTTGTTTAGCCAATCATTGACAGTCTTATCACTTGTGCCAAATATTATTGATCTATTACATAATGCTCGAGGTCCAAATTCCATTCTGTCACGCACAAACCCAACGACTTGTTTATTTTCTAAATCTGCACACATTCTTGAAACAATTTCAGATTTATCAAGTTTTAATATTATAAAATTATTATTATTTGAATAATCATCTAATATTGATTGATTATGTATTTTGACTCCTAGATTCATTGATAGAACTTCTGAAACTGAGATACCTAATTGATGTTGAGCTAAAGTAGCTGCGCCTAAACATAATCCACCGTCTCCCATTTGGGGCAATACAAAAACATTTTTAAAAAGTCCCGAATCTTTAATTTTCTGTGTAAGCTTTACATTACCAAACACGCCTCCATTTAAACATATGTTTTCACTAAATAATAAGCCTTTATTTTTAAGACAATATAAATAATTAATTACTAAATCTTCTAAATGCTTTTGTGCTGCAGCAGCTATGTCTTCACGACTATAACTATTAATTTCATCAATTAATTTTTTACTATAATTTGAGTAGAACGGTCGATAATAATCCCCTAAAAAAGCTGTTATTTTACCATTTTTTAAATCAATCATTTTTTTCATTAGTTTCATAGCTTTTTTTGGATCACCGTAAGCAGCTAAACCAGTAATTTTACCTTCATGTCTACAAGGAGTAAAACCTAAAAGGCCTGTAATACGTCCATAAAAAAAACCTAATGAATCCGATGAATCACAAAAATCAACTTTTTTTAAACATTCATTTTTATTGCGATCAAAATTGTAAAATGTAAGAGATTCAAAGTCCCCTCTCCCATCAATTGTAAGTACTGAAGATTTTTTGAAGGGGCTAAGTAAAGCAACTCCTCCAGCATGTGATTCATGATGGAAAAAAGACTTTATAGGTTTTTTAAATGATGGATAGATTTTTTTTATCCAATCTTCCATATATTTATACTGTATTTGATCTCTTTCTAATTCAATTTTTATACGTTCAAGATAAATTGAATGAGAAACTGTATTTGTAAGAGCTAGACTAGAAGATTTATTTAAATAATGGGTTAATAAATCTTCTGGAAAGCCTTTTTTCCAAGAATATGCAATTTGATCAATTTTTGTAAAATCTAGATCAAACTCCTTAAATATCCAATCAATAGCATTTATTGGAAATGATGAGTCCATTTTAATTCTTGTGAAACGTTCTTCGCTAGCTGCAGCTATAAGCTTCCCATTTTCAAACAAACAGACAGATGAAGTTTCACCATTACATATTCCTAAAAACCTCATTATATAATCTTATCATTCATTTTTTAATTAATGCTATTGCAACATAATAGAAACTATATGTATATTATTTGTATGGTCTTTCAGAAAGAATTCAAACCTTCGACCCCTAGGTCTCAAAAAAGAAGTTCGTTCTTTTAAACCACAGATTATCTACCTTATTTGTATATGAAAAACAAGTTGCACAACAGATAGATAAAATTCCTATTCACTTAATTTAACCATTTTCAAAACAAGATTAAGACAAAAATATTTATAGTTATAAAGTTTGATACCTTAGAGCCCTTGAGGTCAAATTAAATACCTGTTTTAAACTAATATGAATTTTTTGACTTGATTACTTAATATTCTCATGATTGGATTAAAAATAAATTTAATATTAAATATTTATGACACCTTCAATTATCCAATTAGTTATATCATTTGGGATACCATTGTTTTTAAGCATAATTTCATCAATTATACCTGAAGTAATGAATGAAGAATCAAAAATAAAATTATTTAAAAGTAGCTTGGATACTTCAATAATTATATTAAGAAGCCAAGGTTTTGAGGCTACTTATGATGAGATAGATATTAATTTTTATAATGATTTAATTCAAATTAATAATATTAATATAAGAAAACAATTTGAATCTAATAAATTTCCTTTTTGTGAAACTGAAAATATTAAAACAAATAGTATTTGGCAGGATTTAAATTGTGAATTAGTAATAAATATTCAGAACCTTCAATTCAAAGGTTTTAACTTTAATAAAAATATCGACAATTTTTTTGAAATTAATGCAAATAATATAAGTTTTGATACTTCAATATTTAATGATTCCTCAGCCAAAGCAACAAAAAAACTATTTGAAATAAAAGAAAGAATAATTGCAAGTTTTTCAATAAAAAATAAATATAATTTTAACAAAAATATTTTTGAAAATAACATTTATTTAGATATTCAAAATTTTGGTAATATAAATTTAGAAACTAAATTAACTAATTTACTATATAACCAAGAAAAATTTTCAGCAGTTTTAGACGGATTTAATTTAGAATTTACAAATGATGGAATTATAAAAAAAATAAATACATTTCTTGACATTGAATTAGGTAATAATTTAATCGAAATAACAAATAATAATCTTAGAACAAAATCATTACTAAACATTGAAAATGAAAATAAAATTCAAATTATTGAAGAACATAATCAGCTTATAAGCGATGTAAATAGGCATTATCCTAATTTTAATAAGAATATTGACAATATTTTATTGTTTCTAGAAAATCCTAGTTCAATAAAATGTATTAGAAATAATGCTCATTTAATGAATGAAAATGTTTTTGACGCAATTGAAATTTATGGTCCAGTGTTGCTATTTGCTATATTTTGCGAAAATATAATCATTAATGATCCAATTTAAATATAGAAAAGAGAAGGCATTTTCTTTGATAATTAAATAATGAAAAAAATACTCATTAGTAGTAATTTTTACACAAAACAAATATGATGAGAAAATTTATATACGAATTAGAATATATAGATAATATAAAGAAAAAATGGTCGGGGAGAAAGGATTCGAACCTTCGACCCCCTCGTCCCAAACGAGGTGCGCTACCAGGCTGCGCTACTCCCCGACTAGGAAACCTTATAATGATAATCACATTAAAAACAATTATTAGTTTGAAATATAAACATTATAGGTTTATTTATAAAACATAAGGGGTGCTTAAATGCTGAGATTTATACCCTAACAACCTGATCTGGATAATGCCAGCGGAGGAAACATGAAAAAAATCTTAATTTTGTTATTACTCATCGGATTAACTAACAAATCTTATGCTAATAATCTTGTAATATACACTTATAGCTCATTTGTGTCAGAATGGGGCCCTGGACCAATAATAGAAAAAATTTTTGAAGAAAAATATAATACTAATATTGATTTTGTAGCTGTTGATAGTGCCGCCACTCTTTTAACAAAATTAATTTTAGAAGGCTCAACTACTAAAGCTGATATTATATTAGGTTTAGATATGAATTTATTAGATGAGGCAAATAAATTAAATTTATTTGAAAATCATAGCTTGAAAAATATAAATGATAAATTAGATTTGCCTATAAATTGGAGTAGTGAAAAATTTGTTCCCTATAATTACAGTTTTTTTGCTTTTGTATATAATAACAAAAAATTAAATACCCCCCCTAAATCAATGAATGAATTGATTAATGTTACCGAAGCAAGGATTGTTATTCAAGACCCCAGAACATCAACGCCAGGTTTAGGTTTACTAACTTGGATGAAAGCAATTTATGGTGATAAAGCTTCTACTGAATGGAAAAAACTAAATAAAAAAATTATCTCAGTTACTAAAGGATGGACAGATGCATATTATAATATTTTTTTAGCGGGTGAAGCAGATATAGTATTAAGTTATTCAACTTCTCCTGCGGCACATATAATGTTTGAAGATAATAATGATATTTCAGCTATGAAATTTGAAGAAGGAAATTATTTAACTGTTGAATTTGCTGGAATATTAAAATCATCAAAAAATAAAGATACAGCTAATGACTTTATTAATTTTATGTTAACACAAGATTTTCAATCAATAATCCCTACAACCAATATTATGTATCCTGTTATAAAAATTAATAACTTACCAAAGGCATATCAATCATTAGAAATCCCAAAACCTCTTCAAATTGACCCTGCAATAATCAGAGCCAATAAAGAATCTTGGATTGAAGAATGGTTAAATGCTTTTTAAATTTAATTGTTATATAAATCATATTATCTAGTACTAATTATATTGAGCTTAGTAATAGTTTTACCAATATTAGGAATAATATCAAAAATTGAATTTGAATTTACTTATTTTATAAATTTCTTTTATAGTAACTATAATATTAGGTTAATTTACATTTCTTTCTTACAAGCATTTTTATCTGCGATACTAAGTTGCGTTATAGCGATACCATTTTCTCTAAGTCTTTATAGACATAAGGATTTAACTATATCAAAAATTATAGTTTCTTTATGTGGTTATTCTTTTGTTTTGCCTTCAATTCTAATAGTTTTTTCTGTCATAGGCATTTATGGAATAAATGGATTTCTTAATAACCATACAAATTTCTATCAGATTTTAAATATTAAATCTCTATTTGGACTTAAAGCAATTTTACTAGGTCATATTTTATTAAATGCACCTTTTGCAACAAGATTGTTTTTTCAAAATTTAAATTCAATTCCAAAAAATTATATTGATCTAAGCAATTCTCTTAATCTTAGTTTTTGGTCAAATATGATAAAAATAGAATGGCCTATTCTAAAACAAAACTTGTTATCAGTTTTTTCCATAATATTTGTATTATGTTTTTTAAGTTTTGCTATAGTCATGACTCTTGGAGTTGGTCCATCAACCTCTACAATAGAGGTTGCAATTTATCAAGTCGCTTTATTTGAACTAAATTTTAATAAAGCTATAATTTTGAGTATAATTCAAATATTTATTTGCCTTATATTTTTAGTAACAGGTTTTTATAAATTAAAAGGATCAAATTTTTTTGAAATACAATCTATAAATTTTCAACATCCATTTAAAGACATTTTTTTAATAAAATATTTAGATTATTTGATTATATTAATTTTTTCAGTTTTTTTATTTTCTCCAATTTTGTACATTATCATCAATTTTTTTCAGATAGTTTTTTTAGAAAATATCTTTAAAAAAATAATTTTCTTACAGGCTTTTCTAAATTCTTTTATCCTATGTATAATAACTGGATTTTTAGTATCATTTACTGGATTAATAATATCTATTTTATTAGTTAACGTCAGAAAAAATACTTTTTTACAACAAATATTATTCCTTGTTAGCTCAATTATTTTAATTATATCTCCTATAATCATAAGTCTAGGCTACTTTATTATATTAGGAGAATTGCGTTATATTTATTGGATTACTTTTTCAGTGATTGTTGTTATTAATTGTATATTTTTAATTCCTTTTTCAATTTTAATATTATTTACTAGATTAAAAAATATATTTTTAAATTTTGATGATATAAAAAAAACTTACAGATTAAATGAAAAAAATTTTATTAAAATAATTTATCCATTAATTAAAAAAAATTTATTATATATATTTTCATTTTCTGCAGCTATTAGTTTTGGAGACTTTACTATCATATCTTTTTTTAAGAATGAATCATTTCAAACATTACCATCGCTTTTATATAAATTGATTACTTCTTATCGTTTTAATGAAGCATCTATTGTTGCAGGTTTTATGTTAATATTTAGCTTATTTATTTACCTATTATTTGATAATAAAATTTATAGAGATAAACCAGATAAGAGCATGTGAACATAGATACTTGCAACGTATCCTAAAAAAATTACTGGGGTCCACTTCATATGTCCAAAAAAGGTATAATATCCTCTAGCTTGACCCATGAGAGCAACTCCTGCAGCTGAGCCAATTGATAGTAAACTGCCTCCTACTCCAGTAGTTAAGGTTACTAGAAGCCATTGTTCATTTGACATTGGTGGATTCATCGTAATTACAGCAAACATTACAGGTATATTATCAACAATGGCTGAAAGTATGCCAACCAAAACATTTGCATATGTAGCTCCTAAACCAACATAAAGATAATTTGAAACGAGACTTAAATAACCAATGAAACCTAAGCCTCCTACACTTAGGATTACTCCAAAAAAAAATAACAATGTATCCCACTCAGCTTTTGAAACTTTTCTCAAAAAATCAAATTTATTATCATCGTGTTTAGGGTCAAAAGTTATTTTTAAGTAAAAAGAGTAAATCCCTAAAAGTCCTAAACCAAACATCATACCTAGCATGGGAGGTAAATGTAAAATATTATGAAAATTTACTGCAGAAAAAATTGTAAATAAACCTAAAAATATAATTACCTTTGCACCTCTTTTCATAGTTACAATTTCTGAAGAGGTGTTTGGCATTCCATTTGGAATGAAAAAATACATAATTGCAGCCGGTATGATATAATTTACAACAGAAGGAATAAATAATTTAAAAAAAGTAAAAAACTCAACAATACCAGCTTGCCATACCATGAGTGTAGTAATATCTCCAAATGGACTAAAGGCGCCACCTGCATTTGCAGCAACAACAATATTGATACATCCAATTGATAAAAACTTTGTGTTACCTTTTCCACAAGCTAACAAAACTGAACACATTACTAATGCAGTAGTTAAATTATCAGCAATTGGAGAAAGGAAAAAAGTTATAACTCCAGTTAAAATAAATAACTGTCTGAAATTAAAACCCTTGGATACTAATTTGAATCTAATAAAATTAAATACATTTCTTTCTTCAAGCGCGTTAATATAGGTCATTGCAGCTAATAAAAATAAGAATAACTCAGAAAATTCTAAAATATTATGTTCAAGTGCATGTTCTACTTCCTCTTGAGAACCCTTGAAATACAAAGAATAATAATAAGCAATAACACCCCAAATAAGTGCAGCAGAGATAATAACTGGTTTTGATTTTCTTAAATGAGTAAACTCTTCTGCCATAACAAAGGCATAAGCTAAAATAAAAATTATTAAGGAAATATAACCTACATAACTTGTTGTTAAATCTATATGCATTTTAAGAATTAAAATTTATAACATTATTTTCAATGTTGAAATCATATAAATTATTATGCATTGCTTCGTCAATAAAAACACTCTCCTTAGGATTATTTGCTTTATTAAATAACTTTATACTATGAGAATGTGGAATTACCTCATCTCTTAAACCACTTATTATCAGTATTGGAGATAAAATTTTATTTATTTTTGAGAGATTGTCAAATTTATCCAATACTAAATATTGAACTGGATAAATCTTATATTTTTTTTGGGCAATATCTGGAATTGAAGTAAAGGGAGCTTCTAGAATAACAGATTTAAAAGAATAACGTGTAGCTATCTCTACTGCTACACCTGCACCTAATGATTCCCCATATAGAACTATGTTCATTTTTTTTGTGAGAGTATTTTCTTCTATCCAATGTAAAGCTGATTCAGCATCTATATATAAATTAGTTTCACTTGGCTTTCCTTTATTTCCACTATAGCCTCGCCAAGCAAGCAACAATACTCCCCACCCATTATTTATATATCTTTCTATTCTATAACTTCTTTCTCCAATATCAAAAGAATTACCATGGAAATATATCAATGTTGGGTTATTGTTTATTGGTTTAGCGTACCATGATAACAAATTTATACCGTCTGGTGTGGATATTTGCATTTCTTTAACATTTTTTAATCCATAATCTAGAGGTTGTTTTGGTTTAGTTGATACATTAAATATAATTTTTCTTTGGAATATGAATAGAAAAAAACCAAAAAAAA
>Ga0315336_1001990_pt1 | contig 34433 bp, 27 predicted proteins | sample ASW5metaG_FD_204512 | JGI IMG/M metagenome (GOLD analysis project Ga0315336, IMG submission 204512) | Ammonia-oxidizing marine archaeal communities from Monterey Bay, California, United States - ASW #5 | ecosystem: Environmental > Aquatic > Marine > Intertidal zone | place: USA: California...
TCTTCAGCCTGCTTTAGTTTTCAAACCGATTCACCACCGGGGCAGGCCCGGCGGGGTCCGTCGCATACTCTTCAGCCTGCTTTAGTTTTCAAACCAATTCACCACCGGGGCTGGCCCGGTGGGGTCCGCCGCATACTTTTCAGCCTGCTTCAGTTTTCAAACCGATTCACCACCGGGGCAGGCCCGGCGGGGTCCGCCGCATACTCTTCAGCCTGCTTTAGTTTTCAAACCGATTCACCACCGGGGCAGGCCCGGTGGGGTCCGCCGCATACTTTTCAACCTGCTTCAGTTTTCAAACCAATTCCCCACCGGAGCGGGCCCGGTGGGGTCCGGACCGATTTCCTCACGTCGTCTCAACCAGATTTCTGAACGTGAACGCATCCTCTTCCTGAAACAGCTGCCCATCCTTGCAGTAGCAACAGAAGTTAAAATAGTAGACCCCATCGGCGCCCTGGTCGATCAACTCGCGGGTGCGAAGAATGATCGCCTCGGATGAATGCTTGTTGTCCGTGTCACCATCTTCCCAACCGGTGCCGGTGGGCCAGATCTGCGGCCAGACCTTGCAGGGTCTCGGCGACGCCGCGGCCCCGGCGCGAAATCGTTCGAAAGACCAGTCCAGCGGATCCGGTTCATGGTTGTGGGTCGCCGGAATCACCACGTCGACCAGTCCCTCCTGCATCCACGCAATCGGATCCTGACCCTGGGCACGACCCTTTTCCTCTTCATGCGCAACGCGGACGACAATCGGTTTGTCGGTGATCTTGCGGATTTTCCGCATGAACCAGAAAAGTGAATCGAGTTTTTCATCCTCCGGTGCGCCGGGCGGGAAAAACGGCGCCTTGCGTTCAAAATCAAGACTGATGCCATCAACGCCTTTCTCAAGAAGATCTTCGAAGATTTCGATCAGGTAGGCGTGGAACTCCCAGCTTCGGAAGTCTTTTTTGATCGAATTGTAGTGGCAGAAATTCACGACACCCGGGCAATCGGGAACCCGGTCCGGATTCAGGCCGTGGTTCATGCGAACATTCCCATACACTTCAATGCCTTGATCATGTCCGCGCCTGACCAGGAGATCGAGAAGGTCCTCCTTCTGCGCATTGTAGTGCGCCACCACGCGACCGATCATCCGGTCGATCTCGCGCCCGATCCCGACGCCATCAAATGGCCGACCATGCCGTGTTCTGCAGTTGTGCTCGGCAGTGGTGAGAGTACACCAGTCCAGGGCGGTAAGATTGGAATCCGCAATGGGCTGTATCAAAACATCCACCGCATCCTGTTCGGTCATTTCCGTTTTCGCCAGCTCGACGAGCGGGCCGAAGCCGTCGTTGTTGAATACGTAGTTGGGCATGGGTTGCTCAGTCTTTGTCGTAGTCTTTCCCGTAGTCTTCGTCCCGGACGGTATCCGGTCAATAAATGGATTTCCTGCGCTGAAGTCCTACCAGCATCGAGGACGAGATGGTCGAAGGCAGACTACGGAAAAGACTACGACGAAGACCAGGGAAAAAATCGGCAAGCCGGCCTACCCAAACCGCCACGGCGGCAACACCTCCCCGCCCGTAAACACCTCCTCCACATACTGCCCGGTCTGCGGTGGCGGATCGCCGCCGGCGTGCTCCCCCCGGTCCATGATGCGGTAGGAAACCACGTGATGCCACGCTCCATCGCCGAGAAGGACGGTGCTGCAGCCGGGGTGATCCATGAACCAGACCGTTCCGCTGGGCGGAGGGCCGAATTCTTCGAGGGCGTCACGAACGAAAACTGCGGATTCCAGGTCGTCGCGTTCCGCATTGAGTGGGTAGATCACCAGTTTGTCCCGTTCTCGTCCGAGTTCGTTGCAGATGACATACGGCCTGCCGTCCGCGGACCGCCCCAGCACTGTCGTCGACTGGGCCCGGGCCTCCGGCTGGTCAATGACGAGATCCCACGTCATGGCGGCGTCCCGGGACCGCCAGACTTTCAGATGGTTGTTGGTGAGGCCATAGCATCCTCGCGCAGTGAACAGGAGCGAACCGTCGGAATCCCGCACGACGCTCGGCTCCATCCAGAGAGCGTACGCAGGATCCTGCGCCTGAACCGGATCGCCAATTTTCGGAACATTCTCCGATACAATTACCGGCACAAACGATACCGCTTTCCACCGACCGCTCTCATACCTCCACCGCGACACGCCGCTCGCCATGCGCGGCGTGTACCACGCTCCCACATCGCCGGTCATTGCCATGACCGGGAACAGGATATCCTCTCCGTCCACGACACCTTCGGTGAGGCTGGGCCAGGTCAGCGCCCACTCGGAGTCGGGAGCGCAGATCGGATTGTCGGGACCGTAAACTTCGCAATCAACAACCCGAAACTCGTTTCCGTCATAGGCGAACTGGTACACCTCGGTCGTGCGAACGACCTTGTCCTGCTTGTCCACCTTGTTGTAGTAGCCGTCTGCGTACCGGGGAAAATCGGCCGCTTCGCACAGGCCGAATCCGGTGCCGGCAAAGGGATGCGCCGCGCCGTACGGAACAAACCCACCACGGATGGGAAAGCGAAGAATGATCCTGTCCTCGCCGGTGTCGTTGGTGAAATGCGTGTTCCGGCAGATTTTAATCGAGTTGGCGGGCGAAATATCATCGATGTCTTCGAAGAGAATCAGGTCGCTGCCGTTTTCAAAATCCCCGACTTCATAGCCTTCATTACGGATTGCCGTCATCAGGCCGGCCAGGCCGGGTGCGATCTGGAACGGGGCGGCGACGCCGTAGCGATAGGTGCGGCCGTCGCCGGTGGGCGGCGGAGCGATAAGCCTGGCGGGAGATTGAGTGACTTTCATGAAAGATTGTTTCTCCTATCTCGGGCTTCCTTTCTAACCCGGTACAGCTTCTCTGTGAAGCCTCCTTCCTCCACGAAGTCTTGCTCCTGATTCTCAAGCTGCCGCTTGAGCAGGAAGATGGCCTGGTTGCTCAGGCACAGAAGTGTGTTTGCCGCGGCTTCTGGTGTGGCGTCGCCGAGGGCGTATGGATCGAGGGAGTCGGACGGGTCGGACCTGTCGGACAAGTCGGACGAGGCGAACCATTCGCGGGGAAAGCTTTTGTACTTTCTGCGGACTGCCAGGGCTTGTGGTGAGTTCTTGTCCCACTGTGGCAAGCCTTTCTGGCGCAGGTAGTCCTCAAGGTCCAGCAACAGCTCCTCCAGGCTGGCCTTTGCCACGTTCGTGAGCTTGAGTTCTGTTTTTTTGGAGGTCGCCGACGCCATACTGCCTTCGGCGATGTTTTGCCTTCCGCTCCGCGCAGCCTGCACCATCTGGTCGTGGGTTCGTGAGCGGCGGTTCACAAAACGGTCGCAAAAGATGACCGTCCCATCATACACAATCTCCGCCACCTGAAAGCTCTTCAGATTTCGGTACCCACCATGGGTTGGTATCAGCTTCTTGTCCGACCCGTCCGACTTGTCCGACAAGTCCGACTCTTCCAACCTTCGGAGCTCCTCACAAGCCGCTCGAACATCCAAAACAATCCGGTTCAAGAGTCTGCGAACTTCCTCCTCATCGGTCGGCAGCCCCCCAGGCAACGCCTCCTTCGACAAGCTCGCAATCCAGTCGAGCTTGTCATGTACCTTTTTGAGAGAGCCGCTCAAGGCGCCCCCCCAAGATCCGGAATCTCCAGCAATTCCCCTCCCCGCTTCGCCGACTCGTGCGCGACCAGGCCCGGTACCGTCCAGCGCGCGGCGTTCCAGACATTGCAGGGAGGCGAGTGCCGGTTCACGCAGGATTGGACGAAGTCGTCGGCGAGAAATGCATGCGAACCGCTGTGTCCATTGAGCAGGCCCTCGAAGCTCGCCGGCAGGCGCTGTTTCGGGTGCACGGGACTATATCCGCAAAGCCAGGTGTCCTGACCGGTGCAGGTGACCTGCTCCGTGATATCTTCCGCCGGGTTCGTTCCTTTCGTGATCCAACTGGACCCAACCGGATTCTGCTCGTAGCAGGCTTCGGTCCCATAGAAGTTCATATACACGCTGTCCGCGCCGTGGAAACCGACGCGTCGCATCTCGTTGACGCGCGCCACTCCGCCGTCGCTGGTTCGCAGGAGCGCGGACTGGTTGCTGAAAACATTGTCCCATTCGTTGGCGCCCTCCCGAAAGATGGCGTCCTGGTGGTGATCCTCGTACCCGAGGCAACTTACCTTCTCCGCGCGAACCCCGGTCACCGAGAGAACCATGCTTACCGAATGACTGCAGTAGTACATAGGGGGAATACCGGCTACCCGCTTCCAGTCCGCGCCCCCCGAGACCTTGAATGACTCGTACATATGCTCCATATCGTGCAGATACTGCGCCTCCGCATAGGCGAAGTCCCCCATCTCGCCCTTCCGGAACCTATTCCGGCAATAGATTGTGCAGGGGTAGTAGTAACTGGTCTCGCCCATCATGTAGATCCGCCCCGTGCGTTCGGTGGCGCGAACCACGGAATCGATCTCGTCCATGGAAATACCGATCGGTACCGCCGAATAGACATCTTTGCCCGCTTCCATCGCCTGCACCGCCATCGGTGCGTGCAGGTGGCGCTGGGTAAAGATGGCGATCGCGTCCACATCGCTGTCGCACAGTTCATCAAGCGACGAGAGGATGCGCTTAACGCCAACTTCCTCCGCCACCTTCGCCACCCGCTCGGGCAGCAGATCTGCCATCACCACCTCGTCCACTAAGGGGTGCGCATTCCAGAAGCGAACAAACCCGGGCGAAAACCGCCCAATCCCGCACACACCGATCTTGATCGCCATTCGAAGACCTCTTTTCTGACTTCGTTCCCGTTTGTCACAAGTTTACCGATGACAATTTACTCTCCGGGATTCGGGCTGACGAGAATGATTTTCATCTTTCACCGTCAGTGGCAGAACCGCGGAGATTGTACCCCCTTACGTAAGCCTTACGTAAGTCGGCTACGTGGCGAGGAATTCAGTTCGAATTCCAGGATCAAGGCCGGCATCAGGTGAGTGGATCTGCCCCGGCGGCTTGGAGGCCAGACAATGGAGCAAGGGTTGGCGACGATCCGCCTTGCGCTCCGCTCTCCCGTTTCAGGCGCCGGACAGGTGCGCAGCCCCTGTCCTACTTCGACCGCCAAACAGCGAAACCGTAGCATCGAAATTCAACATTTTCGACTCCGCCGGAAACTCCATGCTTCCGAACTGGCTACCCCGCGTTCACAAGGCACAGGATCGTGATGGCAAGCACGATTCCGCCGACCTGTCGCCGCAGAAGGGTTTCATCCCAGAGCTTCCAGGAAAGAACCACGTTGATCAGAATGGTAAGACTGCTGACAGTGGGAAACAGGATCACGGCAGGAACCGCGTTCAGCGCCTTGAGCATAAACAGGATCGTGCAGGTATTAATCAGCCCGATCATCAGCCCGAGTTTGATCGCCTCGAAGGTGGGCAACCGGCGTCGGGCGAGAAGAATCCCGGATGCAATCACCGCTGCGGTGCCGAAAACAGTCGTCTTATAGATCTCCTCCTGCGGCCCGGCCAGGTTGATCTGAGCCACCTTGTGCATCGTCTGGATCATCCCTGCGTTAACGAACAGGGCGAGAAGAAATAGATCCGTCTTAACGGTAAGGTGGGGGCGTGTTGCGTCGCGCGGCCGGATCATGATCATGGCCGGCACCAGCAGGGCTATCGCCGTCCACCGGAAGGAATTCATCGGTTCCTCGAATGCGTACCAGGATACAAGCACCGGAATGAGGGTGGCGGCACGAATGGTTGCGGTCGTCACCCCGACCCCGGCGGTGCCGAAACCCCCGAGGAGAAACGGAACGCTGACAATGAACAAAACGCCGGTTACGGATCCCATGCCCAACGGAATCCAGGGCGACGTATCTTGAAAACTCCCACCGCGAATGAGAAGGACCGCCAGGGAGGCTAGAAATGCCACGATGTAATTTACAACGATGACCGAAAGCATGTCGACGCCACGGCGCTGGGCGAAACGCAGGGATTGCATGAAGCAGACACTGCAAAGGACGCATAGAAAGACGAAATGCACCCCGCAACATGTTGCGAACCCACGAAAACCGCAAGCAAACGATTTTTCAGAAACGTAGACGGACGAAACAATCCGCGCATTTACATGGAAGAGCTATGCATAATGCCCAGATGATCAGCAAGGAACTGGTGGCTGCGTCTTCACGCCCCCTGGTGCTGGGGATCCTTTCCGGTGGGGAGAACTATGGGTATGCGATCATCCGGAAAGTTCGCGAACTTTCGAAAGAGGAACTCCTGTGGACCGACGGCGTGTTGTACCCGGTTCTACATCGCTTGGAGCGGGAAGGTCTGATCGAATCGAAGTGGAAGCGTTCCGAAACCGGGCGGAAACGGAAGTGCTATCGGCTCAAACGGGAGGGCCGAAAAGCGCTCGCGTCCGAGCGGGAACAGTGGAAAACCGATCATGACACACTGATGCGACTGGAGAGTCAGCCGGCATGACAAACATCGAAGAGAAAATTCAGTATTTTCGCAGGCAACTCGAAACCCAAAGCCCGTAGCACGGGTCACATACTCGTGCTACGAGGCTGCTGCACCGCCTGCATGAGGGCGCGGAGGTAACCGAAGCAGTAGGCCTCCCCGGCCTGGGGCGTCGCGTCGCTATCCTCGCAGATCGGCACATGGTCCGGCACGACCATGCCCTGGAATTGCGTGTCGTGTAGCGATTTCATGACATTGTACATGTTCACGTACCCGTCATCGGGATAGGTTTCGATAAATTCGGGCATGGGCGAACTGACGTTCCGGAAATGGACCTGGTAGATCTGACCGCGGGCGCCGAATTCGCGAATCGCGGCGGGAATGTCCTCGCCCTTTCCATCCGGACCGAACATCTCGGCCCACGTGCCGACGCAGAAAAGCATCCCCGAAAACGGACTGTGGCCGGAGAATTCCATCGCCCGCCGGAAAGCGTCGGTGCTTCGAAAAATGCGGGCCACGCCCTCGTGCGTCACCGGCGGGTCATTGGGGTGGAGCTGGAGCCGCACACCGACATCTTCCGCCACCGGAAGCACTTCCCGGATGAAATATTCGTAGTTCGCCCACATCTCCTCGTCGGCATACTCCCGGTCGTAGGCGTGCGGGCATTTCAGGATCGCATCGAGTTCGAACGACCGCGTGCGGCACCCGCGAGTCATCGTCTCCGCCCCCGCATAGTGGCGACTGTGCGTGCACCACGTATAGGTGGTGCAATCAACGCCGACTCGGGACAGATCCTTGAGAAACGATTTGAATCGCTCGATCTCCCGGTCCCGGCCAGGCAGCCCCAGCGCGATCTCCGGTGAGTCATACCGGTCCCCCCGCATGATTTCGAAAAGATGAAGTCCCGCTTCCTCGACCCGGTCGCGTATCCTCGCCATCTCGTCGTAGGTGCTCATGGCTTCGGGGATTCTGACCTCGACCGCCTCCACCCCCATCTGCGTGAGATACGCAAGGTGCCCGGGATTCAGCATGCGAGCCTGCTGGTGACTGATGCCCAGCTTCACATCCCCTCCCCGATGGGACCAGGGCATTCACGATGATTTCCTCCACCCATCACTATCCAACGATTCTCAATCGACCAATGGATTCCACACCGTGTCAAAACCGAACGCGGCGAAGTCCTTCTCGTTTCGCGTGGCAAACCGCGTCACGCCATGATGCCGCAAGGTGTCAGCCAGCCTTGCGTCGAAGATGCGCCGATAAGCGAATGCCGAACCGGCGGCATGCTTCCATACCTGCTTCATGATTTCCCCGCCGAGCGCCACGTCCACGACGGACCAACTGGAATTGGAGCGGTATCCTTGAATCACGTCCACGGCCTGCTTCCCGGACAAAGGGCGGCGGCACACCGTCGGATTCCGAAGCAGGCAGTACAATTCCAGAAGAACCTGCTCGCACAAACAAAAGTTGTCACGCTCCCCGTAGGCAAGCAGGAACCCGCGGGCGGCCTCATGGTGAGACGATGTCGAGTCGCACGCGAAAAAGAGAATATTCGTGTCGCACGATGTCACGCCCCTCCCCCTGAATCATACGATGCGCCGTCTTCGGCAACCCGCAGCCGTTCCGTGTGCAGTTGCTCACGCCACTCCGGGGCCTTGAAAGGGTCCCGCGATTCCAGAGCGTGCGGACCCGGTAATTCCCACTGGGCGTGGTCTCTTTCCGCCCCCGGGGTCACGGCGATCATGTACTCCAATCCGCGCCGGATCAACTCCGCCAGCGAGATTTCCTTGCTTTCCGCGACTTTTCGCGCCTCCGCGAAGAGCCAATCCGGAAGCTGTATCTGGGTTCGCTTCATGATGTAATATATACATCGCTTACAGATTGATGTCAACGCCGAGATAGCAATCGAGGCTCGGCCCGCATCAGGCGGTATGACTCCATCTCCCGGCCCGCTTCGCCTTCTTCGTTTCCTTCTGTTCAGAATCCGTCCCGCGCGACGATCGGCAGTTCGCACGAGTACACGGGATGAAACAGTTTCTTCACGTCCCTCCCGGCAGCGTCCCGCAGGACCGAAGAAGGAATCTCCTTGCGATCTGCATTCAGTAGACGCAGGTGCGGGGGCACGTGCCGGGTCGCGGGTTCGTTCCGCCACCAGGGATCGAATCCGTGATTCGTACACACCGGGATCCCAAACAACCGGGCCAGGGTCGGGATCTTGTATTCGAGAAAACCAGTTTCCGGATGACCCGCGTCCACGTACTTCTGTAGGAAGCGACGGGGGAAACAGATGACGATGAACAGGCAGGCGAACAATTCCCCTTCATAGCGATATCGGGATCGCAACAGATTCTTGAATGACATCAAATCCGACTTCCTCGGATTCGACCAGAACCACCAGGGAGTCACCGAGCGGATCGGCCTGAAGCCGGATAACAGGATCTCCTCCGGCCGCAACTCACGAAACAGTTTCTCCAACGGGTCCAGAATCAACATGTCCCATTGCATCACGAAAACGGTATTCCAATCCAGTAACCGGCCGCGCTCCTTGTACCATCGCGCAATCAGCTGGTCCCCATTTCTCCACTTCCACTTCGATGTTCTCTTCTCGGGGAACGCGTAAAAATCGTCCACCAGGTCTCCAACCATGATGCGGGCGCGCTCACTCTTCGACAACGGCCCACCGTAAAGCGCGAACACCCGGATGCCGGCGTTCTGTTCCCTCAGATCTTGCAACCTGGACCGGCAGGTGCCGAAGTCCTTGTAAAACCAGAATAAGACGTCCGGCGTCATATCAGCGAAAAAGTATGCAAAGAATAGATCCCACGAGTGAACTCGCAATGTACGCTGTTTTCGGGTACTATACCGGACTCATGAGTGTTCGCGGCATCATTCTTTTATGGATCCTTGGCGCAATCCTGCCTTCCCCTTCGCGAGCGGACCTGAGTCAGCCCCAACGCGGCGTCTGGTTCTGGCGGACGGACCCGGTCTACGGGGCCGACGCAGTGCTCAACGATCCGGCAAAGCAGGCGGACGCATTGGATTTTTTTCACGACCAGGGAATCACCAGGGTCTATGGCAGTTACGGGAACCGGACGACGACCTCCACCGGCGCAGTCCAGATCGCGGCATGGAACGCCACCCTGCATGCCGCCGGCATCGAATCGCAGTTCCTGATGTCGGAGAACAGCTGGATTTTCCCAACCAACCACCCGAGCTTTCTCACCAAGATCACCCAGCGGGTGGCCGATTTCAATAACGCTACCGGCCGATTGCCCGAGGAGCGCTTCGACGGCCTGCACCTGGACATCGAACCCCAGGCCATCAAGGACGCCGACGATGGGCTCATCAATACCAACGGCTGGAGCGACCTGACGCCAACACAGAAGCGCGACTATCTCCTGCTTCTTCGTGACACCTACGAGGTGGTCAGGAACCATGTAGACACAGAACTCACACCCGGCTTTCCCGTTTACGCGGACCTGCCGGTGTGGTTCGACAATTTCCCCGGCGGTTCCATCGGGTGGACCAGCACCGAGGACCGGGACCAGTGGTTCAACGACGTGGGCACGCATCTGACCGGCATCACCCTCATGCCGTTCGAGCGTCTGACCTTCTCTTCCATCGACAACGGCGTCGACTGGGAGCGAAACAACATTCCGGGCGCCTCGGTACGGGTAGCCCTGGAAGCGGATGACGGCTTCTGGCCCACCGAGGGACACTTTTTCATGGTGCGAGACCAAATCGAGGCGGCCTATGGAGATGCTCAGGCAACCGATTTCCAGAGTTACGAACTGTATCGCGAGATGATGGCCGATCTATCCGCGGAACCCGTCGTGGCAGACATCGCGCTGCCGCCGGGATCGCCGTCTGTACACATATCGGTCGAGGCGGCGCCGGCCTTCATTCACATTCTCGAAATCTCCGCCGACATGTGTCGGTGGCGCACCGCGGAGACCTTCGAAACGCCCTCTCCCCGGGAGCACATCTTCCAGGGCGACCTGCAAGCCTCGCAGGGGTTCTGGCGGGTAACCCGCTATCCACTACCGCCCTAGCGCACAATTGTCGACTGGAGGGCGAAGCCTCAGCTGAGCCGGTGGCTTGAATCAATCCTCTCGGACAGGTTCAGTGCATCGCGCCCCTGCTGTCTTGGTCTGCTGCATTTCAACCGATCGGCTCAGCTGAAGCTTCGCCCTCCACAGAGAATCCACGGCCCCAGCCCCATCAAGTACAGCGGGGGACCGCCCGTGAACTCTTTCGCTGGGGAATTTGCCATTGAAAGGCAACAGGTATGATCAGTATAAACTTTGCCGGAAATGAACCGCAACACCCCTTCCGATTCCCGGCCTACCGTTCACCTCATCGGTCACGCACACATCGATCCGGTGTGGTTGTGGCGCTGGCAGGAGGGATACTCCGAGGTCCGCTCGACTTTCCGTTCCGCGCTCGACCGAATGAAGGAAACGCCCGGCTACATCTTCACCTGCTCGTCGGCGGCGCTCTACGAATGGATCGAAAAATCCGATCCGCCCATGTTTCGCGAAATCTTGCGGCGGGTTAAAGAAGGCCGGTGGGCGCCGATCGGCGGATGGTGGATCGAACCGGATTGCAACATCCCTTGCGGGGAATCTCTCGTACGACAGGGTCTCTACGGCCAGCGATATTTCCGGGAAAAACTGGGCGTACAAAGCACCGTCGGTTTTTGTCCGGATTCGTTCGGGCACACCGGCACGCTGCCGAAAATTCTCGCGGGATGCGGGATGCGAAACTACGTGTTCATGCGGCCGATGCGACATGAAAACGAGGGGATCCCCGAACTGGCCTTCACCTGGAAGGGCGACGATGGGACGCAAGTGAAAGCGCTCCGGGTGCACGAATCCTACAATGCATGGACAACAGATGAACTCTACGGCCGCATGAAAGATACCCTTGCCGTCGCCGAGGGAACGCCGATCGCCGGCGAAATCTTCCTGTTCTTTGGAGTGGGAAATCACGGGGGCGGTCCCACAAAAGCCATGCTCAAACAGATCGGCTTGTGGCAAAAACAAAAAGAGATGCCGCGACTTCTCTTTTCAACGCTCGAGGACGCGGTGGACCGGATCGATTCGGGCCGGCTTGCAACATGGCGGGGCGAGTTGCAGCATCATGCCCGGGGTTGCTACACCGCGGTGAGTTCGATAAAGACCGGAATGCGGCGCGCTGAAACCTCACTTGTCCAGGCGGAAATGTGGGGAAGCGCGGCCCGCACCGCGGTGCGGCGAACACCGGACACCGACGGGTTGCGGTGCGCCTGGAAGCATGTGCTCTTCAATCAGTTTCACGACGTCCTGGCGGGAACGTCCACGTGCGAGGCGTACGTCGACGCAACGCATCAACTCGGGGCCGCAACCCACGCCGGCGAATGCGAAGCCAACGCCGCCCGACAGGCCATCTGCGGAAAGATCGACACCCGTGGGGATGGAGAACCGCTGGTACTGTTCAATCATCAACCGGTTTCATTCCGCGGTGTCGTCGAGACCGACGACCTTGGGTTCCACATCCAGGAGGATAAATCCGTCGTTCCCGGATTGACCGGCCCCGGCGCCGGACCGATTGCATCCCAGCAGATCGAAACCAACACCATCGCGGGGCGGCGACGTTTCGCGGTTCACGTCGAGATCCCTGCCCTGGGATACACCGTCCTTCACCAGGCAAACGTGCCGGCGCAGGCGACGAAGCGCCGACTCGGCAGGCGTGCGGTTCGAACGGATGGAAACTGCCTGGAAAATGAATTTCTGCGCGTGGGCCTCGATCGGCGAGGCTACGTAACGCTGTACGATCGCAAACTTCGCAGGCGGGTCTTCAGGAAGGCCGGCGCAATCCCCCTCGTGATGGAAGACCACAGTGACACGTGGAGCCATGACGTGGTCTCGTACCGCAAGGTTCTCGGCAGATTCAAGCGTGTGAACGCGCGCGTGCTCGAGGCAGGCCCGGTCCGGGGCTGCCTGGAAGTCAACTATGCGTGGGACGAGTCGAGGCTGCGGCTGCGCTTTACGCTCGGCGCAGACGAAGCGTTCATGAAGATCCGCGGACGGGTGGATTGGCGGCAAACATTTCAGACGTTGAAGCTTTCCTTCCCGGTTCCTTTTAAAGCGGAATCCTGGACGGCCGCCGCGGCCTACGGAATCACGGAGCGGACGACCGACGGGGGCGAAGAGCCCGTCCAGCAATGGGTCGACCTCAGCATTGAAGATCGGGGCCTGGCGGTCGCGAATGACACGAAGTACGCTTGCAGCGCAAATTCCGATGATCTTCGAATGACCATTCTTCGAAGCCCTCCCTACTCTCTGCACAATCCCTGGACCACGGACGATTTCACGCGATTCGAGTTCACCGACCAGGGACCGCAAACCTTCCGCATGGCCGTGCTGCCCCATGCCGGCAGTTGGCGCGACGCCGGAATCGTAGACCTCGCCGCCCAATTGAATGCTCCTCCTTCTTCGCTGCCCGAATCCGCCCACGCCGGAACCCTCCCCTCGAAAAGCGGGTTCGCCCGCAGCCGCGGAAAGGGAGTGCGTATCGAGGCGATAAAGGAAAGCGAGGACGGGAAAGGCCTGATTCTCCGGGCGGTTGAATGGTTTGGAAGCAGGCGAAAGGCGACATTCGAATTGCCGGGGTCAGGCCGATCCTGGAAGGCGGCCTTCCGCCCGCACGAGGTGAAAACATTTAAAATCCCACACCTGGCGCGCTCGCCGGTCCGTGAAGTCAACATGCTCGAAGATCAACAGTCGAACCGGTAGCATAAAACATGGATTCTGGTTTGTGCTTGAGAATGGGATACCGTGAAGTTTTTTGGCAATTCGTGTAGAATATGGGGAGCATGCTGAAACTTGTCTTTTTGATTGGTTTGGGAGTGGTGGTTGCGGCCGGTTGGGCTGGATTTGCGGACCCTTCCCCGGATCCATCCAGGGGGTACGTGGTTGTGGACCAGCTCAGGATTCGGCCGGTTGTCGACGGCGATCTCTCCGAGTGGCCCGAAAGCGTAGACCCCGTTGCAATTCCGGGCGACTTCGGCGCCCTGGGGGCCGGCCCATCCAAAGGCGATCATGATCTCAGCGCAAGCATCCGGACGGGCAGCGACTCCAACAACTTCTACATCGGGGTGATCGTTACTGATGTTAGGCACAACGCGCCGGTCGGCCTGCCGATGTGGCTCCGGGACCACCTCCGTATCGCCATCGATCCCCTCAACCGGAAAACGCTCGGTGCACTGGATGCCGGCGATTCCGAACTGGCTTTCGCCCTGCTCAACGACGGAGCCACGGAAGTAGATTGTGTTCGCATTCCACATGCTCCGGGTGCGGAGAGGAACGAGATCCTTATTTCGCGCGCCAGCGCAGAAGTCGACCTGTCTCCCTACAAACCGGACCCGGACAAATCCGGTATCCGGTTCGCCGCCCGGCGGTCGCCATCGGAGACCACGTATGAAGTGAAGATTCCCTGGACAACCCTCGGCGTCCCCTGGCGTGGAGGGCCGGTCCGATTCGGTTTCAATCTGGTGGTGGCGGAAAACGACGGCCTGGGCAGACAAAACTGGATCGAAATGGCCCCCGGCCTCGTGCCTGCCTCGGGAATGGAACGGGATAGCTCTCAATATCTTACCGTCGTTGACGCCCATACTGGAATACCTCCCATACAGAATGGTTCGCATGGAATCACGGACGCCGACCCCGACAATTCTAAGACCGAAATCATTGACCGCCTGCATCTCCTTCGTCAGCGATTGGTGGAAGTTGAAAACTTGGAGACGGAAGCCCGGACCCACGGCATCGCCACGGACTACGAGATGGTTTCAATCGCGACCGCCCGGGAATTTATCGATTACGCAACAGCCGATCTCGCGGGCGGCATGGTTGCAAAGTCGAAGCACGTGACGGAGGTTTTGGATGCGGCGCTGGACAAGGCGGACGCACGACTGCGATCGTATCTCTCCGGCGAAGCGGAGCCGCTGCCGGTGCCCCGCTTTGTGACCGGTCCTGTCGATGTGCGGGACGGCCGGTTCTGGGGTAACACGCTGGTACCAAGCACGGGCAAGCGGGAACGGCGGCCCGTCTTCTTCATGGGTTACGGCTTCTTCTGCAAGGTCATCGACGACATTCCGAAGTTCGAGGCGCTGGGCTGCAACATCATTCAATCTGCCCGGGAAGGCGGCGGCGGTAGCACGGTCATCGCCGAGGGTACGGTCTCGGACCGGATCACCATCGGCTCCATACCGCGCGCGGCCGCCCACAATGTCGTAGTGGACTGGCATTCCAACACGGAGTACTTCCCTCACTGGGCACGAAACAAATGGCCGGAACTGGAAGGCGCCGGCGGCGCTTTCTACGACATCAAAGTCGATGCGCCACAGGCCCGGGAGATTTTCAAATTGAATCTTCAAGCCTGTCTCGAGGTCATCGGCGACAACCCGGCGCTCCTCAGCGTCTGCCTCTTGAATGAACCGACTTCCGAGTTCTGGGACCTGGATCAGTTTCGAATCCGCCACTGGCATGAACACCTGGAGCGCGTTCACGGGACCATCGAAGCGGTAAACACGCTCGAGGGCTCAAACTATCCGTCCTTTAGCGAGGTGCCCGTCCACTCCACGAAAACCATGCCGCCGGAAGAGGAGATGACGCCGCTTCGCTACGAACAGGTACGATTCAACATGGACCGGTTCGCGGAATTTCATCGATTTCTTACGGATGTCATCCATACCGCCCGGCCGGGCACGCTCACCCATACCAAGACCATGGCCGTGCTGGAGCGGGACGCACTGCACTTTGGTACGGATCCGGATCAGTTCTCGTTTATCGGAGACCTGAACGGGAACGACACGTGGTGCAAGTACATCGGCGAAGGGGAGCGATACGCAACCCTGTGGTGGCGCCAGAACATCTTTTTCGATCTTCAGCATTCCCTCCGCAAGGTGCCGATCATCAATTCGGAAAACCACATCATCGCGGTGAGTGAGCCGCGGGAGATTCCCCCGACGCACACGGATTGCGTCCTATGGCAGGGCTGCATCCACGGCATGGCGGCATCCATCAACTGGGTCTGGGAACATTTCTACGAAACGATCAAAGTAGACAATCCCCCCGACTATTACAGCGGCGACACGTACAATGCCGTATTGACACGACCGGAGAATATCATGGCGGTAGGGCGGGTGGGACTCGACCTGATGCGGCTCGCGCCCGAAGTATACAAATTGCAGGACGCAACATCTCCAGTCGCGATTCTTTACGGCATCACGTCTCAAATCTGGTCCGAACGCGCCGACCGCGCGCTGAAACTGGCTTACGAAGCGATGAGTTTCAACGGTCTTCCCGTCGTGTTTGTTTCAGAGCGCCAGGTTCGCGAAGGCGGTTTGTCCCGGTTCCGCGCGGTCGTGCTCCCCTCCATTCGTCATGCGCCCGACGAGGTGGCGGAAGCCGTCGCCGCGTATGCGGCCGCGGGTGGAGAACTCTGGCTTATTGGTGATCCTTCTCAAACCCTGGCGCTGGATGAATATGGCCGGCCAAGAAATTTCTCCCTGCCGGCGGAGTCGATTCGTGCCTGGCCGGAGGCGACATCCCCGCCGGCGCTACGAGCATCCCTGCTGCAGGCCTTCTCCGATACGGGTGTTCCCCGGAAAGTCCTGCTGGTGGACGAGAATGGTTCAGAACCCTGGGGGATCGACTACCGCGCAGTCCCGGACGGAAAAGGCTATCTTGTTTCCATCGCCAATTACTGGGGAACGACGAAACGGGTTCGCATCCTGGTAGAAGGAAAGTCGCCGAAAACACGGTGGGACTTGCGAAATGGAAAACCGATCGACGAGCCCTACATCGAACTGGTCCCCCTTCAAGCCATGCTTCTCCGCGTGAAAATGTAGTCCGCCTGGCCCGGGACTGGACGTGCGCTCTACATGACGAACGTCTCACGTGAGACATCTCACAGGGTCACGGCAGTGTCTCACGTGAGACATGTGCTGGGACTGGTGGGTTGTCCCACGTGGGACATACCACGGAATCACCACTGTGTCCCACGTGAGACATGGGCCGGGACGGGTCAGTTGTCCCACGTGGGACATACCACGGAGTCACCGCTCTGTCCCACGTGGGACATGGGCCGGGACGGGTCAGTTGTCCCACGTGGGACACACCACGGAATCATCGCTCTGTCCCACGTGAGACATGTGCTGGGAATTGGCAGTTGTCCCACGTGGGACATACTGAGCGGTATGATTGTGTCTCACGTAGGACATTCTGCGTGGGTGAGGTGCGTCCCGGGCGAGGCACGCGGCGGGTAGGATGGAGTGTACTTTTGCCGGAATTTGGTGGGCTTTGCTACCGGATTCAGCCTCGTGAGCAGGTCCGACGTTTACCGATCCTTCGAAAAATGGTCCTTCATTTCCTCGAGGCTCAGGGTCCCGATTTCCGGCAGGCGAAGCGCTGTGTCGAGGCCGATCTCGTCCGTGAGCCGGAAGAAGCGCTGGTAGGCCGGCTTTCGCAGGGCATGGCTTTTCGGGGCGTAGACGAGAATGGACAGGTCGTTACCCATTCGGGCCATTTCCGCGCGGCGGCGATATGGGGCCTGCTCCCCCACGGCAGCCATCGCCTGTGCGAAGTGCGAGTCCGCTTCCTCAATCACCGCGAGCTTCGGGACGGGACCCGCGGGATACCTCATGTGGATCCCCGGATGCCTCGGATACTCGCCCTTGGCCGATCGCGCGTATGCGTCGAGGTCCTGCATTTTCAGAACGTACGAGGCGATGGGCTCTCCCGCCGCGCCGTAGTAGATACGGCAAAAGTCCCGGACGCCCTCCACGATGTCGTATTCGGGATTCCACATCAGTCGGCAACTCATGTATCCGTGCAGGTGCTCCATCCCGAGATTGAATACCCACGAAATATCGTCGGAATCACGCGTGTAGTATTCGGGCACCGCAGCATAGGCGATCATCAACTTGTCCCCGTCCGTCCCGAACGATCTCTTTCGGCAGGCGTTGAAGTACATCTCGATAAAAACCTGGTCCACGTCCCGGTCGCGGAAGAGCTTCAGGCTGCGTTGCATCGGGAAGAAGACGGGACGGGGCAACGGCAGGTCGATTGTGTCCTGGTAATACCAGACGCCGAGTTGGCTTGCATTGGCCTGCCACTGTGCCAACTGGCCGGCGTAATCGGCTTCGCGATTCGGTCCGCCTTCGTCGATTGCGTGGGCGATTTCCGCAGAGATTGGGGCCCAGACAATGCGAATGTTGGGATGAAGCTTTACCGGGTTCGGTGCGAATGTCTGGGCATACGCGAAAATAATGATTTGCGCGTCCGAAAATTCCTTCGAAACTTCCTCCGCCACGCGGTTGCCGAATTCCATGTACGTTCCGGAAATCCCAACCCGCTCGTAGGCGGCGTTGCAATCGCTGCAATTGCAATGGTTCCCCGAATCGGATGCGGTAATGCTGACGAACTCCATGGAGGGGTTGGAGCGTATCCGCTCCCGAGTCCAGTCGGCGACCCACTGCGTAAATTGAGGATTGGTTACACAATAGGATTGGTGCACCGGATTCCCCGTATTCACGCGCTTTCCACTCTCTTCCGCGAACCACTCGGGGTGTGTATCGAAAAGGCTCAGAGGAATATCCTGGAAAGCATGGGGGTTCCAGGAGTCGGCCATCGTGTCGGTGCGCCGGTCGGATCGGAGCTGCTGGATGGCGGAGGGCCGCGGTCCGCCGCACCGTTCCTTGGATTCGCTGAGCCGATTGCGGACGCACCAGTTCGGGTCCCAAGACATCGCGCTGCAGGTGCTGCGATAGCGGAAGGCCGGCCGTTGGCGATCCGGAAGGCCTGTGAACTTGAATTCAGACGCTTTCGGGATGTGCTGGCAACCCGGCGTGAGCCAGCGGCATCCGAGATGATCCTGGCAGAGGCCGTACATCCCGTTGATGTCGCCGCGGGGCGGGCCGCCGGCAATGACCAGGGTCGGGCCCACCGGCCGGATTTCGTATTCGCCCGGTGCAAAACCGGCGCCGAATCCCGCCAGACCCAATTCGGACAGCCGCGAGTTTCGGATCCCCACGACGATCTCCTTCTCCTGGGGAGGGATGTTGTCGAGAATCACGGGAAACGTGACGCCGGTAGATTCTTTCAGGATGCCGGCCACGTCCAGCGCCACCGCGACGGTGCTTTCATCCGCATGCTCGGGGAGCACGATCCGGTACCCCGCCAGGTCTTCCGCCTTCACAACGAAGTCGTCCGCCCGGAGCGGCGCCGCGAACACGGCCAGGAACAATAGTATTACGGCTCGTCGGTCCAATTGGGATGATCCGGGTTGAGAAAATCTTCAAACGCCATCCATTCGGCGTGGCCGTCAATCATGATGACATTCATCCCCTCGAGGTGGACACGAGGCATCGCCCAGTTGTAAAGAAACCCGCCGCCGGAGTTGCTGTCCTTGATTCCGTCCCCGTCGAAGTCCACGTTGTACCGCCAGTTCACCGGAGTATACATGCCCCAGCCGTCGTAAGTATCCATGAACGCGATCCACCCGCCGGGTTTCCGGATCTGGATGAAATCCAGCCTCTGCTGGTGAGTCACTCCCAGCCAGCGAAAAGGATTGCTGTAGTGGCACCCAATGAACGCCTCACCGGTCGTACATCGTCTGACCTCCAACTTGTCGTTCTCAATCCTTTTGGCGCGTTGAACGTCCGACGGCTCGTCGGGCACGATGGTCACGCCACCCAGGTAGGACGCCAGCGTGTTCACCCACACAGATGCTTCCTGCGTTTGGGGAGGTGGGTCCTTGGCGTACAATGGAAACTCGCCGCTGCGATCCGCCGCATACTGGTAAATGGCGGTCCCCCAACTCCGCATTCGGGTCATGCACCCGGACTTTAATCCGGAATCGCGGGCTTCCCGCAGCGCGGGGACCAGCAGGGCGGCAAGGATCGAGATGATGGCGATGACAACCAGGAGTTCGATGAGCGTGAATCCCCGCTCAGGCCGCCGATCCAGCTTTTTTCTGAACGAACGCACAAACATCATTTCTTCATCCGAAAAGTGGTCATAAGAGTACCATATCCCCCGGCATTTGTCGCAAGTCTCATTCCCTTGCCGTCGATTTTTGGTGTTTTCAATAGTCTTTTTTTGCTTCTTGTTTGCGCAGACCGATTTGTGGGTAAAGTGCAGGCCAAGGTAGCGGGAGAAGATGCGGGAGATCCAAGTCGCCATCAACGACGACGGGGCGAGCCAGTGGGAAATGTGGCAGGCGCCCCTCGATGAGGAAGCCTATCTGCGGGTCGCCGTGGACCGGTTCGCTTCGGCGGATCTCCTCTGCATGGGCGTCGGAAACACGAAGTATTGGATTCAGTCCGAAGTTGTCGAAGATCTCGACGACGGTCAGGACGTCTTCGAAACCGTTCAGGAGTGGATGGCACACACAACGCTGCGGAACCTGCGCAGAAGCGGCGAGGACCCGCTCGCGATGGTCTGCCGCCGCTGCCATGAGCTGGAAATGGATTGCTATGCGTCCCTGCGCATGAACGACGCACATTTCCTGTTCGAGGATCCGCCGGCCGAGGTAAGGAGTCCGTTCGACGAATTTCACCCCAATCAATTATGGAATCATCGCCGCGGGCCGGAACGCAGTCCGCTGACCCCGAAATTCTGGCGCGATCATCCGGAGTATCGCATCGGCGAAGCGTGGGAAGGCGCCCCCTACTCTGCGCATCTTCTCGACTATGCACACAACGAAGTTCGCGACCGGCAAATGCGGATTGTGCAGGATCTCGTCGATGGATTCGACATCGACGGCATCGAATTGGACTTCATACGCAGCCCATATTTCTTCCGGCCGGACTCGGTCGCCCAAGGCGCGGAGGCGATGAACGAGCTGGTACGCGGCGTGCGGGAAATCCTCGATCACGGCGAGCGCCACCTTGGATTGTGCACTCGTTGCCCAACCTCGCTGGATGGATGCGACCGCATCGGACTGGATGTACGATCCTGGATCGAAGCAGGGTGGGTCGACCTGCTGGTGCCCAGCAATTCTCGTTTCAACCGATTCGAAATCGATCTTCAGCCGATCGCGCAACGCACGCGCGACACACCCTGCCGGGTCCTGCTCGCGCTGGATACCGGCCTGCGTGTGCCGTCATGGGAAGAGACGCGGGCCTGGAAGCGGTACGAGGCCGGCTTGAGCGGCGATGAATTCGAGGAACTCCGCGAGCGCCGGGACGGCAAGCTGGGTGTTCCGGAAGGGATTCCCCTCGAAACATGGCGGGCCCTGGCGGCGAACGCCTACGCGGACGGAGTAGACGGCATCTACCTGTTCAACTTGTGGGACCAGGTGGCGCGGCATGGGAGGCACGCAGACGCAGGGATCCTGGAGGACGTCCGGTGCCCGGAGCAGCTCGAGGCAAAAGACAAGCTCTACGCCCTCGATTTCGAGTCTCCCGTGGCAGACCACACCGCGGCTCATCTCGACGAGCGCGGATCGCTGCCCGTGGTGCTTCGGGAAGGGGAGGAACACCGGCTGACCCTGAAAATTGCCGACGATCTTTCCAACGTCGATCCGGACCGCATAGCCGAAGTGCGGCTGCACTTGCTGTTCGTCCACCTCACGCCGCTGGATCGAATCCGGTTGGAAATGAACGGCCAGGACATGGATCCCTTCCGCCATGCGCCGACGCTCTCACCCGGGGCGCCGGCGGGACCGAACGCGGGGTACACGGATGTCGTTTACGGGCTGAAGAACTGCCTGCCGCGAAAGGGAAAAAACGAGTTCTTGTTGAAACTGGAAACAAAAAACAGGATGGTGCGGCCGGATGTTTATGTGCGACGGTTCGAATTGCTGGTGCGATACACTGCGGGCTGAAGCCCGCAGCCACGGACGCGGAATGAATTCCGCGCTACATCGTTGGGGGCATGCAGGTAGCGCGGAATTCATTCCGCGTTCGGAGGTGCGGACTTCAGTCCGCACGAGATCATCCCGATGAACTCTGAATCTGAAGAACTGAAAGACATCCGTCACATCCGGGTCTGCAGCAGTCCCGACACCTACTGCGGGCACCCACGGCAGGGCGGAATCTGGAATTTCGGCGGCGGGGAGATCGCGGTGGCGCATATTCACGCGCCATGCGCCTATCAATCGCACGCCGACGTCCGGCACGACCACGGCGGGTACCCTTCACGGGCAGTGGTCCTGCTGCAGCGCAGCATCGACGGTGGCGAAACCTGGCCCGAAGAGAACAACGTTGTGATCTTCGACGAGACCCTCAAGTGGGAGGAGCGGCGCGATCGCCTGTACGGCACCCAGGAGCAGCCGCCGGGCATCCTGGACATGTCGAAGCCGGAATCCATCTTCTTCTGGGGCAGAAGCTACACCGGGCAGGCCCACTCCGGCGCCGAGCTTGCCCAGACCTGCTTCGTCCTGCGCTCGGGCGACAAGGGCAACACGTGGGAGGAACGTCCTGCGTTGGTGCACAATCCGTTCGAGCACGGCCGGCTGATCCATCGCGACAACCACCCGATCGTGCGCATGCCGGACGGCACGTTTCTGGGCGCCCTGTCCGCCTGGCCGGGCCGCGCGTGCCTGTTCGGCAGCGACGACGACGGGCTCTCGTGGGACTACCTTTCCCTCATTGCATCCGATCCCAGCGGCCTCGGCGGAGGCCGGCCCACCTACGCCGGCCTGGTGCTGCTGCCGAACGGAAGGCTGCTGTGCGTCACGCTGAATCTTTCCGGCCAGCGGAACTGCATTCAGATCAACCACTCGGACGACGGGGGCTACAGCTGGAGCGAACCCCGGCCGATCGTCCGCTGGGGCGACTCTCCCTGGAAGGCACGCCGCCCGGTGGATGCCTCCCTGCCCTACAGCTTCCACTACCGGTCCCCCTGGCCGATGCTGCTGGACGACGGCCGGCTGCTGGTTCTTTTCGCGCGCCGCAAGCCACCCTTCGGCATGGGCTGCCTCTTCAGCGAGGACCAAGGGGGCACGTGGAGTCGCGAGTTCATCATCCGGTGCGACGCCGCGCAGGAGGACCTGGGCTACCCGGTGGCCACCCAGCTCGAGGATGGACGTATTTTCACCGCCTACTATTACAACGTGGGGGAAGGAAACATGCAGGTCGGCGGCGCGCGGTTCATCGGCGGATCGTTTTTCCGGCTACCGTGAGATATGGAAACTTTCGTGGATGCTTGCCCTCCGATATTTCTCGAGCCGATCCGATCAAGAGAACGTTTTCAATTTTGGGGGATTCAGCCTACAGTCACCTCCGATGAATGATGTGAAATCTGAAACCCGCAACCTGCCGTGAAATCTGCTTTGTCCATGCTGCCCTTCGTCAAGTTCGACTCCATCGACGCGCTGCATCACTACAAGAATGTCGGGGGAGAGTCTCTGGAAGTGGCTCCGCAGGACGTGGACTATCGTTACACATCCGAGGATCGGTTTCGCGCCTATCAGCGGACCCTTGACGAATTGGATCTCAAGCCGATCCAGGTACATCTTCCGTATCGCGGGCCGGAAGGAAATGACATCGGCAATCTCAACGAGTTGATTCGTAATTACAGCGTGGAAATTGTTCGCAAAGCGTTGGACTACGCAGCACGGCTCGGGGTGCGCTGGGCCGTGCTGCATCCGGGAAGCATGGAGGCGATCGAGGATGAGCATGTTCATCGCAAGGTTGTCGATTACGTCATCGAGTCGTGCAGGGTTTTGCACGCGTATGGCGCCGAACGGGGTGTCACGCTCTGCGTCGAAAACATGTTCGCCCGAAAGGGCGTGAACGTGCCGCCGGATCCCAACCGTCCGCTGCCAACGCCCGCCGGACCGACATTTCGTTTTGGAAACTGCGCGGACGATCTCCTGGTGATCCGGAGTGCAATTCCCGATATCCATTTCTGCTTCGATCCCGGCCACGCCCTGCTCAACGGACTGAACCTCGTCGACGAGATCCGGAAGCTCGGCCCGTCACTCGCGGCACTGCATCTGAACGAGAACAACGCCGATTGGGATGCCCACAAGATTCCCTGGCAAACAGGCCGGGTAGACTGGCGGCAATTCATCGAAGCTCTTGTCGAAGTCGGATACGACAAAAAGGGCGTTCTCACATTGGAAGTGCGGCGGGGAGACACCCACGCCGAATCCATTGCCATCGCGGCGGAAGCGGTGTCAGCGGGACACAAGCTGGAAGAATTGCACGCCGAAATCCTGGGCGCTTCCACGCCTGCCGCATCCTGAGCCCCGCAGCACCAGCGCCCGAACAATACACCGAAATTGCTGGGCTGCAGAGAATTACGGGAGATTCGCTCCTTTTCAGCGCCTTGTCTTCTGCGCAACTGTGTGTTCGGCATGTGTGTTGTGGAGCACCCCAGAGGAGAAGAGTTGCAATGAGGATGATTCGTTCCATAATTTCCGCAAATCCAAAGCGGCGCAGAGCGTCGCACTCCATGGCCTTGGGCTATGTGGATTCCCAGGGATCGCCGTCGCCTCCATCCGGTACACGCTTCCGGGCACGAGCCACGTTGAAGAGTCCCCGGTATTGCTGAACCTTTTGCTCGGTCAGGAGGGACATTCCCTACTCGGGATCGGAGATCACGCGGTACGCCGCGCTCGCGGCCGATGCATCGGCGGTGTAGACGTTCGATGGAGGCGTTGAGGAGAGACCGCTGGTCACGACGCCGTACCCGCCGCTGCCCAGAGATGTGTTCTGCTCTACCGTGTACTGCCGGCCCGATTCGCTGGTCCACTGGATGATGACTTTGTCCGGGGTCAATCCCCGAGCGATCGACTCGAATTCCGGCTCCGCAACGGAGGCGGCAAGATTGAGGGATAGAATCGCTAATCCAAAATTTATGTCATCGCCCAGGAATCCTGCGGGCACCTGCGTAACGTTTCCAGCCTGCCGGACGTTGACATGTCCGCTCGTCCTGCCGATGACGAAGTTGTCATCCTTGTCGACGATGAGCGTGGTGATCGCGTTGCCGAAGTTCACGGAATTTCCCAGATCCGCCGTCAAATTCAGCGGGTCCCGGATGGTCACGGTCCCGTTGCCGAATCCGAGGGCCACGTTGCCGTCACTTCGCAACGCCGCGTGGGCCGCGCCGGGAATGCCGAAGTTGACCGAGCTGTGACTGGCCGCGACATTAGTCCACGGACGGGTATCAATGCCACCGCCACTGAGCGCAATCACGACATCATCGTTGGTAGTTACGGCAAGACTGGTAATCGCAATTCCGAAATTGATCCCGTCCGCGGACGCGCCGGGCGCAACCTGCGTGATGTCGGCCTTGTCACGCACGAAAATCTCTCCGTTCTGATTCCCGATCACCAGGTGACCATTCGACAACCGTGCGATCGCGTTCACCTGGGTGTTGAACACGGTGCCGTCGCCGGTGACTCCCGGTGCCGTCGCTCCAAGGTCCGTCCGGTCCCGCACAAAGACCGCGCCGTTGTCGCCTCCCAACGCAAAGTGATCTCCTTCCGCAACCCCGATCGCGGTGATGGTGCCAGGCGGAGGGCCAAATGTCGCTCCACAGCAATCATTGGTAATGTTCGTGATCTGCCGGATGTCGGCGGCGGCATTGATGGATGTTCCGTAGCATAGTTCATTGAGCGAATTGATTTTCGCCCGGACATCGACGCCATCGCCAAAAGTTACCTCATTGACGTCCGGAGCCAGATTCGAATGGTCGCGCGTCGCCGTAATGCCAAAATCGGTCGTAATCGCCAGCAGGTCGGCGTGCGCGGTCGAATGAATTGCGAAAACGCCAAGGCCAAGAAGGCTGCACAGGCAAATCTTTCTACTCATTGGTATATGCTCCTTTCCTAACGGCTCTATCATGCAGTAAGTGCAATACGTAACATACTATTCTGGTCGAAATCAAGATAAAGTCTAACCCTAAACTGGTTCATCCGAATCATGCGACCTCTCACCCTACGGGGCCACGGCCACAGGAAAGGCACGCCCTTCGCCCGGTGCGCCGCCGGTGAGAGTCGATCATACAGAGTGGGCCCGGACAGATGACGATTTCGTGGGATCCCGACGACCCCGGGTGGATCCTCCAGGACGCCTCCGCACTGCAGCCTCCGGGAAGGGCATGATCCGGGCGAAGACGCCCGTTCCGTCTCACCTCGTCACCACGATCCTGGGGTTGCTCCAATTCGAGGGGGAGAATCCGGCGTTGACTCCGTCGACCCCGAACTCGAAGTGGGCGTGTTTGCCCGCAAAGGCGGTGATGTCCACATCGAAGGTATGGGCCGGGTAGGGCTTTTTCCCGGGGGGCCGGCGGAACACTTCGGTGCCGTTGATGCGCACCACGGCGTCCCCGCGGCCCTTGCTCCGGTCGTGGAGCTGCCACGCGCCCTGGATCCGGATACTCGCCGCGTCCGGGAAACGGCCCACAATGGCGCCCACCCGTCCTATGTGATTGAAGAACCCGTCTCCTTCCTCCTGGATAAACCCCGGATCGCGCTTCGGGCACACCTGCCAGGGCAGGTCGATCCACTTTCCGGCAAGTTCCGTGTCCAGCTTGCGGAAGGCCAGCAGAGCGCCGGGCTCGTCTTCCGTCGCCGCTACCTGGACGCGCCAGATCCCGGCCTCCCGGTCGATGGGCACTTCAATGCCATTCATGAACACCAGGAAATCACCGGGCGCGCGTATCGTGATTTCGCCGTTTCCGGTGAATGCCACCTTGTAGTACGAGCCGTCCTCGACCAGGTCCTGGCCTCCGTAGAGGTCCACCGACCTTGTGTGAACGAGGAAGTCATCCGGAACCCCGGTAATGTGAAAGGTATCCCGTGGATGCCTCACGGTTTTATCGAACACGTAGGTGCGGGTGGGATTAAGTCCCAGGACCGTATCCCCGTCGTACATGAACCAATCTTGGATGCCTCCCGGCCCGGGCCAGCTTCTGACGCCGGTCACCCGGGCGCCGACCCACTTCGGCGCCTCGCCGAGCGGGTAGACGACCAGGCCCCGCTTGCCGGGGTGCTTCTCATAGTAGGCAGTGACGCCTCCCGGCCCGCGGAAGCCTGAGAGCTGGAAAGGGTTCCGCGGCAGGCGGGAATCAGGCTCCAGATCGTAGTTCTGGAATGCCTCGGCAATGTCGAGCCAGCCGGGCTCCTTGTCCGCACCCGGGAGCATGAACCCGAAGGACTGGAAGGGCTCGATCCATTTCTGCTCTTCGGGCGAATAGAAGTATCCCTCGGGAAGGAACTTCACGAAACGGCTGTAGATGTATCCGCCCAGGGGGTGGCCGAGATCCAGCGTGGTGAGACAGAAACTCGACCAGCGCGCATTCATGGGGCTGATCTGCTCGGTCTCGAGGACCACGTGCGGGTAGGCATCGAGGATCGCCTTCTCCAGGGCCATGACACCGTCGATGGCGGTGGCGCCGTCCATCATGAATCTGCCGGTGGCGGCCATGGACTCGTCCAGGTAGATCATGTCCACCCCGGCTTCGACCATGGGCCGGAGCTGCTTGACCAGGAACCGGCGCCAGTCCGGGTTGGCCGCGGTGGAGTAGGCGAATGTCGGGGGAACGCCCCAGTACGTGCGCTCCCCGTCCCCGATGTCCACCCTGACCCGCCCGCTGTGCACGGCGGCGGGTTCCGTGAACGTCTGGTTCCCGTCGGCGTCCTTCACGAACTCCATGAAGCCGTGACGGAACCGCCTGACCATGTCCGGGTTCGAGAGGTCTACGCCGGTGGTGTTCACGTGGGCGCCGACGTGGAATCCGAGTTCCCGCGCGCGCCTGAACCACTTCGCGGCTTCCGGGGTGGGCCGGTAGTCCGGGAACCCATGGTCAAAAGCGTGGTGGCGGTAGGATCCCATGCGTCCCACGATGGTCTTGGCGGAGTCCAGCCGGCGGGCCAGCGCCTCCAGCCCCTCGAAATCGCCCACGTTGACGTAGGCCTGGCTGCGGATGTTCTTGACCCATCCCGGCGGCTTCCGGTCGATGGGCACGAAACCGACGACGTGCTCCATCCAGTCCACGTACGGGTCGACGGCGTCCTGCCAGGCTCCCCGGTAGGTGCGCAGGCGGATTTCAAACATCCCCGGGGCGCGCGTCGCATGGGGAAAGGCGCGACACATCACGACGCCGGCCGTGCTCCCTTCACCGAACGTGAGCGCGGCGGACGGGCCGATCAGCGGGTCGCGTCCGGCCAGTAACCAGCCGGCCTCTTCCCCCTGGAACAACGCAACCAGCGGTTGCACCACACGCGGATTGAAGCTGATGTGCGCGTTATCAAGTCCATCCACGCCGCCTTCCCAGGGCGCGCTCACCGCCTGGGAGACGCCGTTGCCGTCCACCGTCACCAGGCTCCAGCCGGCGATATCGCAGCCGGGGAATGGAATCTGCATCATTCCCACCGGCTGCTCCGTTCGGGCCTCGCTCCGCAGAACGAGGTCGCCCCGGCCGGGTAGAATTTCCCAATGCAGTTCCCACACCGTCCGGTCAGGACACCGGATCTCCGTGGTGACCGCGCCGGGGGAAAGCTCCTGGAACACCTCGCAATCGTCGAGGTCGATCCTCCGGCCGCCAAACAACGGGATCTCGGCGGGCAATGCCTCCGGCTCGACCGACAGGAGCAGCTTCCCTTCCTCGCGCTCCTTAAGCTGGTAGATCATTCCGGAACAGAACCGTGCCTCCAGAACGTCGTTGGTGAGCACCGCGCGCCGTGAAACCTCCCGCCAGGCAGCACCGCCTTCCTCCGCTTCCGCCGCGCCCCCGGCGGCAGCCAGGAAAAGGGTGGCGGCTGCAGCGCACCGGTTGAGGATGCTCCAGGTTCCGGACGATTTCGTGGTCATTGTGCAAACCCTTCCTTCAACTGCATGAGTACGCGCCTCCTGAGACCGGCCTGAAAGGCGCTCGATCCCAGGAGACGGTGCCATCACCGGCTCCCCGGCACAAGCTTGACCTCTTCGCAGCAGGGACCAGGTTCATGAAAATGAACCGGGAATGGCAAGATGTCCGGATCCATACTCCGAGGGAGGAACGATGATGAGAACCGTTTCCGCGTTCACGATGTCGGTCGTTGCGTTGTCGATGCTGCGGGTTCGTCCCCACCGATTGGGAAAATCCACGGATTGTCTTCGAAAAATGACGCATCCAGGTGCAAGTACCGTTTTTCTCCTTGGAGGCCTTCCGGCGATTCCGACAGGAGTTCAGATATCCGGATGATCTGAAGATTTCCCTTGAACTATGAACAGATATTGAGGAGAATAGCCGCGACGTATCTGAGTTTTAACCGGAGCCATTGAGGAGATGATTTGCATGAAGGTGATTCGTACGTTTGCTTGTCTGTTCACGGTTGTCGCGATCTGTGCCGGCACCACCGCCCATGCCGACCTGCTGGCCATTACGTCCGGCAACGGTCACATCTGGACGCGCGACCACTCGAACCTGGGACCCGACATCAACGACGTGAATTTCGGTGGCGGGGTGCAGGTTCGCGCCGCGCTGAATTCGCTGGGCGAACTCGGCGTGGGAACTTCGCTCAACGCCTATGCGGATGTCCGGCATATTACGAATCCCGCTTCCGACTGCTGCGGGGCAACCTTCGGCCCTCCGCCCGGTGTGTTCACCGCGGTGGGCGTCATGGAGGGCGATCATTTCGCCTTGGGTGGGAACAACGGCCAGGTCTTTGTCCGGGACCGGACGAATCTTGGCGCAACGGCGCCGGGAGTCGGTGGCGATGGAATCGTCTTTAATTCCCAAATCAATGCGATTGCCCGACTCTCGAACGGACATCTTGTGATAGGTAATAGCCTCGGCCAACTTTTCGTTCGCGACAAGAACAACATTGCTGCCGTTGCCCCGGGAGCCGACGGCAGCGACGACGGCTTGGGCTTCGGTCCTGCAATCACTGGCCTGGCAGTCGACGCGAGTGACAATATCGTTATCGCTTTGGACGGTGGCCATATCTTTACTCGGGCATGGAATAACATCAGCGCGGACGTTAGCGATGTGAATTTCGCCATTTCCGGCGCTTCCCATGTCGCGATCCGCAGTGACGGCAATGTAGCGCTCGGTTTCGGCGACGGCTTCGTCGACATTCGCAATCCATTGAACTTACCCGGCGGCGTGGGCAACTCGGCGAATTTCGGATCTGCCATCACCGCCCTTACCGTCGACAAGAATGACAACTACATCATCGGAGATACCCTCGGTCAGGTATTCGTTCGGGATGCCGGCGACGTGACCCAAACACCGGCCGGCTATTCGGGTGACGGGATCAACTTCGGTGAATCCATCCTTTCGCTGAATGTTGTACCGGAACCCGCAACGCTGCTGCTTCTCGGCCTCGGACTGTCCGTTCTCCGAATCTTCCGACGCGTGCGGTAATCTTCAAAGCCTTGTGCTACGCAGACTCCCAGGGATCGCCGTCGAGGGTCATCAGGCCGATCTGCTTGACGGCCCCGGGGCTGTATTCTTCGGAACGGTCCCTCCCGGCCGACCGGCCTTCGTACCAGGCATAGTAGCGACTGCCGACCTTGATGAACTCCGTGATCCACATCGCTCCGCCGTCCCAGTCATCGGGACCGCCGCGTTCGATCACCGGGTTGGCGGGATGACGCTCCCACGCGCGCAAATCGCGTGACCGGGCCAGCCCGTACGATGCCGGATAGTCCCAGTGCCGGCTGCAACCGCCGTAGAGCATGTAGTACCAGCCGGATTCCGGGTCCAGGCAGATGGCCGGCGTGACGATTGAGTTTCCGTCCCATGCCTCCGGGTCCTCAGGGCCGAACACGCGCTCCGAGGCCCCATGGAAATGCCGTGGATCGTCCGATTCGGTGAGATGAATGGAGACCCCTTCGTTTCGATCACTGGGGCCGAAGGAATAGAGCATGTTCCACCGTCCGTCGCGACGAATCACGTTCGGGACCCCGGCACTTGCCTCCGGTCCGATGTCCAGGACCGCATCCGGACACTTCTCAAAATTGATGCCGTCATCTGAAATCGCCAGCCCGATATTCTTGATCCAGCGCGGCTGGGTGCCGGGAACAAACCGGTCGTAGGTAACGGTGCAATAGTAGAGAAAAAACTGACCGTCAATCAGGGCGACCCGGGGCGAGATCATCCCGATCCGGTCGATGTCGCAAAATCGCCCGTGGGTCAGGATCGGGTTGCACTCGAACGGTGTGAACGTCTTGCCGTCGAATTGATCCTCCGGACACGTGAGCAGGCCGATCCAGTTGAATCCGGGAACCCCGTTCCACCACGAACCGATGCCCCCGTCATGATAGAAGTAGCAGGTCCCGTCCTTGAAGGTGACCGTGGAACTCGTACAGCGGTCGTTTTTCCAGCAGCCCGATTGGGGGCGGATGGTGGGGTTGTCGGGATCGCGAAGCCAGGCGGTGTTCGGTTTTCGGTTTTCGGTTTTCGGTATTGGATTCACGGGTCGCGTTTTCTCCTGAAATCCATTAAGGGAGGAAGACGTGGCGAAACTCTCCGCGCGGTCTTCACGTGACCCAACCATTGCCGTACGGCGGTCCCCGCCGTTTCTGAGAATGGGAGGATCATGTATCGCTCCAAAGCCGTTCTCAAATTCAAGCCCAGGTCAGCCTGCCGCAAACCCCGAAAACCCGGACATCAAACGATAACGGTGGTCTCGACCAGCCTCACCGCGTAATCCCCCGGATACCGCTCCAGGCTGGTGCCGGCGTCTTCCATCAGCTTCGTGCCGGCGCGTACCGTCACTTTGTTCGGGTAGGGAGGGCCAATCCGGAAGGTGGCGGTGTTCTCGTAGAAGCCCATGTAGTAGCCGCCGTAGTAGCCGTCGCTCAGTTTCTTCAGGGCATCCGCCGCGTTCTCGAGATCCCCGTTCGTTACGTGCTTGAAGGTCAGGCCGGGGAAAGTCCGCATCATCAACTGGGAATAGATGCTCGGATGGGTTCCGTTCAGGTTGTCGACCCGCTGGCGCTTGACGAGCTGGTTCTCCATGTTGTCGATCGTTTCCCCCTCGTCCCACCATTCGACGATGTTGAACCCGTGCGGCACGCAGCCGCTGCCCACCACCGTGACACCGGTAATCGGCTGATCCTCTTCGATGGTGATGAAGCCGTCCATCGACTTCAGCTCGACGCCCTTGGTGGGATCGATCTCGTAGAAGTTGCCGACATCGAGATTCTCGTACATGAAGGGCGAGTGATAGGCATGCCGCCGCGTGCTGAATTCCTCGCGCTTCTGTTGCGGGCCGAACTGCTTGCGCTGGTCCTCGGTGAATGTTTCGAACAGGGGAAGTGCCATTTCTCTCTTTACCTTTCTTTTGATTTACAACATGGCGAAATAATCGATTTCCGCGACAACCTTTACACCGGGTTCTTCGAGCCGGAGTTCCTCCCGGTCTTGCCTCAGGACATCCGCGATGGAGAACTCGAACGTGCGATCCGTATCCGTGAACCGGACGACGGATTGAATGTGGTCCTCGTCGCCCTCCGCGCGGAGGGCGAAACACATCCGGCACAGTTCTCCCGCGCTCGACATCTTCAGTTCGTAGGTCTCGAGCGACAGGTCACCCCAGCCGACGATCAAGGTCCCACCGATCACTTCGGCGTGAGGGAATTCGAACCGGCCTGCCGCCGGGGCGTTAAGCCATTCGAGGGTGATGTTGACGAGTGTTGTTTTCATAGAGCAAAGAGCGGGGGAATGACGAATGACGAAATACCCAATGACGAATGAATTCCGAAACCCGAATGACGAGTGAAAATTCCCCCCCTCGAAAAGTGAGTCCGCTCTAATTCGGGTTTTGGCATTCGAGCTTCATTTGTCATTGGGCATCCCGTCATTCGTCATTTCCTCACTGCGACTTCAATCACCCGAATCGCATAATCTCCGGGATAGCGCATCCGGTCTCCCCGGTCTTCCGGTGTGAGAGCACCGGCGCGGATGGAGATCCTGTTCGGGTAGGGCGGACCGACGCGGAAGGTGGCCGTATTCTCCCAGAGGCCAAAAAAATAGTCCTCGTAGTAGTCAAACGTGTTGTGGCGCATGGCTTCGAACGCGTCGTTACAGCGGCCGCCGGTAATCGTCCGGAAGGTCAGGCCGGGGAAAGTGTACATCATCATCTGGTGGCCGATGCTGGGATGGATCCCGTTCAGTTCGTCTATGCGCTGGCGCTTGACGATTCCATCCTTCATGCTCGTGATGTCCTCGCCTTCGTCCCACCACTCGCAGATGTTGAACCCCTTGGTCACGCACCCGCTGCCGATTACGGTGACCGAAACGATCGGCCGGTCCTCCTCCACCGAGATGTAGCCGTCCAGCGCCTTGAGCTCGATCCCCTTGTCCGGGTCGATCTCGTAGAAGTCGCCCACCTCCACGTTGTCGTAGAGGAAGGGAGCGATATAGGTGTGGTTCGTCGTTTCGATCGCCTCCCGTTCACGCGAAGGACCGAGTTTTTCGCGCAGTTCGGGAGTGACGGATTCGTGAAGAGTGCGGGGCATGAGTCGGTTTTCGGTTTTCGGTTTTCGGTTTTCGGTTTTCGGTTTTCGGTTTTCGGTTTTCGGTTTTCGGTTTTCGAAGAAATCTATCGGCGCTAAAGGCGAAAGTATACCATAACGTTTGGGAAAAGAGCGACGGATTCATGTGCCTGCGGGGCGTTCCTCACAACATCGCGAACCAATCGACCTCGGCGTAGATTTTTACGGCGGGACCGGACAGCGTCAGTTCACTTCTCCCGTCGTTCAATACGTCGGCAAATTTGACTTCGAACGGGTGGGCGGTATCGACCGCGCGGATGATTCCCGGGAGGCGGGTGGGCTCCGGGCCTTCCGCCTGCAGCCCGAAGCAGACGCGGCATATTTCGCCGGTGCTGGTGAAGGTGAAGCTGTGGTTGGCGGCGTCGTGGGTCCCCCACCCCACGTTGATTCCGCCGGAGATGACCGTGGCGTGATCGAACTCCATCCGGAATGCGGCGGGAGCTCGAGCCCATTCGATGACCAGGTTGACGAGCGTTGATTGCATGATTACACAGTCTATGTCGTAGTCTTTACCGTAGTCTATATCAAATTAGACTACGGCGAATACTCATTCAAGCCGTCGCGATCTTTCCCCTCTCCTCCTCCCGCCGGTGCGCATTCTTCCACCACGTTCGGACTTCTTCGTTCATGGCCCCGTCATGAATCGTGACGCGCTTGACATCGGGCGAGTAGTTGCCGAGATGCAACGCATTCGACCGGTAGATGCAGAAATCGCCGGGTTCCAGGTGGATCTGGATCGCCCCGGGCATCTCCCGGCAGTACCGGAGCAGGCGCCGTTCGGCGTCGAATTGCGGTTCGTCGTCCAGTTGTTGAAGATCTTCGCCGGGATGGCCGATCAGCTCGATTTCCTTTTCGGTGGCATTCATTCGGTAGACGCTTCCGGGCACGTACCAGGTGGACGCGTCACGGTAGAGGGCGCAATTGATCTGGGCGAACCAGACCCGGTAGTCCTGGGTCTGGACCTCCCACTCGTCTCGGTACTCGCGGTCAAATACCCCGGCGGGAATGTGATCCCGCCAATCCCGGTGCCAGGGGCAGCACCAGGGATGGTCCGCCGGTTCGATGAGAAGGCCAGAGTAATCGAGTCTGCCATAATCGTGCGCCGGGGTAAGCAGAGCCCGCACCGCCTCGTTGAGGGCGGGGAGTTCGGCATAGTCGCGGAATGGTTGTTGATCCATCTCAGGGTACCTGGCGATAGGCTGCACGACCTGAATCTGGTTTCCGTGTCTTTCCCGTGCGAGCTTCACACCCGTCTCGGCAGCCCGGCGCAGGTCACCGATCAACGACGAAGGCAGTGCCGCTTCCAGGATCGCGTAGCCCTCCGTCTGGAACCGGTGAATATGTTGATCGCTGAGGATGGATGTATTTTGCCGGGTCACTACGGAAGCCCCTGGAATATGGAGGCGTCATTTCACCGGACGAGCGTACCGGTAGCAAGCCTCGATTTGACAAAACTACTTCGAATTCGGGAATCCCTTCGACATCGTGGGTGCGATCTGGAGGGCGGTGCG
>Ga0315336_1001991_pt1 | contig 34413 bp, 36 predicted proteins | sample ASW5metaG_FD_204512 | JGI IMG/M metagenome (GOLD analysis project Ga0315336, IMG submission 204512) | Ammonia-oxidizing marine archaeal communities from Monterey Bay, California, United States - ASW #5 | ecosystem: Environmental > Aquatic > Marine > Intertidal zone | place: USA: California...
CGCGCCGACTCGAGCTACGAGCTACGCTCGGTTGGATGGGAAGGGGTGGAAAGTTTCTGGGACCTCGCCATTTCAACGAAGCCGCTGTAGGAGCTATGCTTGCATGGCGAACCGCGCGCAGCGCGGAAATCGACCGGAGGGCGATCAGGCCTGTACGCCCACGACAGACCTACCCATAAACGATACCAGCAGCCGGTAATTCCTCCCTACCAAAGCAAACCCCATCGGTTCTTACACCCATCGGGAACCCCAACGCCTATAGTACGTCGAACAGCCAAACCCCGACGGAGCCTCACCCTTGCCACCCGCCCTGCAAACCCTGACCGACAAGCTCTACCAGATCCGCCACCTGTGGGCGGTGATCAGCTTTGCACTGGGTCTGTCCAGTTACTTTCTGGTGGAGCGCCAGCCTTGGCTGGCCGCAGTGCTCACCGGTTTTCTGGTACTGAGCTGGCTGCTCCTGCTCACCGAAGGGCTCTGGCAACGGCGTCTCGCCGGTACCGCCATGGAGGGCATGTCCCAGGGCATGCTCAAACTGCTGCTGCAGGCGGTCCACCAGGAAGCCTTCTTCTTCAGCCTGCCGTTCGTGCTGCTGCAATGGTCCGGCGGGGCGGAATACATCTTCTTCACCACCTTGGTGATCAGTGCCGCCCTGGTCAGCATCATCGACCCGCTGTACTTCTGGCTGGCCCGACACCGGGCCCTGTATTTCGGCTTCCACGCTTGGGCCCTGTTTGTGGCCCTGCTGGTACTGCTGCCGCTGATCTTCCACTGGAGCACGGATTCCGCACTCACCTGGGCCGGCTGGCTCACCGCCCTGTTTGCACTGCCCAGCTTCTGGCGGGTCGGCGGGCCGCGAAAATGGTTTCGCTGGCTGGGGCTGCTAGCCGTGTCCTGCCTGATCGCCTTCGCCCCACGCTGGTTGGCACCGCTGGTGCCGCCACTGACCCTGTCCCTGGAAGAGCGGGCCATGGCCCTGTCCTTCAACCGTGAGCAACGCCAGCCATTGGTGACCGGGCAAAGCTTCTCCAGCGATGAAGTGACCGCCGGCCTCTATGCCTACACCGCCATCAAGGCACCGTTGGGGCTGGGGCAGGAGATTTACCATTACTGGTTCCAGAACGGCGAGCAGATAGACCGGATTCCCCTCAAACTCTACGGCGGCCGCGAATCTGGCTTCCGCACCTGGTCCCACAAACGCCATATCCCGGTGCCCTCACAAGGCCGCTGGCGAGTGGAAGTGCGCACCGCCGACAACCAGATCATCGGCGTCATGCGATTCACTATCACCCCCTGAGTCCAGCGGCTCCCCAGCAGCCCCTCACCCCCAAGCCCTTCGACATCAGCCCTCGTTGGAGCCTTGCTCGCAAGGCGAAGGGGCTGAAGTCACTGCCGTGCCTCAAGGAGTCCCTACACCTTCGCAAACCAGGCCCAGTGGTTTATTCAGACCCTCCTGGGCCGTACCCCTCCAAACGGTTATCCCGAATATCGAATATGCCGTGCTCAACAGAACGAGCCATATCTTTGTAGGATATGGCTTACAGAAAATGCTAAACGGTTGATATAGAGTGGTTTTCAGAATGAGGTGATATCGGGGGAAGTCAGGAAATGAGCCGCTTCTTCGAGTTTTGTCAAACGAGAAGGGTTCTTGTTTTTACTATAAGAGACCTGACGTTCTTGCGGGTTCTATGTTTCTCCCGAAATTCATAAAAGAATTATGTCGAAGAAAGGTATGTCGGGTCGTTCGACTGAATATGTTGTTAGACTTTTGGATGCTCTAATTATGAATGCAATTGGATTTATATTTAAATTGGCAGTATTTTTGCTCTTTGCTTCGATTCTTTTGCCAATTATTTTTTCGTTAATCGGAATGCTGTTGCCATTTATTGGGCTGGCTATAATTGTATTTGTCGTCATAGCTTTATTGGCCAAATGAGATAAAAAAATATTTCGGGAGTGATAAAGACGAATGAAGGGTCAGATACCCTCTTGATCCTCAAGTCCTGCCATCGGTATTTCTGCCTTAAAGGACTGTCCTGATTTCAATACACCATAAATCAGGTGCACCAGCTTTCGCATGCTGGCACCCACTATGGCTTTCGGGGTGAGCACACGTTATTCCAGGCGTTGAGCCATGGCGATGATGACGGGATTGTGTTGCTTGGCAACCATACCGGGCATGAAAAGCGCCTTTCTGGCAGCGGTGTACCCAGCCCTGGATAAGGCTTCGGCCATTCAGGGAAATGCCTGACTGTTTGTGTCGTGGGGTGACACCGATAAATGCGGCCAGGAGTAACGGAAGGGTCCAGGGTCAGGTCTTGCATCGTGCGTTTGATCGCAACATTCAAGACCTGACCCCAATGTTGTAGCCGGAATTGATGTTTGATGCTGAGAAAGGAAAATTTTACTCACTAAAATATAAACTCATGGCAGGAAGTTGGATTGCTTGGGTAGAAGAAAAGCAAACCGGTGTAACTGTGTCAAAGATCAAAGATTAAAATAACAATGCCATGCATGCGACGAGCGCATGATGGTCTGCGTTAGGCCAACCATAAGGAAGAGACGTGAAGATCGAAAAACTATGGATTAAGAACTGGAGATCTATAAAAGAGCAAAAAGTTGAAGCTCAAGACCTGATGGTAATTATTGGCCAAAATAACCATGGAAAATCCAATCTGCTTTCATCAGTGCTATTTTTTTTGGTGAGATGAAGCATCAAGACCTAGATTTTCACCATAGCTCTACAGAGCTATTCGTTGAAATTCAATTTGGATGCTTGGATCAGTCAGATAAAGCGACCTTCAAAAAGTATCTTACTTTCGACGATAAAATCGTTGTACGAAAAACGGCTTATTTGGGTGGCAGCTTTGAATATCGTGGCTATATAGAAAACCCTTCCGAGGAATGGCTCCAAGAGGCGAATGCTTCGGCATATACCAAGAGTGACTTGGCTAATAGCCTGCCCTTCCACCCATTTTTGCCAGATTCAGGTCGCATTACCAAGCAGAATATTATTGATGCGCAAAGTTCTTACATTGAGCAAAATAGAGATCAAATTAATTTTATCTTCGAATTAGAGAGTACTAATTTTCTTGGACTAAAAACAGTGGCGAAAGGAATATTTGGCGAAGTCTATTTCATTCCAGCTGTCAAAGAAGCGTCGGACGATTTCACGTCTAAAGACTCTAGCGTATTCGGGAAAATGTACGCCGATGTGGTTGCCTTAATGTCTGAGCACAATGAAGACTGGAAGGATACAAAGGAAAAACTCGGTAGGCTGTTTTCAACACTAAACAAACAGGATCAAGATGGAAATGAAAATCCCGACCGACCTCAGCAACTATCAGACTTCGAGAAGGAGCTGGCTGATGAATTAGTGTCTTGGGGAGCGAAAGTTGACATCGAGGTAGTGGCGCCAGACATTGAGGCAGTCTTCAAGGCTAATACACAGGTTTGGATTGATGATGGGGTAAGAACTGATATAAAGCGAAAAGGGCATGGTCTGCAGAGAGCCTTGACTGTCGCGCTAATACAAGTAGTGGCGAAAAAAGCAATTGCTGCAGCAGAAGAAGAGCCTGATGAGGAGCAGGGGAATAGAAAGGCATCTAACTCAAGGTATTTTATCTTTGAGGAACCTGAACTTTATTTGCATCCTCAAGCGCAAAGGTCCTTATTTGATTCGTTTGTTTGTCTTTCTGAATCAGGAAGTCAGGTCATCCTGTGCACGCACTCAAGTGGCCTTATTGATGTTGAAAAGGTACAAGTCAATCTATATCGCCACAAAGGATGATGAGGCGGAAGGGACCCAGGTAAAGCAATGTACTGAAGATCTTTTTGAGGGAGACTCGAAAAAAGACTTCAACCTGTCTTACTGGATAAACCCCGATAGAGGCGAACTTTTCTTTGCCACTAAAGTTGTACTGTTGGAAGGTGCAACCGAGAAAACGGTACTGCCTCTTTTGGCGAAACGTTTAGATGTTTTCCGTTACGAGTACACGCTTATAGATTGCGGCTCAAAAGATAATATTCCTCTTTATGTAAAGCTGATGAATAAGTTTTCAATTCCCTACGTGGCCATGTATGACCGAGATCATCAAGCACACAAGGGACCTGACGCAGTGTCTTCTGTGGATACTTCAACTCAAAAAATTGAAAATGAGATAGACGCAGATATAGGTTCATCAATAGTGCTGGAAAATGATATCGAAGAGGAGCTTGGTCTTCCAAATGGTGGAAGCAGCAAGCCATATGTGGCCTTGAATCACATTACCTCAGACGATTTCGAGGTCAGTCCGCAGATGGTTGAAAAAATCCGAGCCATATATGATTCTCAGGCCTAACAAAACGCTGCTAGTTCCCCCGCTTTAGTGGACACCTTCTTCCTGCGCAAAAAACCCTAAAACCGCACCTTCCCCAACGGCACCAACAACACCGCCGCACCAATCAACGCCGCCGCGGCCCCCAGCAACCCGGGCGCAAAACTTCCGCTACTTTCCAGCAACCGTGCCGTCACCACCGGCCCCAGTATCTGCCCGACGCCATAGCAGGCCGTCAGTGCACCCAGGGCGGCACTGGCCGCATGGGGGGCCAGTTGACGGCCGCAGTACATGCTCAGGGCGACCACGGCGGTGAAGGTGCCGCCGACCAGCAGACCGCTGACGACCAGCCCGGTGAGGCCGGGTAGCCAGGCGGGGGCGCTGACGCCCAAGGCCTGAACCACCAGCGCGGTCATCAGGGCGTTGCGTTCGCTGGTGTGGCTGGCGAGTTTGCCCCACAGCAGGTTGGCGGGGACGGCGGCCAGCCCTACGGCCAGCCAGGTGTAGAAGGCGGCACTGTCCAGGCCCGGCAGTTGGGCTTTGGCGATTACCGGCAGGTAGGTGGTGCTGGTGATGTAGCCGAAGCCGGCCAGGGTGTAGCTGCCGATCAGAAAGCCCAGGGCGGAGCGGTTTACCGGCGCCCGTTCGTGCTGGCTGTGTTTGGCGTGGGGCAGGGCGGGGATACGGCGCAGCAGTGGCAGCAGGATCAACGCCAGTGCCCCGCAGGCCAGCCACATGGTGGCGTAGCTGCCGTGCAGGGTTTCAATAAAGGCCACGGTGAGGGCGGCGATGCTGATGCCCAGGCCGATGCCGGCATAGTGAATATTGCCCAGCCGGGCACGCAGATGATTGGGCATGGCGCCCAGCACCAGGGCGGAACCGTTGACCATGATGATGGCGCTGGCCACCCCGGCCAGGAACCGATTGATGGCCCAGGGAGTGAAGGTGGTGCTCAGCCCCATGAGCAGGCTGGTGATCACGCTCACCCACAGGGCCAGCCAGAACGCCGTGCGGGCCCGGTGGGCGGGCACCGCCATGGCGAGCATGGCCCCGGCCAGATAGCCCCCGTAGTTAATGGCGGCCAGGTAGCCGCCGCTAATGGCGGTGAGGGTGCTTTCCGCAATCATGTCGGGCAGGGCCGGGGTGAACAGGAAGCGGCCAATGCCCAGGGCAATCACCAGACTGAAGGCGCCGGCGATAGCAGTGAGTAGGTGATCTCTTTCGGTGGTCATCAATGGTTCCGCTTTGTCTTTCTGTGGGAGCGTGCTTGCACGCGAATGGCACTAGGCCTGGAAGTGGTTCGCGTGCAAGCACGCTCCTACAGTGTCTTTAGCAATTGTGGGTGTGGCCACTGCCGTAATCCAGCGCGCAGCCTAACAGGCTGTAGCGTTTTCGGCTTCCTTCTTCGAATGATGTTCATTATTCACCGCAGTGATAAATGCGGCCTTGGTCGCAAAGGCTCGCAAGCTGGGCATGGTTTTTTCACCATGGCGGGGCAAAACGCGGGTTTTTGGCAGAGAAACCGGGTTGCAGCAAAAGCGTGATGCATTTTGGTGAGGCGGGGCTGACTCACAACGGTGCCGGCTGGGCAATAAGCGGGCGCCAAAGTCAGTCCGCCTTGAGGCGGGTATCGATAACGTCATGAAAAATCAGACTTTTCAAAACTGGCACAGCATTTGCCTTAATACACGGTAAGCACAACCACTGCGTTGTGCGCGAGATAACCATCTGTGTGGTCAATGGCGACTGCACTCCGATGCGAGCAAAGGCGCTCAAAGATTCCTGCCAATGGTGGCGGGACGCTTTGAGCGCTTTTTTTATGCCCGAAAAAAACGGGCAGAAGAGGGAAGGATGATGAAAGGTTTCAAGAAAACATTTCGTGGTGTGCTGGCCGCTATGACACTGGGCCTGTCGGCGCCGTCCCTGGCGGAGGATGCTGTGGGCTGGCCGGAAAAGGCTGACCTCAAGTTCGGTTTTATCAAGCTAACTGATATGGCGCCGCTGGCCATTGCCTATGAGAAAGGCTATTTCGAGGAAGAAGGCCTGTTCGTGACCCTGGAAGCCCAGGCCAACTGGAAGGTGCTGCTGGACCGGGTGATCGACGGTCAGCTGGATGGCGCTCATATGCTGGCGGGGCAGCCACTGGGGGCGACCATCGGCTATGGCACCGAGGCCCATATTATTACCGCCTTCAGCATGGACCTGAACGGCAACGGTATTACTGTTTCCAATTCCGTCTGGGAAGAAATGAAAAAACATATTCCCAGCAAGGATGGCAAACCGGTGCATCCCATCAAGGCCGACACGCTCAAACCGGTGGTGGAGCAATACAAGGCCGCCGGCAAGTCTTTCAAGATGGGCATGGTGTTCCCGGTATCCACCCATAACTACGAGCTGCGTTACTGGCTTGCTGCCGGTGGGCTGAACCCGGGCTACTACGCGCCGCACCGGGGCGACACCAGCGGCCAGTTGCAGGCGGACGTACTGCTCTCTGTCACACCGCCCCCGCAAATGCCTGCCACCCTGGAAGCCGGCACTATTCATGGCTACTGCGTGGGTGAGCCCTGGAACCAGCAGGCCGTGTTCAAGGGCATCGGTGTGCCGGTGATTACCGATTACGAAATCTGGAAAAACAATCCGGAAAAAGTCTTCGGGGTCAGCAAGGGCTGGGCAGAGGAATATCCCAATACCCATATTCGTGTGGTCAAGGCGATGATCCGGGCGGCCAAGTGGCTGGACGAGAACAACAACGCCAACCGACCGGAAGCGGTGAAGATCCTGTCCCAGCCCAACTATGTGGGTGCCGACTATGACGTGATCGCCAACTCCATGACCGGCACCTTCGAATACGAGAAGGGCGACAAGCGGGAGATTCCGGACTTCAACGTCTTCTTCCGTCACAACGCCACCTATCCCTATTACTCCGACGCCATCTGGTACCTGACGCAAATGCGTCGCTGGGGGCAGATCAGCGAGAGCAAGCCGGACAGCTGGTACATGGATATCGCGAAAAAAGTCTATCGCCCGGACATCTACACCCAGGCGGCCAAGTCGCTGATTGCCGAAGGCAAGATCAGCGCCGATGAATTCCCGGACTTCGCCAGCGAAGACGGCTTCAAGCCGCCGCAGAGCGAGTTCATCGACAACGTCACTTATGACGGCCGCAAGCCCAACGAGTACCTGAGCAAGTTCCCCATCGGCCTGAAAGATGGCGACACCCTGTAACCGGGTACGCGAGAGGAAGGAGACAATCATGGTGACCCTGACATTCCCGACCTGGATGGAACCCTACCGCGCACTGGCCACGGGCAAGGTGTCCCGTGACCAGTGGCAAGCACTGATGCGCCAGCTGCTGTGGCCGGTGCTGGGGATAGGCCTGTTCCTGCTCATGTGGCAGTTCGCGGCCCAGCGTATTGATACCTCGCTGGGTCAGTTTCCCGGCCCGGCCCAGGTCTGGGAGCAGGCGGGCAATCTGGTCAGCGAACACCAGCAGTCCCGCGAGCGGGAAGTGGCGTTCCATGAGCGGCAGGAGAAGTACATCGCCGCCCGGCTGGAACAGCAGCCGGACTGGCAGCCGGTCACCCGGGATTACACCGGTGCGCCGACCTTCTTTGATCAGATCGGTACCAGCCTGATCACGGTCATGAGTGGCTTTCTGCTGGCATCGATGATCGCCATTCCGCTGGGCATCGTTATCGGTCTGAGCAGCACCGTGCATGCAGCGGTGAACCCGCTGGTGCAGCTGTTCAAGCCGGTGTCGCCGCTGGCCTGGTTGCCGCTGGTCACCATGGTGGTGAGTGCGGTGTATGTGAGCGACGATCCGATGGTGTCCAAATCCTTCCTCACTTCCATGTTCACGGTAACCCTGTGCTGCCTGTGGCCAACGTTGATGAATACGGCGGTGGGCGTCACCTCGGTGAGCCAGGATCTCACCAATGTCTCCCGTGTGCTGCGACTCAATGCCCTCAGCCATGTGCGCAAGATCGTGCTGCCCTCGGCATTGCCGATGATGTTCACCGGCCTGCGCCTGAGCCTGGGGATCGCCTGGATGGTGTTGATCGCCGCAGAAATGCTGGCGCAGAACCCGGGCCTGGGGAAATTCGTCTGGGATGAATTCCAGAACGGCAGTTCCCAGTCCCTGGGCCGGATCATGGTGGCGGTGATCGTCATCGGCCTGATCGGATTCCTGCTGGACCGCCTGATGCTGATGCTGCAGCGCGCGCTGGTGTGGGACAAAGCTTCAGCTCAACGCTAGTTAGCAAGCTGCTGTAAAGCCCGTTGCGTGCTCAGTCTTTCAGGCTGACCCGCAATCTAGGCGCAATTTTGAAGGTGTGTGCCGACCCATCAAGAAATTGCAACAACGAGTGCGGGCCAGCCTGGAAGACCCGGGAGCACTCGCAGAGCATAAAGGCGCGGCCTGAAGGGCACATCTGCTGCGCTTTGACGCTAGGAAAGGGAACCACCCTGTCCGTCGCGACAAAACACAACAGCTGCACCCTTCAGGCCACGCTGAGTACGCAACGGGCTATACAACAGCCTGCTAAAGGAGAATCAACATGAAAGCCTTACTGGAACTGTCCAACGTGGGTATGCAATTCGAGACGCCGAAGGGCAGCTTTGAAGCCCTGAAGGATGTGAACCTGAAAATTGCCGATGGTGAGTTCGTGTCCCTGATCGGCCATTCCGGTTGCGGGAAATCCACGGTGCTCAATATCGTCGCCGGCCTGCTACAGGCCACCGACGGCGGGGTGATTCTGGACAAGCAGGAAGTCACCGAACCCGGCCCGGAGCGGGCCGTGGTGTTCCAGAACCATTCACTGCTGCCCTGGCTTACGTCGTTTGAAAACGTGGAGCTTGCGGTGAAGCAGGTCTTCAAGAAGACCAAGAGCCGGGCGGAAATTCGCGACTGGGTCGAGCACAACCTGGAGCTGGTGCACATGGCCCATGCCATGCACAAGAAGCCGGATGAAATCTCCGGTGGCATGAAACAGCGCGTGGGTATCGCCCGTGCCCTGGCCATGCAACCGCAGGTGTTGCTGATGGATGAACCCTTCGGCGCGCTGGATGCCCTGACCCGTGCTCACCTGCAGGATTCCCTGATGGATATCCATGCCCAGCTGGGTACCACGGTGATCATGATTACCCACGATGTGGACGAGGCGGTGCTGCTGTCCGACCGCATTGTGATGATGACCAATGGGCCGTCCGCCACCATCGGCGAGATTCTGGACGTCAATGTGCCGCGTCCTCGCGATCGCCTGGCGCTGGCCGACGATCCCACCTTTGTTCGCTGTCGTCAGCAGGTGCTGCAATTCCTGTACGAGAAACAGCGCAAGGTGGAGCCGCTGCCCAAGCGTGCTGACGCTGAGACTGGCGCGGCACGAAAACGGGCCTGATAACCGTTTATGACTGATTTGATTCGCCTGCTTTTTTCGCACACGGAAAAGCGGGCAGGGGGAAGGTGTGTCTGATTTCAGCACATCACTGTTTTTAATTTTGGGACGTTACATCGAGGAAAAGACCATGAAATATTCTGCCATTGCTGCCGGCGTCATCCTGTCCACGCTCGGTTTTTCGGGGACGGCTCACGCCGAAGACGATGCCTTTATCACGGCGTTGAAAGAGGGCAAGCCGCTGCTGAACCTGCGCCTGCGCCATGAGGAAGTGGATAGCGACGGTGCCGCGGAAGATGCCCAGGCACTCACCCTGCGCACCCGACTGGGCTACCAGAGCGGCACGCTGCACGGCTTTGATGTGTTGGGGGAGTTTGAAGACACCCGCATTGTCGGCAACGTGGATAACTTTGCGCCGCACATGGCCGGTTACCCGGTGATTGCTGATCCGGAAGTGACCGAGCTGAACCGCGCTGCAGTCCGTTATACCGGTAGCGACGCCCTCGATGGCCTGGTGGCCACCTATGGTCGCCAACGCATTATCTACGACAACGCCCGCTTCGTCGGCAACGTGGGCTGGCGTCAGGATGAGCAGACTTTCGATGGCGCCAAGCTGGATTACGGCGCCGGTGATTTTTCTTTCTCCACGGCCTATCTCACCCAGGTAAACGGCTTCACGCCAAAGTTCGATGCCAATGTTTCCAATACCCTGTTGAACGCCAGCTGGGCGGGAATGCCGGGGGGCTCACTCACCGCCTACGGCTACCTGCTGGAAACCGATAACGTGCCCGATTCTGATAACGACACCTATGGCCTGCGGTATGCCGGTGCCTTCGATCTGGATGCCGTAAAGCTGCTTCTCACCCTGGAAGGCGCCCAGCAAGAGGTGGAAGTCGGCGATACCGAGTACTACTTCGCCGAAGTGGGCGCAGAAATGGCCGGGGTCACCGTCAAGGTGGCGCAGGAAGTGCTGGGCTCTGATGATGGCAAGATTGCCTTCCAGACCCCGCTGGCCACCAAGCATGCCTTCAACGGCTGGGCGGACCAGTTCCTGGTAACCCCGGCGGATGGCCTGAAAGACAGCTTTGTCAGCGTCGGCACCAAGCTGGCCGGCTTCAAACTGGCGGCGGTGTATCACGACTTTCAGGCCGAAGAGGGCAGCAGTGACTACGGCACGGAAACCAACCTGCTGGTGGCCCGGCCCATCGGCAAGCACTACGTGGTGGGCCTGAAATACGCCGACTACAGCGCTGATGATTTCGGCGCCGACACACAAAAACTGTGGGCCTGGGCAGAACTGAAACTCTGAGCAAAACAGCGCCGTTTTGGCGCCGCGGAGTGCACCGCCATGGTGCGCTCCGCGAGGTCTGTTGTGGTGAATAAGGAATCGCAAAGAAAAACAGTGAGTTAATAACCCCATGACTGGCACAACCGTTGCAAACCAATCCAGTAACACTCAATCCCCGGATGCTACCGACACTATGGCCCTGAAAATCATGCTGGTGGATGACCAGCCACCGCGCGCCGCCATTCTGGAGCGAGCCCTGATCGACGAAGGGCACGAGATCCTCTGTCGTCTGACCAGTGCTGCCGGGCTGGCGGAGAAGGTGCATTCCAGTAACCCGGATGTGGTGATCGTGGACATGGACGCGCCGGACCGGGACACCCTGGAGAGCATGGCACTGGTGCAGCGGGATATGCCGCGGCCCATGGTCATGTTCTGCAACCAGGACGACGAGGATCTGATCGTGGCGGCCCTGCGTGCCGGCGTCAGTGCCTATGTGGCCGGGGAAACCGACCTGGCCCGGGTACGCGGCGTGATGCGCGTGGCCACCGCCCGTTTCCGGGAATACCAGGCCCTGCGCGAGGAGCTGGAACAGACGCGAGAGGCATTGGCTGAACGCAAGATCATCGAACGGGCCAAGGGGTTGCTGATGCAACGCCGCCGCCTGAATGAGCAGGATGCTTACAGCACCCTGCGGCGCCAGGCGATGAATACCGGCCAGCCACTAATCCAGGTGGCCAGGTCAGTGCTGGATTATGCCGAGATGCTGAAAGCGCAGGGGTGATGGACTTGGCCAGCTTTCCATGTGGGAGCGATGGTTCCATCGAGAATGTTTTTACCGTCGATTCAGGTGAAATTCGCGGTCGCACCCGCAGGGCATAGCAAACGACCGGCCCCACAAAACTGGAGCGAGCATGAGAAGAGTGAGCCCATTAAAAAAATCACGGAGCCTGATTGAGGCCCCCGCAAAAAAAGTGTGGCGTGCCACACCGGCTGACGGTGTGCAGGTGGTCAAGCGTCAGGTATCCAGCGTTCGCCGTCAGCTTGCGGAGCCAGCCCCATGAAAATTCGTATCGGCTATATGCCGCTGACCGACAGCCTGCCGCTGGTGGTGGCTCAGGAAGCGGGCTACTTCGCCGCGGAAGGGCTGGATGTGGAGCTGCAACCGGAGTGGAGCTGGGCCAGCCTGCGTGATCGTTTGCTGGTAGGGCAGCTGGATGCGGCGCCCATGCTGGCGCCCATGATGATGGCCACCTCGCTGGGGCTGGGGTGCATCAAGAAACCCTTGGCTACGGCGTTCTCCATGGGGCTGAACGGCAACGGCATTACCGTGTCGCCCATGTTGTTCCAGGGGTTGTGTGCCTTGTCTGAAGGGCCCACGCCCAACGACATGGCCAGTGCCATGAACAAGCTGGTAGCGGCCCGTGCCAGCAGTGGCGAGGCGCCGTTGGTACTGGCGGTGGTGTTTCCGTTTTCCTGCCATGCCTACCAATTGCGTCACTGGCTGAGCGTCGCCGGGCTGGACCCGGATCACGACGTGAAGCTGGTGGTATTGCCGCCATCGCAGATGGTGGATCACCTGCGCATGGGGCATATCGATGGTTTCTGTGTGGGCGAACCCTGGAACAGTCTGGCGGCGCTCACTGGTGCCGGACACTGCATTCTTTCCGGTTACCAGATCTGGGAAAACGCGCCGGAAAAAGTGTTGGCGGTGTCCCGTGACTGGGTGGCCCGTAATCCCGGGCCTCACCGCGCCATGCTGCGGGCGCTCTATAAGGCAGCTCGCCACGCGGACGAGCATCTGCTGGAGAGCCTGTCGCTACTGGCGCACCCGGCCTGGCTGGATGTGCCCGCGGAAATCATTCGCGCACCGTTCAGCCAGCGCCTGCCTGGCGGCTTGACCGGGCAACCGTTTCCGGCCCATCACTTCCACGTATTCGCCGGTTTCCACGCTAATTTTCCCTGGCGTTCCGATGCCCGTTTTCTGTTGGAGGAAATGCAGCGTTGGCGTCAGTGCAGCCTGGAAGAAACCCAGACCTTCGCTGCCCAATGCTACCGAACAGATCTGTTCCGCGACGCCCTGGCAGATCTCACCAGCCTGCCATTAATGGACAGCAAACCGGACGAGCGACACGCGGGCCACTGGCAATTACCCGGTGAACCCAAGCCGGTGGAGCTGGGTCCGGACCGGCTGTTGAAGGTGATTGAAGCGGACGCGACCTCAAACGAATAAAACAGCCCGTTGGAGCTTTGCTTGCAAAGCGAAGGGGTTCGGTCTGGCACGATGCCAGCGTTTTGCTCTTCGCCTTGCGAGCAAGGCTCCAACGGGGCTTTATTTGGTTTCGGCAGAGGGCGTTTAAACCGCTTCGCGCAGCTGCTTGGCCGCATCCACCATGTTGGCCAGCGCGACACGGGTCTCTTCCCATTTGCGGGTTTTCAGGCCGCAGTCCGGGTTGACCCACAGCCGTTCCCTGGGCAGTCGCTCGGCGGCTTTTTCCATCAGTTGCACCATCCAGCTTACGTCCGGTTCATTGGGGGAGTGGATGTCGTACACGCCCGGGCCAATGTCGTTGGGATACTGGAAATCCCGGAAGGCATCCAGCAGTTCCATGTTGGAGCGGGACGTTTCGATGGTGATCACGTCTGCATCCAAGGCGGCGATGGCCTCGATGATGTCGTTGAATTCCGAGTAGCACATGTGGGTGTGGATCTGGGTATCGTCGGCGACGCCCACTGTGGCCAGGCGGAAACAGTCCACGGCCCAGTCCAGGTACTGGCCCCAGTCAGCCTTGCGCAGTGGCAGGCCTTCGCGCAGGGCGGGTTCGTCGATCTGGATCACCTTGATGCCGGCGGCCTCCAGATCCTGGACTTCATCGCGCAGGGCCAGGGCGATCTGGCGACAGGTGTCGGCACGGGGTTGGTCATCGCGCACGAAAGACCACTGCAGGATCGTCACCGGCCCGGTGAGCATGCCTTTGACGGGCTTGTCGGTGAGTGACTGGGCGTATTCGGCCCACGCCACGGTCATGGCTTCGGGGCGCTGGACGTCACCAAAGATGATCGGCGGTTTTACGCAGCGGGAGCCATAGCTCTGCACCCAGCCGAAGCGGGTGAAGACAAAGCCGTCCAGCAGTTCACCGAAGTATTCCACCATGTCATTGCGCTCGGCTTCGCCGTGCACCAGCACATCCAGTTCCACCTCTTCCTGATAGCGGATGCAGCGGGCAATTTCCTGCTTCATCTGCTGGGTGTAGTTGGCATCGTCCAGGCGGCCGGTTTTCCAGTCGCGGCGAGCGGTACGAATCTCCCGGGTCTGCGGGAAGGAGCCGATGGTGGTGGTGGGGAAGGCCGGCAGTTGCAGCGCCTGCTGTTGCCTGGCAATACGCTCGGCAAAGGGGCTGTGGCGGTCGCGGGAGACCTCGCCGGCCGCGGCCAGTCGTTTGCCCACTACCGGGTTATGGATACGATTGGACAGGCCGCGGGCTTGCAGGGCCTCGCGTTGGGCCTGTAGACCTGCATTGACGCTGCTGTCGCCGTCCAGGGCGCCGCCCAGCAGCGCCAGCTCCTGCAGTTTCTGTTTGGCAAAGCTCAGCCAGCTTTTCAGTTCGCTATCCAGCTTGTCTTCCTGATCCAGATCCACCGGGCTGTGCAGCAGGGAGCAGGACGGTGCCAGCCACAGGCGATCAGCCAGTTCGTTGCGCAGGGCAATCAGGGCATCCAGGGCCGCATCCAGATCGGTGCGCCAGATATTGCGGCCATTGATATAGCCCAGCGACAACACCTTGTCGCCCAGCCGCGGCACCACCTGACCGAGATCATCGTTGCCGCGTACCCGGTCCAGATGCAGGCCATCCACGGGCAGTTCCAGGGCGGTGAAGAGATTATTTTCCAGGCCGCCAAAGTAGGTGGCCAGCAGCAACTTGCACTCACTGGCGGCGGCGAGCTGATCGTAGACACGCAGGTAGCTGCGCTGCCAGCTGTCGGGCAGGTCCAGTACCAGAATCGGTTCATCGATCTGTACCCATTCCACGCCCTGATCGGCGAACCGCTGCAGGATCTGGCGGTACACGGGAATCAGGCTGTCCAGCAGAGTCAGCTTGTTGCTGTCGTCGGCGCCATCAAAGCTCTCGCCCTTGCTCAGGTATAGATAGGTGAGCGGGCCGGGGATCACTGGCTTGGGGGCGTGGCCCTGGGCTTTGGCGTCTTCGACCTGCTCGAACAGACTTTCCCGGGCAATGCGGAAAGTCTGGTCTGCCGCCAGTTCCGGCACGATGTAGTGGTAGTTGGTATCAAACCACTTGGTCATTTCGCAGGCTGCCGCCGGTGTGCCGCTGGGGGCACGGCCTCGGGCCATGCGGAACAGGGTGTCCAGGCTTACCGGTTGGTCGTTGTCTTGCTGGAAGCGCTTGGGCACCACGCCCAGCAGGCAGGAAAATTCCAGAATCTGGTCGTACCAGGCGAAATCGCCCACGGGTACCAGGTCCAGGCCGGCATCGGCCTGCAGCGCCCAGTGCCGCTCACGCAGGCTCTTGCCCACATGTTCCAGTTCGGTCTGTTGCAGATCGCCTGCCCAGTAGGCTTCCACGGCTTGCTTCAACTCACGGCGGGCACCAATGCGGGGGAAGCCGAGGTTGTGGAAGGTGGTCATGGTGTCGTCCTTTCATTCTGACATGGTGGGCACTGGCCTGCCTGTACTCGGGGTCAGTGCGATTGATGGCTATTGTGGGGACAGGTATAGTTGAGGCAAAATCAAATATCTAATTATGAATATGAGATTTTCTCATGCTGGAAGTGCGACATCTGACCACCTTGCTGGCCATCGAAGAGGCCGGGTCCCTGATGGAAGCGTCGGAGCGCCTTCATGTGACCCAGTCGGCGCTGTCTCATCAGCTCAAGGATCTGGAAGGGAGATTGGGCGCCGCCTTGCTGGTACGGCGCACGCGACCGGTGCGATTCACGACTGCCGGTTTGCGGGTATTGGCGCTGGCACGGGAGGTATTGCCCAGAGTGCAGCAAACCGAAAGGGAGCTTAAACGGCTTGCCGCTGGCCAGACCGGGCGCCTGCACATCGCCATTGAGTGCCACTCCTGTTTCCAGTGGCTGATGCCGGCCCTGGATGCGTTCCGCGAACACTGGCCGGAGGTGGAGATGGATCTCTCCGCGGCGTTCAGCTTTGCGCCGTTACCGGCGTTGGTGCGTGGTGATCTGGATATGGTGATCACCTCCGACCCGGTGGAAAACGAGGCGGTGAAATACCTGCCCCTGTTCCGCTACGAGCTGGTGCTGGCGGTGTCACGGCAGTCGCCGCTGGCGGCAAGCAAGTGGATTGAGCCGGAAGATATTACCGACCAGACACTGATTACCTACCCGGTAGAGCGGGAGCGGCTGGATGTGTTCACCGCCTTCCTCAACCCGGCCAACGCCGAACCCGCCGCCATCCGTACTGCGGAACTCACCCCCATGACCGCGCAACTGGTGGCGGCGGGCCGTGGCGTGGCGGCACTACCCAACTGGGCACTCACCGAGTACACCGAGCACGACCTGCTGAAAACCGTGCGGCTGGGCGAGAAGGGCGTGTGGCGCACGCTGTATGCGGCCGTGCGGGTGGAGGACGATCAGACCCCTTACATGCAGGAATTCTGGGAAACCGCCAAGGAGTTGTGCTTCAAGACCCTGAGCGGAGTGAGGGCGGTGAAAGGCAGTTGATCCGTTCCTGTAGGAGCTATGCTTGCATGGCGAACTTCCCAGACGCCGTGTTCGCCATGCAAGCATAGCTCCTACAGTCCACGGAAACGTCGGTTGGTTAATAGCGAATAACGTCGCTTGCGGAGCGATTGCCCTCAGGTTTGCGTGCTGTGGCTTGCCGGTGGCAGCGCCATCCATTGTGCGACAGACAGCATCAATGTGGCGGCCAGCAGTAGTAGTGACATGGGCTGTTGAAACTCTGGATGTCCGGCCAGGAAGAAGCCGCTGTGGATGGCGACGGTCAGTAGCCCCAGACCAGCCAGGAACTGGTGGCAAAGGCGTTGCCGTGGACTGTGGGTGGCGACTTGCAGGAAGGCCAGTAATACCAGGGCGATGATGGGCAGGTTCAGTATCAGGTTGAGCTGGTTACCGCCGGGTAAGTGGAAGAGGTTCCACTCATGCCAGTAGGCGGCGTCGATCTGATGGGTGATGAGGACGGTACTGTTAAGCAGGAAAAGGGTCTGGGGCAGGTCGGGTTTCATGGCAGGTCTCCAGTGTCACTGCCATGAAACCCGTTATGGCGGGGTAACGCCATTACCTCTCAGGTAAGGGGTTATTCCCCGTCGCGAAACTGTACCTGCAAGCCTGCCAGGAAATTGCGCAGGATCTGGTCTTTGCATTCCCGGTAATGCTTGTGGCCGGGTTTGCGGAAGAAGGCGCTCAGTTCGTGTTTGCTCATGCGGAAGTTGGCCAGCTCCAGTACGGCCAGCACATCCTCGGCCTGCAGGTTCAATGCGATTTTCAGCTTCATGAAAATCATGTTGTTGGTCAGGCGGGATTCGGGCTCCGGTTGCGGGCCCGGCTTTTTGCCGCGCAGGGCATTGATCAGGCCATTGAGGAAAATCGCCAGGGTGCGGTCGTTGCACTTCTGGAAGGCCGGATCGTCATCCTTTTTCAGCCAGTCGCTGATCTGTTCCCGGGTCACGGTTTCGCCGGCTTCGGCGAAGACACCGATCATGCGGTTATCGTCAAAGTCGAAGATATAGCGAGCGCGGCGCAGAACGTCATTATTGAGCATGAAAAACCTGTATCAGCGGGAGGGACGTGGCCGCCATGTTACAGGGAACCGGTAACCGGGACACGCCCCTATTGTATCGCTTCAGAGGGTCAGGCCTACGGGCTGAAAACTTTCAGCCCGATAATGCCGGCCAGAATCAGCCCCAGGCAGAGCAGGCGAGGGGCGTTGACGGCATCCTGGAACAGCACAATCCCCAGCAGCACGGTGCCGATGGTGCCCATGCCGGTCCACACCGCGTAGGTGGTGCCCACGGGCAGGGTCTGCATGGCTTTGGCCAATAGCCAGAAGCTGGCGGCCATGCCGATGACGGTTAACAGGGAAGGAAGCGGGCGGGTGAAGCCGTGGCTGGCTTTCAGCCCCAGTGCCCATCCGGATTCGAGTATGCCGGCGAGAATGACCAGTGCCCATGCCATGAGAAACTCCTGCATGGGGTCGTCCCCGGGTGAGTGCCTCGATCGAGGTCGTCCTCGGGCACGCCGGATATTGTAGCAAGCCGGTCGGGGCGGGCAAGCAGGTTTCTGCTTGCGGTCAGGTAGCAGACACTCTGGCGATCCATTTTTTGGTGGGCGTCTGGAACAGGCGCTGGCTGTCGCTCTGGCATTTCTTCAGCAGACGCTTTTCCCGCCCGTGGATGGCGTCCAGGGTATGAGCCAGATCCTTCTGCCTCTCGATGGTGTGGCTTTGTGCCAGCACATATTCGCGAAGCATGTGGAGGTCGTGGAGTTTGCCGAGAGTCTTGCCCAGGCGCGTGAGGTCCTGATCGTGGCAGGGTGTGTGGATGTGCTGATCCGCCAGGCTCTGCTGCTGATAGAGCAGATATTTCACCCATTTGCGCAGGTCATGCCAGGGTTCTGGCTCGGTCCCGCCCTGGGCCTTGATGGTGCGATTGCGGCACTGCTTGTAGGTATGCGCCAGACCGCTGACCAGCAGTTCATGGTCACTGATGTCCAGGGCCAGCGACTGCCAGTGCTGCTGATCCCGGGTGAAGGCGATGATAGCGTCCTGATGATGGCTGGTTTCCGGCTGTGGTTGCGGGTCGCTGAACAACGTGTTCGCTACCCGACTCAGGGAGTGACGGCTGGGCTTGTCGGCCTTGCTGGCCAGTGTTTGCAGGGTGGCGGCCATCACATGGGTGTCACGGGCACCGGCCAGAGCCTGGGCAGCGTTACGGATGGTGTGGTCGCAGGCGCGGTGATCGTCTCGGCTCAGCCAGGGTCGCAGCAGCTGCCACTGGGCACGCAACCGTTTCACCGCCACCCGGCAGTCATGCACGGCGTTGGCGGTCAGGGGCTGACGCTGCAGATCCATCAGTGCTTGCTCATTAATGCGGATGGCCTGTTGACAGAGCCGTTCAAACAGCGAGTGGTCGTCCATGATGCCCTCCGTCCTCAGCCTGAGTGTCACGGCTGATTATGACCCCGTAGTGATGGCCTGCGGCAATCTGTGAATTCACTCGGTGTCGCGCTGACGGTTTTCTTCCATCCAGTAGAGTTGTTTGTGACCCAGGGATTCGTAATCCGCCCGGGCCTGTTCCGCCGCCTTGGGGGTCGGGTAGTCAGCCACTCTGGCCCGGATGCCGTTATCGTCTTGGCGCCAGAGGGTAAAGCGCTGCTCAGTCATTGGCCCACTGGTTGAAGGGCGTACTGCTCAAGGAGCTGTTGTAATAGCGGGCATCGCCGGTGACCTCTTCGCCCAGCCAGTCGGGTTTGTCGAAGGGGGTTTCTTCACTGGGTAGTTCGATTTCAGCGACCATCAGGCCATCGTTATCGCCGTGGAAGACATCGATCTCCCAGCACAGCTCGCACTGAGGCAGGCGGTAACGGGTCTTGTCGATGACGCCGCTATTGCACAGTTCATCCAGCATTTGCCGGGCGTCTTCCTGAGGCACCGGGTATTCGAATTCACTGCGGGTGGCGCCCACGGTTTTGCCCTTGATGGTCAGCCAGCCGCTGTTGCCGGCAATGCGAACCCGTACGGTGGCGTTCTTGTCGTGACTCAGGTAACCCTGCGTCAGACGTTCGCCGGCCAGCGAATCCACAATGCCTGGGTCCCTGATGAGAAACTTGCGCTCAATTTCCTGTGCCATGGCTGCCGTCCAGTCCCAGTTGATCGAAGGTGAAGGCAAAGCCCAGCGTATCGTAGCCGTCGAGAATCTCGGCGGGCAGATAGAAGGCGGGGTCGTCCATCACGAAGTAGTGTGACACGCCGATGCCGAAACGGTAGTCCGCTTCCAGAGCTTGCAGTTGCGGGGCCAGCCGCTTGAGCTTGTAGAGCAGTTTCTCGAAATGGTCCCGGTGGCTGGCCGTGTGGTCCAGCTGGCTGGACAGAATCCAGCGGTTTTCCCGGCGGCGGGCATCGGGGAAGGCCTCGCTGAAACTTTCCCCTTCATGCCAGTAGTCGTCGGCACTTTGTCCGAGCAGCAGATCCAGCTGGCGGGGGTCGTGGTCAAAACCGAAAACCGCAAAATAGACGTGGTGTTCCATGGATCACTGTTCCGGTTGCAAGTCGCGGTTGCGTTGCAATTCGTCCACCGGGAAACCCTTGCTCTCGGCCAGCTGCCGCAAAGCTTGATATTGATCATCCGGCAGTGTCGGGGTGCGTGCCAGAATCCACAGGTATTCCCGGCTCGGCTCGCCAATCACCACGGTCTGGTAGTTTTTATCCAGGGCGATGATCCAGTAATTGCCCTCGGTGATGGTGGGCAACAGCTTGGAGATCCAGCTGTCGAAACGCACCTTGAGTTTGGCATTGTCGGAGCCGGGGACTACCCGGGCGGTGCCTTGTGCTTCGCTGGGTTCCTTGTCCTCTCGCTGGCAACGGTTGACCACGCGTACGGTGCCGTCCTCATTGAGGGAGTAGGTGGCGGTGGAATTGTAGCAACCGCGCTGGAACCACTGGGGCAGGCGGGCGATTTCATACCAGGTGCCGCTGTAGCGTTCCAGGTCTACCTGGTCGACGGTGGCCAGTGGCTTGTCTGCGCCGCAGGCGCTGAGCAGGCCGGCAAGCAGCAGAGTGAAAAATCCCGGTATCAGGCGCATGGAGACTTCCTCTTCTTGGGTAGAGTGACAGGCTAGCCTGAATCAAGCCTGATATGAATGGGCATGCTATACTGCCGCGCTGTCAGAACCTGTTCAGGGGCTATACGCGGCCGCGCCGGAGTCAATTTTTTCGCCAGCTCGTGATTGCGATTATGCGGTGTAGTGACTCTACATAAATAAGAGCAATCGCGGGCTGGCGGAAAAAGTGGCCCGGCCCTTGGGTTGCAGGTATTGCCTGGCGCCATTTTCAGGGGCAACGCGGTTGCGTATGGCGCCTGAACAGGTTCGTAGGGAGGCAATTTTGTCCGATTCATCCACCAGACTGGAGCTTGTGCAACTGGGCTGCGAGCGCGACGATCGCATGCTGTTCAGTGGCCTGAGCCTGACCGCCCGCGCCGGGGAAATCTGGCAGATTACCGGTGCCAACGGCGCCGGCAAGACCACCCTGTTGCGGATTCTGGTGGGGCTGCATGGTTTCTTTGAGGGCGAGCGACGCTGGTGGCAGCCCCAATGGCAGCAGGACCTGCTGTATCTGGGGCATCAGCCCGGTGTCCGCGAAGAGCTCAATCCGCTGGAAAACCTGCGCTACGCCTGCGCCCTTAATCATCAGGTCGGCGACCCCATGGAGGCCCTGGCGGCGGTAGGGTTGCGTGGCTTTGAGGATGTGCCGACGGCGCATCTGTCCGCGGGGCAGAAACGGCGCGTTGCTTTGGCGCGGTTGTGGCTGGAGCGCAAAGCGGTGTGGGTGCTCGACGAGCCCTACACCGCCATCGACCAGGACGGCGTGTCGCAACTGGACGCGCAGATGCAGCAGGCCGCGGAGGCCGGCTCCCTGGTGATCTATACCTCCCACCACCGGGTGGGCGACGGCGTGCAGCGTCTGCATCTGGAGAATGGGCGGGCCGAGGTGTTGTCATGAATGCCTTCCGTGCCGCGCTGGGTCGGGAATTACTGGTGCTGTGGCGTAGCCCGGCGGAGATCATCAATCCGCTGTTTTTCTTCGTCATGGTGATCAGCCTGTTTCCGCTGGCAATCTCTCCGAAACCGGAATTGCTCGCCACGGTGGCGCCGGGGGTGCTCTGGGTGGCGGCCCTGTTGGCGGTGATGTTGTCCTTGGACGGCCTGTTCCGTCGGGACCAGGAAAGCGGTGTGCTGGACATGCTGCTCACCGCGCCGGTAATGCCGGTGGTACCGGTGCTGGCCAAATTGCTGGCCCACTGGTTGCTTACCGGTCTGCCGCTGGTGCTGATTTCGCCGCTGCTGGGCCACATGCTGCAACTGCCGGACGCGGCCCTGGGGACGGTGATGCTGAGCTTGCTGCTGGGCACCCCGGCGCTGACCATTGTCGGCGCCATCGGCGCGGCCCTCACGGTGGGACTCAATCGAGGTGGTATCCTGCTCGCAGTGTTGGTGTTGCCGCTATATATCCCGGTGCTGATTTTTGGCGCCGGGGCGGTGAGTGCGGCGGCCGGTGGCGCCAATGTGGATGGCATTCTGGCGATTCTGGGTGCCTTGCTGGCATTAACGATCAGTCTGGGACCGCTGGCGGTGAGCGCCGGTCTCAAAATCAGTTCAGGGAATTAAATGGTCTGGCAAACGTTGAAGCGGTGGTACCACATGCTGGGTTCACCGCGCTATTTCTACACCTTCAGCTCCCGGGTGCTGCCCTGGCTGACTCCCATTGCCGTGCTGACGCTGGCTGCCGGCCTGGTTTGGGGGCTGGCCTTCGCCCCCAGTGATTATCAGCAGGGCAACAGTTACCGGATCATCTTTATCCATGTGCCCGCGTCCAGCGGTGCACTGATGGGCTATATGGCCCTGGGTGTGTCTGGCCTGGTGGCAGTGGTCTGGCGCATGAAGATGGCGGAAGTGATGCTCAAGGCCATTGCGCCTTTCGGTGCAGGGCTGGCGGCCATTTCCCTGGTAACCGGTGCTCTGTGGGGCAAGCCCACCTGGGGCACCTACTGGCAGTGGGATGCGCGCATGACCTCCATGCTGATCCTGCTGTTCATGTATGTGGGGGTGATTGCCCTGCAGGCGGTTATCCGTGATCCCCGCCAGGCGGCCCGAGCCGCCGGCTTGCTGTCCATGGTGGGGGTGATCAATGTGGTGATCGTGAAGTATTCGGTGGAATGGGTGCAGACCCTGCATCAGGGTTCCACCCTGAAGATGTTCGGAGAATCCACCATCGACCCGGCCATGAAGTATCCGCTGCTGTTGAGCATGCTGGGGCTGTGGCTGCTGTATGCGGTGAATGTGCTGCTGCGCGCGCGCACCGAAGTCATGTGGCGGGAACGACGCAGCAAGTGGGTCAACAAACTGGTGAAGGAGGGCAACCGCTGATGGCTTTCGACAGCTTTGCCGATTTCCTGGCCATGGGAAAACACGGGTTTTATGTCTGGAGCGCCTATGGAGTCAGCGCGCTTCTGATTATCGCCAACATGGCGTTGGCGATACGCGCTCAGGGACAGGTGCGTCAACGTCTGGCACGGCAACAGCGCCGTGACACTCTGGGAGATTCTGAACAATGAACGCGGTACGCAAGCAGCGACTGATCCTGGTGGTTTCGATTCTGGTGGGCCTGGCCATCGCCTGTGGGCTGATGTTTTACGCCCTGCGCCAGAACATCAACCTGTTCTTTACTCCCCAGCAGGTAATGGCTGGGGAGGCCCCGCTGGATACCCAGATGCGCGTGGGTGGCCTGGTGGAAGAGGGCAGTGTGGTACGTGACCAACAGACCCTGGACGTACAGTTCGTGCTCACCGACGGCAAGGGCAGCTTTACCGTGCACTATCAGGGCATCCTGCCGGACCTGTTCCGCGAAGGGCAGGGCATCGTCGCCAATGGCACCCTGATCAGCACCAACCGCTTTGAAGCCGAGGAAGTGCTGGCCAAGCACGATGAAACCTACATGCCACCGGAAGTGCAGGACGCGCTGGAAAAGGCGGGTCATCCGGGGGCGAAGAAAGTTAATAGTGAACAGTGAATAGTTAACAGTTCGCGAGTAGGCCTGGTCCTGCTTTGCAAGATGAGAGGCCGCGTCCATGGCATGGGCGCGGCCTCTTTGCTTGTAGTTGAACCGGCGCTGGACCGCGCCGCTGTTAACTATTCACTATTCACTATTCACTGTTAACTGAATAAAACCGCTTGCTACGCCTCCCTCTCTGGCCCTACATTCGCGGTTATCGGTGCCGCTTCTGGTGCCCCCGTTTTTCAGGGCTTTTCATGAGTCAGGTTATCATTCTGGTCGACGACCCCGCAGACTGGGCCGCCTACTATCCCGCCCGCCATCTGCTCTCTGCCCGGGAGTATCTGCAGGCGCAGCAATCGGTCTGTACCGACAAGAAAGTGCAGGTGATTAACCTGTGCCGCAGCTATAAATATCTGAGTCCCGGCTACTACTGCTCCCTGCTGGCGGAAGCCCGTGGGCAGCGGGTACTGCCGTCCGTGCGCACGGTAAACGATCTGAGCCGCAAGGCGCTCTACGGCCTGCATTTCGGTCAGTTCGAGGCGGCGCTGGACAAGGCCATGAAGCGCAAGGGCAGTGGCAGTGATCACTTCTCGCTGATGCTGTACTTCGGCCATACCACCCAGGAAGGCCTGGCCGATCTGGGTCGACAGATTTTCGATCAGTTGCCTTGCCCGTTGCTGAAGGTGGACTTTCGTCGCCGCGAGCAGTGGACTATCGAAGCGTTGAAGCCGCTGGCCCTGAAGCAGCTGAAAGGCGCGGAAGAAGATGCCTTTGCCCAGTCTCTGGAGCAGTTCAATGCCCGTGTCTGGCGCAACCCCCGCCGTCGCCGCAGCGATCGCTACGAGCTGGCCATGCTGGTCAATGAGGATGAGGCACTGCCGCCCAGTGACAACAAGGCGCTGAAACGGTTTATCCGTGCCGGCCGCCAGTTGGGGATTCGCGTGGACCAGATTGGCCGCGATGCCTATACCCGCCTGGGGGAATACGACGGCCTGTTTATCCGCGAGACCACGGCGCTGGATCACCATACCTATCAGTTTGCCCGCAAGGCGGAGCAGGAGGGCATGGTGGTGATGGATGACCCGGGATCGATCCTGCGCTGCACCAACAAGATCTATCTGGCGGAGCTGATGCAGGCCAACGGCGTGCCGGTGCCGCCTACCGCCTTTGTGTTCAGCGATGACGATGAGCAGATTGATCAGCTGATCGAGGAACTGAAGTTGCCCATGGTGCTGAAGATTCCCGACGGCAGCTTTTCCCGTGGTATCAGCAAGGTGAAGACCCGCGAAGAGCTGGCCGCCAGCCTGCGTGATTATCTGAAACAGTCGTCGGTGGTACTGGCCCAGGCCTTCATGTACACGGATTACGACTGGCGCATCGGCGTGCTCAACAACCGGCCCCTGTTTGCCTGTCAGTATTTCATGAGCAAGGGCCACTGGCAGATCTACCATCACCAGAGCGGCGGCAAGACCGAATCCGGCAACAGCCGTACCCTGCCGGTACAGGAAGTGCCGCCCAAGGTGTTGAAGGCCGCCCTCAAGGCCGCGCGGCTGATGGGCAATGGCCTCTATGGCGTGGACTTGAAACAGTCCGGCGATCAGGTGGTGGTGATCGAGGTGAACGACAACCCGAACATCGATGCCGGGGTGGAAGATGCCTGGCTGGGTGAAGATCTCTACCGCCAGGTAATGCTGGAATTCCTGCGTCGCATGGAAGCCAAGCGCATCGGCCTGCCGGTGTGATTTGGGGGCAAGCGATAAACACCGCCGGGTGCTGTAGGAGTTCCGCTTGAGGGACGAACCGCGCGTCGCGCGGCATTTCCTTCCTCTGGTGTTCCTCGCCAGGGCTCGGGTTCGCGGCTCGAGCGCCGCTCCTACAGGGGGCTTTATTGAACGCCTTGGCTCATTTCTCGCAACACCCTGGCGTTGCCTTTCGCCACCTCGTCAGGTCTGATCAGAGAAAAGCACAAGGGACTTTGCATGCAACTTCTCGGTTTACTGCGTCGCGAACTACGCAGCGAATGTCGCCAGTGGGTGGATGACGGCGATATCAGCGAAGACCAGGGCAACCGGATTCTGGCCCGCTACGGCACCCGCCTGGACGACGATTCGGACAGCTCGCTGGCCTACAAGGTGCTGGTGACCGTGGCCTTGTTATTTGTCGGCATGGCCATCCTGTTACTGGTGTCAGCCAACTGGGAGACGATCCCCCGGGCAGTGCGGATGCTGGGATTGATCGCCACCACCGTGGCGTTGAACGGGGTGGGGATCTATCAATACCTGCAGCGCCGGGAAGGCATCGGCTGGCTGTTTCTCGGCGGCATCAGTTATGGCGCCTCCATCATGCTGATCGCGCAGATCTACCACCTGGGTGAACATTTCCCTGACGGCCTGTTCTACTGGGCGCTGGGCGTGGCACCCATGGCCTAGTTGGTGCGCAGCCGGGTGGTCACCCTGCTGATGCTGGCGGTGGCCATGCTCTGGCTGTTCGCCGAAGGGCAGTTTTCACCGCCCTGGGCCATGGCCCTGTTTATGGCGGTGGGGCTGACCGTGGCGGTGCAGGCCCGCTCCGCTGGCCTGATGCTGGTGCTGGCGGCGGTGGGGGTGAGCTGGCTGAACCTGTTGCTGGGCTGGGCCTATGGCTATCCCCGCGGCCCGGATTTCGAGGCCGGTCATCTGACCCTGAATCTGGGCCTGTTGGCGTTGCTCTATGCGCTGGTGTGCTGGCTGGGCAGTCGTAGTGCATTGCACTGGCAACGGGCTGGCAGCCTGATCGGCCTGTGGACCTTGCGTGGCTATCTGCTGCTGTTGCTGCCGTTCACCTTCAGTGATTTTGCCGAAGGCTACCTGCATGAGCAGGCGGGTTTGACGGACCCGGGGTTGTGGCTGGGGCTGCTGGCCGCCTTGCTGGCGTCTTCACTGTTGGTGTTCCGGCGTCTGGGGCAGACCGGTGGCCGGTTGCTGGTGATGCTGCTGCCGTTCGCCATGCTAGGCATTCATGGCCTGTTGAGTCGCGATGACGCCGTATTGTTTGCGGTGGCGGTGAACCTGCTGGCGTTGCTGTCGGCCATTGTGCTGATTCAGGAGGGCTTGCGACGAGGCCTCAGCCAGTTCTTCTACAGCGGCATTGCCTTGGTACTGGCGCTGGCGGTGATGCGTTATCTGGACTTGTTCGGCGACTATCTGGGCGCAGCGGCCATGTTCCTGGTGGCGGCCGCGGTACTCTATGGGGCGGCGCGGTATTGGCGTCGCCAGCAGCGTCTTGCGGGCCAGGAATCCGGGGAGGGGCAGGCATGAAACAGCGCACTCTGAGGCTGGCCCTGCTGGCCGCTCTTACCCTGCAGGTGGCGATTCTCGCCGGGGTATTCGTCAACGGTTTCTACCCGTTATGGCTGGGCAAGGAAATCCGTCTGGAAACCCGCCCGGTGGACCCGCGGGATCTGTTCCGCGGTAACTATGCCCGCCTGGGCTACGAGTTCAGCACCCTGCCCACCGCGGGTTTCCGCCCCGGTGACGTGATTTACCTGCCGCTGGAACAGGACGGCCAGGTGTGGCGCGGGCAGACTCCTGCTCACCAGCCCCCGGAGCAAGGCATCTATCTGCGCGGCAGAGTCAGCGGTTCGCCCTGGGGCGGCGCCAGCCGGGTGACCTTTGGCATCGAGGCGCTATTCGCACCCAAGGAAAAGGCCCTGCAGCTTGAGCGGGAATTACGCGATGGCGCCGTGGCGGTGGTGAAGGTGGCACCGAATGGGCGGGCGGCGTTGGTGACGGTGGAGACGCAAGCAATTGATAATTGAGAATGGATAATTGATAACTGCGCGCGAAAGCGTGCAGGTGTCTTGAACGTAAGAGGCCGCGCCCAAGCTATGGGCGCGGCCTCTTACGTTTTAAATACAAAGAATGTGGATCGCGCGTTATCAATTATCCATTCTCAATTATCAATTAGCCTCCCCCCATCACCTTCTGAATAAACCCGGACTCCTTCTCGATGGTCTTGGCAAAGGGTTCCAGGGCGTGCATGCGTTCGGTGTGGGCGGCCAGGTTGGGGTATTTGGCCGGGTCGATGATTTCGCCGCCGTGTATGAAGTTGACCAGTTGGCTGGCCAGGCTGATGTCGGCTACGGTCATGCTGTCGCCGACCAGGAATTCCCGGCCTTCCAGTTCCTTGTCCAGGTAGGCGAACAGGGGCGGGATGGTGTTGGTCAGGGCGTGTTGCACCTTCTCTTCATCGCATTCCTTGCCGATCAGGCGCATGACCACCCGGTTGCGGAACACCGCGAAGGTGCAGCGCATGGCCAGGTCATAGTCCACGTAACGCTGGAACCAGATTACCCGGCCCAGTTCGAGAGGGTCGGTAGGGTAGAGAGCCGGTTCAGGGTAGACCTTTTCCAGGTAGGCGCAGATGGCGGCAGAATCCGCCAGGTACTGGCCATCCACTTCCAGCGCCGGAATGCGCTTCATGGGGCTGATTTTTTCGTAGCCTTCCGGCGGGCTGTTGGGGTCGATATGTACGGCCTCGTAGTCGACACCTTTCAGTGCCAGGACCACGCGGGTCTTGCGGACGAAGGGCGACAGGGCGGCTCCGTACAGCTTGATGGTCATGCTTCTCTCCCGGTAAATGGTTGTTTTTTCAGCGGTGTGGCGAAAGTTTCGCCGCTATAGCGCGCCATTATCAGAGCAGCACAGGTTTTTCGGGTCAATGACGGACCGGGACAAAATTTTTCCTTGACGATGGCTCACCAGATACCTATTCTACGCGCCGCTTTGACGTACCACGTCAAGCCCGGGTCCCCTTCGTCTAGTGGCCCAGGACACCGCCCTTTCACGGCGGTAACAGGGGTTCGACTCCCCTAGGGGACGCCACTAATTCGCTAGCGATTAGCTGGCAAGTAGTTAAGCGGGAATAGCTCAGCTGGTAGAGCACGACCTTGCCAAGGTCGGGGTCGCGAGTTCGAATCTCGTTTCCCGCTCCAAATTAAAAGGGACCCTTTCGGGTCCCTTTTTTTATGCCGTTCTGCGGCTGCAACACGGTTCACGCAACAGGCAACACGCACAGGCTTGGCTAATCCGGTCTGCGGTGGGTGTTGTGCTCACCAGTAGTACGATGAATCTCCCCTCATGGTTTGCTTTCGCTATAGCGCTCCGTACACTAAGGCCTGACCCTAAGTGAAGAGACTATGGCGCGCCTACACCCGCGATTGCTGGAAGCCCTTAACCTGTTGCCGAAGGACAAGCCTGTCCATCTGCTGACGCGTCATTCCGTGCGTGAGCTGGCCAAGAACGGTTTCGCTGACTATCGGCTGCCGTTGACTCCGGAGGGTATCGACATGGCCCGCGAATGGGGCACCCAGCTGGCGCGGCCGGTGGAGGCGTTCTATTCCAGCCCGGTTGGGCGCTGCGTGAATACCGCCATCGCCATGGCGGAAGGTGCCCGCAAGGCCGGGCTGATCGCGGAGATCCCCGAGGTGACCACAGATACCACGCTGGTGGAGCCCGGCTGCTATGTGGAAGACCTCAATCAGGTAGGCCCCACCTTCCTGAAAATGGGCGCCTTCAAGTTCCTCAATCACCACCTTCAAGAGCCGTTTGAGGGAATGCTGTCACCGGCGGAAGGCCGCTCCAAGCTGGCGGCTTACCTCAAGGCCCGAGAACCTGCCAGTGGCCATCTCAATGTTCACGTGACCCATGACACTATCCTGGCGGTGCTGGTGGCCGAGCTGCATGGCCGTCGCCGCATCAGCGAAGAAGACTGGCCCTGGATGATGGAAGGGCTGTGGGTATGGTTCAGCGGCGGGCAGATGCACTGGGTCTGGCGTGGTGAACATGGCCACCGGGTTCTGGATCACTGATCCCTCTCTTCATCATCCATTCGACCATTTTGGCGAGGTGATCCTTGTCTGCTCTGACGATTCGTAATCTGACCAAGACCTATGCCAATGGCGTGCACGCGCTCAAGGGCATCGACCTGCAGGTGGAGAAGGGCGATTTCTTTGCCCTGCTGGGCCCCAACGGGGCAGGCAAGTCCACCACCATTGGTGTGATCAGTTCCCTGGTGAACAAGACCGCAGGGGATGTGAGCATCTTTGGCCATTCCCTGGATACCCAGCGTGCCCTGGCCAAGATGAAAATTGGTGTGGTTCCCCAGGAATTCAACTTCAACCAGTTTGAAAAGGTGTTCGATATTGTCGTCACCCAGGCGGGTTTCTATGGCATCCCGGTGCCCCTGGCCCGGGAGCGTGCGGAGAAATACCTGCGCCAACTGGGCCTGTGGGAAAAGCGCGACAAGCAGTCGCGCACTCTGTCCGGTGGCATGAAACGCCGGCTGATGATTGCCCGGGCGCTGGTGCATGAACCGGAGCTGTTGATTCTCGATGAGCCCACCGCCGGGGTGGATATCGAGCTGCGCCGTTCCATGTGGGATTTCCTCACCCGTATCAACGGCGAGGGGAAGACGATCATTCTTACCACGCACTATCTGGAAGAAGCGGAATCCCTGTGTCGCCACATTGCCATCATTGATCACGGCATCATTGTGGAAAATACCGACATGAAATCCCTGCTGGAAAAATTGCAGGTGGAAACCTTCATTCTGGATCTGGCGCGGCCGGTCACCGAGGTGCCGGTACTGGAAGGGTTCGAGGTGTGGCTGAGAGATTCTCGTACGCTGGAAGTGGCTGTGCCGAAATCACAAAGCCTCAATACCTTGTTCGTGGCACTGCAGGAACAGCACTTTGAAGTGATGAGCATGCGTAACAAGGCCAACCGGCTGGAGGAGTTGTTTGTGCGACTGGTAGAGCAGAATCTGCCCGGGGAGCAGGCATCATGAGTGCACGCGAACAGTGGGTGGCCTTTCTCACCATCGTTACCAAGGAAATTCGACGTTTTACCCGCATCTGGCCGCAGACCTTGCTGCCACCGGCGATCACCATGACCCTGTACTTCGTGATCTTCGGTAATCTCATCGGTAGTCGCATTGGTGAGATGGGCGGTTTCAACTACATGCAGTACATCGTGCCCGGGCTGATCATGATGAGTGTGATTCAGAACAGCTACGGCAATGTGGTCAGCTCGTTCTTCTCCACCAAGTTCCAGCATTCCATTGAAGAGATGCTGGTGTCGCCCATGCCGGCGCATGTGATCCTTAACGGCTTTATTGTTGGCGGTATGGTGCGCGGCATGCTGGTGGGGTTGATCGTCAGCCTGCTCAGTCTGTTTTTTACCCAGCTATCCATGCAGCACCTGCTGATCACCATCACCGTGGTGATACTGACGGCAGCCCTGTTTGCCCTGGGAGGATTTATCAATGCCATCTTCGCCAACAAGTTCGATGATATTTCCATTGTTCCCACCTTCATTCTGACGCCGCTGACCTACCTGGGTGGGGTGTTCTATTCCATCGACTTGTTACCGGAGTTCTGGCGAATGGTGAGCCTGGCCAATCCCATCGTTTATATGGTTAACGCCTTCCGGTATGGCGTTCTGGGTGTCAGTGATGTGAACGTCTATGCCTCGCTGGCAGCGATCATGGCATTTGTGGTGGCGTTCTATCTGTTGGCGCTCTGGTTATTGCAGCGTGGTACGGGTATTCGCCATTGAACATTCGGATTATGATGAAGATCCAAGCCAAGGACGGAAGTACCAAGAGGTTGCCATGAGCTACTTGAAGGAAACACCGCTGGGGCGATCCAGCGATTATGTAGATGAGTACACGCCCTCGCTACTGTGCCCGGTGCCGCGCTGGGATGCGCGGGAATCCCTGGAGTTGGAAGCGCTGGGCGATGAAGATACCAGCCTGCCGTTCCACGGCACGGATATCTGGAATGCCTACGAGCTGTCCTGGCTCAATGAAAAGGGCAAGCCGGTGGTGGCCCTGTGCGAGCTGCGCATTCCCTGCACCACCCCCAACATTGTGGAATCCAAATCGCTGAAGCTGTATCTGAATTCCTTTGCCAACACCCGTTTTGAAAACCGGGATCAGGTGCGCGCCGCGATTGAAAAGGATGTGGCGCAAACGGTCGGTGGCAATATGGAAGTGTTGCTGCATTCCCTGGAAGAATCCGCCGGCTTTCCGGTGTGGGAAGATCGCGGTCAGTGCGTGGATAACATCGATATCGGTTTCGAGCACTATGAATACCGGCCCGACCTGCTGCTGTGTGACCAGGGTGCCGAACAAACCGGGCAACTCTATTCCCACCTGCTGCGTAGCCATTGTCCGGTGACCAACCAGCCGGACTGGGCCACAGTAGTGGTGCGCTATACCGGCCGTGCCATCAGCCCAGCCAGTTTTCTGCGTTACGTGGTGTCGCTGCGTAATCATCAGGGCTTCCATGAACAGATCATCGAGCAGATGTTCGTGGACCTGATGCGCCAGTGCTCCCCGCGTCACCTGACCGTCTATGGTCGCTTTACCCGCCGTGGTGGCATCGATATCAATCCGTTCCGCTCCAACAGCGAGCAGCCGTTACCGAACCGACGCACCATCCGTCAGTAACAACATCACCAAGCCAACATCGTTATCAAGGAGCGAACAATGTCCGATCTGGAACAGACCCAGGGTGAACCCAAACAGGAAGAGCGCAGCCTGGGCCTTGCCTGCCACTTGCTGGCACTGGCGGGTCTGGTGGTGCCATTCGGCAATATATTGGGGCCACTGATCATGTGGCTGGTAAAGAAAGATGACAGTGCTTTTGTCGATGATCAGGGCAAGGAAGCACTGAACTTCAACATCACCATCTCCATTGCCGGCTTTATCGCCTTCCTGCTGATGTTCGTGGTCATTGGCGGTCTTCTGCTACCGATCATCGGCATCTTCTGGCTGATAATGACCATCATTGCCGCAGTGAAAGCGAATGGAGGTGAGCGGTATCGTTATCCGTTGACCATCCGGTTGATTAAATAATAGCTACGAGCTTCTAGCTGTTAGCTACGAGTAAAAACGCGCCTTCTGGCGCGTTTTTTTGGTTTGGGGGCATTGCAGCGCGGGCACCCAATTTGGAGCTTGCCGCTAGCGTTTCTTCGGGTCGCAGCTAGTAGCTAGCCGCTGCTTTTACGGCCCCAACGGCCAGCCAAACCCGATCCACACCCCCAGCAAGACCGACCACCCCAACAACAACGTCAGGCTATACGGCAGCATCAGTGCGATCAGGGTGCCGATGCCGGTGTCTGGCTGGTAGCGGCGGGCGAAGCCCAGTACCAGCACGAAATAGGGCATCAGCGGGGTGATGATATTGGTACTGGAATCGCCCACCCGGTAGGCCGCCTGGGTGGCTTCCGGGGAGATGCCCAGCAGCATCAGCATGGGTACGAAGATGGGCGCCAGGATGGACCACTTGGCGGAAGCGCTGCCGATCAGCAGGTTGATCAGGGTGGTGAGCAGCAGGAACAGCAGTAGCACCACCACGTTGGGCAGTGTCAGGCTGCCGAGCCAGGCGGCGCCCTCGATGGCTAACAGCAAGCCCAGCTGGCTATAGTTGAACCAGGCCACGAACTGGGCGGCAAAGAACATCAGCACCAGGTAACCGGCCATGGAGGCCATGGTGGTTTCCATGGCGGTAATGATATCGCCGGCATTGCGAAACTGGCCGCTGACACGTCCATACACCGCGCCACACACCCCAGCGATGAGCGCCACTATCACCACCAGTCCATGAATGAACGGCGAGCCGAGCACGCCACCGGTGTCCTGGTGGCGCAAGGGAGCCTCTGGCGGGAGCACCAGTAACGCGATGCCTACCAGCAGGATCAGTAGTGCTGCCAGAGTCCATTTCATGGCACTGGGGTGGCTGGTTGGCACCTGGGGGGCGGAGGTCTCTGCCGTTGGCTGGCTGGCCAGCCGAGGTTCGGTGATGCGCTGGGTGACCAGAGTCACCAACGCTGTAACCAGAAAGGTGGAGACGATAATGAACCAGTAATTGCCGGTGGCATCCACGGTGCGAGTCGGGTCCACAATACGGGCGGCTTCTGTGGACAGGCCGGCCAGGGTGGCATCCACCGGACCCACCAGCAGGTTGGCGCTAAAACCGCCGGATACTGCCGCAAAGGCGGTGGCAATACCGGCAATGGGGGAGCGGCCAGCGAGTTGGAACACCAGCCCGGCCAACGGAATCAGAACCACATAGCCGGCGTCCACGGTAAGGCTGGAGAGGACTCCGGCAAAGGCTACCGTGATCACCAGGGTGCGGCCGGAGGCCCGGCGTACCAGGCTGGCCAGGCTCACTGACAGCAACCCGGATTGCTCGGCGACGCCCAGCCCCAGCATGGCCACCAGCACAATACCCAGGGGCGCAAAGCCGGTGAAGTTTCCCACCAGTGAGGTGAACAGATAGCGGATGCCGTCTCCGTCCACCAGCGAGCGCGCTGTCACTGTCTCCTCGCTGAGCGGATGCTGAGTGGAAAGCTCCAGCGCTCCGAGTACGGCGGTGAGGGGAAGTAACAACAGGCACAGCCAGACAAACAGCAGGGTAGGGTGGGGCAGTTTATTGCCCAGCGTTTCCAGTCGGCCCAGCCAGCCGGTGGTGTTGGTCATGATGCGATCCCCTGTTGTAATCGGATCACTTTAGCGAGTAGCAGGTAGCGGGAACAAGGGCGTTCGAGGGAGAGTGTTTCGTTGGAGCTATGCTTGCATGGCGAAGGGGTGGAGAAGGTTCGC
>Ga0315336_1001992_pt1 | contig 34410 bp, 36 predicted proteins | sample ASW5metaG_FD_204512 | JGI IMG/M metagenome (GOLD analysis project Ga0315336, IMG submission 204512) | Ammonia-oxidizing marine archaeal communities from Monterey Bay, California, United States - ASW #5 | ecosystem: Environmental > Aquatic > Marine > Intertidal zone | place: USA: California...
AGGAACTCGGCCGTCATCTCCACGCAGACCGTATGGACGCCGAAGTCTTCCGGCCCCGTATCGCAGCAGCCATTGCGGTAAAACCCGGTCAGCGGCCGCATCGAGCAGGTCCCGATGGGCTCGCCGAATACGTTGCGTTGGGGCTCTTCGTCCTTGCCGTTTTCCGACATGGCGTCAGTTCTGTGCCGGAGCCGACATGATGCCAAATTCGATTTGCGGCTTGCGCTTGGGCAGCGGCGCACCCTCGATGGGAATGGAGTTCGATCCCATGGCTGCGCGCTGGCGCGCATCTGGCACGCCGCCCGCGAGGGTGTATTGCGGGGCCGGCTCGCCCCTGGCATTCAAGACTTGACGGCAGGCGGAGGGCAATTGCGCCAAGGTCAATGGGGGCCGCCTGCGAGGCTTGGCCTTTTTTTTCCTTGGCTTCATGGCGTTGCGCAGCTTCACGAACCAATAATCAAGCTGCTTGCCGCAACCGGAGCCGGCGGGCGGCGGATTCTGATTGGCGCATGCGCCGCTGCCCCGCGGACAGTCGATGCGGATATGGAAATGGTAGTGGTGACCCCACCAGGGCCGTATCTTGCGCAGCCATCTCCCTTTGCCGCCAGTGGCGTCGCAAACCGCCTTCTTGATCACTGGATGCACCAGAATCCGTGAGACTTCAGGATAGGAGGCGGCCCGCCTGAGCAGGCGCACATGGCCGTCGGTCCAGATTTCCTCGTTGATAGAGAGCTTGTCCGACCCCAGCATCGAGACCGCGCTGATGGTCTCGCGCTCCTCCCAGGTGAGCTCCCGAGGCGGCATCGGTTTGAACCAGATATCCGCGTCGAGCCCAACCTGATGGCTCTTGTGGCCGGTCAGCATCGGGCCGCCGCGGGGCTGCGCCAGATCGCCCACCAGAAGCCCCGGCCAGCCATCCTCGGTACGCGATTCAATTGCCAAACGCTCGACCACATCCACCATCACCGGGTGGCCCCAATTGCGGTTGCGCGAGAGCCGCATGGCCTGCCAAGCGGGCCCGTTGACGGGCAGCATCCTGCCGCCGGCCAGGCAGCCTCTGGTGTAGCTGCCGAAGGAGCGCGCCCTCATGTCGGCGGCCGACGTCTTGGAGCCGAACAGCTTCTTGGCCGGCGTCTGGGCGTGAGCGGGCGCAAGGCCCAAAGCGGCAAACAGCGCGGCGAAAACCAGAAATCTTGAGCGCATTCGCGAGGGCCCCGGAAGGTTGAGCGAATCCGGCAAACCTACCACAAATTCGGGCTGTTTTGGGGCCACGGGCCCTGCCCTCGACCAATCGCCTTGCGGGCTATATTGTCTCTCGGCATGCGGGCTAATGCTGATGCATAGCCCGATTGACTGGAGTGGCAGCAAGATTGAAGGGAGGCTCCAATGGAAAAATGGCGCGTTTATCTGTCTGGCGAAATTCACACCGATTGGCGGCATCAGATTGAAGCCGGTGTCGAGGCTGCGGGCCTGCCGGTGGAGCTTTCCGCGCCCGTCACCAATCACGGCTACAGCGACGATTGCGGAGTAGCGATCCTGGGCGGCGAAGAGAGGCCGTTCTGGAAGGACCATAAGGGCGCCAAGGTGAATGCGATCCGTACCCGCACCATGATCGAGAAGGCGGACGTTGTGGTGGTGCGCTTCGGCGACAAGTATCGCCAGTGGAACGCGGCCTTCGATGCAGGTTACGCCTCGGCGCTGGGTAAAGCATTGATTGTGCTTCATGATCCCGAACTCACCCACGCGCTGAAGGAAGTCGACGGCGCGGCCCTCGCGGTGGCCGAGACGCCGGCCCAGGTGGTCGATTTGCTGCGATACGCGATCCGCGGTGAGCTCGGATCGGAGGCTGGACGCCAGGCGGCGGAATAGGCGCTCAGGACAGCAGCACCGACCACAGTATTCCGAGTATCAAGTCAGAGGAGCCCCGCCATGCTGAGCCAACGCCCCGCCCACACCGCTATTCCGGTCGACGATCTGGACCGCGCTGCCCAGTGGTACGAAGAAACCCTGGGGCTCAAGCCGATCTGGAAGAAGTCGGTCGGCGTTCTATATGGCGGACCAGGCGGCTGGCGGCTGCAGATCTATCCCAGTTCAGAGGCGGGGCAAGCGCCACAGACCCTGATCGGCTGGGAAACTCAGAGTATCGAGGTGGACGTCGCCGACTTGAAGGCGGCGGGCGTCGACTTCGAGGAATACGATACGACCGAGATCAAGACGGTGGACTCGATCGCGACCATCGACAACGTGAAGGCCGCCTGGTTTCGCGACCCCGACGGCAATATTTTGAGTATGGTTCAATTTCCGGATTGGGGCTGAGCGCTGACGGCATTAGGCGCGTCCAGTTAGTTAGTGCGTAGGGGGCATCGGCTCAATGCCGGATTCCGATCGAGACTTTATTCTCTCAATGCAGTGCCCGGACCGGCCAGGAATCCTGGCCAGGGTTACCGGCGCGCTCAACGATCGCGGCGGCGACGTCCGCGATGCGATCTCCTTTGGCGACGAAGAGACCGGCATCTTCTTCATCCGGGTTCATGCGCGACTCCCATCAGACGCTGCTGAAGAAGGGTTTCGCGAGGACATGGGCGCAATCGCCGACGATCTCGGCATCAACTGGCAAATGCAGGACTGGCGGCGCAAGTCCAGGGTGCTGATCGCGGTTTCCAAGTCCGACCACTGCCTGGTGCACCTTTTGCACCGCTGGAAAGTCGGTTCCCTTAATATCGAGATTCCGGCTGTGGTCTCCAATCACGAGACCACCCGCGACTATGTCGAGTGGCAGGGTATCCCTTATCACTATCTCCCCGTGACCAAGGAGACCAAGCCCGGCCAAGAAAAGGCGCTTGCCGAGCTGATCGAGGAGCTTGAGATAGATCTGGTGGTGCTGGCGCGCTACATGCAGGTGCTGAGTCCTTGGATGTGCGAATGGCTCTATGGCCGCTGTATCAACATCCACCACTCGTTCCTGCCGAGCTTCAAGGGCGCCAAGCCCTACCACAAGGCCCATGAGCGTGGCGTCAAACTGATCGGGGCCACGGCCCATTACGTGACCACCGATCTTGACGAGGGCCCGATCATCGAGCAGGACGTGCGCCGGGTCAGCCACGCCACCACCACGGATGAAATGGTCACCATCGGGCGCGAGATCGAGGCCAATGTGCTGGCCCGCGCGGTGCGCTGGCACACCGAGCACCGGGTGCAGCTGAATGGCCAGAAAACGGTGGTGTTCGCTTAGACGCGGGTGACGTCGGCCTAATTCTCTTCGATCTTCAGCGCCGCGATGAAAGCCTCTTGCGGGATCTCCACCTGGCCGAACTGGCGCATTCGCTTTTTGCCGGCTTTCTGCTTCTCGAGCAGCTTGCGCTTGCGCGTGACGTCGCCGCCATAGCATTTGGCGGTCACGTCCTTGCGCAGCGCGCCGATGGTCTCGCGTGCGATGACCTTGCCGCCAAGCGCGGCCTGGATCGGGATTTTGAAGAGATGGCGGGGGATCAGATCCTTAAGCTTTTCGCACATCGCCCGGCCCCTCGCCTCGGCACGCTCGCGGTTCACGATAATCGAGAGCGCATCGACGGGTTCGCCATTCACCAGGATCGACATTTTTACCAAATCGCCGGGCTCGTAGCCGGTCATGTGATAGTCGAATGAAGCGTAGCCGCGGGAGACAGATTTCAGCCGGTCATAGAAGTCGAAGACCACCTCGTTGAGGGGCAGCTCATAGACCACCATGGCGCGCTTGCCCGCATAGCTCAGGGTCTTTTGCCGGCCCCGCCGATCCTCGCAAAGCTTCAGCACCGCGCCCAAATGCTCGTCCGGCACCAGAATTGTAGCCTCGATCCAAGGCTCGTCGATTGCGTCGATCTTTTGCGTCTCGGGCATGTCGGCGGGATTGTGCAGCTCCAGCATGCTGCCGTCGGTCAGCTGAATCCGGTAGATCACGCTGGGCGCGGTGGTGATCAGATCGATCGAGAACTCGCGTTCCAGCCGCTCGCGGATGATCTCCAGATGCAGCAAGCCCAGAAAGCCGCAGCGGAAGCCGAAGCCGAGCGCGGCAGATGTCTCGGTTTCGAAGGTGAAGCTCGCATCGTTCAACCGCAACCGGCCCATGGCTTCGCGTAGATCTTCGAAGTCGGCCGCATCGAGCGGAAACAGCCCGCAAAACACCACCGGCTGGGCTTCCTGGAAGCCCGGAAGCGGTTTGGCGCAGGGCTTCTTCTCGTCGGTCACGGTGTCGCCTACGCGAGTGTCGGCCACCTCCTTGATGGCGGCGGTAAAGAAGCCGATTTCGCCCGGCCCCAGATGGCCGGTCATCTCCTGCTTGGGCCGGAATACGCCGACCCGATCGATCAGATAGCTCGCGCCGGACGCCATCAACCGGACCTTCTGGCCCTTCTTCAGATGCCCATCGATGATCCGCACCAGCACCACGACGCCCAGATAGGCGTCGTACCAGGAGTCCACCAGCAACGCCTTTAGGGGGGCGTCGCGGTCGCCCTTGGGCGCGGGCAGCCGGGTGACGATGGCCTCCAGCACCTCCTCGACCCCCTCGCCGGTCTTTGCGGAGATCGGAATCGCATCGCTTGCATCGAGACCGATCACCTCTTCGATCTGAGCCTTGATGCGCTCGGGCTCGGCAGCCGCCAGATCGACCTTATTGAGGACGGGGATGATCTCGTGATCGTTTTCCAACGCCTGATAGACGTTGGCGAGCGTCTGGGCTTCCACGCCCTGGCTCGCATCGACCACCAGCAGCGAGCCTTCGCAGGCCGCGAGCGAGCGGTTCACTTCATAGGCAAAATCCACATGCCCCGGCGTGTCGATCAGGTTCAGCCGGAAGCTCTGACCGTCCTTCGCTGTGTAGTCGAGCCGCACGGTCTGTGCCTTGATGGTGATGCCGCGCTCGCGCTCCAGCTCCATGGTGTCAAGCACCTGCTCCTTCATCTCGCGTTGGCTCAGGCCGCCGCAGATCTGGATCAGCCTATCGGCCAGCGTCGACTTGCCATGATCGATATGGGCGATGATGGAGAAGTTGCGGATGCGCTCAAGCGGCATGGTGTCGGATTCACTCATGGCCCCGGCTTCTAGCACCGCACAACACTGCGTCAAGCGGTGAGAAAAACGCGTTCATAAAGGTCCGATCCGGATCGGCTCGATCGCGCCCTAAATTTCTGTAACACTTTGATTCAAAGCGATTTTTTCTTACTTCTTTCAAGTTTCTCAAGATGAACTGGAGATGAACGCCGCCCTCAGAATGGGTTCAGGGCCGGTTCGCTACAAATCCATCATTGCCGGATCGGGCCGGCAAATCGGGATCTAAAGACCGTCGGGAGGTCGGGATGTTTCACAAAGTTTTGAGCACAACGGCAGCAGCGCTCGCCATCGCTGGCGCAGTCGCCCTCGCGCCAAGCCAGGCCGAGGCCGGCAATAGCCTCACCATCGGTGGCGACTGGGGCTATGTCCAAATCGGCGGCGGCGGCTATCGGTATGGCAATTACGTTGATTACGGCTATGGCGGCAATCCCTACGGCAAGTACGGGTATGACGGCGGCTATCGCTACAAGGGCAAGTACAAGGGCGGCTACGGGCATAAGGGCGGGTACGGCTACAAGGCCGGCTATGGCGACTATCCAGTCTGCCACACCAAGTGGAAGCGCAAGAAGGTCCGCTACTGGAACGACTACAACAATTGCTGGGACTACAAGGTCGTCCGCCGCCCCTATCGCGTCTGTTACTAGGCCTACTTTTCCCCGGGCTTTCTCCTTCCGGCCCGGTGATATGGAGCTGCCGCTCTAAAGCCCCCGGTGAGCGGCAGCTCCTTTAGTTTTGGCGCCAGGCGGTCCAGCCAGAGATAACGGTCGTCAATCCTTGCCTTCGCTTGCCCGGAGGCCACACCCGACTTATACAGAGCCTTAGAATAATTCTAAACGTGTCCCCGTCTTGAAAAGCCGGTGAGTTGCCGTGAAGCAATTGTCCGACCTCAACGAGCAGCAAATTCTCGCGCTCGCAATTTCACTCGAAGAAGAGCACTCCCGGATCTATCAGGACTACGCGGCAGATCTGCGGGACCAATATCCCTCCTCGGCCAAAGTGTTCGACGATATGGCCGACGAGGAAAGCGATCACCGCCGGATGCTCATCGACCTCTACAGAGGCAAGTTCGGCGAGCACATTCCCCTGATCCGCCGGCAGGACGTCAGAGGCTTCGTCAAGCACACGCCGCACTGGATGGTCAGGCCGCTGGGCCTTGGCGCGGTGCGCAAGCAGGCCGAGGAAATTGAAGAAGAGACCCGAAAGTTTTACGAGAACGCGCTGGAACACAGCTCGGACGCCTCGATCCGCAAACTGCTCGGCGATTTGGCCCAAGCCGAACGCGCCCACGAGAATCTTGCCCTGCAGCTCAGCGACGAGCACCTGACGCCCGGTGCCGAGGCCGAGGAGGACGAGCTGGCCCGGCGCAGCTTCCTTCTGCGCGTGGTGCAGCCAGGCCTATCGGGCTTGATGGATGGTTCGGTCTCTACGCTTGCGCCGATATTCGCGGCCGCCTTCGCCACCCACAACACCTGGGCAACCTTTCTGGTCGGCATGGCGGCCTCGATCGGGGCCGGCATATCGATGGGGTTTGCCGAAGCGCTTTCCGATGACGGTAAGATAACCGGGCGCGGCCACCCCGTGGCCCGGGGCGCGATAACCGGCTCGATGACGGCTCTCGGCGGCGTGGGGCACACGCTGCCCTTCTTGATTACGGATTTCGTGACCGCCACGACGATCGCCGTGGCCGTGGTGCTGGTGGAACTCTGGGTGATCGCCTGGATTCGTGCCCACTATATGGACACCAAGTTCCTGCGGGCCGCATTCGAGATCGTACTCGGCGGGCTGATCGTCTTCGCCACCGGAGTTCTGATCGGCAACGCTTGATACCGAGATCCTTCGATAGCGAGCCTTGGCATTACCCTCGCAGCTCGCCGCCCGTCGCCTTCGTGACTGCTTTCACGATGGCGTCTGCGACGGTATCGATCTCCTCATCCGTAAGTGTCTTCTCGCGCGGTTGCAACGTCACTTCGATGGCGAGCGACTTCTTGCCTTCGCCCAACCCCTTGCCCTCGAAAATATCGAACAGTGTCACATCCGTGATCAGGCCCTTGTCGGCGCTGGCGGCCGCGCGCATCACGTCGCCAGCCGGCACGGCCTCGTCGAGCACGAAAGCGAAATCCCGGTGGACCGGCTGCAGGTCGCTTATATCCAGCGCGGGCTTGGTCCGGGTCTTGCGCTTTGGCGCCGGGAGAGCGTCGAGAAAGAGCTCGAAGGCGGCGGCTCCGCCCTCGATGTCCAGCGCCTGAAGGGTTCGCGGATTGAGTTCGCCGAAATGACCCAAAACGGTCTTGGGTCCGAGCCGCAACGTGCCCGAGCGTCCAGGGTGGAACCAATCGGGCGCCTCGCGGCTCACCTGTATCTGGCGTGCGCCTAGTCCGAGCGCGCCCAGCACAGCGAGCGCGTCGGCTTTGGCGTCGACCCAGCTTGCCTGCGGCGCCTCACCGGCCCAATAGCGGCCCGACCCGGTGAGTCCAGCGGAGCCCACCCGCAGTCCCGAGGCCGCGGTGTACTGATCCTCAGGACGGTCGCCGGAATAAGCCTGACCGATTTCGAAAAGCGCGCTGTCGGCAAAGCCGCGATCGTGGTTGCGGTGACTGGCGGCCAGCAGGCCCGGAAGCAAGCTCGGCCGCATACTGGACATTTCGCTCGAAATCGGATTCGCGAGCTCAAGGGCATCGCCTCCGCCACCGAAGCGCTTGGCGTCGTCTCGGGGAATGAAGGACCAGGTAACGGCCTCGACGAGACCGCGGCCGGCGAGCGCCCGCCTGGCCCGGCGCGTTCGCTTCTGCATTTGGGTCAGCACCGGCTTGGCGATTCCACTGGAGCCTCGCATTGGCGCGGACGGGATCTGATCGACGCCAACGATACGGATAATTTCCTCAACTAGATCAGCGGGTTGATCCACATCAGGCCGCCAGCTCGGGACCGAAACCTTGTAATCCGGACCCTTGCCCGAAACACCAAATCCCAGCCCCGTTAGCACCTGCTTGATTTGCGCCTCCGGCAGTTTGACACCCGCCAGCCGCTCCACCTCGGAGATTTTGAAATCGACAACCACATTGGGCTCGGGCGGGGTTCCCGCCACGGTCACGGTACTGGGACTTCCGCCGCAGAGATCGAGCACCATGGCGGTTGCCATTTCGATGCCCGGAACCACGAAGGCGGGATCGACGCCGCGTTCGAAACGAAAGCGCGCGTCCGACACGATATTCAGCGCCCTGCCCGTCGCGGCGGTTCGTAGCGGCGAGAAATAGGCCGATTCGATAAAGACGTTTTGTGTGGCTTCGGTGCAGCCCGTGTCTTCACCGCCGATCACGCCGCCAAGCCCCAACACGCCGGAATCATCGGCAATCACGCAAATCTGGTCCGTAACCTTGTAGGTGTTGCCATCGAGCGCGAGAACCGACTCGCCCTTCTTGCCAAGCCTGGCGTGGATCGCACCTTTCAGCTTGTCGGCATCATAGACGTGGAGCGGGCGCCCGCGGTCATAGGCAATGTAGTTGGTGATATCGGCCAGCGCGTTAATGGGCCGCAGTCCAATCGCCTTGAGGCGTTGTTGCAACCATGCGGGACTTGGACCGTTGGTAACGCCCTTTACCAGGCGCGCGGCGAAGGCCGGACAGGCGTCTGCCGTCTCGCCATCGAAATGGAGCTCGACTGGAATCGGGTTTTCGAATGCGCCCTTGACCGGCTTGACTGGATCTTCCTTGAGCGTACCGAGCCCTGCCGCGGCCAGGTCGCGGGCGACGCCGCGCACGCCGAGGCAATCGGGACGATTCGGGGTGATGGCAATGTCGATGACGGGGTCGCCAAGTCCTAGCGCTTGGGCCGCGGGCTCGCCGACCTTCGCGTCGTTTGGCAATTCGATGATGCCGGTGTGCTCGTCGGACAGCTCCAATTCGCGCTCGGAACACAGCATGCCATTTGACTCGACGCCGCGGATCTTGACCTTTTTCAGCTTGAGATCGATGCCCGGCACATAGCTGCCGGCCGGGGCGAAGACGCCCTTCATGCCGGTCCGGGCATTAGGAGCCCCACACACCACCTGGACTTCCTCTGTCCCGGTGGTGACCCGGCAAACTTTGAGCTTGTCGGCGTCGGGATGCTTTTCGGCGCTCAGCACCTCGGCCACCACAAAGTCGCCCATGCTCGCCGACGGGTCGAAGACGTCTTCGACCTCCAGCCCGATGATCGTCAACTTGTCCAGAATCTGGTCGAGCGACGCCTCGGTCTGCAAGTGGTCCAGGAGCCAGGAAAGCGTGAATTTCATAGGCTAGTCACCGCTTCGTCCCCGATCAATTGCGGGCAATCGCCTTGTAGGTCACCATTGCCGCAATCGCGTAAATGGCATTCAGAACCAGCACCAGAACCCACGGTGCTCCCGACCCAAAGACCAGCTTCGCTAGCAGTGAGGGCACTACCGTCAGGCCGACAAAGGACAGCAGCAGAGCGGGCATGCCACCCACCAGCGCCATGAAGATCGGTATCAGCGCCGCCACCAGAATCGCGACGGCATAGCGCCCCGGCACCAAGGCAAAGTCGATCAATTCGGGCCGGATCAGCAACGAAGCGGCGACCGCGTTGACCACATTTCCCATGACGCCCGCCAGGACGGTGGCAATGATCGTACGGACTGTTTCACTCATGAGGAAAGTCCTCCTGCAAGGGTTGGGACATCAAGCGGCACGAAGCCGTAATGCTTCAGCCACCGCAGATCGGCAGAGAAGAAGGCACGCAGGTCGGGCATACCGTATTTCAGCTGAGCCAACCGGTCGACGCCGAGGCCGAAGGCAAAGCCCTGATAGATCGCGGGGTCCAAATCGACATTGCGCAGCACATTGGGGTGAACCATGCCGCAGCCCAAGATCTCCAGCCATTCGTCGCCGGCGCCGATGCGAATCTCATCGCCGTGCTTGGCGTAGCCGATATCGACCTCCATGGAGGGCTCGGTGAAGGGGAAATGGCTGGCGCGGAACCGCATCTTCACCTCGTCGACCTCGAAGAACGCCTTACAGAACTCTTCCAGCACCCACTTCAGATGCCCCAAATGGGTCTCTTCATCGATCACCAGCCCCTCGACCTGATGGAACATCGGCGTGTGGGTTTGGTCGGAATCGCAACGATAGACCCGGCCTGGCGCAATGATGCGGAGGGGCGGCTTGGTCTGACGCATGGTGCGGATTTGAACCGGGCTGGTGTGGGTGCGCAGCAGCAGCCGTGAGCCATCGTCCTTCTCATGGAAGTAGAAGGTGTCATGCTCCTGCCGGGCGGGGTGCTCTGGCGGAATGTTTAATGCGGTGAAGTTGTATTCATCCGTTTCGATGTCGGGACCCTCGGCAATGGAGAATCCCATATCGGCGAAAATCTCTGAAATCTCGTCCATCACCTGGCTGACAGGGTGAATCCGCCCATCACTGAGCGGCCCCGGGCGCACGGGTAATGTGATGTCGGCCTGTTCGCCCGCCAACTGCTCGGCGAGTGCGGCCTCCTGCAGCTTATCTTTGCGCTCGTTCAGCGCGTCGCTGACCCGCAGCTTCAGACCGTTGACCGCCTGCCCGAAGCTCTTGCGCTCCTCGGGCTGCATTGCACCCAGGCCCTTCATCAGCGCGCTAACGCTGCCCTTCTTGCCCAACGCCTTGACCCGGACGTCGTCCAACGCGGCGAGGTCGCCCGCGCCTTGGATCGCGTCCAGTAGTTCGTTTTCAAGCTGTTTTAGATCCGACATACGTTACCTCGATCGGCGACCCGTAGTGCCACCAATCCCCCTCGATACCATTTTGGAAGTGGCGGCTTGCTGCGCCGGCCGCGCCGCTCGCGCTAATTCAGCGCGGATTGGGCTTGATCGACCAGCGCTTTGAAGGCCTCGGGCTCACGGACGGCGAGATCGGCGAGCATCTTGCGGTCGATCTCAACGCCCGCCCGGCCGAGGCCGTTGATAAATCGCCCATAGGTAAGGCCATGCTCGCGGGCGGCCGCGTTGATGCGTTGGATCCAGAGCGAGCGGAAATTGCGCTTGCGCTGCTTGCGGTCGCGATAGGCATATTGCCCGGCGCGCTCAACCGCCTGATTGGCGGCGCGAAAGGTGTTTTTGCGCCGGCCGTAATAGCCCTTGGCTTGACCGATGATTTTGCGGTGGCGGGCGTGTTTGGTAACGCCGCGTTTGACACGGGACATGGGGAGCTGCTCCTTGGGTTCGGAAACGCTGGCGCGGGTTATCCGCGCCGTTAACGGCTATAGGGCAAGAACTGCCGGACGATACGTGCATCCTCGTCCGAAAGGACTTTCATGCCCCTGGCGTTTCGAATGAATTTCTTGGAGCGCTTGATCATGCCATGGCGCTTACCGGCCGACTGGCATTTGATCTTCCCGCTAGCGGTCACCTTGAAGCGCTTCTTGGCGCCGCTCTTGGTCTTCAGTTTGGGCATTTCGCTTCTCCTTTACCGGGAATTTGAGCGCCAAGCAGCTGCTTGACCTGTTCCCACGCGGATCTGCGATTGTTCGCAATCCGGAAGCAATTTCGAACCGCCACGGCATGCCCCGCCGGGCGACTCCTGGACCGGCATATATCCGAAAGCTCGCACCCTAGCAACTGCCGCCTTGCGGACGGCCTTCAGGCCCGTTAAAGATCGCTGCCTGTCGCCATTCGCTCACTCGCATTTGTTGGTAGTTGCGAGCCGGGTTCTGGCGGCGTAGCGTGGCTACGGGAACGTCGCGGACAACTACCGCGGGTTCGACGCGTTTTGTTAGGGAGGAGAAATCATGCGTAAGTATGTTATCGAACGGGAAATCCCCGAGGTCGGCACCCTAGAGAGAGAACAACTGGCGGCGGCTGCTGGGAAGTCTAACGAAGTGTTGGCGCAGCTCGGCTCCGACATTCAGTGGGTCAATTCCTATGTGGCCGGCGACCGGACGTTTTGCATCTACCTCGCCAAGGACGAAGACATCATCCGCAAGCATGCTGAAATCAGCGGCTTTCCGGCAACGCGCATCGTCGAAGTGCGCAAGATGATCGATCCGACCACCGAAAAAGCCTAATCAGCGCGGCGGGGCCGCGGAAATGCGGCTCCGCCGAGCGCAACTCCCGATTTACAGGATTTTGGACGTTGGGCCGCCCTAACGCGGCGCCAGCACCATGATCATTTGGCGGCCCTCGAGCTTGGGCTCGGACTCCACCTTGGCGATTGCGTCCGTCTCTTCCTTGACGCGCTGAAGCAGCTGGGCGCCCAGCTCCTGATGCGCCATCTCGCGGCCGCGGAAACGCAATGTCACCTTGACCTTGTCGCCATGCTCGAAGAAGCGGCGCATATTGCGCATCTTCACGTCGTAGTCATGGGTGTCGATATTCGGGCGCATTTTTATTTCCTTCACGTCGAAGGTCTTTTGCTTCTTGCGCGCCTCGGCGGCCTTTTTCTGGGCCTGGTATTTGTACTTCCCAAGATCCAGGATCTTGCAGACCGGCGGCTCGGCGTTAGGGGATATCTCGACGAGATCAAGCGCGGCCTCCTGGGCACGGGCCATCGCATCCTCGAGGCTAACCACCCCTAGATTGTCACCATCTTCTGTTATCAGTTGAACTTCGGTGGCCTCGATGTCTTCATTTGACCGAGGTCCCTCTCGTGTGGGCATTGCCGTTGCCCGAATCGGTCGGCGTCCGATGTGACTATCTCCCTTCTATTTCAGCAGCAACGCTCCCCACTCTTCCGACCACAGCCGTCGCACAGCGAGCGAATGTCAAATACAAGATTGAAAAGTTGTGCGCCCGAGTCAACCAGAATGAGTGGGCATTCACCCACTCTTTTTTGTCCTGGCTCCCGCGCGCGGTGATGGTCCGAGCGTGTCGCCCAAGAGTTCCCGATAGACGTCGAGGGTGCCCGACCGCATCGCTTCGAGGGAAAAGTTCTCGACGACATGGGTCCGCGCACGGCGGCTGATTTCGCGGCGTTTGCTGGCGCTGAGCCCCAGGCACTCCGCTAGCGCGTCGGCAAGTTGGATCGGCTCGCCTGGGGCTACCAGCCAACCCGTCGCCGCGCCCGGTTTGACGGCGGGTGGCGCCAATACCGTTTCCGGCACGGCACCTAATTCGGCTGCAATGACAGGGCAGCCCATGGCCTGGGCCTCGATCGCGGCGCGCCCGAAGGCTTCCGGTTCCGTCGATGCGATAAGCGCAACATGGGCTGCAGCAAAAGCCGCTGGCATGTCATCGCAATGGCCGGTGAGGCGGACGATATCATCGAGGCCACAAGCGGCGATCTGGGCCTCAAGCTCGCGTCGATAGTCTTCGCGTCCTTGGGTATCGCCGGCCAGGACTATTGCCACGCCTTCCAATCCACCTTGCCCCAGAAGCCGCTGCGCGGCTTCGATCACGACGCGCTGGCCCTTCCAGCCGGTGAGCCGCGCCGCGTGCAAAACGATTTTGTCGCCTTCCTTGACGCCCCAGCTTTGCTTCAGCTTCGCGACCCGGCTCGCCCTGACCTTGGCCGCGTCGAAAGTCTTGAGGTCCACGCCGCGATGAATGATGCGCAGCCGGTTCTCTCCAGTGCCATGGCGCCTGCGGATCAGATCAGCCGTATAGCGCGAATTGGCGATCACCCTGTCGCCCTGCGCCATGACGCCGTTATAAGCGTTCTTCAATCGCGAACCGGCGCTGTAGGCGCCGTGATAGGTGGTGACGAAGGGAATGCGCGTTCTGCGCGCTGCCGCAGCCGCACTCCAGGCGGGCGCCCGGCTTCTGGCGTGGATCAGGTCGGCGCCGTTCTCGGCGAGGAACCGGGTCAGCTGTCCGACATTCCCGAAGATCCGCACCGGGTTCCTGGTGGCAGCGGGAAACGGCACCCACTCGCCGCCCGCCTGCTGCACGGCTTCCGCCATTCTTCCCCCCTCGGAGAGCACGATCGACCTGGCGCCGGCTTTCGTCAGCGCGCCTGTGATCTCAAGCGTCGCCATCTCGGCGCCGCCCGTATCGAGTCGCGGGATAATCTGGACTATGGTGGCGGCCAAACAGCTTCTCCGTAGGGCAATGGCTTGCCGTATCGCAAACTATACCTCGCGCGCACAATCGGTGAGGCAATGACGGGGCTTCAATTAGGATGACTGACGCGCAACCGCAATTCCTTAACGTCGGCGAGGGCCAAGGGGAGCGGCGAATTGCGTATATCTCCAGCCACGGCGCGCCGCACATGGTGCCGGGCCTGGTCTGGCTACCCGGCCTGAAATCCGACATGGTCAGCACCAAGGCGAGCTTCGTGGCGGACTGGGCGCTAAAGACCGGCCGCCCGTTCCTGCGCTTTGACTATTCGGGCCATGGCCAGTCCGATGGCGACTTCGAAGCCGGCACCATGGGACGCTGGCTGGAGGACACGCTCGCCGTTCTGGACCGTGCAGCCCTGGGTCCCCAAATCCTGATCGGCTCCAGCATGGGCGGTTGGATTGCGCTGATGCTCCTTCAATCCATGCGGGATCAGGGCCGAAAGTTCGCCAACCATGTCTGCGGCGCCGTTCTGATTGCGCCAGCCTGGAACATGACCCAGGACCTGATTTGGGAAAGATTCTCCGACGAGGCGCGCGAGACCATCGAACGCAACGGCGTCTATCATTGGCCCTCGGACTATGGCGACGACCCCTACGCCATCACCAAGGCATTGATCGAAGAAGGCCGCAGTCACTTGTTGGACCCAACCGGTTTCGATCCGGGCTGCCCGGTGCGCATTATTCAGGGCCAACGCGATCCCGATGTGCCCTGGCAGCACACGCTGGCCCTTGTCGATTTGCTCACCAGCAGCGACGTCACGCTAACCCTGGTGAAGGACGGCGAGCATCGGCTATCTCGCCCCCAGGACTTGGACTTGATGATCCGCGAGGTCGAGGCGCTTTGGGAGCAGGCCCGCAAGGGCGCGGTCTAACTGATAAGCTCGCCCGCGAGCGCGCGCAGCCCCTCACGGTAAGTGGGATAGCTCAGCCCGACGCCCAGCTCCGACTTGATCAGCTCATTCTTCACCCGCTTGCACTCGCCATAGAACGCGCGTCCCATGGGGCTCAGCTCCGCGTCTTCAAAGGGGATCTCGGGCGGCGGCTCGACGCCAAGCAGCTCTGCGGCATAGGTGACCACGTCCTGGGGCGGCGCCGGTTCATCATCGGTGACGTTGTAGACCGCACCCGCGCGCGGCTGGCGAATTGACGCCTCCAGTACGCTCGCGATGTCCGCCACTTGCGCCCGGTTAAAGACTTGCCCCGGCTTCACGATGCGCCGCGCCTTGCCCGACTTCAGTGCCGCTAGCGCATTGCGCCCGGGCCCGTAAATGCCGGGAAGCCGGAAGCGGTGGACCGCCTTTTGCGTTTCCTTGCCGAAGCTCGCCCAAAGATTCTCGGCGGCCAGCCGGCGGCGCGAACCCTGGCTCAGCGGCGCGGGTGGGGTTGTCTCATCAACCCAACCGCCCGCCCTGTCGCCATAGACGCCCACCGTGGAGAGATAGCCGATCCAGGCCAAATCCGGTGCTTCGGCCAATTCTTGGCGATGGTGGACCAACGCGGCATCAGCAAGCTCGTTGGGGCGGATGGAATGCAGAATGTGGGTCGATTGCTGAATCAGCTCGCTCGCTTTTGGACTCGGCGTCAGGCCGTCGAACAGTACGGCCTCCGCCCCGAAGTCGCGGATACTCGAAATGTTTTTCTCACTGCGCGTGGTGCCGACAACCCGCCAACCCTGGGCCATCAGCCGCCCCGCCAAGACTCGCGCCGTATAGCCCAGCCCGAAGCAAAACAGCGTGCTCAAATTCAATCCTCCTCGCGCCACTCGGCCTTGACCGAGGGATCGCATTCTTTGGCTTCGTGGCCCTCGCGCAGTTTCCCGAAGGCAGCTTCATCGAGCAACCGGGCGCTCGCCCACACCGCCATGGCGCGGACCAGGGGCGAGGCATCGCCGAGCAGGTGCTCGACAAAGGGTGCGAGCGAGGCATCGCCCGAATTGCCCGCCGCGATCAGCACGTTTCGCACAAACCGGTCGCGGCCGGTGCGCTTGATCGGCGTGCCACGGAAGAGGGTCCGGAAGGTGGCATCGTCGAGGTGGAGCAATTCGACCAATTCGGGACCATCGGTCTCGGCGCGCGCGGCGAAGCGCGCCTCCCGCGCTTGGACGGCAAATTTGTTCCACGGACACACGGCGAGGCAATCGTCGCAGCCGAAGATCCGGTTGCCGATGGCCAAGCGGAACTCACGGTCGATATGACCCTTGTGCTCGATGGTGAGGTAGGAGATGCAACGCCGCGCGTCGAGCTGATAGGGCTTGGGAAATGCGTCCGTGGGGCAGATGTCGAGACAGCGCCGGCATTCGCCGCAATGGTCGGCCTCCGCCGCATCCGGCGCAAACTCGGCCGTGGTGAAAATGCTTCCCAAGAACAGCCAAGAGCCGAATTGGCGGGAAACCAGATTGGTGTGCTTGCCCTGCCAGCCAAGCCCCGCGGCCTCGCCCAGCGGTTTCTCCATTACCGGCGCGGTATCGACAAACACCTTTACGTCGGCACCGGATTCACGGTGCAGCCAACCCGCCACCCGCTTCAGCTTCTTCTTGATAATCTCATGATAGTCGCCGCCCCTCGCATAGATCGAGATTGCGCCGCGACGCGGCTCATTCAACAGCATCAGCGGATCGCCCGGCTGGGAGTAATTCAGACCCAGCATCACCACGCTCTTGGCGTCCGGCCAAAGCGTGGCCGGGTCGCGGCGGCGTGGGGCGGCGTCCGCCATCCAGGCCATGTCGCCGTGGCGCCCTGCCTCCAGGAAATCTTCGAGCCGGCCCGCGGCCGCGGGAATCGCGGTCGGCAGCGTGAAGCGCACCTCGTCGAATCCGGCCTCCAGCGCTTGCGCGCGGGTCCGGTTTTTCAAATCCGTCATCGTGCCCGGTGCTCGCTAAAAGTCCGGATCGGCATAAATCTCCGGTGGCGTCAGTCCTACCACCTTGTCGTCGAGCAAGGTCCGAAACGATGGCCTGGACTTGATCCTGGCATACCAATCCTTGGCGGACGCGTTCTCGTCCCAGGGTACGTCGCCCAGATAGTCGACACACGACAGATGCGCCGCCGCGGCCAAATCGGCAAAGCTCAATTCGTCGCCCGCCAGCCAGTTCCGCTCATCCGCCAAATGCCCGATATAACCCAAATGGTGGCGCAGATTAGCGCGCCCCGCCCGCACCACTTCCATGTCGGGCGAACCGACCATTTGAGGATCGAACCGGCGGCTCACCTTTTCCTCCAACAGATAAGACGTTACCTCGGCGTTGAGCTTTCGGTGAAACCAATCGATCAGCCGCCGGACTTCGGCGCGAGCACCTTCGTCGCCTGGAAAGAATACAAACGCAGTGCTGGTCGTTTCGGCATCTGCGCCGCAGTCGGAGAGATACTCCGAGATCGCATAGGCGCCGCTCACGGCGAGACCACCCTCATCCTGAAAAACCGGAAGGCTTCCCGCTGGATTGAGCTCAAGAAACTCCGCGCTCCACTCCCAGGGGGTTTGCTGTTCCAGCTCGACGCTGATGCCGCATTCGGCAAGCGCCAGCCTTATGGAACGCGAGAATGGGCATAGCGGGTAATGGATCAGTGTTCGCATCGCTTGAAAGCCTAATCTATCAACGGCTCACTTTGATGCTTTCACAGAGCAGCATCTGTTCGGTATAGAACCACACCACGCGCCCGACAAGTCGCAGGGCCTGCAGGAGAAATGCATGTCGATCGAACAGATCGTGGTCCTGGCGATTGTCCAAGGTGTCACAGAATTCTTGCCAATTTCTTCATCCGGTCACTTGATTTTGGTGCCGGCGCTGACCGGTTGGAAGGACCAGGGACTGGCCACCGACATCATGGTGCATGTGGGATCGTTGTTCGCGATTCTGGTCTATTTCTGGCGTGACGTCCTACAGCTGATCGCGGGCGGCTTCGAACTGCTTCGGCTCAAATGGACCGACAGGTCCAGGCTCGCAGCCTACATCCTATTGGCGACCATTCCTGCCGTGATTTTTGGCCTGATTCTCAAATCGACCGGATTGGCGGGTGAGATGCGCGGCATCAAGGTGATTGCCTGGAACGCCATCATCTACGGCGCAGTGATGCTCGTGGCCGATCGGGTGGGCTCCAGCCTCAGGCAGGTGAAGGACATGACGCTCCCCTCCGCCGTCAGCATCGGCCTGGCCCAGGCGCTGGCTCTGATCCCGGGCACCAGCCGATCCGGCATCACCATCAGCGCCGCGCGGTTCCTGGGCTTCAGCCGGGCCGAGGCGGCGCGGTTCTCGTTTCTGCTGGGCATTCCCGCGATTGCCGGTGCCGGCCTATTGACCGCTCTTGACGATAGCGGTGGCGCCGAAGGCGCGCTCAGTTCCGATGCGCTGCTGGCCGCTGCCTTCACCTTTATTTCCGCGCTCGCCTCGATCGCTTTTTTGATGGCACTGCTGCGGCGCATAACCCTACTGCCATTCGTGATCTATCGCTTCATCCTGGGCGGATTCTTGCTGGTGTTGGCCTATACCTAATGCGCCTGGGCGTCTTTAGGCAAAGCGCTTTGAGAACTGCCCCTTGGGCCGGAACCGCTCCAAATAGCTCGGTACCGCGGTTTCGATGGCCACGGGTTCGATTCCCAAGGCAGTCAGTGTGCGTTGCTGTGCGATCGCTGCCTCGCCCACGACATTGTCCCGATCCAACAAGTAAATTTGATCGAGTGTGATCGGCGGCTTGGGTAGGATCGAAAACAGCACCGCCTGGACCTTGGCGAGCCAAACGGGAAGCGGCAGCAACAGACGGTTGCGCTGGGTCGTCTCCAGCACAAACTCCATCAGTTCCTTGAAGCTCAGGATTTCGGGCCCGCCCAACTCATAGGTCTTGCCCGATTTTGCCTCGCCTTCCAGCCCCGCCACCACCGCCTTGGCGACGTCGCCCACGTAAACCGGTTGAAATCGCGTCTCGCCGCCGCCGATCAGGGGCAGAAAGGGCGAAATCCGGGCCATGGCGGCAAACCGATTAAAGAAATCATCCTCAGGCCCGAATACGATCGAGGGCCGCAACACCACCGCCTCGGGAAAGGCTTTCATGACGGCGTCTTCCCCGGCGGCCTTCGAGCGGGCATAAAGCGATTTGGATGTCGGATCGGCGCCGATCGCCGAGAGATGGACCATCGAACCCGCACCGATTTCAGCCGCGACCTCCGCGACCCGGGCGGCTCCCTCAGCCTGCAATACGGTGAACTTCTGCTTGCCCCGCTGGAACAAGATGCCGACCAGATTGATCACCGCATCGGCACCCTGCGCGGCGCGGCGCACCGAATCCATGTCTCGCAGGTTGGTCTGAACCGCGTTGATTTGGCCCACTCCGCCCATCGGCTGCAGGTAGCCGGTCAAATCCGGTCTGCGCACGGCGATCCGCATACGGCAGCCGGTCTTGGCGAGCGCCCGGACCACATAGCGGCCGATAAAGCCCGAGCCGCCGTAAATCGTGATCAGCGTGGAGCTGTTCAAATCAACGGGCATATCCCCCTCCTCGGCCCCACCCGCCGCGCGACAAGCGCGGTCGAGCCAAGCCGGCGGGCATGACCAATACACAGCCCACACCGCGCTGTGAAGCCGCGCCCGCGCCAATTGACAAGGGTTGCATGCGGTCTTAACTCAGTAGCCGGTCGCCCAGGTGGCGGAATTGGTAGACGCGCTGGCTTCAGGTGCCAGTGGCCGCAAGGCCGTGGAAGTTCGAGTCTTCTCCTGGGCACCAAGACTTAGCGAGCCCGCTTCAGCCCAGGGCCGACCTGCTGATCGACCTCATGCTTTTCCCCTGAGCGAAGAGTGGCCAATGACCGTGGAACTGCACAAGGGCGATCTTCCTGCCAAACTCTCCTTCGGCAGCTCTGTTGCCATCGATACAGAAACCCTGGGCCTGAATCCCTTGCGGGACCGGCTCTGTCTTGCGCAACTTTCGGCAGGTGACGGCACAGCCCATCTGGTGCAGTTTGCTGACAATGCCTATGACGCCCCGGAATTGCGGCGCTTGTTGGTTGATCCCAAAGTCCTGAAGATATTCCACTATGCCCGCTTCGACCTGGCTGTGCTCTCGCACTATCTGGGCGTCATGCCCGAGCCGGTCTATTGCACGAAGATCGCCTCGCGGCTTACCCGCACATTCACCGACCGGCACGGACTCAAGGACCTTTGCAAGGACCTGCTAGGCGTTGAACTTTCCAAGCAACAGCAATCATCGGACTGGGGCGCCGAACAGCTAAGCGATGAGCAGCTCGCTTACGCTGCCTCCGACGTGCTCTATCTTCATCAGCTCAAGGCTGCTCTCGACGCGTTGCTCGAGCGCGAGGGGCGGACCGATTTGGCGCAAGCCTGCTTCGATTTCCTGCCAACCAGGGCGCGGCTCGATTTGATGGGTTGGGCCGAGCAGGATATCTTCAGCCATTGAACAGGCGGCCCACTGGCCGCTCTCGGGTCCACCCGCCCGTCGCAATCTGATCAAATTTAATTCCGATAGTGGGCGGGCTGATACCACCGGGCAAGGAGTCCCGGCGCTATAAAGGCACCAACCCGCCCATGAACTATCAGGCCAATGAGCGGCTGCCCCGGAAACCCCGGCGGTCCAAGGTCGTTGCTGTCGCACCCGACCGGGTTGGCGCGTTGGCCAAGGCGCGCCGGCATAGCCGCTTCGTCAAGGTCATGCGGATCGCGCTACCAATCGGTGCGGTAGCAGTGCTTGGGCTCTATTTCACGTCGTCGAATCTCACCATCTCATTGGGCAACATGCAGGCCAGCGTCGGCGACATCGAGATCAATCGGGACAGCTTGAGGATGATCAATCCCAAGCTCGAGGGCGTGACGGACAAGAACGGCGCTTATGTTTTGACCGCCGATTATGCAGAACAGGATACTTCCGACTTGACCACGCTCTATCTCCACAAGGTGAGCGCCGAACTGACCCAATCCGAAGATGGCTGGTCTAGGCTGACCGCGCCAAAGGGTACCTTTCGCACCAAAAAGGAAGAGCTCGAGCTGTTGGGCGGGATCGATGTGACGTCGAGTTCAGGCGCCAGCGCTAGAGTTGAGCGCGCCATCATAGACATGAAGGCTCAGCGCATCAGTTCCAAGGATCCGGTCGAGGTTGAGACCGCCGACGGCACGTTGACCGCCGACAGGTTAGAGATTTTGGCCGCAGAAAAGAGGATCTTGTTCGACGGAAATGTCCATCTCCACATCGTTAAAGTGCCGAATGGCAAGAAAAACGAAGGCCAAAGCGAAGCGAAGGCGCAATGAACCGGTCCCGCCACAGCCATGTCGGTAGAGCTCTCGCAGGTGCGGCGCTGCTGGCGCTGGCCTCGACTTTCGGGCCGTCCACGCTCCAGGCCCAGAGCATGAGCGAAAAACTTGCTGGCCTTACGACGAAATCCGATCAGCCGATCGATATTGAAGCCGACAAACTCGAGGTTCTGGACAGCGAGAAACGGGCAATCTTCAGCGGCAATGTGATGGCCAAGCAAGGCGGCATGACGCTGCGGACCCGGGAGCTGAGCGTAAACTACACGGGCAAACAGGGCCTCTCCGGCTCCAACGCCAACATCACGCGCATCAAAGCAACCGGCAAGGTCTTGATCACGACGGACAACAATCAGACCGCGACCAGCGATTGGGCGGATTTCCAGGTGGTCGAGCAGGTCATGACCATCGGCGGGAATGTTGTGTTATCGCAGGGCGAAAATGTGATAAAGGGTGACCGGCTCGTAATCGATTTGAAGACAGGTCGCAGCCGGTTCGAAAACGAGGGTCAGCTGACCGCTACCAAGCGTGTTCGAGGAATCTTTAGGCCCAAGCAGCTTGGCGACGCCGTGAACAAGGGCGCCGCCGCGATCGAGGGCGAATTAGGTACCGAGGCACCGCAACCGGCGGAAGACCCCAGCGCACCCTCCCCCGCTCAATAAAGCACCGCACTTCATCGAATCTTAACCGGCCGGCGCTTCAACTGGGGTTTGAAGGCTTCGTGAGCAAGCTGTTGCCAATTCCTGGATCACAGATCGGCGCATCCGTTCCCACGGACGACGAGCCGGCGGTTGATGAGCAGCTGTCCGAACCGGCAGCCGAGCCGAAAGCTGCAGTAGGCCAGCTCACGGTTGAGTCCCTGTTCAAGAGTTTCAAGAAGCGCCCGGTGGTCCGCGGCGTGAGCCTTTCGGTGGCACGGGGCGAGGCGGTCGGACTGCTGGGACCAAATGGCGCCGGCAAGACAACCGTCTTCTATATGATTACCGGGCTGATACCGGCCGACAAAGGCCGCATCGAGATCGATGGAAATGAGGTCACCTCGCTGCCGATGTATCGCCGTTCCCGGCTGGGCATTGGGTACCTGCCGCAGGAGGCATCGATCTTCAGGGGCCTGACCGTGGAAGAGAATATTCGGGCTGTGCTCGAAATTGTCGAACCCAGCAAGCAGGAACGGGACCGCAAGCTGGACGCGCTGCTCGGCGAGTTCAACATCGAAAGGCTACGCAAATCACCATCGATTGCGCTCTCGGGCGGTGAGCGGCGCCGGGTTGAAATCGCCCGCGCGCTGGCCAGCGAGCCCTCCTACATGCTGCTCGACGAACCCTTTGCGGGCATTGATCCGATCGCCATAGGCGACATTCGCTCCCTTGTGCTGCACCTGACCGATCGGGGCATCGGCGTGCTGATCACCGATCACAATGTGCGCGAGACACTGGAACTGATCGACCGGGCCTATATCATTCACGACGGTGAGGTTCTGACCGAAGGCAGCCCCGATGAAATTATCGCCAATGAGGACGTCAGGCGCGTCTATCTGGGCGATCAATTCTCCCTCTGAGCATGGCTAGTCGGTCACGGGTCCCGGAATCAACAACATGACGCTTTCGGCAAAGCTCGAGCTCAAGCAATCACAAAATCTGGTGATGACGCCGCAACTGCAGCAGGCGATCAAGCTGCTGCAGCTCTCGAACCTCGAACTCAACGTCTTTGTCGAGGGTGAGCTCGAACGCAATCCACTGTTGGAACACGACGATAGCGCAGCCCGGTCCGAGCCCGAAACGGCGGAAGCCAATTCCGCCGAGGCAACCGAATCCCGGGAAGAGACCGCCGCCGACGAGGAATGGCTTGATCTAGCGAGCGATGCGGCCGCAAGTGATCCTTCGGGCACGCTCGATGCCGGCTTGGAAAACGTTTTTCCAGACGCCGAAGCCCAGGGCCCACAATTCTCCGATATTGGCGGCTGGGCATCGCTTCCCAACAAGGCACCCGCCGGCGGCAATGGTGCCATGAACCTTGAAGCCTATGTGGCGGCGGAGGTCTCACTCCAGGACCACCTCACCCAGCAGCTGCAGTTGGCCGTGGCCGAGCCGGTCGAGCGGCTCGTCGGCCAACATCTGATCGATATGGTGGATGAAGCGGGCTATCTGCGCGGCGATATTGACGGCCTTGCCGATCGGCTTGGGGCGCCGATGCAGCTGATCGAGGCAACCCTTTCCGTTCTACAATCCTTTGATCCAGCCGGTGTCTTTGCGCGCGACTTGGGTGAATGCCTGGCGCTCCAGCTGAAGGACCAGAACCGCTACGACCCCTCCATCGCTGCTCTGATCGACAATCTCGACCTGCTCGCCGCCCATGACCATGTCGCCTTAAAGCGGCTCTGCGGCGCCGATAACGAAGACCTCCTCGAAATGATCGCTGAGATAAGAACGCTCAATCCGAAACCCGGATTACGGTTCGGCAAGACGACGGTTCAGGCAGTCGTCCCGGACGTCTTCGTCCGTCAGCGCCCGGACGGTAGCTGGCATGTGGAACTCAACAGCGACACCTTGCCGAAGCTGCTGGTGAACCGGTCATACTACGCGACCGTAAGCAAGACGGCGGCGAGCGATAAGGACAAGAGCTATCTGCAGGACTGCCTGCAAACCGCCAACTGGCTGGTGAAGAGCCTGGACCAGCGCGCCCGCACCATTCTCAAGGTGGCGAAGGAAATCGTGCGCCAGCAGGACGCTTTCTTCAGCTATGGCATTCAGCATCTCAAACCGCTGAATCTCAAAACCGTGGCCGATGCCATTGCTATGCATGAATCCACCGTGAGCCGGGTGACCTCCAACAAGTACATGGCCACCAGCCGCGGTATCTTTGAGCTGAAGTATTTCTTCAGCTCCGCGATCGCGGCCGCTGGAGCAGGAGATGCCCATTCCTCAGAGGCGGTGCGCCACCGCATTAGAGAGTTGATCGATAACGAAGCGCTCGAGAAGGTCTTGTCCGACGACAAGATTGTCGAATTGCTTCGTTATGATGGCGTCGATATCGCGCGCCGAACGGTTGCAAAATATCGGGAGGCAATGCGGATACCTTCAAGTGTTCAGCGCCGCCGCGATAAGAAAATGGCGGCGCAGGCGGCCCGCATCTAGGGCTTCCTCGGCTGTTCACGGGCGGGCGATAGGGTCGTGATCGCCTTGCGCGAAAGCCGGTCTGTTCTACCCCCGTGCTTGACCTGTCTACCGCTTGTTCAAGCCCCCTTGCTTTGCGTTTGACAGGGTTTCCCCTGAGGTCTAGGGTCGCCCGCCAAATCTGGACCACAACGTTTAGATGGGTTCGGACAAGGGGCATGGACAACGGCAATACCCGGCAATTCCATAGACTCACATGGCCCGCGGCCGATGCGGCCAACGGTCCGCCCCATCGCAGATTCGGGTATTGTAGTGACATTGCGGCTTACCGAATAACTGGATCTCTCGACGATGCAGTCATGGGAACGGGCCTTTCACCTAAGTCGGGCTTCGTATTACGAACCGCCGGTTACGAGCAAGTCGGCATCATTCATCGATGGGCCAACGATCGGGCAGGTCGGTTCGATCCTGCAGGCTCGGTCCGTTGCGTCGAGTCGTTAGCGTCAGCGTCTTAAGTCAATCGCGTAAAACTGGTCCCCTCATCCGGCCGGATGGTCGCGGGGTTATGGTGAGGAATTTCGAGTGCCATGGATCTAGGCGATCTCATTAGACCTGAAGGCGTGATCGGAGCGCTGAAGGCGAAGAGCAAGAAGCAGGTGCTTCAGGAGCTCTCGCGCCACGCCGCCACCCTCACAGGTCTGTCCGAGCGCGACATCTTCGACACCCTGCTGCAACGCGAGCGGTTGGGCTCGACGGCCGTGGGCGAAGGCGTGGCGATCCCGCATGGCAAGTTGGCTGCGCTGAATAAGATGACAGGTCTGTTCGCACGCCTGAGCGAGCCAATTGAATTCGAGGCGATGGACGATCAGCCCGTCGATTTGATTTTTCTCTTGCTCGCACCCGAAGGCGCGGGCGCCGATCATCTGAAGGCGCTGGCCAGGATTTCGCGGCTGCTCCGCGAAGACAAAGCGATCGACATGTTGAGGGCTTCGAAGGACGTATCCGCGCTCTATGCGGTTCTGACGGAAACCGCCACGTCTCACGCGGCCTGAGCGGGCGCTCGCCGGCAGCGGGCGGGGGCCGAGAATCTCTGAGCAATCACGCGCCGCATCAATGGACGCTCACGGGCTCCAAATCGTGCTCGATGGCGTCCGCAAACGCGGCATCGAAGCTGTCGGTAAGTGTCAGCGGCGTGCCGTCGGCAGCCACCAACGCATAGAGATCTATGCCCTTCGGCAATCCCTTCAGGGCCGGAAACAAGCGCCCAGCTTCCTGGGCGTCGAGCTGCCGGATATAGGCGAGCTGGCCGCCGCCCAGCATCGCAAATTCTGCCGAACTCATGGCGGATTCGATGTCTTCGAACTGTTTTTCCTGATCAGTCATACGCTCGACCTCCGATTGGCTTCGTCTCACTGTCTTGCCGGCTCCAGACGCAATGCCGGGAACCGTTTGTCGATGCCGGTTCGGCCGCAGGCTCACCTTTGATATAGGCGCCGGCAGCTCTAATCGCTTTGCTTGATCTCGACCTTGTGAACCAGCCGTTCCGGCTCAGGACGCATCAAGTCGATCGACAGCAGGCCGTTGCTGAGATCGGCTGAGCGCACTTCAATTCCGTCGGCAAGAACGAAACTGCGCTGGAACTGGCGGGCGGCAATGCCGCGATGCAGGTAGGTGCGCGATTTGTCGTCCTCCTGCTTTCCGCGAATCGTGAGCTGGTTGTCCTCGACGGTCACATCGAGCTGATCGCTGCGGAATCCGGCGACTGCCAGCGTAATGCGCAGGACGTCGCCCCTATCCTCTCCCGCCGGAAGCTGCTCGATATTGTAGGGAGGGTAGCCATCGCCCGATGCCTTGGCGACCCGGTCGAGCAACTGCTCGATCTGATCGAATCCCAACAGCAGGGGACTACTCAGGAGTGAGCTCCGGGACATCGTATCTAGCCCTTTTCAAGCGACTGCAATATGTCCGGTTCGCCGGCCGCGACCCTCAAGAGGCACCGTCGACCGCCATCCAGCCCGGCATTGGCGCTGGATCTAAACCTGGCCTAAATATGGGGTGGCGGGCACCTGAATCAAGCGGGGGCTCCGATACCAGGCGGGGGCGAAAACCCGCCGTTTACTGGGCTAGACCGCGGGCTGGGATTCCGAATAGAAGCCCGGCAGCAAGCGCGATCCCAATTGCACCACGGGATGTGAGCAGCACGCCTGCAGCGCGTCCTGCGCGCTGAAGCGCGACGTGTCGTAATGGCAAACGATGGTGACGCTAGGCATCTCGCTCAGCAGATCATTCAGCCGGCTCTCATAGTCGTGAATCTCTGCGACACCCGGAGACTCTGTAAAAAACCAGCTCATTTCGCCGACCAAGAGCTGCCGCTCGCTACCCTCGGAAATCAGATCCTGCGCGAAATTTCGCATGGTTTCCAGCATCAGATCCGCACTGAAGGCCTTGGTCTTGAGATAGGTGTTGCGCGATGAGTAGAGCCTCAGCAAGCCGCTCTTGAGTGCTTCCCGATCATCCACGCCTTCGGCCCGGAGGCGGTCCAGAAAGTCCGCCTCATTGGTGGAATCGCAGATATAGACCGTCGGATGCCCTCCCTGGATGTGGTCCAAAAGGTAGGGGCGGAACAGTTGCCATTGTTCCTCGGCGTCGCTGTAAAACAGGCAGACATGGCGCTGGGCACCTGTCCGGGCATATTCTCCCAGCTGATCGACGACGGTCGTCCCGGCGTCCGGCGCCGCCGACGGGCCCGCATCGCCCCGGGTCAGAAAATCGTTCAGCATATGGATGTCGAAGCGCCGCTCGCGCCGCACCCCGATGCGATGACAATCCAGCCGGCCCTCATTGGTCCAGCGGCGCAAGGAGGTCTTACTGACGCCCAGATACCTGGCGGCCTCTTCGAGGGTCAGCAATCCCTTTGTCTTATCCATGGTTTGGTCTACTCGCCGTCTCTAGCCCAAAATCTTAATCGTCCGCAGCGCCATATTGTCCTTGGCAAAAATATAAGTCCGCAGCTACCCTGATCCAATCACCAATGGCTGAGTTCCGCAAACCAAATGCGCTTCGCCGATATGATGCCTTTGATAAGACCGAAGCGCTTGACTCGTACCCCCAGCGTTGGTGTAAGGTGACTAACTATGGCCAACTATGGCTACTCCAGATGCAAGCTGCAATAGAGATAGCAATCCTGCACAAGATTCGCAACTCGAACCGCTATGAAGCACGTCAACCGATCGGTCCGGCTTCGGCGGAGGCGGACTCATTTTTATGATGGGCACGATCGTTGACGTGCAGTTTGCTGCAAGGGGGAGAACCGGGAAAACTGGCTACCAATCAAAGGGTGAGATAACGCGTATGCACTTTAGTAAAGGGAGGAAGTAATGAAAATCCGAGGCAAAGACGTAATGATCCCGACCAGTATGGTCGGGAACTACCCCAATCCCCGCTGGTGGGATGCATCCTGGGGCCGCCATTTTACCGGTGACCAGGAACCACCGGATTCGATGAACCGCGAAGCGTTGGAAGACGCCATGTGCGGCATTGCCAGAGATCAAGAGATCGCAGGCCTCGACATAATCTCCGATGGCCGGCTGCACGGCGACAACTATGCCGATGCTGCGGTCTACTATTATCTCAGGCGTTTGGGCTACAACCTGAAGGGCGGCTTTCTCGGCTTCCCGATCTACAGCCGTCTGCACGCCGGAACGGCTGAAAAAGAGATCAAGCGCTACGGCTCCATCATGGTGGAGCAGGCCAAGGCGCTGAAACGGGCCACCGACAAAGCCACCAAGATCCAATATACCGGCATCCAGGTACTGGCCCAGTGCACCAACGATTTGCACTATTCCAACCCGCGGGATCGCGCCCTTGCGGTGGCGGCAGCGATCAACGAAGACCTCCTCGAGATCGACGCGCTCGGCATCGACTTCATCCAGCTCGATGAGTTCACCTGGCCCTATTTCTACGAAGATTGGGCGATCGAGGCCTTCAACAAGGCTATCGAGGGTGTCAAAAACGCCAAGATCATCTGCCATATCTGCTGGGGCAACTGGGGCGGCACGCCGGCCTATTTCCCGGATGATACGGCCCAAGCCGGTGAGATCTTCGACCTCACAACGCGTGCTGTCGACGCAGATGCGCCTACCGCCACGGCATCGGTGATTCCGAAGTCCTATGAGGCCAAAATGGATGTCATCAATCTCGAGAGCTGCGGCCGGCGCTCGGACGACCTCTCTGGCCTGGATGTCTTCAAGGACAACCCGCTGCCCGACAATGTCGACTTTTGGGCGGGCGTGATCGACGTCAAGAGCACGATCACGGAAACCGCCGAAGAAGTTGCCGACCGCATCCGCAGGCTCAGTGCGGTGATTCCCGCCGATCGCCTGGGCGTGACGACCGACTGCGGCCTGATCCTGTTACAGCGCTACATCTGCCAGGAGAAGCTGCATGCCCTGGTCGAGGGCACCAAGCTTGTCCGCGAAGAGCTGAAGCAGAAAAAGGCGGCCTAACGGCACGTCGCACGATCACGTGGAGGGCGGCGAGTGACCGCCCTCCACCACCTTCATCCGCTGATCGGAATCAAAGACGAATGCCCGTTTATATCCTCAGATGCCCCGACTGCTCACACGAGTTCAAAGGCATGGTGTTGGCCTACACCAAACCACCGGATATCTGGGTCTGCTCGCAATGCAAGAGCGAGCGCGCCGAACCCCTAGCCGATCGGGAGCCCGAGCCCCATCCCTGGGATGACGGTGGCCATGGCTCTGGATGTCTGTGCTGCGGTGGGTCGGGTACGCCGAAACAGCGCTAGGCGCCCGCTCTTTTTTGACCAAGGGCCTTAACGTTGGGTCCCGAAAAGGCGTCAAGCGGAACGCCAATAATAGCGACCGCCAACAATCGGATAATGGGAAGTCAAACAGATGGATAAGCAGGTACTTTGGGACGTCAACAAGGAATTCCTCACGATCAACGAATGGCACGAATACATCGAAAACTGCCTCGAAAACCCTGAGGACTCCAAGGCAATCTGCAACATCAACGCCGACGATGACCGCGAATTCGACGCAATCTTTTTCGGCGGTGGGGCCGGTGGCCGGTTCGGCTCGGCCTATATGCGGGCCATGGGCGGCCGCCAGCTGATCGTCGACCGCTGGCCGTTCCTGGGCGGTTCTTGCCCCCACAATGCCTGCGTACCCCATCACCTGTTTTCAGAGGTCGCGGCTGAGCTGATGCTGGCGCGGACCTTTTCGGACCAATACTGGTTCCCGAACATGGACGGCGTCGTCACCAATATCAAAGAGATCGTCGACCTGTTCCGGCGCGGCCGTAACGGCCCACACGGCATCATGAACTTCCAGAGCAAGGAGCAATTGCGGCTTGAGTTCATCCTGAATACGCCCGCCAGGCTGATCGATAATCACACAGTCGAGGCGGCCGGACAGCGCTTCAAGGCCAAGAACATCATCTACGGACCCGGCGCCAGTCCCTACAGCCTCAATATTCCAGGAGCTGATTTGCACGGCGTCTACGACTACGAAACCCTGGTTGAGGAACTCGACTACGAACCAGGAAACACGGTGATCGTCGTGGGCGGCGGCAAGACAGCAGTCGAGTATGGCTGCTTCTTCCAAGCCACCGGCCGGCGCACGATCTTCGTGGTGCGCTCCAAGATCCTGAAGCTGATCCGCGACGGCGAAACCCACGGCTATCTCGTTGACCGCATGAAGGAAGTGGGATGCGAGATTTGGGAAGGCTCTGAAGTAACCGAGATCGAAGACGATGGCGAAGGCAATGTGGGCCGCGTCCTCATCAAGACGCCCGAGGGCGAGGAGATCGTCGACACCGATTTCGTCTTCATGGGCATGGGCGAGAACCCGCGCTCGCAGCACGCCGTGGACGTGCTGGGGGTCAAGGCCCGCAACGATGGCGCAATCATCGTCAACGACAAGCTGCAGACCTCGGTACCGAATGTTTATGCCATCGGCGACGTGATCGGCGGACCGATGGAGATGTTCAAGGCCCGCAAGAGCGGCGTCTACGCGTCACGGCACATCATGGGCGAGGACATCAGTTATACGCCCAAGGACTTCCCCGACTTCATGCATACCCATTACGAGGTATCTTGGCTTGGCATGAGCGAAGAGGAAGCCCGCGAGAAATACGGCAAGGTCACCATCATCAAGATGCCGCCGGAAAATGATGATGGCCTCGATGTCGCCCTGCCAGCCTCGGACCGTATGATGATGTACGCTTTTGCAGTGCCGCGTATGTCCGGCTTCCAGAAGCTGATCATAGCCAGTGAGAGCCGGAAGGTCGTGGGCGCCTGGCATGTGGGCTGCGGCGCCAAGGACGCCTTCCAGTTTCTCAATGTGATGGTGAAGAAAGGACTCACCATCGACGAGCTCGGCTTCTTCGATGAGCTGTTCCTCAACCCCACCCATTTCATTCAGCTCTCGCGGCTGCGGGCAGGCTTGAAGCAACTCGAGGACCTATGAGCAGAGCCGTTTATGTCACAGGCGCCGCATCCGGAAACGGATGGAGCATTGCCGACCGCTTTCTGAGAGCGGGCGACAATGTGATCGCCGTCGATCTCGACGGCGCGGCGCTCGAGCAACGGCGCAAGGAAGACTGGGCAGAGTTCGACAAGCAGCTGCTATGCCAGCAGGGTGACATCACCCACGAAGACATCGTGGACGCCACTCTCGCGGCGGGCCGCGAGGCCTTTGGGCAGATCGATATCGTGGTCAACAATGCGGGCATCACCGGCAATCAAGACGCGACCGTGGTTCACGTCACGCCGGTGGAGGAATACGATCGCGTGATGGCGGTGAATGTCCGCTCGATATTTCTGATATGCCGCGCGGTCCTGCCCGAGATGATGGAGCGCGGCGGCGGCATCATCCTCAACATCGCCTCGGTCGCTGGCATGGTCGCTTTTCCCGGGCGCGCCGCTTATGTCGCGTCCAAGGGCGCGGTGATTCAGCTGACGCGGTCGATCACCGCCGATTACGGCCACTACGGCATTCGGGCCCTGGCTCTATGTCCGGGCATGATCGAGACACCAATGACCAAATGGCGGTTAGATCAGCCCGAAATGCTCAAGGCGGTTTTGGACCGCATCCCGCAGCGCGAGATTGGCCGGCCCGAGGATGTCGCCGATGCGGTGTTCTACTTGGCGGGCCCGGAGGCGCATTATTTCAATGGCGCCGCGCTAGCCATGGATGGCGGCTACGTGGCGATGTGAGACGGTGAGACCGTCACTTTGAGACAAATGGAAATCTGCACAGGATATTGGGGGACTTGAATGTCGAATCTTCTGGAAGGCAAGGTCATAGTGGTCACTGGCGGTGCGGCCGGAATCGGCTTCTCCACCGCCGAAGCCTGCGACCAAGAGGGTGCGCGGCTGGCCCTCATCGATCTCAAGAAATCGGACGCCGATGCCGCTGCCGCCAAGCTTAGCGACGCCAAGGGCTATGAAGGCAATGTGACCGATCCCAAGGCCATGCAGGCCGCAATCGATGCGATTCTGAAGGACTTCGGCCAGATCGACGGTCTGGTCAACAATGCCGGCATCGCTGGCTTTGGACCGGTGCATGAGGCGGAACTCGACGACTGGGATCGCATCATGGCCGTTAACGTGACCGGGACGTTTCTCGCTTCCAGGGCGGTTCTACCAGGTATGCTGGAACGCGGATCTGGTGCGATCGTGAATTTCGGCTCGGTGGCCGGGATGGTCGGCATTCCGACCATGTCCGCCTATTGCGCCGCCAAAGGCGCGATCGTCAACCTGACCCGGCAGATGGCGGCCGACTATTCGGGCAAGGGCATTCGCGTGAACGCGGTATCGCCCGGCACCGTCGCCAGCACCGAGATGGGCAAGAGCCTTCTGGGCGACATGAGCGAAGAGTTGATGGCCAAGCGGTTGCAGAAATATCCCATCGGCCGCTTTGGCGAGCCCGACGATATCGCCGATGCAGTGGTCTTCTTGCTGAGCGATCAAGCAAAATTCGTCAGCGGTTCTAATCTAGCCGTTGACGGTGGGATGACAGCGATATGAGCACTGCGAAGGGCAATGGCGGCGGCGCGAACGGCAGAACGCCCGGGCCCATGTATACGGCCTCCGACAAGCGGACCAGTCTCGAGGAGTTGGCCGCCCATGTCAGTGACGGCGACGTCACCGCAATCGGCGGCGGACTCTCGTCGCGCGAGCCAATGGCGGTTATCCGCGAATTGCTCCGGCGGGGAACCCGCGATCTCGACGTGGTGGGATCGGCCCACGGCATCGATATCGATTTGCTGTGCGGCGGCGGCGCGGTCTCGAAGTCGAGCGAGAGCTATGTGGGCTTCGAGCAGGATTTCGGCATGGCGCCCAATTACCGCCGGGCCTGCGAATCCGGCGAAGTCGATGTCAATGACAGCTGCTGCTACACGGTGGTCCAGCAATTGCGGGCCGCCATTCTGGGGTTGCCCTTCATGCCGGTGCGCTCAATCCGCGGCACCTCGATCTATGACATGCACCCCGAATACAAGACCATGACTTGCCCGTTTACCGGCGAGGAACTGGTGCTGGTGCCTGCCGTCCAACCGGATGTGGCGGTGATCCACGCCCAATATGGCGACGAACACGGCAATCTGCTGATCCAGGGTCCCCCGGTCGCCGACATCCTGTTCGCCAAAGCGGCGAAGAAGGTGATCGCCTCCGTCGAGGAGATCGTCCCCAATGAGCGGCTGCACGAGCTTGGCGGACCCAATATTCCCTATTTCTACGTGGCGGCCCTTGCCGAAGTGCCGATGGGGGCTCATCCCACGGCGTGCTACCCGTTCTATGCCTATGACCGCGAGCACACCAAGGCATACTACGCGGCCGCCAAAAAGGGCGCCGAAGCCTTCAGGGAAGAATATCTCGATCCCTTCGTCTATGACTGCGCCGATCACGACGCTTACCTAGAAAAGATTGGCGGCGCGAAGACGGCCAAGCATCTGGCGAGCTGGAAACAGGGCGACGAAGCCTGGATGGAGCTCTATGGAGGCGTCCCCGCATGAGTTCGGATTGCTCATTCGGCGAGGCCATGATCTACGCCATCGCCAGGACCATCGAGAACAGCACCATCGCTTTCCACGGCTTTGGTTCGCCGCTAGTGCAGCTCGCGCTGCATGTGGCCAAGCGCAGCCATGCGCCCGATTTGGTGCTGGTGGCCGGCGCCACCTACGGCATCAACCCGAAACCGCCCTTCCTGGCCCCCACATCCAATGACTGGGTGATGGACCGCGGCGCCGAAATCTCGCTCGATATCGAGGAACTTTTCGACCTGGCGGCGGCCGGCCGCATGGACCGGATGTTCCTTTCCGGCCTGCAGATCGACAAATGGGGCAACTGCAACGTCACCCGGCTGGGCGCCAATGAACTAAAGCTGAAGCTGCCCGGCGGTGGTGGCGGCTGCAACCTCTCCTGTGACGTCAAGGCCATGACGCTGTGGACCGCGGCCCACCGGTCGCCCCCCAATGACCAGGGCAAGCGCCGCTACCGGCTGGTGGAGACCTGCGATTTCGTGACCAATCTCGGCCACCGCACCCGCGATGGCCGCCGGCCCCACGAAATCGGCCACCAAGGCGGCGGACCCGATAGCGTGGTCACGGATCTTGGCCTGTTCGACTTCGACGCCGAGGGCCAGATGCGTCTGAGGGCGCTTTATCCCGACACCAGCGTCGATGATATAATGGATAACACCCAGTTCGCGCCGGTTCTGGCAGACGACGTTGAGACCGCGCCGCTGCCGGACGATGAGATCGTCGGAATCATCCGCGAGCTCGATCCGATGAAGATCCATGAGCGCGAACTGCAGCCCGCCGACCGCGACCGGCGATTTAGCTAGGGCAATCGGAGAGAGCTCGACAGGCAAGGCCCAAAATGAACACCAAGGTTCTGACCAGGGATGAGTT
>Ga0315336_1001993_pt1 | contig 34356 bp, 50 predicted proteins | sample ASW5metaG_FD_204512 | JGI IMG/M metagenome (GOLD analysis project Ga0315336, IMG submission 204512) | Ammonia-oxidizing marine archaeal communities from Monterey Bay, California, United States - ASW #5 | ecosystem: Environmental > Aquatic > Marine > Intertidal zone | place: USA: California...
TCGAGTATTCTTCTGAGAACTTTAACATGATGAAAGAGATGACTGATGTAGATGCAATGGTTTATACATTTGAAGCAGTACACCCAAAGTGGTCTTTTGTTAAAACTAACTCTAGAGGAATTGTAACAGAAGTTGCCGAAAAGAAACCCATTTCTAATATTGCAACTTGTGGGATTTATTGGTATAGAAAAGGTTCTGATTTTGTAAAATATGCAAAAGAAATGATTGAAAAGGATATAAGAGTAAATAATGAATTTTATATTGCTCCAGTATATAATGAGTTAATACAAGACAACAAAACACTTATTCCATTTTTTGTTCATTCGATGTGGGGGTTGGGAACACCCGAAGACCTAAGAGCATTTTTAGACAGATGATGAAATATTCTTTACTTATACAAGGTCCTCTTAATGCAACATCTCTTAATGCAATTGATAAATGTGGTTATGGTGAACAGGTTGACGAAGTTGTAATATCACATTGGTCGTGTGATAAAAACAAAGAAGAACTGTTACAAAAAATACCGACAGAAAATATAACCATTGTTGAATCCAAATTACCAGAAATACCTCTGGAAAATGGAGCCCATGATACTGCACATAATATGTGGTATGGTGTTTCCTCAACACACGAAGGATTAAAAAAATGTAAAGGTAAATTTACAATAAAAATAAGAAGTGACGAATATTATGAAGACTTTGGTCCATTAAAAGAACTATCCAAAAACAATCCAGACAAAATGATATTTGGAAATATTTTTGCTAAAAACTTTTCTTATTGTCCTTATCATATAGGCGACCATTTATTCGTAGCAAACACAAACAGGCTAAGAGAAACATATGAGTGGTTTACTGATGTATATGAAAATTACAAAAAAGAAGATGTTCCTTGGTGGATGTTCCAATCGTCGGCCGCAACAGAATCTGTTCTTGCTAGGTCATTTGTCCATACAGGAGAAACATCATCTGGATGGGAAAACTCTACAGAATCATTTTTGAAATGGTTTGAATGTATTGATATAAACAAATTAAAACCATACTTTGTGAGGTGGGGGCACGCCAATCAAGAATGGAATAGCGAAACAAATCCCTTTGTATGGCACATCACTTCTACAGAAGATATGATTAAATGATAATAATAGCACACAGAGCAAATCTAGAAGGCAGGAATTATGAAACAGAGAATCATCCAGACCAAATTCTCCGTGCTATAGAAGAAGGATTTCATGTAGAAGTTGATGCTTGGTTTGAAGATGGAAAATGGTATCTTGGTCACGATGATATGAAGTATGAAGTTAAACCTTCTTTCTTTTCTAGAGTCTTAAATCCTAATGAAGATAAACTTTGGATTCACGCAAAGAATCTAGAAGCAGTAGAACAATTACGGTTATCAGGTATGAATTGGTTTTGGCACGAAAAAGACAAAGTAACTATAACCAGTAGAGGATACATTTGGTGTTTTCCTGGCTATGAAGTTGATGGTGGAATAATGGTTGAGTTTGAACAAAAAACAGATAAAGATATTATTGGTGTTTGCACAGATAACCCAAGGAGATGGCAAAAATGAAACTAGGATTTACAGCAGGAAATTTTGATGTACTTCATCCAGGCTACATCTATACCTTTGAAGAAGCAAAAAGACACTGTGATAGGTTTATCGTATTTCTTCAACGAGACCCGTCAGAAGGTAGACATTCGAAGTATAAGCCAGTTATGTCTTATTACGAAAGATACAAGAGTTTAATGGCAATCAAGTATATTGATGAAGTGTATATGTATCAGAACGAAGAAGAACTTTATGAGTTAATTAAGTTCTTTGAGCCTGATATTCGTATCTTGGGCGAGGACTACATCGGAAAATCTTTTACTGGTGATGATTTGCCACCGAAAGTAATTTACACAACTCGCTGTCACGAATGGTCAACAACAAGATACAAAGATTTGATTACCATTCAAACTATCAAACAAAATCCAGACATTGTAAAAAAGGCATCAAAATGAATACTGTAATGGTTACTGGTTGTGCAGGATTTATCGGTAGTTATGTAGCCGAAGAATTTGTAAACGCAGGATACAGAGTAATAGGTATTGATATATTAACCTATGCTGGCAAGGAAGAAAATATGTCTTCGTTTATTGATAATCCTAACTTTATCTTTCATAGAATAGACATAAGAGTGCATAATGCAATGAAACAATTTGTTCAAAAAGAAAATATAGAATGGATAATCAATCTTGCGGCAGAAACACATGTAGACAATTCAATCCAATCTTCTAATGTTTTTATAGAGACAAATATTCACGGAACAAAAGGTCTTTTAGATGTCTGTAGAGAAACAGGAGCAAAACTCCTTCAGTTTTCTACAGACGAAGTTTATGGAGTTGCAGTCAACCGTTCATTTACAGAAAGAAGTAACCTCAACCCAAAGAACCCATATTCTGCTACGAAGGCGGCCGCCGACCATATGATTGAAGCATATCAAAATACTTACGGAACAGAACACATAATCGTTCGTCCGTCTAACAATTTTGGTCTTCGCCAACACGATGAGAAATTTCTACCAACCATTATTCGAAAACTAAAAGCAGGTGAAAAGATTCCTGTTTATGGTAAGGGAAATCAAATTCGTGAGTGGACACACGCAAGAGAAACGGCAAAGGCAACGAGATTTATATTAGAAAATTCTGAAACAAATCAGATATATAATATATCATCTGAATTCCATACAGAAAATATGAATGTTGTACAGATGGTGTGTGATATGTTAGGTATGAGAATAGAAGATTGTGTGGAATTTGTTCCCGATAGACCAGGTCACGACTTCAAATATTCAATCACACCAAGGAAACTAAACAACCTTGGCTACACTGTGTCTAGTAATTTTGAAAAAGAACTTAAGGAATTTATAGATTATGAATTTAGTAGCATACGGAACTAGACCAGAATGGATTAAACTTCAGCCCCTGATTAACATATTGAAGGAAAACCATCACGATGTTCGGGTGTTGTTTACTGGTCAACAAAAAGACATTGGTAAATTTGAATATGATGTCGCACTTGAAATTCCAGACAAAACCGACAATAGGTTAAATGATATTATTACTGCAATACTTACAAACACTCAAATTTACCTTGATGGTGTAACACATACTATTGTTCAGGGAGATACTGCTTCAGCATTTGCCGTTGCTTTAGCCTCGTTCAATAAAGAAATTCCTGTCTCACATATTGAAGCGGGACTTAGAACATATGATAGTTTAAACCCCTATCCAGAAGAATCGTATAGACAAATGATATCCGCAGTTACTACCTACAATTACGCACCAACACAAAATGATTTTGATAATTTGGTCCGAGAAAGAAAAAGTAATATTACTATAACTGGAAATACCGTTATAGATACCCTACCAGAATTAAGTACGAGAGAAGAAGATTTCATTCTTATTACAATGCATCGCAGAGAGAACCACGAAAAGATGAAAGAGTGGTTTCAAGAAATCGAAAAATTGGCAAATCATTATCCTTCTTACGATTTTGTATTGCCCCTTCATCCAAATCCAAAAGTTAAAAACGCCTCTAGTGTATTAAAAAAGGTGAATGTAATAGAACCTATGGAACACATTGAACTATTACACGCACTCACTAAAAGTAAGATGATAATTACAGATAGTGGAGGAATACAAGAAGAGGCTAGTTTCTATGGGAAGAAAGTTTTGGTTTGCAGAAAAGCAACAGAAAGACCTTCCCCAAACCAAATTCTTATCAGAGAACCAGAGGATTTATTTTCCTCCTTTGATATGATGTTAAATACACCTATAAATAATACAGTATGTCCTTTTGGTGTGGGAGATTCGTCTGAAAGAATATATTCTGTAATGAAAGAATACGATATTTTATCGTTTACAAATGAAGAACAACTGCTATAATAAATAGTATGGAGAAAACCTATGGCTAAACCAACAGTTACATTGTGTATGATTGTAAAGGATGAAAATCATCCCCACCTTTTAGAATGTTTAGACTCTATGAAGAGTCAGATTGACTATTGGGTAATCTGTGATACAGGTTCTACAGATGGCACACAAGAAATAATTAAGAATTACTTCAAAGAAGCAGGAATCAAAGGCGAACTTCACGAAATTCCTTGGGAAGGCTTCGGAAAATGCAGAACCAAATCAATAAAACTCTGTGATGGTAAAGCAGATTATGCTTGGGTAATTGATGCTGATGATAAACTAGATGGAACTTTTGAATTTCCTGAAGATGTTTTGTTAGATGCTTACTCCCTGAGAATTCAAAGGGGAGATTTTGTGTGGTGGCGAAATCAAATATTTAAAACTGGTATTGGTTGGGAGTATGTTGGTGTTCTTCACGAATATGCACATTGTCCAGATAGACCAGATATAAAACAAGGAAAAATTAATACACCCGGCTATTTCATTGATGCAAGAACTTTGGGTGGTGCTAGAAATGTCGGTGTTAACCCAATAGAAAAATACACCAAAGATGCAGAAGTATTCTTAAATGCATTGACTAATCCAGAGGACCCAAACTACGAACCAGAAAATGTAAGGTATGCTTTTTACCTTGCACAATCTTACTTTGATTCAAAGCAATTTGATAAAGCAAAAGAATGGTATATGAAACGAGCAGAGATGGGGGGATGGGAAGAAGAAGTTTTCTATTCCTTATTCAGAAATGCAATTTGTAGTAGTCTTATAGGAGATGATTGGAACACTACTATGCCTCTCTTCCTTGCCGCCTGGAACTACAGACCAATTAGAGCAGAACCTTTATATCAAATTGCACGAATATACAGACTCTCTGGATATCCAAGATTGTCTTATATGTTTGCAAAGATGGCAAAAGATATTCCATTCCCCGAACAAGATATTCTGTTTATCGGTAAAGAAGTTTGGGACTGGCAAATAGATGATGAACTTTCTGCGACTGCATTTTATGTTGGTCAATTTGAACAGGGATATAATGCTACGATGAAACTGCTCAAGGATAACTTATTCCCCGAAACAGAAAGACAGCGTGTGATGACAAATCTTGAACAATATCAAATGAAAATGATGGAAATTCAACAAATGCAACAACAACAGATGCAACATAATCAACAGATGCAAGAGGAACTGAAGGAAACCAAACGAATTTATGACGAAAATGAAAAAGAAAAAAGAAAAGAAAAAGTTGCCAAAGACAACGCAAAGAAAGCAAAATTAAAGAAAGAAAAAGCAAAGAGAAAAAAGCAAAAGGCATAAATAAACTATGAAATCAGGAAAATACGACATTCAAGTTGACCAAGGTTCTACCTTTATTTTTCACCTTACCTATCAGGATAGTGCTGGCACTGCCATTGACTTGGCTTCATATACTGCCAATATGCAAGTTAGAAGGTCAGTTATAGACACCGATTTGATTTTAGATATTTCGAGTGCAGGTGGTGTGACTGGTGGAGGCACCACTGGTGAATTTATTAGTGCAGTTTCTGGACCTAGTGGTGGAGGTTCTGCTTCTCTTCCCATAAGTGGTATCACTATGAATGGTGGTACGGCCGGAGTGCAGGCTCCCGTTCACGGTGGAGTTACTGGCGGAATATACATTGAAATTGATGCAGACACTATGAAAAATGTTCCCGCAGGAAAACACGCTTATGATTTGGAAATTACTTTATCAGGAACAGTCAATAAAATCTTAAGTGGTAGGTTTGAGGTTGAAGGTGAAGTAACAAGATGAGAATAGTTACACAAGAAAGTCGCCCACCAAAAGTTACTATAACTTCAAAAAATACTATTGTGATAAAACAACAAAGTGATAGAGTGTCCGTGATAAAAACCATTTAATTTGAAAGATTATTTATGATGAATTTAAGTTGTTATCGTATCCACGATGATGTTACATTGCCAAAATTAGCAACAATCGGTTCTGCGTGTTTTGATATTTTTTCTTATATCAAACCAAGTGTTCCTATTACTGTGTATGATATGAGCAATAAAAAAATGGAGCGAGAACCAGAATATGCCGATGTTCCGAAAGTCGAAATGTTCGGAATTCGATTTGACAAACATCCAAAAATAATTTTTCGTATGTTCCCAGGCGACAGAGTATTAATTCCAACAGGAATTATATTTAATATTCCATTTGGTTCTTCTCTTCGACTCCACACTCGTTCAAGCATTTCTCTAAAAAAAGGATTGATTATGCCAAACGGAGAAGGCATAATCGACTCTGACTATTATCACCAAACATATGTAATGCTGTATAACGCATCTGCCGATACAGTTCATATTGAAGACAACGAAAGAATCGCACAGGGCGAAATTGTTGAAAATACCTACACAGAAATAAATGAAACATTTCAGAAACCAGAACAAACCACAGATAGGTCTGGCGGTTTTGGTTCGACAGGAGTTAAATAATGAATCGACAAGAACTATTTAAACATCACAAAAGTATTTGTGGTGAAGCATTAAATCTTATGGAAAAGAAAAATCATGACTATGCAGGCGAAGGCGGCGATACGCCGTTTGCTAATTTTACTAGGTCGGAAGATATGGGAATCTGTTCCACAGAACAAGGATTCTTGGTCAGACTCTGCGACAAACTTTCCCGCCTATCCACTTTCGCCGCGGCGGGAGAACTCAAAGTAGACAACGAATCATATCACGATGCCATTGTTGATATTATCAATTATTGTGTGTTGTTTGATGGATTCGTTTCAACTAAAAAATCTTGACTTTACCTTTATTTGTGGTATAATTTGGTTATGAAGATAGTAATAATATCGTTCCTCGCCATAGTCGCTACCCTCGAAGGCCCGAATGTAGATAATGATTCTCGCCATGTAGACTTGTTGGCGGCTATGTGCGAGGTCGAATCGAATTGCGACCCAACCAAAGTCGGCAAAGATGATGAAATCGGCTGGTATCAAATTCTTCCAGACTTTTGGACAGATGCACTCGAACACGACCCAAGCATTGGTGGCGTTTACGAAGATGTTGCAAAGAATAAGCAGTATGCTGAAAGAGTAATCCTTGCTTATTGGGATAGGTATGCTATAATGAAGAGACTTGGTAGAGAACCTACTGATGAAGACCGTGCAAGAATTCACAACAAAGGCCCCAACGGATATAAGAAAGATTCGTCCATTCCATATTGGAATAAGGTGAAAAAGATTTTAGATGAATGAATTCTATACGAATATCTCGGTGCGGGGGAAGTACATTCTTTATCGTGGAGTGGACGAAAATGGAAACCGTATCACCAGAAAAGAACAATTTTCCCCAACCCTCTTTGTTCCTTCTCAAATTGAAACTGAGTGGAGAACACTAGATGGTTTTTATGTAGAGCCGATACAACCAGGCACCATCCCAGAAACAAGTGAATTTATAAAAACATATAAAGGTGTTTCTGGGTTTAATATTTACGGAAACACGGATTATGTTTGCCAATATATCGCCGACAACTATCCTTCGGAAGTGGACTATGATATTTCCAAGATTGTCGTTGCGAATATCGACATCGAAACAGAATCAGAATATGGTTTTCCACAGATTGACACTGCACGGGAACGAGTGAACGCGATATCCGTAGACTTCAATGGCACAATGCATGTGTTTGGGCTTGGTGAATTTAATCTCAATTCCCAAGAAGCAGACTACCAATATAAGTACGACAACGAAAAGGACTTGCTTCGTGAGTTTTTAGAAGTGTGGGAACGAGAGTCCCCCGATATTGTTACTGGTTGGAATGTTCGATTCTTTGACATTCCTTATCTTGTAAATCGTATTACCAATCTCTTCGACGAATCTGAAGCGAAGCGTATGTCTCCTTGGAAATCACTAAAGGAGCGTAAGGTCGAGAAGTGGAATCGAGAAAACACTTGCTATGAACTTGGTGGTCTTGCGACTCTAGATTACTATGAACTATACAAAACATTTACCTATATCAATCAGGCTTCGTATTCGTTGAATCATATTGCAGAGGTCGAACTTGGTGAGAAAAAATTAGATTACTCTGAGTATGATTCGATGTCGGAATTTTATAAGAACGACTTCCAGAAATTTATGGAGTATAATGTTCTAGACACTCGACTGGTAATGAAACTTGAAGACAAGATGAAGTTGATAGAACTTGCAGTGTCCCTTGCATATGCCGCCAAAGTAAACTTCAATGATGTATTTGGTCAGGTTCGTATGTGGGATTCAATCATATACCACTATCTGAATGAACACAAGATTGCAATCCCACCAAAGACTGCAAGCAAGAAGGATTCTCAGTATGCAGGTGCATATGTCAAAGACCCCATCACAGGAATGCACGATTGGGTTGTGTCGTTCGACTTGAACAGTCTGTATCCTCACTTGATTATGCAGTATAATATAAGTCCAGAAACTAAGATTGAACAACAAAAAGATTATTACATTACACCCAATAGTGTACTTGGTGAACAGTCTGACGGCTTTAAGAAAGCATTGAAGTCTCACACCGATAAAGATTATTCTGTCGCCGCAAACGGAACTTGTTACCGAAAAGACCACCAAGGATTTCTTCCTTCTCTGATGGAGAAATTGTACAAAGAGCGTAAAATGTACAAGAAGAAAATGATTGAAGCACAGAAAGAACGACAGGGGATTAGTAAATTAAATATGCCTTCTCTTGGAAAGGCCGCATTAGCAAACAAACTAGACAAAGAGATTGCGAAGTACAACAACTTCCAGTTGGTTCGTAAGATTCAGTTGAACTCTGCTTATGGTGCAATTGGTAATGAATGGTTTCGTTACTTCAATGTTGATATGGCAGAAGCAATTACTCTTTCCGGCCAGTTAAGCATTCGGTGGATTGCTGACAAACTGAATGAATTTATGAACAAGACAATCGGCACAGAAGATTATGATTATGTTGTTGCATCCGATACAGATTCTGTTTATCTTCGTCTTGGTAAACTTGTAGAAAAGGTATTAAATCCTTTTTCTGATAAAAAAGAAATTGTAGATTTCTTAGACAAAGCCTCAGAAGAAATAATTCTTCCGTTCATCAAGAAGCAATATGATGAACTTGCTAAAATAATGAATGCTTACGAAAATAAGATGGTGATGGATAGGGAGTGTATTGCAGACAAGGGAGTTTGGACTGCAAAGAAACGATATATGATGCGTGTACACGATTCAGAAGGTATTATATACGACCCACCCAAAATAAAAATTATGGGAATAGAAACCACTAGAAGTTCTACCCCACAAGTTGTTCGTGATGCATTAAAAGAAGCAATTAATCTCATTCTTACAGCAGATGAAGATAGCATCATTAAATTTATTGCTAATTTCCGTGATGAGTTTAATACTTTCAGCCCAGAAGAAATTGCATTTCCCCGTTCTGTGAACGGAATGAAAAAATATGCATCATCAAGATACATTTATGAGAAATCTACACCAATCGCAGTTAAGGGTAGTTTGCTTTACAATCATTATGTCAATCAATTAAACTTATCAGACAAGTACAGAATGATTGTTGATGGAGATAAAATTAAATTTCTCCACCTAAAGAAACCAAATCCAGTGGGTGGGGTGGCAGGACAAGACCAAATAATATCCTTTCCAAATGATTTACCAAAAGAATTTAAATTAGATGAGTTTATTGATTATGAAATACAATTCGATAAGGCTTTTTTATATCCACTGAAAAATATATTAGAAATCATTGGTTGGAATTGGGAAGAAGTTTCAACATTGGAAGGGTTTTTTGCATAATGAAGCAAAAAGTAAAAGAAATTATAATAGATATATTAAATAGTCATTTATCTACTTTGAGAATATCGTTAAAGAGTTGTCAATTAGATAAAACTTGTAGTTTGAAAGTATATGAAGATATTGTTGATAAGTGTCAACAAACAGAGTATGCAATAGAAGAAATGGAGAATTTGAAATGATTGAAGGAACATACATAGAAGCGTTGATTGATAATGCGTTTGATGGGTTAGACAGAATGCTTGGAATTAGTGAAAGAGCCAGAGAGGCAGACGGAACATTCAAAGCAGACAACCCATCTACACCAAATGTAAATGAAGCGTGGAAATCTGGCAAAAGCCCTAAGAAAGCAATCCGAAAAAGAACGAGTAAAAAATGAATATAAAAATATTAAAATTAAAGAACGGCGAAGAATTATTATGTGAACTTGTAAAAGAGAATGATGATTCATATACTGTCAAAAATCCCTGTCAACTAATACCTAGTGGTCAACAAGGCCTTGCTTTAGTTCCTTGGATTCCTTTTGGAGAGTTTGATAGGAAAAAAGGAGTTGACATTAATAAAAATGTCGTTATAATTAGTGTAGATGTTATTGATGAAATAAAATCTCAATACGAACAGCAATTTGGTAATGTCATTGCGACACCATCTAAAAAGATTGTGACGCCTGGCGAGTTACGACTATCATAGTCGATTGGAGGTAGACAATGAGAAATTCCTTCTTAAATAGTATAATTAAGGAAACTGGAAACAAGTATGCAACGATTGCGAGCGATGGTATTGATGGTTCTGATGTTACTTCTTGGACTGATACTGGATGTTTTGCTCTTAATGCCTTGGTTAGTGGTTCTCTTTATGGTGGGATACCTTCTAATAAAATTACTGCACTAGCAGGAGAATCGGCAACTGGTAAAACTTATTTTGCACTAGGAGTTTGTCATAAATTCCTAAGAGATAATCCCGATGGCAATATTCTTTACTTCGATACAGAATCTGCTGTAACTTCTGAAATGATTTCAGATAGAGGAATCGACCCAACACAAGTTGGTATTTTTCCTGTAACAACTGTAGAAGAATTTAGACATCAAGCAATCAAAATTGTAGATACCTATAAGGATTTGACAAAGGACCAAAAGAAACCAATTATGATTGTTTTGGATTCTCTTGGTATGTTATCTACAGAAAAAGAAATGGCAGATACTGCTGATGGTAAATCTACCCGCGATATGACCAGAGCCCAAATTATTAAGGCGACTTTTCGTGTACTTACACTGAAACTTGGACAGGCTGGAATTCCTTTGATTCTAACAAACCACACATACGCTGTGATTGGTTCAATGTATCCTACAAAAGAAATGGGTGGTGGTTCTGGTTTGAAGTATGCCGCTTCTACTATCATTTATCTCTCTAAGAGAAAAGTAAAAGAAGGCACAGATGTTATTGGTAATGTCATTCATTGCAAACTTCAAAAGAGCAGATTAACAAGAGAAAATGCACAAGTAGATGTTATGCTTGATTACAAAGAAGGTCTTAATCCTTATTATGGTCTAGTAGATATTGCATTGAAGTATGAAATTTTTAACAAGGTATCAACTAGAATTGAATTGCCAGACGGAACAAAAGTTTATGAAAAGTCTATTTACAAAAACCCTGAGAAGTATTTCACCGATGATATTATGGAACAACTTGAGAAGGCTGTTGGGGAAGAGTTCAGGTATGGGACAGGAACAGGAGATGATGATGTTTCATCGGATGCAGATGGAAGAACAACAGAACAAGAACTCCTCATTGATTAAATATACCTTTGCTCAACACGACAATGCAAAAACCCAACCAATAAAAATAATTAACGGCAAATATGCGGGATTAATTTTTTCAGTTGGCCGTGTACAATTTTACGAAAAAAATGATAGACATCATTTAGAATTTGACTATAATATGTTAGAAGGGGACGACCCAAAGGACGAAGAGTTTCACGAAACAGTAGGTGATATTATTTCGGATATTTTAGACAAAGAACTAAGGAACAATCCCGAAGGAGTTTTTGTAAGTGATGAAGACTATAGAAAAATCAATTCTGATAAACCTTCTGAAGAATGAAACATATTCCAGAAAAGTAATTCCTTTTCTGAAACCAGAATATTTTTTTGACAAAGTAGAAAGACTGGTGTTCGCATCAGTTTATGATTTTATCATAAAGTACAATGCTTTGCCAACACAAGAAGCAATAGTTATTGATTTAGATACTAGTAAGTCAATAACCGAAGAAGAAAACGAAGAGGCTTCCGTTCTTCTTGATGGGTTATTTTCTGAAGATAAAGAATCTAATGAAGAGTGGCTTATAGAAAAAACAGAAAACTTTTGTAAAGAAAAGTCAGTCTATAATGCAATAATGGAATCCATTCATATTATGGATGGAAAATCAAATAGTCAAAAGACAGAAAACGCAATACCAGAAATTCTATCTGAGGCACTTTCAGTTTCGTTTGACACCCATATCGGGCACGACTATATTGAAGACGCCGATGAACGATTTGATTTCTATCATAAAGTTGAAAAGAAAGTTCCATTCGACATTACATTCTTAAACAATATCACAAATGGGGGAACACCCAGAAAAACATTAAATATTATAATGGCAGGCACTGGTGTCGGTAAATCTTTGTTTATGTGTCATCACGCCGCTTCTTGTTTGTCACAGGGATTGAATGTGTTATACATTACTTGTGAAATGGCAGAAGAAAGAATCGCAGAAAGAATTGATGCCAATTTAATGGATGTTACTATTGATGATTTAAAAGAACTACCAAAAGAATCATACGAAAAGAAAATAAACAAAATACACCACAACAACTCAGGAAAATTAATAGTCAAAGAATACCCAACAGCAACAGCAAGCACTAGTCATTTTAGACATCTTCTAGAAGAATTGAAATTGAAAAAGAAATTTATTCCAGATATTATGTTTGTTGATTATTTAAATATATGTGCATCTTCCAGAATGAAAATGGGTTCAAATATTAACTCATACACTTATGTCAAAGCCATTGCTGAAGAACTTAGAGGACTGGCAGTAGAAAATGACATTCCTGTTTGGTCTGCCACACAGGTAAATAGAACTGGATTCACCTCTACTGATTTTGGATTAGAGGACACTTCAGAGTCATTTGGTTTGCCAGCAACAGCAGATTTTATGATTGCTTTGATTGCAACAGAAGAACTTGATGAACTAGGACAAGTACTCGTAAAACAACTAAAAAATAGATACAATGATGCCGCAACGAATAGAAAGTTTATAGTAGGAATCAATAGAGCAAAAATGAAATTATTCGATTTAGAAGATAGTGCCCAAATTGGGTTGATTGGAGCAAAACAAATAACAGAAAAAGAAAATAATGAATTTGATGATTATCCCTCGTACTTAGAACCAAAAAGAACAGAAAAAGAAAAATTTATAAATTGGAAAGTTTAGGAGATATCCAATGGAAAAAGAAAACAACATGAGCGACAAGGAACTCCAAGAATGGGAAAAATGGGCAGAGGAATGGCTCATTGAAATGAAAGAAGAAGAAGAAGAGAAAGAACAAAAGAAAGAACAGTGACTACTTTTATTGATAAAATGTTTATTGATAGAGTTTCTCCCACCTTAAGAAATTTTAAGTGGAAAAAGAATGACCTAGCAAATTGCTCTTGTCCTATATGTGGCGATTCACAAAAGAATCAAAGAAAGGCTAGGGGATTCTTTTATCAAAAAGGTAATGATTTTTTCTATAAATGTCACAACTGTGGTGTAGGTCACAACATATATAATTTTTTAAAAGAAGTATCTCCTTCACTATGTAAGGAATATTCTCTAGAAAGATTCCGTAATGGTGAATCTGGAAAGTCGAATTACAAAAAGCCCAAGGAAAAAGAATTGTTTAATTTTATTGATAGTAAACCAAAATTTAAAAGAAAGGATGAAGTTCTAGACCAACTAGAATGTCTTTCGAATTTACCATCAGACCACATTGCTGTTCAGTTTGCAAATGTAAGAATTATTCCCAAGCAACATTGGGGATTGTTGTACTATACTGATGACTTCGGTTCTTTTATGAAAGAACTTGACCCGTCCTGTGCATCGGCTGGTAAAGAAGAAAGATTGGTTATTCCATTCTTCAATAAAAGTGGTGATGTTGTTGCCGCTCAAGGCAGGGCATTAACCATAGAAGATGAAATGAATGCAAGAGCAACAGCAAAGTATATCACTGTAAAATACGACAAAAGTATTGACCGTCTTTGGTATGGTATGTGGCGTGCAAAACCAAATAAGCGTGTATATGTTGTTGAAGGTCCAATTGATAGTTTGTTTCTTACCAATGCGGTAGCAATGGTGGGTGCAGGTGCATTAAAAATAATACCTGACCGTTTTGCAGAAACACCAATGACATATATTCTTGATAACGAACCACGCAACAAACAAATTTGTGCGTATGTTGAGAAGTTAATTGAGATGGGACGAGAGGTTTGTATCTGGCCGGACAACATTAAAGACAAAGACATTAATGATATGGCACACCATATGTCTACCCGCAAAATTCAAAAAATGATTGACGAAAATACATTCAGTGGACTGCAAGCGACATTGAGGTTTCGTGATTGGAGAAAAGTATGAACAAGAAGAAAATGAAGAAAACATTTGAAACTTTATTGCAATATGGTTGGATGTGGGGATGGCCCAAATATATTGACAAAGAAGGTTGGAATGAATTACTTACATTTTATAAAGAAGAACTGAATGGCGGTAAAGATTTCAAACCAGACGAAAAAAATAAAGCAAAAGCGTCGTAATGTATAAACCACTACCTAAAGAGGTTACTGTAAAGAAATCTCTTATAAATGGGTTAGGTCTTTTTGCAGAAGAAGACATAAAAAAGGGAACTCAACTTGGAATATCTCATGTGAGTGATATTAGATTTGAAAATGGATACATACGAACTCCGCTTGGCGCTTTTGTGAATCATTCAAATGAACCTAATTGTGAGTTTATTAAAGAAACAGAATTTATATATCTTGAAGTAATTAAGAACACTCCAGTGGGAACTGAGTTAACAGCAAAGTATTGGTTATATGATGTCGGATAAAGAGAAAGTATTAGACAAAGGCCTTGTCATCCTTATCGACCATATGGGTTCAGACTTAACTGTTGCGAACGCCGCAAGAGTTTCCTTTGCGACCCATAAAGATGAACTTGATGAGAAGGACGAGAAACTAATCAAGTATCTTGCAGACCATAATCATTGGACACCGTTCGCACATCCACAAATTACTTTACGAATCAAAGCACCAATTTCAATTCGCACACAATTTTTTAAGCACAAGCAGGGATTCGTGGAAAACGAAATCAGTAGACGATATGTAGATTTTGAACCAGAGTTCTACCATCCAAAATGGAGAAGAAGACCAGACAAATCTATGAAGCAAGGGAGTGGTGAATGGTTAGAATGTATTGACAGTGGTGGAGAAACTTCTGGTGGATTTACAACATTCCCTTTATATCGTGATTACGAACATCATATGAAAGAATCAATCAAACTCTATGAAGAATTAATCATACACGGTGTTGCACCAGAACAGGCAAGGTTTTGTTTACCACAAGGAATGTATACTGAATGGTATTGGACTGGCTCTCTTGCGGCATATGCAAGATTTTATAAACAACGAGTTGACGAACACGCACAATGGGAAATTCGCCAGTATGCAAAAGCAGTCGGAAAAATTATAGAACCACTATTTCCAGTTTCTTGGAACCAACTTGTAAGTTAGTATAGATATAACATTAAAGGAAAATAGATTATGGAATATATCAGTGACATCCTACCAGAAGAATTCTTACAAGGCTATAGTTCAAAGAGACCCAATTGGGGCTATAATGGTCTGGGTGAAATTGTTTACAAACGAACATACTCTCGTCTGAAGGAGGATGGAACAAATGAAGAATGGTGGGAAACAGTCGCTAGGTGTATCAATGGCGCCCAAAAGATTGGGGCAGATTACACAAAGAAAGAAGCACAACAACTTTACGATTACATCTTCAACCTCAAATGCAATTTTGCAGGTAGAATGCTTTGGCAATTGGGGACTACAACCGTTGATAGGTTTGGTGCAAATTCTCTCCTAAATTGTTGGGGTGTTTGTATTAGAGACATTGACGATTTTTGTTTCATCTTTGAAAACTTAATGCTTGGTGGTGGTGTCGGATTCTCTATTCGTAAAGAAGACATTCATGAACTTCCTCGAATTAAAGAGAATGTCTATGTCACACATAAAAAAACAAACGATGCAGATTTTATAGTTCCAGATTCCCGTGAAGGTTGGGTAAAACTCTTAAAGAAGATTCTCAAGGCCTTTTTCTATACGGGCGACTCCTTTTCCTATTCTACTCTTTTGGTTCGTTCATCTGGTGAACACATTCAGGGGTTTGGTGGTAAAGCAAGTGGTCCATCTATTCTTATTGATGGAATTGAAAATATTAGTGAAGTGCTTCGTGAAAGAGAAGGAAAGAAACTTCGCTCTATTGATGTTTTAGATATCTGTAACATTATTGGGTCTGTCGTTGTTGCAGGTAATGTAAGGCGTTCTGCTGAAATTGCAGTAGGTGACCCAGACGATTATCTGTTCCTTCGTGCAAAGCGTTGGGACTTAGGTAATGTGCCTAACTGGCGTGCAATGTCCAACAACACAATTTATGCAGATTCATATGAACATATTAGTGATGCAGTATGGAAGGGTTATGATGGAGGAGGAGAACCTTATGGTTTCTTTAATCTTCCACTTGCACAAAAATATGGCAGACTACAAGATAAGAAAAAAGATAGATGTGAGATTTTAAATCCTTGTGCAGAGATTCTTCTTGAGTCCCACGAATGTTGTAATCTCTCGGAGTTATATCTTAACAACATTACATCTAAAGCAGAATTAAAAGAATGTGCAAAACTTCTTTACAAGACACAGAAAGCAATTTGTGCTTTGCCATTTATTCATAAGAAGACAGAAGAAGTTGTTCACAAGAATATGCGTATCGGTGTTGGTGTAACTGGCATTTGTCAATCGCTCGACAAGATTGATTGGTTGGAAGATTGTTATGAAAGTCTTCGTGAGTATGATGAGAAATGGTCAAAGAAGAAGGGACATCCCGTAAGTATTCGGTTAACAACAGTAAAACCATCTGGTACATTATCTCTTCTTTCTGGAAGTACACCAGGCGTTCATCCTGCATATGCAAATTATTTTATACGAAGAGTTCGTATGTCGAGCGATGATAATCTTGTTGTCGCCTGTAGAGATGCAAACTATCCAGTAGAATATGTAAAACGATTTGACGGTACAGAAGACCGAAGCACAGTTGTTATAGAATTCCCCTGTCATATTAATGGAAAGACCATTTTAGCAAAAGATATGACTGCTGTAAAACAATTAGAACTTGTAAAGAAAATGCAGACTGTTTGGTCGGACAATTCTGTTTCTGTGACTGTCTATTATCGTCTAGAAGAACTTGATGAAATTAAAGAATGGATGGAAATGAATTACGAAAATTCCTTAAAGACAGTAAGTTTCCTACTTCATAATGACCACGGTTTTGAACAAGCACCCTATGAAGAAATCACTAAAGAAGAATATGAAAAAAGAGCCTCTAAATTAAAGGTAATGGAAAATGTCGAAACAGGCGAATTACTGAAAGAATTAGAGTGTGCCGGTGGTGCTTGTCCCATCAGATAAAAATAACAAAATTAATTTGACATCCTCTATTATTAATGTATAATGGAGGACTAGTATTAATGTAAATGTCTACATAAAAGACATTCATTAAATCAGAGGGGTTATTTTGACCCCGCAAGGTACAATCCGTACCGCCCTCACAGATTGGCCGAGGTAAATTTCTATTAAAGGAGAAAGAATTATGGCTAATAAAGAAGTATGTTGCACTGGAGATGTTGTATCGACCACTTTAGGTCGAGTAGGCATCAATCGAAGTATGCTAATTACACTAGCACTGGTTCCATTCGCTTGGGATGGTGTTGTATGGTGTGGTCAAGCACTTAATTCCCTATGGGGTCTCGTAACCAACGCTGTTGGTTGAAATACTGAACTTATTCATAAAGGAGATAAACTATGAATATCTCAAAAATTGCAAAGTTCGGTATGGCCGCATTAGTAGTAGGAATTGCTACTTCGTTCGCTACAGCCGACACTAACGCAGAACTTCAACTAAGACTTGAAGCCGCAGAGGCAAGGATTGCCGAACTAAGTGTATCAGATAGTGATAACTGGTTGAACAACCAACGAGCCGAAGCGACTCGCCAACTTGTTCACGATGTTCTTGCTGATGCAGATTCAAGAGCAATGATGCAAGGTAACGGAAACCCAGTAACAGTCAATGTTCACGGGTTCTTACAAACTCGCTACTCTTACAGTGGTGGTGGTGATGATGAAGCCAATCGTGGTTTCAATCTTCCCCGCGCCCGCCTTATCTTTTCTGGTGATGTATATAACTGGGAATATAAGGTAAGTGGTGAGTGGAGCGACAGCACCAATACCTTTGACCTTCTAGATGCATATGCAGAAGGTGGTCTTCTTGGTGGAAATGTCCGTGTAGGTCAGTTCAAAGCACCGTTTATGCGTGAGGTACTTGTCAATCAGGCAGATACTCTTATGACAGAGCGTTCAATCGTGTCCAATCAGTTTGGTCAAGGTCGTTCGCAAGGTGTTCAATACAGTCGTGACTTCGGTATGCTAGATTTTGCTGGCGCATATACCGATGGTTTCGATACTGCTAATGGTGCAGGCGTTCAAAACGGTTCAGCATTGACTGCTCGTTTTGGTGTCGATGTTACCGACTGGTGGAATGTTGGCGCAGCCATTTCATACAATGATTTGGTTGATACTGACTACACCACTTACACTCTTGATACTTTGGTATCAACAGGTGGTCTTGACTTGAGTGCGGCTTATGTTGCAACTAGCGGTGACGCTGGCGACAACTGGGGTGCAACTGTTCAAGCAGGATATATGTGTATGGATAACTTCCAAGGTTTCGTTGCATACGAGATGGGCGAACTTGAAGGTGTCACTGAGAACCTAAGTATCTTTACAGTTGGTGGGAATTACTTCATCAACGATAATGTCAAGTGGACAACCGAACTCGGTTATGCACTAAATGGCGTTAACGGTGCTTGGGATTTGGGAGAAACAGGTTGGCGTGCTGGCGACAGTGGCGAATATGTTCTTCGTACCCAAATTCAGATTTCATTCTGATAATTTAACAATCTAATAACGGGAATGATTTCCCGATACAACAACCCCTCGCTTCGGCGGGGGGTTGTTTTTTTATACATATAATGCAACAAACCCAATAACTTTAAGGAGTTTTAAAATGACATTACAACATCGAATCTGGGCTTCCAGAATACAAAATCTTCCTAATCTAGAAGAAGACCATATGATTGGCAAGACTGTTATAGTTGGTGAGAAGATAGGGAAAGTCACAAAAGAAGTAGAAGAAAATGCAACTGGCGAAGTTTATGAAGTAGAACTAGAAGATGGAACTACCGTCACCGCCGGCGCTCACGAAATGAGTATTAGCGACCCAGCCGCAGGAACAGGTGAACCTTCAAAAGATATTCAAGCAGAAAGCACTGGTAGTGGTGATGGTTGTGGAGAAGAAACCATTCCAGAAGCAGAAGAGGAAGAAGAAGCAGAAGAGGAAGAAGAGGAAGTTGAAGAAGGCAAAGATGAAGAATATGAAAAATTCTTTAAAGCGGCATTAAAGAAATTTGGTGTTGACTCCCCTGCTGACTTTAAGAGCGATGATGAAAAGAAGAAATTCTTTGATTATGTCGATAAGAACTACAAAGGCGAAAAGAAAGAATCAGTAGAATTTTCTGCTGAAGAACTCGCCTACTTTGAAGATATCCTAAAAATCAAATCATAGTGGTGTTGCTCGTAGCGGGTCCAAAAACGCCCATTTCATTTTTTCAATAGTTGTGTATTTTAAATCATCGTGTCTATTAAGAGTATCGGTAAAATTTATCATACCATTTACATTGGGATTCCATTTGCTGATATCCCAACCATCTAAAAATACATCTATATCACCATACATTAAAAGGTCGCCAATAACCGTGGGCGTAGATGGATGTGTTGTTACCAAAAACTTTTTATCTTCTAAAAGAGAATCGTAATAACTGTGAACATTGTTTGTTTCGATTATACAATCTGCTCTTTGTTTTAAAACTTTATTAAATCCTTTTTCTTTGGCGTGAAGAAGACCAGAGGCAACCAGTTTAGGATGTCCATAACCAATTTCTGTTTGGTCTATCTCTTCTTTCCAATCAACAAAATCACACAAGTCAAGAGTCTTATCGTATGGTAGTTCTCCGTGTCCAGTTAATATTATATAAAGATTAGAATTATTAGAAAGGAAATGATTCACACAAGAGTCAATTTCATCTTTTTTGTATGATTGATTTTCGCCTATCCAAACATGTGATAACAGCAAACAATTTTTAGTATTCATAATTAAACCTCTCTATATCTTCTGCATATAACTGTTTTACAATTTCCTTTGTATCCGAATCATAATATTCTCTGTAATCTTTTTTTCTTGGACTTGTTCGGTGTCTTCCTATTGCTCTATACCAACCATCTGGTTCAAACAGAAGAGTATCCATTACACTGTTCCAGTCCTCATTGAAATTTTCTACCTTCCCGATAAACTCAACCCCTTCAATAAAATAAGAAGCAGGAAAATAATGAATTGTGTGGTCTTCTGGTTGGTTTGAAAGAATTTCTGGCAATCTTTCTTTGACAAAAACATCAAATGGTTTGGGCGTTTCTTTATTCCATCTTTCTCTAATCCAGAAATCGTTAAAAGAAGAAACTACTCTGTTCCAAGGATTTCTTACAAAAGTAAATGAAAAATAATTTTCTACTTCTGGATTTTCTTTAATACATTGTTCATATGTCATATGATGTTTGAGGGGCAGAGGGTCCGCTCTCTCTGGGCTGTATTCGGGCCAATACATATCTTTAAAAAATATATGCACGGATGAACCTGCACACTTTGGTACATGAATAAAAACAAATTTTTGGTCATTACATATAAACATTTTAGTACGGCAAGGGAGATTTTTTGACTATATCATCTTGCATCATATCTTCCATTACTTTAATTGGCCAATCAAAAGTCTTCACTGTAGAATCCCATTCGATACCCTTGCCGGCCCATTTAACACTATATGAACCTAATAAGTTTACATCAATGATATCAAAGAGGCTAACAAACGCATTTTTATCATGTACAAAGTTTTCAAACTCAATCTTAGTAAGTGTGTAGATATAAGAACTTGCAAGAATATTTTCTGCTACACCGTAGTGGAAACTCGATGAACCGTCGGCAGGGTATACATTATGATACGACACATTCTGCTTCATCCACGGAAGACATTCGCAGGTTTTACAATAATTTATATTTATCCATTCATATGTTTCTTGAAGCCTTTTTGTTTTTGCTACAAACATATGGTCGCCAATATGTTGTCGCCAATCATCCCAATATTTTGCAAAGATATTTGCAAATACCAATTTTTCTTGGTCTTTTTCGAATAGGTGTATTAATTCCTTGAAGTCACTAAAGTATTCGTCACTTCTCATTTTTATTGTGGCATTACTGGTACACTTTTTAAGTCCTTCGTATGTTGAAGTAATCGACCACCAAAATGTACTATTGTTTTGTGGTCCTTCGTTGGTTGTTTGTTCAATGTCTGGTAAGTCAGTTTCAACAACGGTTATTGGACCAACCCAGTCAATCACAGAATATAGTTTATTTTTTAGTTCAAGAGAATCAGAGGACCAATGCGACACTACAATTTCATCAACTTGGTCGTGATAATTACATTCTTCAATTGCTTGAAGAGATGTTAGATTAAGAGGTCCCTGTATTAATAATGTATATGTCATCTTGATATTTATATATTATGGTTTGGGTGATGATAAATAAAAAAAGCCACTTTCGGGTGGTTTTTTTTATATATCAGCCATTTTCTTTATAAATATATTATGGTATGAGAGTATTTAATTTAGTATATGCCTTAGCATCTATATTATGTTTAGCAAGTTGCATCGCAACCACCTCTACCTCTACCCCAAAAACACAACCAAAAGAATCCATTGTTGATTCAACCACACCTTCTCATTATATGGATGAGTGGTTTGTTTCAACAACAACAGAAAACGACCCATACCCCTCAATATGCAGTTTGCATTTAGAGAATGGTAGTTTATTGGGAAGTGGAATCCTTATCCGCCCAGATGTAGTTCTAACGGCAGGTCATTGTATCGACGAAGACAATATCTTTTCTGTATTCATAGGACAAGAAGAGATAATGGTGAAGGATATGATGTTACATCCCAGTTACAGCGATACATTTGGGCGGGTAAGAAATGACATAGGATTGATATTTCTCGAATGTGATTCAATATACGAACCTGCAACAATAGGGTGTGTAGAATGGATGGAAAGATATCAAGATATTACAACGGTTGGCCATTCTTTTTATTATAAGAAGTATAGCAAACCAGGCGTATTCAGATATTTCGGTGTTGTATTAGAAGAACCGAATGAAATGAAATTCATTCCAAGACCCGCATCAGTTCTGCCTGGAGATAGTGGTGGAGGCGTGTTTGCTAAGTTTAAAGAAAAGGAATATGTTGTAGGAATCATTAGTAACTATACTGTGATTACAATATTTAAAAATGAACCAATAATATCAGAATGTTCTGCTACAATTATAGCAAACTATATTGATTGGATTGAAATGGAGGTGGTTAAAAATGAGATTAGAACGCTTAATAAGATTACTGAGGATGGAAGGTAGTGTGGGAGAACGCATTGGAACTGCTTTTGTTGTTGTCCTTGGTTTTTCTGTCGGATTGTCTCTTGGAAGAATGATACTAGGATTGATATAAATATGGTATGGACAAACATGGACACTGGAATAATTTGCCTAATGATTTCAACCCTGACGATTGGTTTGGGTTTGTCTATTGTGTTACTCGTAATGACACAAAACGAAAATATATTGGCAAAAAACAAATCCATTCATATCGCCGTAAAAAAGTCAAAGGGCGAAAGAATAGAAAGAGAGTAGTCAGCGAATCAAAGTGGAGGGAATACACTGGTTCGTGTGACGACCTTAATCTAGAAATAGAAACACTGGGGAAAGAAAAGTTCACCTTTGAAGTCTTAAAGTTATGCAAGACCAAAGGAGTACTAACCTTCTCCGAAGTGGAGTATCAAATTAAAAATGATGTTCTTACTTCGCTATTAGAGGATGGTACTAGAGAATACTACAACTCTAATATTATGAGTCGTTGGTTTCTTTCTAATTAAAAAACCCCGTTCACGCACGGGGTCACACGGATTACTTTACAATAGTTTATCATTCTACGCTGAATGGGATTTCCAGACAGCAACATTTATTTCTTCTTTGTCAAATTTTTAAATCCGTTTTTGATTTTAACTTGAGCAACAATCCTCTTAGTCAGGTCGCTTGTCATTCTAGAAGCGAACCCATCACGACCAAAGATTTCTTTTCTCTCATCTGGAGTAAGATGGTCTTTGGTTTCTTCAATGAGTTCTACAATTTCTTCAATTGCTTTCTTGTTGTTCTTACCATCAATGAGCATCCATCCAACAACACCAAGTGATGCAAGGAATCCTACAATCAATACAATAAGACCAACGGTTGCAATTTCTTCGAGATAGTATTGTGATGCGGCCGCAAATCCTACGGTCAATACACCAATCGCCAATACAACACCACCAAGTCTACCACTAACCCAAAAGGTAAGGAATGCACCACCGATAAGCATACCAAATCCTATTACAAAGAATAATGTAATAAAACTGTGTAAGTTTTCGAGTGCTTCTCTTCTAACCTCTCGGTCGGATTGTTCGTACTCGGTTACTAGGTCTTCGAGTTGTTCTATCTGCCCTACCGCAGCCGACACTCTCGCGTTCGCTGACTCTAAATCTTCGAGTGCCTCTTCGACTCTTATCTGTGACTTCTCCGCACCGTCCACATGTTCCTTGATTGCCTCGGCGCTTCCCTCGATACTGTTCAGAGTCGGGTCTATGTTGTAGTTGTGGTCGTCCGGCACCAGAGCGATATCGTTTAGAATTGAGTTTGCTTGGTTGTCGATGCTTTCCAGACTTCCTGCTATCTCGCCAGTTGCGTCCGTTATCTCGCCCGTCTGCTCTTTCTGTTCTCTCAGACTGTCCACCACGGTTGAAGCGGTGTTCTCTGGATGGCCGTTCATGTCTTGCAGTGCTTCGCACCCAATCATCAGAGTTGCGACCGTTATCAGCGAGAGAATTCCTCCACTGAGCAAACCTCTCTTTGGCTTGTTCTGGTGTGAGTTTACCTTCTGCGATTGCCGTTCTGAGTCGTTTACCGACTGCATGGGATGCATTGTCCCGTTCCATTTCGTGGATGGTTCCAAATTTTTCTCTCTCATCATTTACCTCCGAGTCCTGTGCAACAATTGGTGTTGCGAATAATAATACTGCCAATGCAATTAGTGTTTTCATTTTTTTTCTCCGTGAATTAAATATGCCATTATACCTGTTGTTTTGTCTTGAATAACAATCGGCACGCCAGGATTTTTGTGGGCATAATCACGAATCTCTTGGTTGTCAATGTTTTCCATATTTAGTCTTTTGTTCCATCGTTCATATCGTTTTCTTCCGTGCATACAAGTGTAATATTCGTCACTGCTCAATTCAAACACTTCAGCACCTGCAAACTTTTTACGCTTCTTTACTTTCTTTCCTAATAGTGGGTCATAGCCTTTGATTCCGCCTTCACCACCAAAGTGTGGCGACATCCCACCACCAACTGAATTCGCTGGCGCTTCTTCTTCTACTTCTTCGCCTGGTGTATCTTCACGATAAGTATCAAGTAGTTCGTCTGTTCCTTCTTCACCTGCACCGTGTTCTTCGTGTACTAAAAATGGTCTAATTTGAGAATCGTGCATTTCAACTTTCGAACCATCTCTAAATTTTACTTTATATACTGAATCTGTTCGGGTTTCGCCAACAGATACAACAGTAATGATTCTGCCCCTTCTATCTCCCATCTGTACTGTTTTTCCAAGGAGAACAGATTCAAGATTTATTTCTTTTTTAAATTTTTTGAAGGGTTTCATCTTATATCCTTTCTATATCATATGATGAAAAAACTGTTTCGTTTATTTTAAACAGGGGAATTTCTAACACAGAATCAAAGGATTCTCTATCTTCATAAAAAGTAATATTCTTTCCGTTTAATCTATATGTTCCTTTAGGAATAATTAAATCTAATTTATTAAAATCTTCATTAATTCCTTCTTCCATCAAACCATTTTCTGTAAGATAATCAATAAACAATCTTTCTATTAGATTATCATCTTCCACGCCCATCTTTTTGGCTTCTTCTTTTAAGAACCATACTGCGGCAGCGGCTCCACCCAATCGACTCTTTCCGCCTGGAACTAAACTAACCAATCGTTTGATATTAAAAATAACCTTATGAATGTTTGTGTATTTTGAACCTGCACTTCTTGCCGCATCATCTGCTTCTTCAGAACGAATTCTCTTTCCCTTCTTATCAATTATACCAAGTTTATAGGCGTCCGTTTTTTTCCACGGAGTCGCCAACATTTTGATAAACTTGTATGCCAAGTATGTGTCTACTAAACCTATACCCATTTTAAATGTTCCTTAATACCTTCATAACTTCTGTGTGTAGTGGAATTGATATTATGTCTACCTCTGGTGTTCTTAAATCTAATGGTAAGTATTTTAGATATATTAAAAATGTCTTCAATACTGAATGAAATTCTTCTTCTATTTTAAAAAACAATAATCTGTTCGCGTTCTCCATATCAAAAACATTATAAAATATAATAATATGATTTAAAATCAATCTTTCCTTTAATGTATCTGATACTAAATATTTTTTAAAAAGCCGTTTCAGATATTTTATTCTATTCAAATCATCATAAAATTCCTCAAGTCCTGTACAATGAGGGTTTTCATAATGCTTCATAGCAAACATAATATAGTTTTGATTGTTTAGATAACGAAAATCCATTCACATTCATACCTTCAGCCAGTTCTATTCATTTCCGCATCTGCAATACCTTCAAAATCTGCTCTACTATTAGTAGATGTTGGTGTATTTCCTACTGCTTTTGTAAAGTGTTTATTGTAAATTGAAGTTTTTGTTTCGATGGGAATATTCCCTGCATTTTTTACTTCTTGTCCTGCTTCAACTGCGGCACTTTTCAGTGTATCGTCCACAGATGCCACAGCGTTCTCTCTGTTTTTCTTCATAATATCTGCGATACTATCAACTGTTTTGTCTCTGCTTGAAAAGGGGTTTGTCATTTTATTTCTCCTAAAATTATGTATATAGGCTTTATAGTTCAATTAACTCAAAGCCAAAATTGACATCTATTGATTCCAATTGTTGTTGGGATTTCTTTTGTTCCGATAAAGTAAATGTCTTATTCACATTCACGCTAAAATTAAGTGTTTCAAGGAATCTTTTTCCTATAAGAACCAAGTATGTATTATCATCTCGGTCGCCTAAGTTGAAATTGACATCTTTGTATTCTTTCTTGCCAAACTTTATATCAAATTTGACAATATATCGTTCTTCCCATTGGTCTGAACCGATATTAATTTTTTGGGTTTGTACGATTGGTTTGGTAAACTTCTTTCCAAGAATCTTAAATGATACATTCTTGCCCTCTGCTTTTATATCATTTGCACCAATAGAATTCACTGTACCATTTCCAGTATCTACTTTGGCTTTTACTTTACCAACACCCTTGACGGTGATGTATTCCACATAGCCAATTTCTTTTGCAGTAAACTTCCAATTCTCTTTATTGAGAATGTGGTCGAGTATTATATTAATTAAATTTTCACTGCTTAATTTTTTAGATGGGTTGTATCCCATATATGGAGCCGCACCAGAACCAGGCGAACCATTCACTTCTAGGATATAATGAGTTCCCTTATTGGTGATATGGTCAACGCCAGCAAAATAACAGCCTGACATTTTGTAGGCTTGCATAATTAAATCTTTTTCTGCTTGGTTTAATTTATAAGGAGCAGTATCACTTCCAAGTGCCTTGTTTGTTCGGAAGTCTTTGCCGCCTTTAATACGCTTAACGGCTGCAATAATTTTATTGTCTAACACAAGGGTACGGACATCGTGTTTAATCTCCATATACTCCTGAAGGATAACCTCTGCTTCTTGCTTCCAGAGAGTCTGTAGAACGCTCTTGAGGGATTCCTGAGACTCAATCTTCATCACACCGATACCTTCAGCACCTGTGATTGTCTTGACGATGACAGGGAATTTGCCGCCGATTTTCTCTAAGGCAATCTCAATCGAATCTTCGTTATTAATAAAGGCTGTTCTTGGTGAAGAAATTCCATGTTGTTCGAGTGCGAGTGCAGTACTCATTTTGTTTTGGCAGAATTTCATAGCCTCTAGGTCGTTCACTGTGAACATACCCGATTCCTGAAGTACCTTCACCAAACCCATTCCTGCATTATCAACCAAAGCGCCACCACGAACTAAGCACACTGTGTTATCTGTTTTAAGTGTGATGTTTTTGTTTTCGCCATTATAGTTGTGAATAACCAGTTCGTTATCGTCCAAATCTTTATCTACGATAAATGCGTGGTTTGTATGTACTGGGTAAAAAGAAACGCCTCGCTTCTTACAGGCGTTTTCTAATCGTTCAATGGTATCAGATTTTTCGTCTGAGGAAGTTGACTTGGTGATTGCAATAAGACAAGGAGCCTTTTTTGTACCTTCTTCTAAGTGAGCAAGAGTGTCCCAATCTTCTTCGAGTGATTCTTTAATTCCCATTTCTTTTCTCAATTTTTTGTACATTTGTTTTGCAACTGTTTTGTTTCCTACGCCCAATTCAAAACTTCCATAATTTCCCTCGGTCGCGGCCGCCCTCATCTTTGAAGCAGACATTCCTTCGACTCCTTCGCTATCTGGGTCTCTGTGTCCTGCACTTCTTACTTCAAAATGGTCAAATTGATATCCGTCCGTACCAACATATTTTGAAATACTCTTTTCTAATTCGTTTACTCTATCACCACCAACAACAAGAATAACTTTTTTATATCCTTCGTCGCTTAATTTCTGCATCATATAAAACGGATTTATTATAGACTTATCATCTATAATATTTGCTCCCCTAAACATCTTTTTCATAAAATTAATTTTATCTTTTGGTGATAAAGGATTTTTCTTGCTGTCGTGACTCCGGCTTGGATAAATCCTATGCTCTGCTCTTTCTTTGCGGGCGTTAGCAACCACCGCATCAACCAGTTTTTGATGACCGATTGTAGGTGGTTGAAAACGACCAAAAGTTACAACGACAGCCTTCTGATTATCTTCATTCAGAAAATCACGAACAGATTTGCTCATCTATTCCAAGGTGCCTTTGATTTTATCCATCCCCATAGAGGGACACCAATGAGTGCGCCGCCTACGAAGCACAAAACGCTCCACCAAACGGTGCCTAAAGTTTCGCTTAAAAATGCTAATGTCATATCAGTTCTCCTTTTTTAAAACTGTTTCGATTCTCTGGTATATTTAGACCAGAGTTATTTGTCCCAATTCTTTGCCGCAGTAAAATTCTGCATTGAAAATTCTAATCTATCTACTAGTTTTAAAGCCTTGTTGCTAATTCTATCTACTGCAACAAAACCCTCTGGTGAGGTTACTTCAAAACCGTTTTCTGTTTTTATGAAAGTTCCTATCTGTTTAACTTTCTCTAATTGTCTAATAATGTATATTTTTGCTTTCACTAAAGATTGTCGCAAATCGAACATCAAATCTATTTTGCTAGAGTTCTTACCAAGATAGGTAAGCAATTCTTGTCTAACCAAGTTTTTACGCTCTTTTGCGGCGTCAGTCTTTAATGAATCTATAGATTTCTGCATTTTTGAATTCATATAATTTGAGAATCCCGCCGCAGATTCAGTCCCGCCGGCTCCCTGACGAACAAGACTGTTGCTATAGATTTTTACTTGTGAAATAATCATAGTTTGTGATAACAACTTATCTATAAAACTCTTTGAACTTTTTAATTTATTTTTACAATCCTTCAAAAGAGCATTTATATCACTCGTTTCCTTTCTTGTAAATGTTGCAGTCCCTGATGTATCCCTAAAATCTGCATCCGTAAACCAGACAGCCCTAGTCTTTACAAGAGAACTTACTTGTGGGTTAAAAGATGCTTTCAAATCTTTAATTGTCTTTCCTGTATATTTTGTATGCCAAACTACCCCAATTTTAGCACTGTTCATTTGTTTTGCTAAATCTGAATTAGCAGGAACGGAATAGGAAATGGTATTAGGCTGAAAAACGATATGTGATTCGCCATCAATGGTTTCTTTTGATATATCTCCACTGGTAAACATAATGTCTCCCTGAAGAATTCCTCTAATTCCCAATTTACCCAAATTTGATAAAGCAATTTTGAGTTTTGCGGCTAATTGACCAGAATGATTCTTGTCTACATCCGCACTTGTATAGTTTATTTTTGGTACAACATTGAATAATGATTTGGTCGCCACAAAAAACTTTCCGTTTTCTGGATTAATTCCTGCAAATACAGCAGGCGCACCATCCCATTTTACTGTTACATTTATGGGTGATTTTGTATTTCCATCCAACATAGAAACCACCGATTCCATAAAAGAAATGGCTTCATTAACACCAGAAGAACCGTCATTTAGAACGGAATCCTCTATATGTTCCATATGGAGGTTTTTACCCTCACTCAAAAAGTCTTTTAATCGCTTCATTTAATCCTCTACTGTTATTAGTATTTATACATATTATGTAATGTAACAACACTGATTAAGGAATTTCTAACAAATGCAAGTCAACAATTCATATCCCAATAGACCAGTAAGACCGAATTTCACTGATATTCGGACTATTCAAATATTCGACCCAATAGTAATTGGACAATCGGCAGCAACCACCAAATTTGCGGCATTGTCTGCAACAGGTGCAACATTAGAAAATGGTGTACGAATCAAAAACACATCGCCAGCAGGCACTCTGGCTATTGGTGTTACTGGTCCTTATCCCGATGGACTTAACACGGTTGGAAACTCAACTGGCGGGTTCGAACTTCTTCCAAGCGAAGAACTATTCATAGAGGTCCGTGACCTATCTAAACTTCTTATTAGAGGAACTACTTCCGCAACTGCTTGTTGGATTGCTAGTTGAAAGAAAAATTCAACAAATCTGGCAATAAAGGAAGAGGTAGACATTCTCCCACTAAGAATATGTCTCGCTATAAATTGGTGAGGCGGCATCCACATCGTTACTCTAGTGTTGATATTAGTCCATCATCCACAACAACAATATCAAGTACTGGTTCACAAACCTATACTGTTGGAAAGGGTGTTGACAAACTTAACATTGTAATGTATGGTGGTGGAGGTGGTGGAGGCGAAGCATCCGAAGGGACAAGTAGAGGCAATCCAGTTAGTGAAGGCGGCGGTGGTGGAGGTGGTTCTAAATTAGTAATCATACTCGATGAAGTTCCAAGCGGCACTGTTCTTACTTTTAATGTTGGAGCAGGTGGCGCTAAAGGTTCTGGCAACGCCTGTGGGGCGGATGGTGGAAACACAACTCTTTCATATGGTGGTAAAGATTTTGTCGCGGGTGGTGGTGAAGGAAATTCGTCTGGCCACGCCATTCCCGTATGTGCTGATGATGGAAGTGGTGGAGTAGCAGACTGTGATAGTTTTGGTGATTGTACTGGAACGAATGGAAATAATGGAACAGCAAAACACAATAACTCAACACAAGTAGGTGGTGCCGCATTAGGAGATAGTGCGGGGGCCGGAGGTCGAGGTTCTGGTGATAATGCCTCTCAACTCAACGAGGCGGGCGACAATGGAAAAGTGATTATATCGTGACTAGAATTAGGGTGAATATACCCGAAGGTGTTTCTGGTAATTTCCGTATAGAAAAAAAAGAAATAAATCGTTGGGCTGGTTCAAAAGAACCACAAGATACCTATACTCTTTTATATAATGAATGTCATTGCATTATGCAAGACACCACAAGAGAATATCGAGAACACGAACAGTTTTTAAACGATGCTCACGGTAATATTATTATTGGTGGACTTGGACTTGGAATGGTAAACCAATCCTTAATGGAAAATCCAAATGTAACTTCAGTTACGATTATAGAAAAGTACCAAGAAGTTATAGATTTGGTCTGGCATCATTGTCCAAAGAACGAAAAGATTCGTTTGGTTCACGCAGACATTTATGAGTGGGAGCCAGATTCAACTTGGGATATTGGTTGGTTTGATTCTTGGTGTGGCGAAAACGAACACACCGAATACCAAAAACTTATGAACGAAAAATATAGTACATTATGCAAAGACATTCGGTTTTGGAAAGCCTTTGGTGTTAGTATGGGGTGGGGAAACAAATCAGAATGTTGGGAAAAGGCGTCTAAAGATTAACCATTCCATCGTTGGTGCTATACCAGATATCATCAAATAACGCCTTACACCAAATCAAACAATTGCAACAAGGTTTGCTCATACGCATATCACAAAACCGATTGAACCTAAAGTTTACCAGTTTTAGATTATCCTTTGGTCCTCTATAACGCAAAAGTGCATCCAATTCTGAATGCACTTCGTCAAAGAAATAACCATACTTCTTCGCCAGCGGATGTGTCCGAAAGTTATTCGTACCAACAGAAACAATCTCATTCTTACGAACAATAATTGACACATGTTTCTTTGGACGAGGAATCTCTAACGAGACTGGCAATGCCATATCCGTTAACTTTAAAATTTTCTTTTCGTTCATTTCAATAACAGATAAAATATACCACTTAGCAAAATTAAATCAGCAATCAAAGACCATATAATATAGGTCTTGAATAAAACAGATGCTGATTTTTTTGTGAAAGGTTTCATCTAATTCTTTTCCCGTTTCCTTTTTTAGAAGTTCTTGCACAAGCATTTCCCTTCTTTCGAAACAGTTTTGAAGTTCTGGGTTTTCCTACTGAAACTCTATTTGAAATCGCAGGGTCGTATCCACTATTTTTTGCCATAACTAATTATCCTTATCGTCTTTCTGTGGAATGTCTGTCATATCAATAATTCCACCTTTTTGCATTAGACCTTTTTTAGAATTCTTTTTCTTTTTAGGAAATGCCTTTTCGTAATTCTCAGCATATTTCTTCTGGTCTACTGGCCGGTAACGGTCACCCTTACCTGCTTGGCCATTAGTCATCACACTCACCGCATTCACAGCACTTGCCCATAATCCACTTAAGCAAACTACATTTTGTCTTTCTAGTTTCTACAGGCCAGCATTGATTACACGAAGGAACTTCGCCTAAATTGTTCATTGCTCTTTTTGCTGTTTTCTTGACTTCTGTTTCAGTAAGAAGGAGGTCTACTGGCACTCCATCCACTTCAATACAAGTATGTAAATAATCACTCATAATATCTCCTTTACTGTCTGAGTTTTAAATGCCTTGGATGGGGTCGCCCCCACCCAAGGGTCCGTAGCCGCTCAAGCGGCCATTGCGTAACTGTTGTCAGTTAACTTTTTGCAACGCTTTTGTCAAGCCTCGTTGCCAACCTTGGGTATCTACTTCTTTGTTACTTACTATCGAATCGACTCCATTCGCCCCCATCAGAGACACCCTTGCGACTTATTGCTTCCTAATTAATGTTATGTGTAAAAAATAAAATTAAGCAAGGGTGCCTCTGGTGGAGGCGGGGAGATTCGAACTCCCGTGTTCGATAACTTTTACTCCGATATTAACAATACCATTTCTATTTAGTTACTTTGTTGAACAAAATCGTAAATCTTGTTTGCTTCAACTAAAATTTCTTCGTGCTTCGGAAATCCAGGCCGAACCCCAATAGGACAAGTGGCAGTTATTTTCGTTCCATCTGCCTCTCTATCTCGTTTCCAATCTTGAAAATCTTGCCACAATGCGTGGTCTTGATAGAACTGGTCCATCAGCCTTTGCTGTGCCTGTTGGTAAATTTCGTAACGCAATTCATATGGATTTTTCATAAATTTTTTCTCCTTGTGTTTATGTGTGTGTTAATCCAAAAATATATATGCTAATCTTCCATTAGTCCTCTACCAAAATCTTCATATTTGGCATTCCGTTCTGTTTCGTATTCTTCTCGTTGAATCCATTTTGTTCGTTCTTCGTCGGTTTTACACTTATCCCAATCACTAGGAATATAGTTTTTATTATTCCATTCGTCCCAGATAAATTTCCATTCACGATTCCAAATCAATTCATCGGTCTTGTATGCATTGTCAAGCATTTGTTGACCTCGCTCAGAAACCCACGCATCAAATTCGTGAGTAAATCTTGCGGTGTTCATTCCGCCATTATCTGCAAACTCATCTGCAAGAATAATATTACCAGTTATAAAACAATATGCACAATCGCTCATATTATATCCTCTTTCCACAGTTCGTCTGTGAGTTTATATTGAAGTCTTTCACATTCTTTTTCTCCATCGCCTCTACATTTACCCGTAACAAATTGTTTTATGTGTATCATTTCGTGTACAACCGTAGCAACAAAATCACGAATGTTTTGGTCGTTGGCAATAGTAATATGGTATTTGTTGTTTTCTTCTTCTGAACAAGTTCCCCAACAATCATAATCTCTAAACTTTCCAATCCTCACATCAATATTGGTTTTTATTTTGTAATGATTAAAACACCACACAATAACCCTGTCTGTAATTCTTCGTTCGTGTTTTTTCCCACCAGTAATCTTAACCATCATATACCTTTCAACACGCCTGGCAGGATTCGAACCTGCGACTTGCGGTTTAGAAGACCGCTACTCTATCCACTGAGTTACAGGCGCTCAATAAGAGCGGCGGGACTCGAACCCGCACTTGACAGATTTTAAGTCTGTTGCCTCTGCCAATTGGGCTACGCTCTCGCAGTCCAAGTAACTCATCTCAATAACAAAAATTCAAACATCAATGTCTTTCCAATCCTTTTCGGCAATACGATGTAATGCCCAATATCCCATTCCACTAGAAGGGTCTAAAACTTCATCACCAACTTCTTCAAAAATGAATGGACGACCATTTACATACGAAGTGTAAATTGGTGAATCATATCCCATTCGTCCTCTCTTAAATACTTCTTTCTTTCCATAACTAATCCAATTATTTTTACAGTGATTTGTTCCAATCAAATATGCTTTTGCATCGGGATTGTTTTGAACAGCACCCTGTGGTACAGATAAAATACTATCTTGGTCAAATTCCTCACCAATACGCCGCAAATCATTTTCGAGATTCCCGCTATCTTTCAAGTCTACTACAAAAAAACTAATCTCTTTACCAACAAGTCCTGACATACCTTCAGGATATCTACCGTGTAATGTTGTTACGCCATATCCTCTGGACTTCAGTTGTGATAAAAGACTCTTGTTTCGTT
>Ga0315336_1001994_pt1 | contig 34345 bp, 28 predicted proteins | sample ASW5metaG_FD_204512 | JGI IMG/M metagenome (GOLD analysis project Ga0315336, IMG submission 204512) | Ammonia-oxidizing marine archaeal communities from Monterey Bay, California, United States - ASW #5 | ecosystem: Environmental > Aquatic > Marine > Intertidal zone | place: USA: California...
GTTGAACCCCGTATCATAGAGTCGCTTTTTCTGAATTGGATTCGTTACCAAGGCACTGGCGTCGCCGCTTAGGCAAAAATCGGTTCCACGGCGGATCGACAGTAAAATCTCTTCGGCAATGCTATCTGTTCCCGCAAGAGAGAGAACGGGCATGGCTTTAGAAAATACGCTCAGCGCATCAGCAGGGGAGGCGATTTCCTGTATGGGAACGACCAGCCCTGTTGACTTCAGGTAGTCGTCAATTGTTTTTACATTGCCGAGGAGAAAGAAAACTGGAATTTTGTTTAAGTCGCGTTGCTTCCAGGCTTTGGAGATTATCTCAATTCCAATTCCGTTTGGGTCGCCTATCGTCACAACTAATGGGGCAACGGCCATTATACATCATCCGATTTAATAAAAGGCATGTTTGACAGGTTTTTTACCGTGTTTCAATGGTTGCGGCATTATGCATGTCTTGTATATATCCGCGGGCCCTATTTTCTGCGCGGCGTATCAAAATGTCTTGTCGAATTTGTTCTTCCGATCCACTTAACATTTGCGGGTCCTGTCGGTCACAAACAACAAAAATTCTGTAAACGCCATCATCCTCATAGGGAGCACTGGCTTGTCCAGGCTGCATGTCCCTCAAGATTTCCTTAATAGTATCTGGCAAATCTCCGAGCCGAATTTTCCCAAGCTTCCCGCTGCCAGAATCTGTCCCGGAGATTTCTGTTAGAAGATTGGGTAAATAATCACAGTCATCAATAAAATTGCTCAAGGAATCGGCCAGAACTTTCTGCGATTTCGGTCCTGCCAATTCTCCTTCGCTATTTGCGGGAACCACAATTTGAGTTAAATCGAAAACAATATTGTCTGGATTTTCTTCCATCACGGTACGAATTTTTTGAACGAAAACAATGAAGTAGCCAACAGAAGTGCGGATCGGATCAGACACCTGGTTTTCCGGTAAATTGATCAGAACGTCGCTTATTTCAGGTTCAACATCGTCAATAAGAACCCAGCCGATTGCGCCGCCGGCTGATGCCGTAGATCCTTCACTGAATTGCGCAGCAGCGCGTCCGAAGGACGCACCTTTGCGAATTTGATCGACTAGATTTTGCGCGGAATTTCGTAATTGTGATTCATCTGTATCACGTTCTATTGGAAGGTATATTTCACTCAGGAAGTATTCGTTCTTGCCTTTATTCTCTTTCAGCTTCTCTTGAACTGCGATAACTTCTTCTTCTGAAATAGTAATTCGTGGAACTATACGTCGCTGGATAACTTTATTCCAAGCTAGCTGGACCCTAAATTGTTCGATTATTGTCGTCAAATCAACGTCATTTTTATCAAGTAGTCGATCTAATTCGCCGGTCGGTAAATTATTATTTTTTTCAAAGTTATCAAGTGCAGCCGTAACCTCTTCATCCGAAACTGAAAGGTTATACAACTTTGCTTCTTGTAACTTTAGGCGGTCGTCAATCAATTTCGTCAATGTTGGCTTTACCAGTTGCTGTCGCGCTTCCTTCGTATTTGGAAAATTTGACATGAGTATCGTCAGGGAAATTCTCTGGTCCAGATCATAGGCAGAAATTATTTCATCGTTGACGATCGCCGCAATGTTTTGAATATCTTGTGCAGTCGCGACTGGAGAGGACAGGGCAAGCAAGCCTGCAAAAGTTGCAGCACTAAACAAGTTACGTAGATCAGACATGATATTATTCATAAATACAGTATTTTAAAAGTGTCACGCGAAATCATAATTAGCTAAGAATAACCTTCTCATGACTTAATTAAAAGGGAGCAATCTGATATTGAAGCCGATTGTCGTATCAGGTTCCAAATCTCTATCCCGTGTGAAGGATTTTTTTAGTTCCAGCGAAAATCCAAAGCATTCGTCAAGGTATTCTATGCCAATTCTACCATCAACTGAATTACCCGTACCGGCGAGATTTCGGCGATAGTTCCCGTATGCACTCCAGAATTTTGCGATTTCAAATTTACCCGCAACATAAATTTCTTCCCGTGTGTCCTGAGTCAATCCATTTAGATCATCACGCAAATACACATAACCCAAGTCAAAGAAATTCTTTGAGCTTCCAATTTTCATGTCAATTTCATTGCGCGCCAAAGACAACTTGTCATGATTTATACGTGTTCGATTTATAAACTGTAGATAACTGGCCGGGCGAATTTCTAATCGAGTGACGAAATCGGAAAACTGATCTTCTAGTCCTGTCCCAGCTGGGAAACTCGTGCCTTCGTCGCTGTGGATACTTTGCCCGACCAGCAAGGTTGTGTAGCCTCCGGATTCGCCATAAACGCCCATATTAATACCGTAATTAAGTCGTGCACCCTCTTCTACTAGATCGATGCCGGCGAAACGGTTGGAGCCGAATAAATTAGTATCGTCAAATTCGAAGCTTAGGCTGTCTTCGTTAGGGGTATCCTCATCGCCGATGACATCAGACCAAACCCCTTCGACAATAGGCTCGACAACTTGCCGGACGGAACCGGCTTGTCGTACGAAGGGATATTTCCATTCCACGGAAACGGACGGAACGGCTCGCGCTGAAAAGTCGCTCTCACCTGTTCCTGTGGAAGGATCAGACGGGTCCGAGAGTATATTTCGTGCATAGTATAAATCACCGCGAAGCGACGTATCAAAAGCCAGGACTTGCCCATTCGGCGTAGTATAAGGGATGTGATAGCCACCTGATAAAGAAAGCCTGTTGGTATCTTGGCTGTCTTCCCGATAGACTAGAAGGGTATCCATATTTGCGCTGACACGGCCACCAAAATCATTCGGCTCACCAACATAAGAATAATCCCACCAGGCGGGCACAAACGGTGTTTCGCTAGAAACATCCGCTTCAGTCAGGCCCTGGAAACTATACGCGCTCAGAATGGAAAAATTCCTTCCTCGCTGTCCCTGAATATAGGCTTTAGAAGTTAAGGTATCATCGTCGCTGATATCATATTTATCGAGATACGTATCATGGGAGGTGCGAAATACATTAAATCCCCAAAGCCAGGTATCGTCAATCTGAAATTCTCCATCGCCGCGGATATGGCTTTGAAACTCTTTGTTGCCAGTCGTCAAGTTTTGATTGTTTCTTTCGTCAACATAGGTGGTAGAGCCGTCGAATTCAAATTTACCGTTTGAAACAGCTTGTCGATATTCCGCAGCCAACTGAACGCCTTCTTTTGTGGTGATGTTCGGCGTTATTGTCATATCCTTGTCGCCAGATATTACGATGTAATAGGGAAGTTTTAACCCGTAGCCTAGAGTCGAGGAATCATAGACTTTTGGAGAAAGAAATCCGCTTTCACGGTCTACTGTAGGATCAGGATGAGAGAAGTAGGGTGTGTACATTACTGGTACACCAAAAAATTCGAAGACGGCATTTCTATAAGTTACAGATTGTTCTGCTCTATCATGCTCGACTTTTTCTGCCTTAATTTGCCATAACACAGGGCGGTCCGGATCTTCCTCACATAATTGGCAAGTGCTAAAGACTGCCTTGGTCATTACAGTGCGGTTTTCGTCTATTTTGATCGCTTCATGTGCAGCAAGTCGTGACTGATCCGAAAATAATATTCGGATGTCACGGATAGCACCAATTTTAAGTTCGTTTTGCAATTCCATTTCTTCGGCGAAAACAACATCCCCGGTGGGTTCCAATAAAACAACATTGCCTTCAGCCCGGATTGTATCTTTGGTAATGTCATAGATAATCTTATCTGCTTTCAGAACCCGTTCGCCCTGAACAACTTCGACATCACCTGTTGCTTCTACTTTTTGACCTTCCTTGTCATACGTAATATTCTTCGCGCTGAACAAAGATTCTTTGGTAAAATCCAGTTCAGGTGTTTTCTCGGCCTGAGCAAACTGCGGGACAAATGCGGTGCATAGAAATGTGGTCGCCAATAATAGTCGCGCGAGAGATTTCATCCGTCAGCCGTCCTCAAGATGAAACATCATGGCGAGACCGAACAAGGTAATCGCAATTGCCGGGATGCCTGCTGCCAGGGCTATTGGAAGGCTGCCAGAAAGGCCCAATGCATAAATTATATCTGTAAGAAAGTAAAAAACGAAACCTGTCGCAATACCGCCGATAACCATTAGGCTCGTATGCCCATGACGTATTGATCGCAGACTGAATGTCGCCGCTACAAGAACCATGGCTATCATTAGAATGGGTCCCGCCATCAAGCTATACCAATGGAGACGATGTCTATCGCCCGAAAACCCGGCAAGCTCAAGGGTTTCAATAAACTCAGGCAGATCCCAAAAAGACAGCGTTTTCGGAGAGGCAAAGCTTTCCTGTATTTGATGAACAGTCAGAGATGTCTCCAGTTTCATAAAAGATTCTGTTACGGCAGGTTTATTCGGTCCAGTAATCACAACATTTTGTAATTCCCAGAAACCAGGAAATAACCTTGCTCGGGACGCATCAATGCGGCCTGTAAAGACGTCATCGGTATTATATTCAAAGATAATAACATCTGTCAGGTCGATGCCCTGATTAAGGGCGCCACGTGCATGAATGACGGATAGACCGTCGTCATCCACTTGGCGTAGCCAGAGATCACTGGGAGAAATGGTCAGCAAGCTTGATCGTTTATCAAAATATTTTGATTCCATTTGTCCGTACTGAGCTTGCATGGCAGCACTGATTGGATTGACGACAGTTAAAATCAACATTCCGATACCGAAGGCGATGAACATAGAAGGTAAGAGAAATTGCCATACAGAAACCCCTGCTGCCCGGATGACTGTCAATTCACTGGTTTTGGTGAGTTTAAAAAATGTCAACATACCGCCAAAAAGAGCAATAAATGGAAGCAGTTTTTGCGCTAAATAAGGCAAGCGTAAAAACACCATTTGAATAATAATGAAAATACTTATGCCTTCCTTGTTGGAGGCACGTCTTAGAAGTTCAATAAAATCAATGAGAAATACCACTGTCATCAATATGCCAAAAATGATGCCAATATTCTTTAAAAATTGTTTTCCTAAATAGATAGAAAGAGAGCTAGGGAGCCTCATTGCTTCGGCTCCTCTGGTAGCATTGGTTCGCGGTTAAAAAGCGTCCCGACAAATTTAAAGCTACCACCGGCGGCGAGATAAGCTGCAAATATTGTAGAAACAATAGGCATAAAATATAGCGCCGGCGTGATTAAAGGACTATTGCCCGAGACACGGAATAAAGCCATGGCGGCAATAAGTAGGGCAACGCCAATTGTCGCGGCTGCGGCGATACGTTTGGCGCGGCCGCGGCGACTGAATTCGCCGCTCAAGACGCCGGCAAGAGCGATGAATACAAGGGAAATTGCGTACAGGGGTAATACCAGTCGTTGATGAAGTTCCGCTTTTAATTTCCAACCTTCACGGTCGATACGTTTCGATTTTTCAGGGTTGATCAACTCCATTAGGTAGCGATGTTCAGGCTTCAACCAAATGGTATTACTTTTTTTCTCAAACTGATTTATATCAAGGATGTACTGGTCGAAATAAAGAAGGCTGAGCTTTGCATCGTCTTTGGCAACTTCTTGAAGGTTTCCTGTATTCATAACAAATCGCGGTCCTTCCGCGGTCTTGATGAAAGCGCCCCTCTCGGCCATGTAAGTTACCGGTTTGTCCGGTATCCGTTCGTCATGAACCAAAATTCCGAGGAGCTCTCCTGTTGGGCTTTTTTCTCTGATGTAAACCGTGACACCGCCCGCAAGAGAGTTAAAGACACCTTCTCGCAAAACGACAGCTGCGAGAGAATCCTGCCATTTTACCCTGAGTTCATCTACGGTTCTGACACCATAGGGCGTCAGTAAAAATCCGAGAAAGTACAATGCAAGGGCCGTCAGAAGAGCCAAATAAAGTGCCGGACGGGCAAGAGACCATTTACTCAGCCCCGCTGACCACATAACGATCAATTCTGAATCTGAATAAAGTTTGTTGAAAGCGAAGAGCGTTCCAAAAAAAATACCGAGCAGAAGCGTATATTTTAGTATGCCCGGAAGCAGTAAAACCGACAAATAGAGAAATGTCGATACCGGTAAACCATTAATCAATTTCTCCACAAACTTCAGCGACTGGGAAAGCCAGATCACGCCGGTCAGGGAGAACGTTATGAAAAGCATTGGAACGGCCAATTGCTTCATTATATAACGGTTTATATTTTTCATATGGGCGAGTATAGCGATTGAAAATGATTGCGCTAGACGGAACCTGATGAAATTACTGAATGGACAGGTTTAGATAGTTGATTTGCCTCTATGAAATTGTTTGTATGTTGCCAGTAGCGGCTGGCTAGGGTATGAAAAATAGACCATTAGTCGACTACTCCTTATCCATTACTCACAATAAAAACAGGGTAAACTTATGAAGTTCGCTTTTTCAGAAATCTCCATACCAAAACGTGGCACTATTGCGGTGGCAGTGTTAGCAGGAAATGTTTTATCTGCAACAGCTGCTGCGCTAGATAAACAAACCAAAGGAGCCTTATCTAGTGCGCTGAAAAATAGCCGTTTCAGTGGCAAAAAGGGTGAGCTTTTGGAAATCCTCGCACCGGCGGGACTTGAAGTATCCGGCGTCCTGGTGTTCGGTTTGGGAGAACCCGCGGAGCTTTCACAAATTGATGCGGAAAATCTTGGTGGCAGCCTCGTCAAAAAACTGAATAGCTCTGGCGTTCAAAATGTGACCGTTATTCTGGACAATATTAAATCTGCCGGTATCAAGGCTGTCGATGCAGCCGCAGCTGTCGCATTTGGCGCAAAACTCGGATCTTACCGGTTCCGGAAATATAAGACGGATACGGATGATAGTGCCGAACCGACCTTGGCGCGCATGACAGTGGCTTGCAAAGGATCGTCTGCCGTACGAAAGGCGTTTGCCGACCTGGACGCGTTGGCCGAAGGCGTGTTTTTGACCAGAGATCTGGTAAGCGAACCGGCAAACGAACTATATCCAGAGAGCTTCGCCGACCGTTGCAAAGACCTGACAAGCCTGGGCATTAAAGTGGAGATTCTCGACGAAGCAAAAATGAAACGGCTTGGAATGGGCGCTTTGCTGGGTGTCGGGCAGGGGTCTCGCCGGGAAAGCAGAATGGTTGTCATGAAATGGAATGGCGATACGCGGAAAAATGCTTCCAAGAAACCCCTGGCATTCGTTGGAAAAGGTGTTTGTTTTGACACGGGCGGCATTTCATTAAAGCCAGGGCCTGGCATGGAAGAAATGAAATGGGATATGGGCGGCGCAGGAACCGTAACCGGGCTGATGAAGGCGCTAGCGGGAAGAAAAGCGAAGGTCAACGCAATTGGTGTCATTGGTCTGGTTGAAAATATGCCCGATGGAAATGCACAGCGGCCCGGAGATATTGTGAAATCAATGTCAGGCCAAACCATTGAAATTCTAAATACCGATGCGGAGGGACGGTTGGTATTAGCCGATGCCCTTTGGTATACACAAGAAAAATACAAACCCAAATTTATGATTGATCTGGCGACATTGACCGGGGCCATTATTGTTGCACTTGGGCATGAGAACGCGGGCTTGTTCTCCAATGATGATGATTTGTCCGACAAGCTTTATGAGGCTGGAAAAACCGTAGATGAAGGTGTCTGGCGCTTTCCCATGTCATCCAACTATGCCAAGCAAACGAAATCCCCGATTGCTGATTTGCAGAATATCGGGACCGGCGGGCGTGGCGCTGGATCAATTGTTGCCGCGGAGTTCTTGAAGAAGTTTGTCAATGAGGTGCCGTGGGTTCACCTTGATATCGCAGGGATGGCTTGGTCAAAACAAGACAAGCCAACAGTACCAAAAGGCGGCACCGGATACGGGGTGCGGCTTCTCAATCAGTTCGTTCAGGATAATTACGAAGGGTAACGACGTCGGTTGTGACAGATGTTAATTTTTACCACCTACAATCCGACCCCTTGAACCGGGCGCTGCCGCGATTGCTTGAAAAAGTATATGAGCGGCAGCTGACGGCTCTTATCAGAGGCCGAACTGAAGATTGTCTGGAGGAGCTGGATGAATGTCTCTGGTCTTTTAACCCGTCGTCCTTTATGCCTCATGCATTCCAGCAAGAGGGTTCCGAGGCGGTTAATCAACCAATTCTATTGACATTATCCTCGAATCAAAATCTCAACAACGCGAAGGTTCTGGTTTTGGTGGAGGATGCGGAAGCGTCCGATATCGGTGATTTCGACCGGTGTCTTTATATGTTCGATGGGAAAGACGAGAATGCGCTCGCCGCAGCCCGGACGCGCTGGAAATTGCTGAAAGATCAAGATGTGCCTGTAAGCTATTACCAGCAAACCGAGACTGGCTGGCAGAAAATGGCCTGATCATTTGAGAATTGTCAGGATTTCTAAACGAGGGGAACTAGCGTTGTGATACATAATTTAAAGTTGTTTGCAAAAGTACTTTTTATATTTTCAGTAATTTTGATGATGCCGACGACATACGGCACAGCTTCCGCCGACGAAAAATTCAGCTTTGGTCGGAATATTGAAGGAACCTACATCCTTGACCAGCATGGTGAGACCGATCGCTCCAGCTACACTTTCACAGAATTTGGCTCGGTCATTTGGGGCGCGGCGGACCAAAAAAAATATTCGTATTTTCCGGGTGGCGGCGTATGGAAGCAAACCGGAGATCATCAAATATCAGTTCGAATTATCAGCTTTGATTACGACAATAAGGGTATCGGAATTGTCGATATGAAATTTAAATTTAGCGATAATTATCAAATGGTTACTGGTACTTTTAAAGGTGGAATATATCCTTTGGACGTTGATGTCAATGTCATTGACAAGAAGCCCACGCAGGAATTCAAAAGTGACTTTACAGGTGCGCGACTGATCAACGCAGGTGATTGATCAGGCTTGCTCTAATCGTTCCAGTTCTTCGTGCGCTTCCATCCAATTTTCTTCCGCTTTCTTCAGTTGCGATTTGAGGCGACCGATGGCATCGCTAAGTTTGGCCTGATGATCTGGGCCCTTGTCATAAGTCGCCGGGTCCGCAAGCTCGGTTTCAAGTTTCGCTTGCTCAGCCGCAATATCCTGCATGGATTTTTCGATTTTCTTTACTTCAGCCCGTTTTGGGGCGAGGGCCGCGCGGGCTGCGGCGCGGGCTTTTCGCGCTGCTTTCCCTGTCAATCGTGGTCTGGCTGACTCACCGTCCGGTAGCGCGTTTAGCTTTCGGGTTCCGCTCCCGGATCTGGCGGCATCTAGCACAAGTTTCTTATAATCATTCATGTCTCCTTCAAACGGATGCACACCGCCATCTGCGACTAGCCATAGCCGGTCAGCAACCAGACTGACTAAATGCGGATCATGACTGATAAGCAGCACAGCCCCTTCGTAGTCGTTGAGACCCTGTATGAGGGCTTCCCGGCTATCTACATCAAGATGGTTTGTCGGCTCGTCGAGGATAAGCAAATGTGGTTTGTCCTGCGCAAGTAAACAGAAATTCAGACGCGCTTTTTCGCCACCTGACAGTTTTTGAACGGCGACATCGGTTTTATCGCGCGAAAATCCGAATTGACCGAGCCTTGCCCGGACTTGAGATTCCTTGCCTTTATCCATTTTCGCAGCCAAATGCTGGTACGCCGTTTGCTCTGCCGACATTTCATCCAGCTGATGCTGGCCGAAGAAGCCGATCTTGAGCTTGTTGGATTTTTGCAGACGCCCTGATTGCGGCTGCAATCGGTTTGCCAGAAGTTTTGCGAAAGTTGATTTTCCGTTTCCGTTGGAGCCGAGCAGGGCAATGCGATCATCCATGTCAATCCGCAAGCTCAGATTTCGCAGGATTGAGACATCTTGCTGATAGCCAACAGCGCACTCTTCCATGGAAATAATGGGAGAGGATAATTCGTCTGGTTCTGGAAATCTGAAATTTGCTGTATGTTCTTCCATCATCGCAGCGACAGGTTTCAATTTTTCCAGCATTTTGACGCGGCTTTGTGCCTGACGCGCTTTGGATGCTTTGGCCCGGAAGCGATCAACAAAGGATTGCAGATGCTTGCGTTGCGCATCCTGCTTTCGCTGCATACCGCTGAGAAGCTCCAGTTGCTGACGGCGTGTTTTCTCGAAGAAATTGTAGTTACCGGTGTATTTGACCAGCTTCAGGTTATCGAGATGAGCGATCGTTGTGACGACATTGTTCAAAAGATCGCGATCATGACTGACAATTATCAATGTTCGCTGATAATTACGAAGAAAACTTTCCAGCCAAAGAGTTGCTTCCAGATCGAGATAGTTGCTAGGCTCGTCGAGGAGCAGCAAATCGGGTTCTGAAAACAATGTTCCAGCCAGAGCGACACGCGTTCGCCAACCGCCAGAGAAAGAAGAGCAGGATCGCTGTTGCGCTTCGTGGTCAAAGCCAAGGCCTGATAGAATCTTCGCCGCCCGGGATTCAGCTGTATGAGCGTCGATATCCGCCAGACGTAGATGAATTTCCGAGATCCGGTGGGCATCAGTTGCTGTTTCAGATTCCGCCATCAAGCGGGTCCGTTCAACGTCCGCACTCAGCACTGCTTCCAATAAACTTTCCGGACCAGACGGCGCTTCTTGCGGTAAAACGCCGAGCCGCGCACCATTTCGAAGCTCGATGGTGCCATCATCCAACTGAATTTCACCAATGATCAGTTTGAGCAAAGTTGATTTGCCCGTTCCATTGCGACCGATCAGGCCAAATTTATGTCCTACTGGAACATGCAAGGAGGCATTTTCCAGCAACACGCGTCCCGCGATGCGGTATGTAATGTCTTTAATTTGAAGCATGGGGCACTCTCTATCAGAAAGCAGGGCCGGTGCGAAGGCCGAAAATGCCAGAAATCAGGGAAAAAGGATCAATTTGGTTGCCGAGCCGCACCATCCCAGCTATAAGGCGCGCAATATTCCTTTTTTCGATTTGACTGTGGATAAAATAATGGCTCTAGAACGTACTTTCTCAATTGTTAAACCAGACGCAACCCGTCGCAATCTAACAGGCAAGGTTAACGCCATGCTGGAAGAAGCCGGCTTGCGGATTGTCGCACAGAAGCGGATTCAGATGACCCGTCTTGATGCAGAAACTTTTTATGGTGTCCATAAAGAGCGTCCTTTCTTCAACGACCTTGTTGCATTCATGACATCTGGTCCAGTTGTCGTTCAGGTTCTGGAAGGCGAGAATGCCATCGCACGAAACCGCGACGTCATGGGCGCAACAAATCCAGCAGAAGCGGCTGAAGGTACAATCCGGGCAACATTCGCGGAAAATATCGAAGCTAACTCAGCACATGGTTCGGATAGCGCCGAAAATGCAGCAATTGAAATCGCATATTTCTTCTCTGGATCCGAAATCGTCGGCTAACCCAGGATTGCTCATTGTAGCAAAAAAGGCCCGCATTATTGCGGGCCTTTTTCGATTTAGCTGAATTAGGAGGTTTCAGCTGTCTGTTCCGTTGGCCTCGGCTTTATCCAGATAGGAAACTGTTTGCGGCAAATCCCGAGGGTTATCGTTATGTTGCAAATGACCGTCAATTTTTGCACCGGGCTCTATGCTCAATGACGTATGTATGACGTCGCCTTTAACGGTCGCCGTCGACATTATCGAAATTTCTTCACCTTTGATACGTCCATCCACGAAGCCGCGAATAGTCAGGACACTGGCGTCGATTTCTCCATTGATAACTGCAGATTGACCGACGGTTAGATTGGCTGCTGCCACATCACCGTTCACTGTTCCGTCAATTTGAACCTCTCCCTCTGAGATAAGGTTGCCTTCGATGGTAAGGCTTTCACTGATAATTGATGGCATTGAATCTATTTTGGTGACTTTTGTTTCTGTCTTGTTGGAAAACATCTACAACCTCGCTTTGAAAAGTTACTTGTTGGAAGCTTCCTGAATTTTTGGCGTCACTTTGAACGCGTATTTACCGGCTTTGAAAAACTTTACCGGATTCCGATGCTCTCCTTCATATATAACTTCGTAATGAACATGCCGACCGGTGCTTCGACCAGTGGAGCCCATGACGCCGATTTGTGTTCTGAAATCTATCTTGTCGCCTTTCTTCACAACAGCTTTCTTAAGATGACCGTAGCGGGTTTTAAATCCCTTGCCATGATCGATCGTAACCATTCGGCCATAGGCGCCATTTGTGCCGACGAAAGTTACGATACCTGGTGCCGTTGCTAGAATTTTTGAATTTTTCGGACCGGCTATATCAACACCGGAATGATGCGCCTTGCGTTTCGTCATGGGATCACGACGTTTTCCAAAGCTTGACGTTACGTATCCAACATCAACCGGTCGCGCGAGAGGGATATGTCTTAATATGGTTTGCAAGGATTCCCAGCGGGCGAGGCTGGTTTCCATTTTCTGGGCTTCTTCGTAGAAACCCTGTTCCATCCGCAACAAATCACCCACAGGCTTGAAGTCCAGATACGGGCCACCTTGTCCTAATAATTCCCGTGTTCCCAATATTTTCTCGGAATCGAGGCCGGTAATGGCAATGACTTCTTTCAGCGCCATAATGCTTTCATGAGCGCGGTCATTCACACGGGCAATCAAATCCTTGTTTTCTGATGATATATTGGTCAGCCGGGATTTCAGCCCGGTGATTTCAGTCGACAAGCGGAATTCAGTATCGATTTTTTCCTGACGGTCAAACTGTAGACGGGCAAATTCCTTTTTTGTTTCCTGAAGCTCGGAATAAATTTCGTCCTTGGTCGAGGCATACATATTGAGAACCGTCCGCAGGCTCGAAAGCTTTTGTTCAGTTTTCAAGCGATCATTGGCTGCCTGATCCCGTTGTTGTGCTGTTTGAAAAAGAACCTTATTGATCTGCATGATCTCAAGCTCAAGTCGCTCACGCTGGGTGTTGCTGGCATGCAAACTTTCACCAAGGGCACGGACGCGTTCTTCAGGTGTTTGTTGTTTAGATGATTTCTTTGCCTTGGACGCTAGCTTTAACGCTGTTTCTACATTCTTGCGTTCTGCAAGCATGCCTTCCAGACGAGCATATTGCTGGTCGAGCTCGATTTGTGTTGCTTCCAGCGTTGTGCTTGCCAGCTGCAAATCCGCATAGGCAGTTTCATATTGGTTTTTCAGTTTAAACAGCTGTCCGGTTTGGGCCAGAAGTTGTTTTTCCTGGGCCGTTTCTGTTGCCATAAAGTAAATGAACATGCCGCCAAAACCAGCGGCAATGGTCATTGCCATCACTTGCGCAGGTATGCCCAGGCGGAAATATTTAAGTTGCCCGCGCGTACTGATGATGATCTGACGGTCCGTAAATAATTTATCCAGTACGGCCTTCAGTTTCATGTCATTTTTCCTGTTTTGATAAATTTGTCGATTTAGTTTGCAACAATATATCTTAATAAAACTGATTTTTTTGTTAACATCAACCTGCAAACCCGTTGCTAAAATTTACCCCTTTTTTGTCTCTTTTATTGGGTCAATTCTTGCTAACGGAAGATAGTATTCCGGCGGCAACCCGGCCAGACTTCGCGCATCCGTGTTAAACGGAGGTTTTAAAAGGCCTTTGAAGAACTTCCGAACCATTTGCTGCCAGAATTCCTCGGCGTTTAGTTTCTGGTTGTCGCAGTAATATTGAAACCAGCGTGCGCCGATTGCTACATGGCCGATTTCTTCTTTTAAGATTATTTTAAGCACGTCGACACTGTCTGCATCGCCCATTTTGCCGAATCGGGTGATCATGGCCGGGGTTACATCCAGTCCCCGAGCCTCCAATACCATGGGTACAATAGCGAGGCGGGCAGCAATATCATTCTTGGTTGAAAGCGCTGCTTCCCATAAGCCGTCATGGGCAGGAAAATCACCGTATTTGTAGCCGAGCTGTTGCAGACGTGCTGCTAGAAGTGTGAAGTGCTTGGCTTCTTCATCTCCGACTTTTACCCAGTCATCATAAAATTGCCGTGGCAGCTTTAAATGGGTGAAACGTGCCGCCATATCCCAGGCCAAATCGATGGCATTGAGTTCGATATGAAGGACAGCATGGAGTAGTGCGGCCTTGGCTTCATCCGACTGCCCGCGTCGACGCGGCATTTTATTCGGCGGTAACAATTTTGGTGTCGAAGGACGGGCAGGTCGGTCCGGCGGCGATCCTTCTCCAATGGCCATCTCGCCCTTGGAGTCACGCCAGGCTTCGGCGGCCTCTCGACTTTTTGTTGCCTTGTCTGCGCCTTCAACAGTCCGCAAAACACCGACCGCAAGATCTGCAAGGGAAACCATCAAAGATCCGCGGCGGCGGTCAGGACGGCGTCTACATGACCTTTTACCTTAACTTTCCGCCAGATGGTTCGGACTATGCCGCTGCCATCAACAAGAAACGTCGCCCGTTCTATGCCCATATATTTCCGGCCATACATGTTCTTCTCAACCCAGACACCGTAGGCTTCACATGTCGCGCCATCTTCGTCGGAGGCTAGCAATACGGACAGATTATGTTTGGTCCTGAATTTTCCATGTTTTGCGACAGTATCCTTGGAGACGCCAATAACCCGGACACCCAATTTTTCGAATTCCGCCGCGTTTTCGGTAAAACCGATGGCTTCTTTCGTGCAACCCGGGGTGTCATCTTTGGGATAAAAATAGAAGACGAATTTTTGCCCTGAAAGGCTTTTCAGACTGATCTCTCCAGCGGTATCCGTCGCCATAACAAAATCTGGTGCGGGGTTTCCGATTTCCATATTTTCCATTTTCCTGTTTTACGAGCCTAAATAATGGGTGATCCGATTGTCGACGTAACGTTGAGCCGTAGACAATTTGTTCTTTAAGGTAGCGTAGTCGTTGGATCCACATACTTTTGCCAAGGCAGTTTGAAGAGCAAGGGGGGCATCGTCATCCATTTTCCGGCTCCCGAGGCACAGCTGCAGCAATCCCATAATATTAAGATACAAACGGCCGGCCTGTACCAGCTCAGTGGTTTCATCCTCAGGGATTAATTTGAGTTCGGCTAGTTTCAAAAAACACTGAACGGTGTTGGGGATGAGAACGTCGGGATGCGAGTGTCCATACAACAGGCGAAAATACTGGCAGAGAAATTCCAGGTCCATCAAACCGCCGACTACATGTTTAAGAGACCATATGGAGCTGGTGGAATGTTCTTTATGCACACGGGCCCGCATGCTTCGAATATCCTCACGTAATTTTTCGGGATCTCGTTTTGCGCTGTTAAGTTTCAACAGAACGGCAGTGGCCCTATTTTGCAAGTTTTTGTCTCCCGCCACGACCCGACTGCGCGTGAGCGCCATATGCTCCCAGGTCCAGGCTTCGTCTTCGTAATATTTTTGGACAGCGGCAAGGTTAAGGGCAATGGGGCCGGACTTTCCATGAGGCCGCAACCGCATATCCACTTCATATAAAGCACCTTCACTGGTTAGAGCACTTAAGGCATTGATAAAGCGCTGGCTGAGGCGCGTATAGAAGAGTCCGGCAGCGATGGGTTTGTCGCCATTTGTCATCATATTTTCTTCGGGTGTGTCAAATATGAAGATCAAGTCCAGATCGGATTGCGGCATCAATTGTCGACTGCCAAACTTCCCCATGCCCAGGACGGCAAACTCTCCGCCTTCAATTATTCCATGCTTTTTTGCCAAATCCGCCAACACCAGAGGATACAGTTTGTTCAACAAGACTTCAGCAATATTTGACAGGGGAATGCCGGCAGCAACAGTTGCGCCTTTTTCGCTACCGTGATCCATGTTGTCCAATATCTGGACACCAACGCGAAATTTAAGGTCATTGGCCCATCGTCTGGACAGATCAAGTATATCCTGAAAATCACGCGCGGTTGACAAGATTAGCACGAGATCTTCTTCAAGGTCAGCACGCGGCGGAAGGGGGGAGTGGAAATCTGTTGTGAGGACGCCATCCAATAAGGTTGGGTTCTGGGCAAGGTTATCTGCAAGCTCGGGCGCCATCCCCATAATTTGCGCGACCAGTTCCAGCAGGCTGGGATAGGCTTTAAAGAGTGAGAATAGCTGGATACCGGCCGGTAATTTTTTCAAGAATGTGTCGAAGCGGATGAAAGCCGCGTCTGGTTTGCTGGTATTGCCCAGGGCTTCCAGAAGTGTTGGCAGAAGCGAGGTTAGAATTTGCTGCGCCCGGACAGTCCGGGTTGCGCGATATCGCCCGTGATGCCAGTCCCGAACTGTCTGAGACAATTGACCAACATCTCTAAATCCAAGTGCCGCCAGAGACTTGAGGGTTTCAGGGTCATCCTCGGAACCGGTAAAGACCAGCCGGCCTGCGGTTCTTTCAGGTGTTTCTTCGAACCGGAACAAATCATCGTAATGGCCTTTTACATCGGTCAATATCGCCAATAATTTTGCGCGGAAGACCTCGGCATCGCCATATCCCATAAATACTCCCAGCTGATCGAATTCGATCTGGGAGTCCGGGAGGATCTGGGTCTGCTCGTCATTGATCATTTGCAATCGATGTTCAAGTGTTCGCAAAAACACATAGGCGTCTCGTAGATCGTCGCGAACCGTTTCCGTTATTTTTTCGAAGGCGGCCAGCTGATCCAGGGTATCTAGCGTTTTTGGTGTCCGTAATTGTGGATGCCGGCCCCCTTCGATCAACTGCTGGGTCTGACAGAAAAATTCAATTTCGCGAATGCCTCCGCGGCCGATTTTAATGTTATGGCCAGCAAGGGAAATTTCGGCAAAGCCTTTATGGGCGTGAATTTGTGATTTTATGGCCTGAATATCTTCAATGGCGGCAAAATCCATGGATTTCCGCCAGACAAAGGGAACTAAAAACTCGACAAAATCTGCGCCAGCGACCAGATCACCGGCAATGGGACGAACCTTGATCATAGCCGCCCGTTCCCAGTTCTGTCCCTGGCTTTCATAATAAACGTGGGCTCCGGCGAAAGACAGCGCGATGGGTGTCGCTCCAGGATCAGGTCGTAATCTCAGGTCAGTCCGAAAGACATACCCGTCCGCAGTTCGGTCCTGCATCATCTGCACGAGCCCCCGGGCAATTTTTACGAAGCAATCCTGAAGGCTGCGGCGTCCCGTATATTCAATTTTCTCCGCATCAAATAATACAATCAAATCTATGTCACTGGAGTAATTGAGCTCATTGGCGCCGAGCTTCCCCATACCTAGGATAACCAAGCCACTCTCTCGCGTCGGATTATTGATATCGGAAAGAACTAACTCACCTTTGTCTGCGGCTGCCGCGAGTAAATGCGCACAGCAAATCTCGACGGCGCGCCCGGCAAAATCCGATAAGACGCCGGTGATTTTCATCAACGGCCAAACATGTCCCATGTCACAAAGGGCGGTAAGTAGCGCTATTTGCTGCTTCGCTTTACGCAAATGTGACATGATCTCGAATTTATCATTGAGGGGACTTACTTTTGCCTCCAAGTCGCTATATATAAGGGACAAAGCGGGATCTGATCCTTCGCTCATAAGGTACTGAAAGAACGAGATATTTGACTGCAGGCAACGACTGAGATAGGGACTATTGCCAAATATTGCATGCAACAGTTTCAAGTTGATTGTGCCATCCTGAAACGCGTCGGCAAAATTCCTCCATTCCGGGGATGCAGAGATTAAATGTCCCCATTCTTCCATCCCGACATTTAGGGATAGTCGGTCACTGGCAGCGGGCAGATCCGTTACTTCGTCGGCAAACGGAAATTTTTTCAGGTTTTTTATATCCTGCATTCCTTATCCGTTTTTAATGGGTTACGTTACGGGTCAATTGAATAGGGCAGTGACATTTAATATAGGCGCAAAAAACAATTGGTAACAGCGACTTCTAAAATATTTCTGCGCCTTATCTTGGGGACATTTGTTCTCATCTTTATTGCGCTTTTGGCGGTAATTGCCGGGTTGGCGAGAGGGCCGGTGTCTCTCACTTATCTGGCCCCTTACGTAGAACAAACGCTTGTCACGCAATATCCGCAATTTAATCTTGGTTTCGGCAAACTGGAATTAGAATGGAATGGCCGGGATAAGAATCTGGTTGTCGCCGTCGATGATTTGGTGATCAGGAAAGAGGGCCGACAAATTGCGACGATACCGGATGTCGCAGTGACCTTTAGTGGGAAAGCGCTCCTGAAAGGGCAGATAGCGCCGTCGGAACTTGAATTTACAGGCATGAGCATCCGGCTGACGCGAACGAAAGACGGTAGCATAAAATTCGGCTATCAATATGCCTTGATGAATGAAAGCCCGACCCAGGAGCCAACTGGGGAAGCCGCGCAGCCTGAGTTTGATGAAGCGTCAAAAGACGCGTTGCTAGTATTGCTGGACGAATTGAGTTCGGAACCGGATCCGTCCTCGATTACAGGGTATCTCACTCGGGTTGAGCTCTACAATACGAAAATTTTTATTGAAGATGAGCCGCTGGAAAAATTCTGGCAGGCAAATAATGTTGATTTATTCGTCTGGCGGCAAGAAAACGGACTGAGCGGTCAGGCGAATGGTGCCTTGAAAGTTGGTTCGGAAAATGTCGATGTGATTGTATTTGCAGACTATGACCGCCAGTTGAAACGGGTTCAATTGGACGGCAAGGTCGATGATCTGCCCCTTAAATTACTGTCTGAACAATCTCCGGATCTCGCCGAACTGGCGGGACTGGATATGCTGGTGTCCGGCCAATTGCATATTGATCTGGACGAAGCCTTTACGTTCCAGGCCATTGATTTTGAAATTACGTCCGGTGTCGGTTTCATTAATCGGCCGGACCTGTATCGCGATCCGTTGAAGATTGACAGCCTCCTGATTTCCGGATCGGTGGATCAGGCTTTTACGGAAGTTACCATTGAAAAAGTTTCAGCGCTGACATTAGGGACCGATGTCAACATGAGTGGGTCCATCGCGCTTGCCAAAGACGGCATCGGCCTCCAAATATCGGGAGATGTGAGTAATTTAAAAACCAACGACCTTGGTCGGTTCTGGCCGTACTCCATGGCAGTTGATGGGTATAACTGGGTCACCACACGTATTCGGGACGGCAAAGTACCTGCGGCGACTTTCGCGATAAACCTTCCGGTCGGTTCGCTGGCGTCGGGTGAAATTCCCGTCGATGCCGTGACCTTGAAATTCAAATTTGAAGGGGCCTCTACGAATTACTTTCCGCCGCTTGCCAAAGTCACGGATATTGGTGGGGATGCCATCTTAACCGCGAGCGGTGTCATGCTGACAAACCTTACCGGCAAACTTGGTGATATGAACGCCACCTCCGACAAAGTTCATATTTATGGCTTTGATAAAGCAACGCAGCGGGCAGATATCAATGTTCATGTGGAAGGCAAAAACAAGGATATCTTTACGTTTCTGGACCACAAGCCCCTGGGATTTTCGACAGAATATGGCATTACTCTTGGTGAAATGACTGGAACTGGTGCTGTTGATGCCTCTTTTCAGTTTCCGCTCAAAGATGACCTGACCATGGAGCGGGTAGTCTATGAAGCCAAAGGAACGTTCAAGGACGCGTTCGTCGCTGATGTCGTTGAAGATGTGAATTTGTCCGATGCCAATATGATTGTAGAAGTCGATGCAACCGGTATTGATATTCAAGGGACCGGCAAAATAAAAGGCATTGATTCTGATATCGAGGCACAAAGCTGGTTTGAGGGCGAGAAAGCCGGTTATCGATCCTATCATGTTAAACTGGACTTGGATGAAGCGGACCGAAAAGCACTGGATATTGCCAGTGAATTTATTGGTGGCTTGGTAAAACTGGATTTCACAATTGAAACGCGCCCTGACGGCTCTGCAACAGGAGATTTCGCGGCTGATTTGACCGATACAAAAATTACCATGGAAGGGTTGCGCTGGTCGAAAGAAGTGACAGTGCCAGGCAACATAACAGCGAATATTAAGTCAGACCCCGATGGGAAAGTGATGTTATCCGACGTTAAAATTATAGCGGGCGGATTGAAGGCAAATGGAAATGCGATCCTTAAGGATAACCGTATTGCTACGATGGATGTGGCATCGTTGACTTTTGGCTCCAATGATTTGGGGTTTACCTTTAAGAACAATGGTACGGACTTCATGGAGATCGACTTTTATGGGCGTCAATTTGACTTGCGTCCCTTTGTTGTCGGTACTTATGACTTCAATGAAGCCGACATTGAAGGGTTGGAAAAAGACCGAAAGCTCCGGATCTCTGGCCGCCTGGATACGCTTTTGCTCGATGCAGATAAATCACTCAACAATATCCAGGCCGATATGGATATTGAAGGCAGCTTGATCAAAACCGCCAATCTGTCCGGGAAATTTGGCAACGGTGCGGAAATCAGTTTTACGATTGAAGACCGGACGACGACACGGTTTTTGACATTTGTCACCGATGACGCGGGATCGTTATTCGCCGGACTGGATCTCTATGATGATTTGCGCGAGGGAAAGTTGACCCTTAAAGCGGAAATTGATGATACGAAGGAGGGGCGCCCGGCAACCGGTACCGTGGATATCAAAGATGTACGTCTTGTGGACGCGCCGGTTCTTGGCAAAGTACTGACCTTGGGGTCGCTCGGCGGAATTGTTGATCTCCTTAATGGCGATGGCATCGTATTTGCGACGATTGAAGGCCCCTTCACCTATGAAAATGGAATCCTGACAACGAAGGATTTTCGTGCAATTGGTTCGATCGGCATTACTGTAACCGGCGAATTCAGCCAGCCGGAAGATACCATAAATGCTTTTGGGACGGTTATTCCCTCCTATACGCTTAATTCCGCTCTTGGAAATATTCCAATTTTGGGTACCTTGCTGGTGGGAAAAAAAGGTGAGGGGATCTTCGGCTTTTCCTACAAGGTGACCGGCGGTTTGGAAGATCCCGACGTCAGTGTCAACGCTGTATCGGCCTTGGCGCCGGGCATCCTGCGCCGCATGTTTTTCGAACCCTGGGATCAAACGGATATTGTCCCGCCGGACAATATCCGCGGAGAAGATAATAGCGTAGACCCCTAAGTTTAATGCTCTAGGTCGGAATAACCAGATGATGGCGTTTCTTGCCGGCTGAAAGTTTAAAACGGCCCGAGCTATCAAGATGGGCCTCCGTCAACAGCAGCTTTTCGTCGCTGATTTTTTCGTCATTGAGGCGGGCGCCGCCGCCCTTGATCAATTTACGTGCTTCGGAGCTAGAGCTGCATAATCCAGTTTTTTGGAACAAGATGAACGCCGGAATTCCGTCTTGTAATTCCGTTGCGGGAATTTCCAGGGTTGGAAGTCCTTCAGAGGTTTCCCCGGCTTCAAACGTCTGGCGGGCGGTTTCTGCGGCAGCTTTCGCGGCCTCGGCACCATGTGCCATTGTTGTACAGGCGTCCGCCAGGATTTTTTTGGCGTCGTTTAGCTCCTGACCTTCCAATGCTTCCAGTCTGGAAATTTCGACAAGTGGGATTTCGGTGAAGAGCTTCAGGAACCGTCCGACATCTGCATCCTCTGTATTACGCCAGTATTGCCAGTAATCATAGACTGAGAGCATATCTTCGTTCAGCCAAACGGCACCGCCGGCTGTTTTTCCCATTTTGACGCCAGAAGCGGTGGACAGAAGGGGCGAGGTCAATCCGAACAGATTGAAACCGTTGGTACGACGACCCAGTTCCACACCGTTGACAATGTTCCCCCATTGATCGGAGCCACCGATCTGTACCGCGCAGTTGTAGTTTTTCTTTAACTCTACAAAATCATAGGCTTGCAGGATCATGTAGTTGAATTCCAGAAAGCTCATGGATTCTTCCCGGTCCAGGCGTAACTTAACGCTTTCAAATGACAACATGCGATTGATGGAAAAATGCCGACCATATTCCCGCAAAAACGGAATATATTCGAGCTTGTCCAGCCAGTCCGCGTTATTGACCATAACCGCGTCCGTCGGTCCGTCACCGAAAGTCAGAAACTTTTCAAAAACCTTTTTTATACCGTTCATGTTTTTTTCGATGATTTCGTCAGTGATAATGGGGCGACTTTCGTCGCGGCCCGTGGGATCACCGACTTTTGTCGTGCCGCCGCCCATCAGAACAATTGGCTTATGGCCGCTTTTCTGTAGCCACCGCAAAATCATGATTTGCATCAGGCTGCCCACATGCAGGCTCGTCGCAGTGCAGTCAAAACCGATATAGACAGGCACGATGCCGTCATCAAAAGCTTTATCCAAAGCCTCGATATCTGTACATTGATGAAGGTATCCGCGTTCGGTGAACACGTTGAGGAATTGCGAGCTTAAATCTGTCATTGGAAATTAATCTGTTTCTAGTAGGTTGGATGCGAGCATTCCTTTAGCACATAAGGGACCCTAATATAAAGGGCAGGATTGTAAATGGGGCAGAATTGGCAAGATAACGATTCAAATCGTCCGTTGATGGCGATTGGATTGATGAGTGGAACCTCTTTGGACGGTATTGATGCTGCGCTCATAAAAACCGACGGCCTTCAGGTTTTCGAGCACGGGCCCGTCTGCTCTGCGCCCTATGAAACAGGATTTCGAGACCAGCTGCGGGACTGTCTGGGACATCAAATGGCGCCTCCGGCCCTGATTGCAGAATTTACCCGGATACAAAGCGAAATCGTACACAAGCTGATGGCCGGCAACGGATTAACACCGGAAGATATCGACCTTATCGGCTTTCATGGTCAAACCATATTTCACGACCCGGCAAACAGGGTAACCGTACAGATCGGAGATGGCCAGTTAATGGCAGATCTGACGGAAATTGATACCATCGCCGGCTTTCGGGTGGAAGATGTCGCCGCGGGCGGGGAAGGTGCGCCCTTTGCGCCGCTTTATCATCAGGCGCTATCCCATAAGCTGGACGGACCATTGGCTGTTCTGAATTTAGGGGGTGTTGGTAATGTAACATATATCGATGGCGAGACCGTCCTTGCCTTCGATACGGGACCGGCAAACGCGCTTGTGGATGACTGGGTGCTTAGGCATACCGGTCAAACATATGATGCGGAGGGCAGACTAGCGGCGAAGGGAGTGGTGAATGAGAAGATGCTCGCGCAGCTGCTGGATCATCCATATTTTGACATAGTGCCGCCAAAAAGCCTGGATCGGGATCAATTCCCGACAGCGGTTGTCGAAGGACTGTCGTTGGAAGACGGAGCCGCGACATTGCTGCGGTTCACCAGCGAAAGCATCAGACGATCGCTGGTTCATTTGCCATCGCCACCCAAACGCTGGTTGCTGACCGGCGGCGGCCGAAAGAACCCCGAACTTATTCGTCTGATTACGGAAGCCGTCGCTGCGCCTGTCGGTGCGGTTGAGGATGTTGGCTGGCGCGGTGATGATCTTGAAGCCGAGGCCTTCGCCTTCCTCGCTGTTCGCAGCTTGCGGGGGTTGCCGCTCAGTTTGCCGACGACAACCGGCGTGCCGAAACCGATGACGGGCGGAACACTGTATTCCGCATCGTCATCTCGTCTGAGTTCCGCCGTCTAGGTTTTACTCTTCTTCACCATGAAGGCGCATATCAAGATAGCCGTCCACGGACTGCATCAATGCATCATGGTTGTTTTCGAAAAAATGATCCGCATTGGGAATTTCGTCATGATGAATGACAATGCCTTTTTGAGACTGTAGTTTTTCGACAAGCTTCAATGTGTCGCTTTGCGGGACCAACACGTCTTTTTCACCATGTATGATGATACCGGAGGACGGGCAGGGGGCCAGAAACGAGAAGTCATACATATTCGCCGGTGGTGCCACCGAGATAAACCCTGCAATTTCAGGTCGTCGCATTAATAGCTGCATCGAGATCCAGGCGCCAAAGGAAAACCCGGCGATCCAGACCGCCGGCGCATTTGGATTATGGGTTTGCATCCAGTCAAGCGCGGACGCGGCATCTGACAATTCGCCGATGCCGCTATCATAATCGCCCTGACTGCGGCCGACACCGCGAAAGTTGAACCGAAGAACGGAAAATCCCCGTCTTTTGAAAGTCGTAAACAGATGGTAGACAACCTTGTTATTCATCGCGCCGCCATATTGCGGATGGGGATGTAAAACCAGCGCTAGCGGAGCATTGGTGATTTCCGAATGATGATAGCGCCCTTCAAGGCGGCCTTCTGGTCCATTAAAAATTACGTCAGGCATTCTTCGTATTATTCCTAAATCTGGGCCGACAAGCCGACCTATAATATTCTATTACTGTTGCATCTGTATCGGTACAGTGTTGAAAAGCCAGCTACAATTGTCTTTCGGTCCTTGACTGGACGAATGAAATACATATATCTCATAGTTAAGGGCGCTAAACACAACCTCCGATGATTTCCGCATCAAGTGCGGCACAATACAGAAGGTATAGGTAAATGTTCAAGCATATTAGCGAAGAAATTACCTGCGTTATGGAGCGGGACCCCGCGGCGCGGAGCAGATTTGAGGTCGCTTTGCTCTATCCGGGCTTCCATTCTATCGTCAGTCACCGGATTGCGCATTGGCTCTGGACCCGAAAATGGCGCATAACTGCACGGTTTCTCTCACAGTTCAGCCGTTTTATTACCGGCATTGAAATTCACCCCGGTGCCCGCATCGGCCGGAAGTTCTTTATGGATCATGGCACGGGCATAGTTGTCGGCGAGACGGCAGAAATTGGCGATAATGTGACATTATACCAAGGTGTAACCCTTGGCGGAGTGGCGCCATCGATCGATTCAGATTCGCAACGAGGCGTAAAACGTCATCCCACTTTGAACGATAACGTTATTATTGCATCCGGCGCGCAGATTATCGGGCCGATAACAGTTGGCAATTGTGCGCGCGTTGGCGCGAACTCCGTTGTCTTGAAAGATGTACCTGAACGGACAACGGTTGTCGGCATACCGGCCCGGGCTGTCAGCTCCTCGAAAAAGCCCCGCGAAGACGCGAAATTTGCGGCATATGGTGTGGGAACGAACGATTTGCCGGATCCGGTCTTTAAAGTCATGGACGGATTGCTGGATAAAGTTCAGTCCCTGTCCATGCGGGTGGAAGAACTAGAACGTGAAAACGGAAATTCGTCGGCGACGTCAATTCTGACGGACGGAAAGAAGCCTTCCGAAAAATCCACGGCACCAGATCGGAAAAGCGAACTTTAAACTTCTTTCTGTAGAACATGAGTAAGGCCTTGCCGCGACCATCGGCAAGGCCTATTTTATGCGTATGACTGACCTAATCTATCTTGATTTCAATGCGACGGCGCCGACCCAACCCGAAGTTATTGCTGCCATGGTGGCGACCATGGAAGCGGGGGGCAATCCTTCCTCTGTTCATCAACAGGGCCGGTCCTCGCGCAACAAGGTGGAAGGGGCGAGAAGGCAAATAGCCGACCTGATCAATTGTAAAGCCCAGGAAATCATTTTTACCTCAGGCGGTACGGAAGCAAATAACCTGGCCTTGTCCGGGTTGGCTAACCGCCAGCTGATGATCTCGGCCATTGAACATGACTCGATATTGACCGGGACAGCGGCGCTGGAACCCGTTGTTATTCGTGTGGATCAAAACGGCATTATTGATCTGGTGGATCTGGAGGAGCAGCTACGAGCAGCAACAAAGCCGGTACTGGTTTCCATCATGCTGGCCAATAACGAAACCGGTGTTATCCAATCGATCAAGGACATGGCCGTCCTTGTCCATAAATTTGAAGCGCTTCTGCATTGTGATGCCATTCAGGCCGTCGCCAAGGTTCCTATTGATTTCAGGGAGTTGGGTGTCGATTTGATGTCAATTTCCGCCCATAAATTTGGCGGGCCGCAAGGCATGGGAGCGTTGGTCCTGCGTGAAGGAATTGCCATAGAACCTGTGGTCAAAGGCGGCGGGCAGGAACTGGGACGGCGTGCCGGCACGGAAAATGTCGCCGGAATTGTTGGCTTCGGCGTCGCGGCGGCGCTGGCGGAAGAGCGACTTGAGGGACAGAATAAGGTGCGTCAATTGCGGGATAATCTGGAAACAGCGCTTACAGAAATATCGCCAGGGTCGGTGATATATGGCGCCGATGCCCTGCGTTTACCCAACACTGTTTCTGTCTCCATGCCAGGCGTTTCCTCGGAATTGCAGGTGATGAATTTTGATCTGGCGGGTATCGCGGTCAGTGCGGGGTCTGCCTGTTCATCGGGCAAGGTCAAGGCGAGCCATGTCCTGATGGCCATGGGTGTGCCTGAAACGGAAGCCGGGACAGCCATTCGGATCAGTCTCGGCCCGATAACGACTTCAGCAGATATTGACGCCGTAATAATGTGCTGGACCGACTTATTTCAGCGAAAATCAACTGATTATATTCCCTTAGAGCTGGACAGCGAACAGTCGGCACGATAGGTAAAACAGGTGGATTATTCAGGAGCCCGTTTTTTATGCCCAAGATGACTTTTATTAAGCCCGATGGCAGCAAGCTGGAAGTGGAGGCGCCCTTGGGCATGTCCATTTTAGAAATCGCCCATCGGAATAAACTTGATCTGGAAGGGGCTTGTGAGGGCAGTCTGGCTTGTTCGACATGTCATATTATCGTCGACAAAGAAGATTTTGATCGCTTGCCGGACGCCGATGATGACGAGGAAGATATGCTGGACCTGGCCTATGGCCTGACGCGCACGTCCCGGCTTGGCTGCCAAATTCGCATTACCGAAGAACTGGACGGTATTGTCGTCAATTTACCCAGCGGTTCAAACAACCTGCTTCTCTAATTTTCCTGAATATTGGCGATGAGGCGTAACGCTATGATAAAAAACGGTATTTTCGATCGACTGAAATCCGAAAATCAGGACGTGTGGCAGGCTTATACGCATCATGAATTTATCAATGCCCTCCAACGGGGTGATTTGCCAAAAGAAGCGTTTCAATATTATTTGAAGCAGGATTATGTGTTTCTGATCCATTTTGCGCGGGCTTATGCGCTGGCGATATTCAAATCCCACTCCCTGGCGGAAATGCGGACGGTTTCTGACACCTTGCATGGTCTGATTAATGTGGAAATGGATATGCATATTTCCTATTGCAAGGAATGGGGCATTGACGTTGATACCCTTGAACATGTGGAAGAAGCACAGGAGAATTTAGCCTATACACGCTATGTGCTGGATCGGGGCATGGCAGGAGATGTGTTTGATCTCTTAATCGCGCTCAGCCCCTGCGTCATCGGCTATGGTGAAATTGGCGTGCGTCTGAAAGCGTCCCCGGATACCGTTGTTAAGGATAATCCTTATACTTCCTGGATCGATATGTATGCCAGTGACGACTATCAGGAGGTAGTCACCAGTACGCGGAACTATCTGGATGAACTGGCCGATAGATATCTTACCGATCAGCGGGCACCGCAAATCTCCAAGATTTTTCGGGATGCCACGCGTCTGGAAGTCGGATTCTGGCAAATGGGTCTGGATTACCAAAAATAGACAGCCCGGGGTTGTCTACTGAACGCCGCTTTTCATTTTCCAGACGGCGGGGTAAGTCTTCACATAGTCATTATGCGTGACCAGGCCCTCTTTTTCAGTCCAGTAATGCAACATGAGCTCCGGCGGTTCTTTCACCGTTTCAAGTTCATTGACATCGCCTAGAAGCAGATTGATCTGGTGGGAGGTCGAGGGGCAGGTTTGTGCCACTGTTCCATTATAAAGGATCTGGGTCGCCCGATGCAGATGGCCGCACGAAATACGTTCAATATTTTTGTGACGGGAGACGACCTCGCCAAACGCGTCAGCATCGATCAGGTTCATGTCGTCCATGGTGACTAGGCCGGTCCTGAACGGTGGATGATGCATGAAAATGACAGCCTTGCGATCGTTACAGGCCGCCAATTCAGCGTCGAGCCAGGCTAATTGTGTTTCGCCTAACTGGCCTTGCGGTTTTCCGGGTAGGTTGGTATCCAGTGCGATCAGCCTTAACGGCCCGCCATCGATGGCATAATAGAGGGGACCTGCGGCGGGCAGATAATCATGATCCGGGAAAACAGAACGTATGTGGTCACAATCGTCATGGTTCCCGGCCAGAAGATACACCGGCATGGTAAGAGGTGAAATCAGCTCCCGCAACAGCTTATACTCTTCAAATTTACCCGAATTTACCAGGTCACCTGTCATAAAAACCATGTCTGGTTTGTTGGCCGTTGTATTGAGATGATGGACAGCTTCTGCCAATCGATCCGCGGTCTGGTATAGCTCCGCCATCTGGTCATCCGGCAAGACCACATGCATATCTGTAATCTGGGCAATCAGCATGGATTAGCTGCCTTCTTTCAACAGGGATAACATGTCGCGGGTGCGGACGAATTTCCTACGGGGGGATTCCTCTCCGGCCCGGTCGACTTCGGCGGCGTCAATTTTCTTCCAATCGTCGAACGAAACACCGCGAATTTCGCGCTCCTGACACCATTTGTCCAGGCCCGCAGGACCAGTTTTGTCGGGATTTCCACCGTTTTCAAAATCCTCGAGAATTCTATTGACCACATTCTGGCTATCGATCCGGTTTGTCCCAATGGTGCCTGACGGGCCGCGCTTTGCCCAGCCAACCACGTATAGGCCATCGGCGACACAGCCTTCATCATTTTTAATAATACCTTTTTCGACGGGAAGCCCCTCCAGTATCCCCATTTCATATCCGATACAGGATACAAGAAGCTGGCACTCGATATCATAGGTTTCTCCCGTACCCACGGCTTTGCCATCAACAATTTCATTGCGTTCGAAGCGGACACCGGTGATGGCAGTTTCCCCCATGATTTCAATGGGGCTTGCCAGAAAGTCGAGATGGACTGATCGGCCTTTTATACTCGGGGCGATTTGTTCAAAACTCCGGAGCAGGTCCAGATTGGTGTTAACAACCTTTGTCTCCTTTTTGTCATCGGAGAAAAATTTCTCCGGCAGGTTTGTCTTGTCCGTATAGGTTTTGGCGGATGTAAGGTCACCAAATTCGCTTAATTCCTTGGACGAAAACTGAGCATTTTCCGGTGCCCGGCGACCAACTACATGAACAGACTGCAACGGGCTGTTAAAAATTTCAGCGGCGGCGTGGTCTGCAAGATCGGATCCTGCCATCTCTTCCTCCGTTCGCATTAATATCCGCGCGGCGTCGAGGGCGACATTTCCGTTACCAATAACAACGGCTGTTGTAATGTCCAAATTGGGCACAGCTTCCCAAAATTCGGGGTGGCCATTGTACCAGTAAACAAAAGTCTGTGCGCCAAAGACGCCATCTTTGTCTTCCCCGGGAATACCTAGACTGCGATCCTTCGGCGTCCCGGTTGCGATAATAACTACATCGTAAAGTTCGCGTAATTTATCAAGTGGAATATCGTCTCCCAGGCCAATATTCCCCACAAACCGGACATTGTCGTTTTCCATTACTTTGTCATACGCGCGCGTCACATTTTTCGTCGTTTGGTGATCGGGGGCAACGCCCGCCCGGACCAATCCGTAAGGCGTGGCCAACTTATCGACAATATCAATACTGCTTTCCGGGTTTTTCTTTACAATTGCGCCCGCAGCATACATTCCCGCCGGACCGGAACCGACGATGACAATCTTCAAACCAGCTACCATGTCTAATACTCATTTACCGTTTCAGGCCGCCGAAGCGGGCTTTAAATTCTTCTGACGCGGGAGGCAATCTCCCAGTGGAATTTTCAAGCACATTCAACAAATGCCTTTCGGCGCCCTCCCAGACCTGTTGATAAATCTCCCGAAACAATGTTCGTGCCTGAATTCCATTCCATCCCTCAGGCAACAGTTTTGCTGGCAGCATCGGATCCCTTAACAGAACGCGACGATAATCATGCACCAGAAGGCTCCTAATAATAAAACTATTTTTTTCGTCGAGGGCAGGTTTCTGTCCCTCCGGGGATGAAAAACCGGCGAAATGATCGATGAATTGCTGATAATCCGCTTCCAGCGTTTCCAAATTCCAGCCCTTGCGGACCAGGGCATCCGGCGCGCCGAATTGGGACTGTGGCAAACTGCTACCATATAATAAAGTTGCCTTTTCCTTTAATCCGAGGTCACTGAGAACGGAGTCCACGGACGACAGGGAAATTGTCGGATGGGCAAAAATGCCAGCCCCAAGACTGCCAAATCCGAGCCAGCCAAGTTCCGTTTGTAACTGCCGACGGTCTTTCTCGCTCATGTCGCGGCGAGCCGCAAACACCAATACCCATTTTTCATTCCACGGGATGTCTTCCGCAGCATAGATACGATGGGTGGCTTCGGCAAAACGGTGGCGGCCATTTTCGGTCAGGCTGTAGAAACTCTTGCGTCCCTGTTGTTCAGACGACAGAAGCTGATCTTTTTGCAAACGAAAGACAGCGGTTCTAACCATCCGGTCATTGAGACCAAGCGGTTCGACAAGATTGATCAGGCTGCGCAACCAGACGGTTCCGCCATGCGGGGCGACACAATCGCCCCAAACCGTAACCAGAAGGGATTTCGCCTTTAAATCGAGATTTTCGAACAAGGAGTTAAGCTGCTTGTCCATACTGTTCTTCACATTATCACCTGTCCGATTACGCGCTACCCGTCTGCAATTTTAATCCCAGTTTGTGATGATGATGCATAAGCTCCGCCATATCAAGATCTGGTATTTCGCCCTCCCGCACACGCCACTCTCCAGCTATCATCAAGGAATCTACATGATGGGCACCGCACAGGATCAAGGCCGCCAGCGGATCACCGGAGCCGGAGAAACGCGGCTCATCCAGTTTGAACAGGGCGAGATCGGCTTGTTTGCCGACGTCGAGCTTGCCAATATCGTCGCGGCCGAGACATCGGGCGGATCCTTCCGTGGCCCAGCGGTAGGCGGACAGGTGTGTGATCTCGCTGGCATCATAGCGCAGGCGCTGCAACAGCAAGGCTTGCCGAACTTCCTGGATCATGTTCGAGCCGTCATTGGACGCGGACCCATCGACACCCAAACCAACCGGGGATCCGGCCTGTTCCAGCTCCAGCGTCCGGGCAATGCCTGAGGACAGAATCATATTGGACGACGGACAATGGGCGATCCCGACACCGGCTTTGCCAAGGCGGGCAATTTCCGCATCATTGAAATGAATGCCATGGGCGAGCCAGACATCATCGGCCAGCCACCCAACATCCTCCAGATAGTCAACCGGCCGACGGCCAAACATCGACAGACAAAAGTCCGTTTCATCATGGGTTTCCGCAAGGTGAGTATGCAATCGAACGCCATATTTCCGGGCCAGCAAAGCGGAAGACATCATCAATTCCGTGCTGACCGAGAAAGGCGAGCAGGGGGCGAGGGCGATTTGCACCATGGCGCCGGTGTTTGGATCATGGTAGAGATTGATCAGCCGTTCGCTGTCATCGAGAATGACATCCTCGTCCTGGACAGTTGATTGCGGTGGCAAGCCGCCCTGATCCACACCCAGGCTCATGGATCCGCGGGTCAAGTGAACTCGAACGCCCAGTTTTTTTGCCTGCTCAACTTGAATATCGATGGCGTCGGGCAGGGCCTTGGGAAAGAGGTAATGATGATCGGAGGCAGTCGTACACCCCGATAACATGGATTCGGCCAATGCCAAGGTGGAGGCTTGCCGCATCATGTCCCCATCCAGTTCCGCCCATAACGGATAGAGAGATTTCAACCACGGGAAGAGCGGCTTGTTGATAGCAACCGGGCAGGCCCGCGTCAGGGTCTGGTAAAAATGATGATGGACATTAATCAGGCCGGGCAGAACCACATGTGAAGAGGCATCAAACACCGTTAGCTCGTCGTTAGCATTGACGGTCGGAGACGCGCCGGCGGGCAGCAGTTCAACGATTTCTGGGCCCTTGATGACAATTCCGCCAGCGGCGTTTTCCGCAAGGCTCGCCAGCGGGTTTTTTATCCAGGTTAAAAGTGCCACGCCCATTCCTTTTACATGAAAAATCCTTGTTCAAATATCTTATCTTTTTTTTCGCGTTGAGACTGAATTTTTTCCATCATTTCAAATCTTTATTGCCCTCAAGCCGTTCTCTCCGTAGTCTGCGACTGAAAAATACCATGTTCTGTTCGCAAAAGTCATTTGAATCAAATAAAGTAAGCAATGCAAAATCTTGATAACATAGAACTTTTTAGTGACCTGTCTGTAGAAGACCGGACCGCTCTTGGTGCCAAATGCGTCTGGCGGGTTTTTCAGAATGCCGAACAGATTCTGGAGCGATCGACGGAAAGCCGCGATGTTTTTTTCGTCGTGGATGGCAGCGTCAATATTGTCAATTTCGGCGTCACTGGTCGGGAAGTCGCCTATGCAACGGTTGAAACCGGACATTATTTCGGAGAGTTGTCCGCCATCGATGGACGGCCGCGGTCGGCCAATGTCATCGCCCGGTCAAAATGTCTGGTCGCGTCACTAAGCCCGGAGAACTTCAAAGAGCTGTTGATGACCCATCCGAACATCATGATGGCGGTTATGCAGCGGCTCGCGCGGATTATCCGGGTGAATGATGACCGTATTCTGGATTTGTCCACATTGGGCGCGGTCCAACGGGTTTGCCAGGAACTGATACGGATGGCCGAACCTGATCCTGTCACGCCAAATTCCTGGATCATTTATCCCATGCCAACACAAAGTGTGATTGCCAGCCGCGTATCAACGACGCGGGAAACCGTGGCGCGGGTTCTCGGCCAGCTCACGCAGGAAGCTATGGTTCTGAAAAAAGGCAAAAGCCTGTATCTGAAGGACCGCACGGCGATTGAAGATTATATCAATACGCTGGCTATGACGTCCGGACAGGGATCGAAATAAATCGGCGTCAGGCGCTGATGGTCACCGATTTGACCAGCGCCCAAAGCGAACATCCAATCGACAGATTTAACTGCTCGTACGATTGGCGGGTAATGCGGGCGGTGAGGGGAAAGCCGACATCCAAAAGCAATTCTTCCATCCCGTCCGAACCAGATCGATGGTCCCTCAACGTCCCCTTGAACCGATTGAGGATTGAAATATCAGACGGCTCCGACATTGAGATCGCGACGTCGCGGGCGCGAATACGCAAACGCAGGGTCTCGCCTACGGCCGTTTTGCAGCCCGGAATGAACAGCCGCCCGCCAACAGTGTCCAGCTCTGACATCTGATAAGTTGTGTCGTGCCGGGCGACAGTTGCCGTCACGACAGATCCGGCATCATATCCTCCGGTAAAGGGGAGGAGATCCAACCGGCTCACTGTTTCTTCCAGCGGTCCAAATCCCTTGATCCGGCCGTTGTCGATGAGAACCAGGCTGTCCGCCAACCGGGTTATTTCAGAAACAGAGTGAGAGATATATAATATTGTCGGGTTCAGTTCCCGTTTCAATGTTTCCAGAAGCTGCAGGATTTCGTGCTTTCGGGCGTCATCCAGACTGGAGAGCGGTTCGTCCATGACCAATATGCGTGGGTTGCTCAACAGCGCGCGCCCTAGCGCTACCCGCTGTTGTTCACCGCCGGACAGGGAAATCGGTCGGCGATCCAGAACATTATTCAGGCCGAGCAAGGAGACGATTTCGTCAAAGTTCAGGGAAGGCCGTGCGCCTTGTCGGCGCCGGGAACCGTAATTCAGGTTCCCGCGGACGGAATAATGGGGGAACAACCGGTGCTCTTGAAACACAAAGCCGATTTCCCGCTTATGAGCAGAGATATTGAGTTTTTTCCTGGAATCAAATACCGGTTGGCCATCGATGGTGATATGACCTTCGGCCGGCGTCAGCAATCCCCCCAGCATTTTACCGATGGTCGATTTTCCGGCGCCAGAGGGGCCAAACAAGGCGGTGACGCCCGGCCCGGCGGTAAAGGCGGCATCGAGATCGAAACCGTCGAAGTGCTGTTTCAAATGGATATCCAGCATCAGCCCTGTACCCCCAACTTCTTGAGAGATCGATGTGCCAGCCATTCTGACAGGGCAATGGCGGCAAAGGCCAGTATGACGGAGATAACAACCAGCCTCAGGACAGCATCCTCACTATTGGGCACTTGCAGCAAAGAGTATATGGCAAGCGGTAGCGTCCGGGTTTCTCCGGGAATATTGGAAACAAACGTTATGGTCGCTCCAAATTCACCCAACGCCCGGGCAAAGCCAAGAATAGCGCCGGCAAAAATACCGGGAAGTGCGAGCGGAAGCGTTATGGTGAGGAAAATGTAAAAAGGCGACCGGCCGAGGGTTTGGGCGGCAATTTCCAAATTCTGATCAATGGCTTCAATACCCTGTCGGATCGCCCGCACCATCAAGGGAATCGACATTACAGCTGTCGCGACAACAACGCCTTTCCAGTTAAATATCAAAGAGATATCAAATGTTTCTGAGAGCCAGCTTCCGATTAGGCCGCGGCGTCCCAAAGTGACCAGTAAAAAATAGCCCACGACCACGGGCGGCAGAACAAGCGGCAGATGAATGAGAGCATTCAGGACCGCTTTTCCATAGAAATTCCGCCGGGCGAGCACCCAACCCA
>Ga0315336_1001995_pt1 | contig 34317 bp, 30 predicted proteins | sample ASW5metaG_FD_204512 | JGI IMG/M metagenome (GOLD analysis project Ga0315336, IMG submission 204512) | Ammonia-oxidizing marine archaeal communities from Monterey Bay, California, United States - ASW #5 | ecosystem: Environmental > Aquatic > Marine > Intertidal zone | place: USA: California...
ACGAGGTCCTATTGTTTTTGATCCGGCGGGTAAGGGATATGATAAACGTCTAATATGAGATAGAGTTCCTAACATAGAAATACGATTCAAATCTTGAACAATTCCTTTTCTAGAGGAAACACCCGTACCGAATGAGGCGCCAAAAGATTTACTAATTGAATCCATAATCCCACTATCAAAGATTCTCTTAAAATTTTGTTCATTAATGATATTTGAAAATTCATGACCTTCTTTAAAATTAAACTTATATTCATGATCAATCTTTAAAGAACAATTTCTTTGATATTTTGCCCATAATTCTCTGTATAATTCTAATAAAAGAGGACCTGCTAAATCTATACGTTTATTAGAATATGAATCTCTATCTGTATGATTAATGATACCTAAATGAGTTAATAAAACTTGTCTAACAACATATAATAAATACATTGCTTTATCTCTATCATTTGAATAATGAGGAAAGAAATTATTATTGAGGACATCTATAACATTAATGATATCTTTTCCCTTTGTATTAAGTGCTAATAGACGTAAGGCGTCTCTTTGGGTATAAACCGGTTGAGAATCTTTGATTGAATTACGCAATAAATCTAACATTTCATTTTGAAGAGTAGTCTCATCAGTTGAATAAATAATAAATGATAAAATTTGTTTATCAGATTCTATACCTAAGGCTCTACATAAAATAAATAAAGGAACATGAATATCAAATCCTAAAATTCTAACTAGGAAACGTTCAACAATATAATCTTGTTTTATATCAGGTTTAACTCTTTGAAGAGATACAACATTTGTTCTGGATGATTGGAAACCTTCTTTAGATACGGATTTAATGGTTGCTTGAAGAAGTATTTTATCTTCAGGGGATTCATTGATATACAAAACATTGTTGACTTTAATTTCTTGTGAAATAATTACTTTTTCTTTTCCCTTAATAATAAAATACCCACCTTGATCATAAGGACATTCTCCTAATTCAGTTAATTTAACACTGTCTAGTCCTCTAAGAATACATCTTTTTGAATGAACCATAATAGGTATAGATCCAATATTGATTTTAGGAAAATTTTTAATAGTTACAGTCCCTTTTTCATTATTTTTGTAAATTAATCCAATATTACAAAAAATATTTGATTTATAAGTATATCCTTTTAATCTAGCAATATTTGGAAACATAAAACCGGGTTTTTCATCTGTATATTCAGTAGGTGATGATACAAATATATTTTCTTTAGATTCTTCTATTTCACCTTCATCATTTAATGATTCACCGAAATAAATTTCAATTTCATATTTAAATTCAGTTCCTTCACTATTTAATGCCTCTTTATAAATCCTCAATGGATTTCCACGTTTGATAATATGCTGGATACCATTTGTTTCAGAATAAATAAATTCATTATAAGAATCTAATTGATGTTGAGACTTATAATAAGTTGTATCTCTAAAATAAGTATCTATGATTGACCAAGTATCAACATTTGATTCACTCATTATAATATATTAGATAACTATATTTTTAAATTATACTTAAAAGGTTTAACTTAGAAATATTAAATATTATTGTATAGTATGGTAAAAAATCAATTATTTAGGGTTTTACCTGATATTGATATAATTCTTACATTATTAGAAACATTTGGATTAACGTCTCTTCAGGATACTAATTTTTTTACAAAACAAACATTAAAAGATAATGATACTATAACAAAAATCAATGGTATTTATGATAAATTACAGACCTATTACTTACCATGTAAGAAAAAATATCTAGACAATCAGACTGAAAAAGGATGTATTACAATTTTACGACAATTTATTAAAGTTCATGGTTATACATTAGTCTCTAAAGAAAAATATATTAAACGGGAAAAATTATGTGTTTATCGTTTAATAGAATTAGATGATAAAGAATCTACACCTAAAAAGAAAAAAGAAAAAAACATTACCATTAGTTTTGAATAATAATATATAATAATAATATAATGTCACTTAAAAGGTTGACTAAACGAAGAAGGTCATCTACTATTATAAAAACTAAAAGAAGATACATTAAAAAGAATAGTAGAAAGAATAGTAGAAAGAATAGTAGAAAGAATATATATAATAGAAAAACTAAAAGGAAAAATAATAGGCGTAAAACTAGGAACTATAGGAAACAGAAGGGTGGGTATATAGGTGATGATGAAGATGTGGCAATTGTAAAGGAATTGCTAGGAGAGATAGCGACTGATGAAACAATAAAAGATAAACTAAAAAAATACATAAAGAGTGAGAGTAAGGGGTTGGGGTTAATGCCCAATATAAATAAAAGACAAGGTGCGGTCGCATATGTAATAGATCAAATTCTGAAAAATAGAGCAGACGAAGCTGTATCTGGCAGAGCAAGAGCAAGACCTAGATACATCCCTGGTCATTCTGGTATCCAAAATGTGGGAAATACTTGTTGGTTTAATTCACTTGTACAAATTTTAGCACGCACACCTGATTTTATGTTATTAGTACAAGGATATATAGATGATGTAAAATCCGATAGAGATATTATAGATAAAGAAGTTTATCATCTAGATTTTTTTACGTCATTCAAAATTTTTGCTGATAAATTGATAGATAATCAACTGGGACGACCAGTAAATCGCGGTGAAATACAAGCATTTGAGGTTCCAGCACAACGAGTTATGAAACATTCAGAACATGTTGAAATGGGGGGTAATCCCCAAAGAGATCCACATGAATTTTTATTAGCATTAATAAATATGATTCCAAGCGGACAATATAAATCACCTTTTTTAACAATGTTTCAATATGATATGAAAATATGGTGGCAGTGTACTAATAGAGAATGTGTAAATCATACTCCGTATATACATGCAGTCCGTACAGTTCAGTCAGGGGACGTGATACTGGAAGCAGGGGGTCGAGAGAGCGGTATGTCGAGGGAAGGTGCATCCAATCCCGATGATTTCCCAAAAACAGTAAAAGAATTATTAATGGAGACATATCATCCACGTTATGAGGCGCCGGCAGAATGCCCACAAAGATATGAAATGAAGGTGCGAAATAATCTGACAGGTCAAGAGATTACAGGATTACCAATAGGGACTTATGGAGAATTGAAATCATATGTAGAACAAGGAATATCTGAATATTTTAAAAGATCAGATGATTGGAATACATTAAGTGAGACTCTAGCAGACTTTACAGAACTTTCCGAGTCAGACAAGTTATCTCTGGAACTACTCAAAAGAGGGTATGGCGAACAACCAGGAAGCATCGGTACTTGGAAGAAGCAGGAATGGGATCAAGATCCCGTACCACTACGACCACCAGAGTTTAAAATCGCACAAGAAATGTACTTAAAAGATTTAAGTCAGGAAGACATTCAACGTATAAGAGATATAAAAAACAAACAAATTGACAAATCAAAATTAGATAATCTAAAGCATAGATTAACGTTGTGGAAAGATACGAATATAGTCCCGGCAGATACCAGTAATTCTAGTATAATATTAGTCGTCACATATGACTTGGTCAACCTGCAACCTATAAAAAACAGAGTATCACAACCAGTGGTTTATATAATAGATGAATCATCTTACACAGTATTAAGTCAAATTAAACCTCATAATGTAGAAGGTATAGGAGTATCGACATCAATTACCAGATTTGGTAGAGATAATATCCCAACTAATATCCAAATGGTACTTAATGCAAGTCATTTTGGTATAATATTAGAAAAATATATTGATGTAACTCCTATATTTGAATCAGGTGGTGGTGATGGTGATGGTGATGATGGCGGCGATGATGACAAAATTATATATGAATTATATGCATTATCTTGTACTGGGAGGGTAGGCGGTCATTATTGGGCAATTTGTAAAACGGATGATGGATGGTATAAGTATAATGATGATACTGTAACTAAAATGAAAGAAGATGAATTGATAGGACAAATTATTGGAGGACCTCCAATGAAACCAAGGATAAGGGCACCAGCATTGCAATGGGCTAGGGTGTTATTTTATAGGAAAATAGAAAATCCCGCCGCCGAAATTCTTGCTCAAGCAGTGGAACCTACTGTAGAAGGGCATCTAGGCGAAGCAGCAAGCAAAGCAGCAAGCAAAGCAGCAGCAAGCAAAGCAGCAAGCAAAGCAGCAGCAAGCAAAGCAGCAAGCAAAGCAGCAGCAAGCAAAGCAGCAAGCAAAGCAGCAGGCAGAGCAGCTGCTCCTGCTGGTGCTTCGTTAGGTCATACTACTGGGGAAGATCTAGATAGTTTTCCAAATTTTTATTTTCAAGTGGGGGATAAAAAATTATCAGAGGATGAAGGGAAAGGCGTCGAAAAGAGGTATATGAATGATGTAGATGAACAACTACTAGGAAGGTTTGATTTTGTGGAAATAGATAGAAATACAATAACATTTACTGGAAATGCTGAAAATTTTAGAGAGTTTTTTGGAAGAAAGACAGAGTTTTGCTATGACCAACTTGAAAAAAGGCATAATTACATTCAATGGTTATTCCCTACTACAACGGTATCACAATTCAATATACCAGGATCCAAGGGTCCTGAATACCACGGACCTGAGGTTCTGACTGAAGGTGAAACAATCATGATTACGGGGAGTGATGATGCGAAACATAGTATACTAGAATCATTTAAAATGATTTTAGATTTTTGGGGGTTTGAACTACAGCCTCCAGCAAGTGATGGGGCCTCACCAACAATTACTTTACATTGGGATACTGAACGCGGTGATAATTACTACTGGAGTAAACTCGGTGATCATAATCATTCAAGAATATCAAGAGTGTTACAATGTTTACAAGAGTGTGGACTTAATGAATACGCCGTCACTTTTTTTAATGCTTTATGGGATGGAAAATATGTTACTAAGGAACTTGAAAGTTTACCAGATAATTTATTCATATCAGGGGAAATGTATTGGGCTCGCAGGGTGTGGGGAGAAACTTGGTCAGATGTAAAGTCCACATACTCAGAAAGAGCAAGAGCACCAGCACCCACAAGAGCAGTAGCCGCAAGAGCAAGAGCACCAGCAGCACCAGCACCCCTACCATCTAATATAAATAGAGTCGATGTCACCATAAATTTACAAAGTAATGGAGGAATATTAAATATGAAACTGTCCTGGGGCCTCAACGGGACCCCTATCGTAATTGTGAATGATAATAATTCGCCTTCTGTTGCTGAAAGAGGTCTACTTGTATGGGGAATCGTAGACACTAATGAACCTATTAAACTAGCGAATATAGATAAATTGAAAAAACATATCAAAAACACAGAAAAAACCTTAACATTGGTTTGTTATAAGGATACTAATAAGAGATGGTCAGAGGTCGTTGTGGACAAGAGTCTGCAACAAGAGTTAAGGGAACATTGGAATATACAACTCATTCAATCGATCGATCAATCTCATGGTCTAGTGGTGAAACCGCATTGATCATATAATAAACTATATGACTATATTTGACAAGGTTTAAACGAAAGTCTATGTCCATCTACCGGTCCATATTCTTTAAGAGCATCCATATGTATCTTTGTTCCATATCCTTTATTTTTATGTAAAGCATAATTTTCTAATTCAGGTCTTTCTTTTACTAAGTCATAGATGTAATTATCTCTATGAGTTTTTGCTAAAATTGATGCTGCCGCAATACTTTTGTAAGTATTATCGCCACCTATAACGCATTCATGATTGATGTAGTCAAAGTCTTCATTTAAATAATGTGTAAATTTATCTCCATCAACTAAGATAGTATCAATTTCAAGTTGTTTCCTAATACCATCGATACACAAGTGCATACCTTTCATTGTTGCTTTCAAGATATTAATTTTGTCTATTTCTTCATGGTCTATAAACTGAACAGAGTAAGATATAGCATGTTCTTCTATATATTCTCGTAAGATATTTCTTTTCTTTTCTGATACTTTTTTAGAATCTTTGATGACTGGTGGTTCTTTATCATTAAATAAAGGATCTTGGTTTGGCCAGATGACTGCCGCCACACATACTGGACCAAATAAGCATCCTCTACCCGCTTCATCTAATCCTACTTCAACCTTCGATTCGTCTAAATATTGTTTCAACATTTATCTATGGTTACTATATATGGACCTAGATAAATCTTTATATATGAAAGAATTTATGAATATACGAAATGAATATGGATCAGTTACCAATCAAATAGCACAACATCCTTTATTTGTAAATTTATATGATGAACTTATTCCTAAACAAGAAACAAAAGAAGTAAAACAAGTTATTGAAGAAATAGAAGAAAAAACAATTCATTTATTAAAAAAAGGAACAGGACCAAATATAGAAGGAGAAGAATTATTTCCAGAATTACCTGATATAAGTTTACAAGAAGAGGAAAAAGTAGGAACAGAATTACCTGATATAAGTTTACAAGAAGAGGAAAAAGTAGGAACAGAAGAACAAATAGGAGGAGAACAAATAGGAGGAGAACATTGCGATGATCCTGTAAAAGTTGTTCAAATAGGTGGTGATGAAGATCCTATAATGAGTGGAGGATATAGCGAACTCAAAACTATATCTATTAATCCTAATTATCAAGTAAAAGAATCTTAAATATACGTATATTTTTTATAAATATAATATCTTATGTAAAAATATGGATATTATACAAAAGTATATTGAACCTAATCCTGTAGAAGAGTTATCATTAGTTTACCTCGCCAAACCTATTTATGGAGGTTGGGTGACATTTACAGTTCATTTAGCAAAAAAATTTAACTATCGGTTATATAAAGTAGGTAAACGCAGCGAAAAGAAAGTGAGACCTTTTGGATACAATGTTGATTACCAGAATGTTTCTTTAGAAGACCTCTTAAAATTACCTAATTTAATGATTACAGCAGTTGACAAACATTATTGGTCAATCCTTCCTCATTTACATCCTAATACAAAAATAGTGATTCATGATCCTACAGAATTAAAGATAAATAAGAGCAGTCCTAATCCTCTTGTTCAAGAACATAAATTACTAAATTTATTCAAAGTCTATACTATACGGGAAACTGTTCAGAAATTCCTTGCAGAAAAGCATGGAATACAAAGTGAGTTTAAAGTTCATCCATTTTATCAATATTCATGTTCTAAACCACCGTATTCTTGTTATGCAGTAACTATCTCTAGAATTGATTTTGATAAAAATACAGATATTATCCTTAAAGCAAATCAATTAATTCAAGATTCTAAGAAAAAAGTTCAAATCTTTGGTGCCGAAAATAGATTATACGTCCATCATAAATTAGGTGAATTAGATTTCTATAATTTCTGGAAAGGTAAATTTGAAAAGGATTATCCTTTAATGTATGAAGGAAAAGATATCTTACAAGATTGTAAATATGTTGTAGATATGTCAACGATTAAAAATGATGGAGGTGGTTCTCAATACACATTTTTAGAAGCCATTTATCAGGATTGTGTCTTAATTTTACACAGAGATTGGATAAAACAAGGATCAACATTTATAGAAGGTGTTAATTGTTTAGCAGCAGAAACTCCTGAAGAATTAGCAACGATTTTAAGTGAATCTAGAGATATCACTAATTTAGTTACAGAGAGTAGAAAATTATTAGAACCTCATTTACACGTGAGATGGTGATTATTTCATAAAGCGTCCTTAAACTAATTTTATTATCTATTCTTTTATAAATGGTGGTCAAGAAGTCAACAAAACGAACTTGTATAACCTGTACGGCAAAAGGCGTTAATAAAGATGAAGTTCCTCTTTGGTCTAAAAAAGATGGACTCTATTCTATGTTACCTAAAATTTTAAATTGTGAAGACAAATATAATCCCCATAAGAATGAACTAGAAGAAGAAACACCTGAAATTGTGGGTCAAGAATTAACTATTCCCTTAGAGATTAAAGAAACTGATAGATGGGTCTTTTACTGGGCTGCTGAAGCAGGATCTTCTGTTGATGGAGACAAACCCGATGATCCAGCAACCTCATACGGATCAGAAAGTAACAGAGGTTTAGTTAAAACCGATAAAGATGGAAATGCAATCTTAGTCCTCAATTGTCCTAAATTATACAAAGAAGAGGGGCAATTGTATCCTAGACACGTTCATTATACGGTTTTAACAGATGATGATGTTTGGGCAACTACTATTGGAACATTAGAAATTATGTGTAAATTATCCTATGAAACCATGAAAAATATTGTGAGGAAAAAAAGTTATCTTATTTTGAATGCGTTATCTAGTGAAGCGTTTGAAGAAAAACATATTCCTACGAGCATTTTATGTGATTATAAGTCATTGGAGGGACTAACTAAACAGAAAAAAGACGGTATAATCAAACAATTACTTAAAGAAAGTTTATCAGATTTTCCTTCTATCAAAGAATTTTTACATTCGATAGAGAGTAAAAAAGGATCAAAAGATTCTATTAAGGAAGTTCCTATCATAGTGTATTGTGCTCATGAAGAATGTGAATCATCATCTAAATTAGCAGATCATTTATACGATTGTGGATACTACAATGTTATGGAATATCCCGGTGGATTAAAAGAATGGTTTTCTGAAAGTGATTTATTTGAAGATGCTGATACAGAAGAAAGTGTGATAGAAGAAGAGGAGGAAGAATTGTTAGATGTTGATGATGTTGATGATGTTGATGATATTGATGATGAAGAAATAATTGTTTATGATGGAGTTACATATATTCATAAATTAGACGATAATGAAATATTAACAGTTGATGAATTAGATGTAGTAGGGATTTATGATGGCGAAGATATTGAATGGAATACTCCTAAAGAATATAAAAAACATTTACAGAGAGTTAAACAAGGCGGTAAAGGTAAGAAAGAAGAAGCAGCAAGCGAAGCAGCAGAAGCAGTAGCAGGCGAAGCAGCAGAAGCAGCAGAAGCAGTAGAAGCAGCAAGCGAAGAAGAAGCAAGCGAAGCAGCAGAAGCAAGCGAAGAAGGCGAAGAAGAACCTTTTGATACACAAGAATCTTCATCAGATGAAGAAGAGGAAGAGGAGGAAGAAGGTAAAGGCGCCTTAAACAAAAATATGAATGAATCATTTTTACAATCTAAAAAAGTATCTGAACTAAAAAAATTATTAGATAAGATGCAAGAAACATCTTTGAAACGTAATGCTAAAAAAAAAGATGTGATAAATTGTTTATTAAAATGTAAACCGGTTTTTAGAGGAGGAGGTGAATATAATGATAATATAATCTATGGTGGATCACTCAATCAATCAACCTTAAATCAACAGTTTAGAGGGTGGGGATTCACGTTCCTTAATTGATGAATTAACGGAACCACGTTCCTTACTTAAAATTTGATAGTTTTAAATGATAAATAACTATCTACAATTAATTATGGAAACAACCATGAAACAAAAGGTTTGCTCAAACAAAGAACTACCTAAAGAAGAACCAGCAAAAGAAGTAAAAAAGAAACCATCTAAACCTAGGTGTTTTCATTGTAAGAAGAAATTAAAAATGACAGAATTAAATTTTAAATGTAAATGTAATCATACTTTCTGTCATCAACATTTAAATCCGCATTCACACAAATGTTCCTTTAATTACTTGAAAGAAAGACAAGAACATATACTGAAAAATAATCCTAAAATGTGTGGTCAGTGTATTGAAGTTAAGTGATAATATTTATTTGTAACCTTGTTTCATTTTTTTAATAGAATTTTGAACCCGTTTCTCTGACATAGAACATGTTTGTGTTAGATAATTATATAAATTATCAAGATTCCATGATGAATGGTGAATTGTTAATTGTTGTAAGTCTAGAGTATCATGATACATCTTGAATAAACGTCTAGACTCTTTGTAATTTGTTTCATAACCTTCTGGAACATTCTTTACAAGAGGTAATGCTGTTTCTATACAACTATGCTTCTTAATTAAATTAAATGCACCTTTATTACCGACCCGTGGGATATTAGAACAATAATCACAACCACATAAGATACACATATCTATAAATTGTTCATATGTCATATTAAAATTCTTGAGAACACAATCTAAATCAATGGTACTGATAATATCAGGACGTCTAATAGATTTGTCTAAGCATGTTCGAATCATTTTAGGACAACCAAAAGCAAGAGTGTCCATATCTTCTGTAACTACATAATCAACCATCCCTTTCCTACACATCTCAGAGGCATAGGCTTCTGCTTCTCCATTTGCCTGAACATAAGAGATACCCATTAAGTCTAATAAATGTTTAATATCATCTACGTGTTCTTTTGTTAAGCGAATAGTTTGCTTTTCTAAATTATTCTTTTGTTCTTCTGTTAGTTCATCATTTTCTAAGGCAGATTTCGCGTTAGATACTTTATTATGTCTTTGTTTTAACACCTCGCCTTTACTATCGGGTGGTTTCCCATCAAAAACATAGATAGGAGTAATATTCACAGCTAAATAATTCGCAGTTTTATAGAAAATTCCTGTTATATGACTGACTACTTTACCGTCATTGCTAGTTAAGTAAGATTTATTCGATGTTCTCATATTTATCAGCATTTTATACATAAATAAACTTGCATCCACGGCAACTCTTTTCCCTGCTAAATTATGTAAATTCATAGTTTGAATCGCATCAGGTGAATGTTCTTTAATTAATTGAGTAAGTCCTTTGATACCCATAGTTAGAAACTATATACTAGTATAGTTATATTTATGTTTAAATCAAATTTATTAAAAGATGATTAATCTAAATGAGTTTAGATGTAATTAAAGAAAAATTAATGCAATCTTTAAAAGATGAAATAAATAACGAGGACAATAAAGAATTTATGGAACATGAAATATTAAAACCTTTAATTCAAAAAATTTTAGATGAATTATATCCTTATTATGCAGGATTAGGATTATTATTTCTATCTATGTTTTTATTTATTATGATAATATTAATGATTAATATGAGATTATATTTATATACGTAAATATGATATCTTTTTTATATTAATAAGAATAAATGGATAATTCTCAAATAGAAGATTCTCAACTAAATGAACTTCAAACATTAATGGTACAATGGACTAAATTAGATAAACAACTCAAAGAAATAAATCAACAAGCACAGATCATTAGAAAACAAAAAGACGAAATACAAAAACAAGTGTGTCCTATGATTCAAGAAAATCATTTAGAGGATAATATATTTTCAATACCATCTTTACAAACGAATGTTTGTTTCAAAGAACAAAAAACAAGTGAATCATTAAGTTATAAATTTTTAGAAGAAAAATTCAATGGATTTTTTGATGAATTAGAGAAACCTCAACAACTCTTACAATATTTAAAAGAACATAGAAAACAAGAGACCTCTTTTGCTTTAAAAAGTAGTGTTTTGAAAGAGGAATAATATGTATATATGTATATATGGGGGAAATTGTAGAACCTACTTTTATGACACCCCTATTTGAAGATGTTGCTCTTTCTAAAGAATATAGAAAAACTTTACCTGGAGAAAAATTACAAAAAATAGGAGAAATACAAATAAAAAAAATAAATAAGGAAAAAAATCCTTTATTATATAAATTATCACAAATTTTATCAAAAAAATTAAAGGAAATTACTGAAGAAAATGAAAGATTAACTAAAGAAAAACTCGGATTAGAGAGAGAAATAATAACAATTAATGCTGAATTAGAAGAAAGCATAAAAAAAAACAAAGCACAGACGTTAATGGACCATAATATGCGAGAAAAACTGAAACAAATCGAGACAACGAAGGCGACTAAAGATATCACAGAGAAACACGGTTTAATCAGACTAAAGAAGTCAAAAATAGATAGTTTAGTTACATGTATAAATACAGTTTCTATATGTCTAGAGTATATAAAGGATATAAATTTACCAGGAATAGTACAATTTCTAGACGATAGTCAAAATATCATGAATTTATTTCAATTTACATCTACAGAATACGGGTTTTTATCAACTGAAAGGGGTAAATTGGTAGATTTACAAGACGATAAATATGAGGACAACCCTCGCAGTAATGCCGGTTTATTTAAATATTTAAATACCTATGGAGTTAATTTTGACAGGGAGATGTTTGAAGGTTATAACACTATTGAGTCTGAAAGAACGAATATTAACTCAAAAGAGAGTCAGGACGTGGAGCTGGGAAAAGTCAAGTTTTTTATGAATAAAGCCCGCAAACTAGCCGGTATCCCCGATGGAGATGTGACTTCAGGGACCCCAGTAGACAGGGAGGAATCAGAGCAAGCGAAAGCGGAAGTGGAAAAATCAATGTATGCTATGGATCGTATACTTTCTGATATGTTAGATCCTCTGCATACATTAAGTATATATTATACAGATATGATTTCATCATTTGAGCAAATCAGACATGGTTTAATATGTTCACCACTAGTAGAAGGTAATATAGCCTTTATTAATTCAAATCCCTCAACCACGACCTCAGAACTCTCAACCACGACCTCAGAACTCTCAACCCCCACCCCAGAACCATCAACCGCCACCCTAGGACCCGTTAGTGAATTGAAAAATAAACCCCTCATCGAGTTACGTAATTTGCTGATGAAATTAGAGTCTAGTGGTATCAGCAAGGGCTCGGTGAGAGAAATACAAAAGAAGAATCAGGCAATACAGGAAATAAAAAAACAAATAAAAACAAAAGAGGAGGAGGCGATACAAACACTTCTGATGGGTGGTGCACCACAAGTTTCTAAAGACCCAGAATTATCTAAAGAATTTATAGAATTATTTGAAAGTCCGATATTTAAAAGTAAAAGATCATTTGATGATGCCATTAGTGGTCAAACATATAATGTAGATGTAGACTTATTTGTAGATGAATTTAAGGGGAAAATAAATGAAGATGTGGATAACTTTATGGAAGAAAGTAATGTAACACAAATTATGCATGAGGTTGATAAAAAGAGGTTATTCAGTCCGACATCAATAGATATACCGGAATCAATAGATACGATTAAAGGTTTTATAGATAATCTTTATATTTTATTCATAGGCAACGATGAAGGTGTAAAAAATAATAAAGATGAATTTACAATTATAGAGGGGAAAATGAGAAAAATGTGGATGGACCTCGATATGACATCTAATAGTTTTAATATAATATTCCCAATAATAATGGATAATATTTTTATGAAAAAGTTATTAATGTTACAAGGTTTATTATATGATATTAATACAATTCATTTAGGTCAAACAAAAATAGAAAAAGCCACGAAAAATGCGACCGTCGCGCTACACCTTCGTCGTAAATTAGAAGAAGTATTTCCGGAGGATGAACAACTAAAAGGTCAAATAATATTTGATTTCCTACATGATACACGTGCTAAGAATATATTAAATTTTTATTATTCAGAAGAATTATTAGAATATTGCTATAATGTTTACGTAGCGTTAATTTATTTTGAAGAAGGTTTAAATATGGAGGGTTTAGATAAATATAAACTAAGAAATTATTTAAAACAAAATGATATTTTTGGTGGTGATTATGAATATGTACCTGAATTAAAAGAATTATTTGATTTGATAGATGATCCTCCACCAGTAGTACTTAGTACTCATATTATATCTAAACCTGAACTAGAACCTGAACCTGAACCTGAATTTGAATTACCATCACCAACACTATCACAACCAACGCCTATAGATGAAAAAAGAAAAGTAGAAATAATTAAAGAAAAAATAGATGATATGAAAAAAAAATTTAATGGTGCCCGAAAATTACATAGTAAAATGTCAAGAGCGAAAAAAAGTGGTACTATTTATCAATTATATATTGATTTCATCTTATCTACTAATACATTTTCACAATATGCTGATGATTATTATGATTTACTTGATACATTATTATTATTAAAAGAAAAATATGATAAATTTAATTCACTAACGGTTTTTGCTACACTTGTATTTGAAAGTATCGTTGAAGTAGAGGATTCAGGTATAACAACTCGAACTATATCAGAGTATAGACCTCTCCCGCCGGAGGAGGGGGTCGCTGCGGGAGTTGACCTATTATATGAAAATAAAAGTAATCAACCTCTATATGCTACATTATCAGTAGGTAATATCCCTCAACTTAAAGAATGTTTGACTTTAGAATCTTCACGTAAAATTTATTATAAATGTTTAGAGAATATAGAAATGAGAAAAAAGGTATCTGGAAGTAATCACCCAAATTTTTTTGCGCACCCTGAAATTGAAGATGATACAATAAAAAAAATGTTAGATAGTAATTTAAAAGTTGGAATGTTTGACCTGCTGGTTTCTAAAAAACAAAAAAATATGATTATAAATACTAGTTATTATGTATTAGAACCGAAGGGTTTAATACGTGTTATGTTTGATACTATTGAAATAATACTACTAGATGATGATGATGATAATGATGATGATCAAAATGATGATAATGATGATGATCAAAATGATACACCAAAAACTATTAGTTTTAGAAGTAGAACAGAAATAGTTTTTGATGTTCAAACATGTGTGTTTAACACTAGATTATCTATTAGTAATTTAAGGAAAGAAGTGGACCTTTATTCTAAAAATATAGAAGAGAGGCGAATCGCATTACAAAGAAATTATGCTAAAATAGAATGGATGGCAAACAAGGGCTTGTATAATCAATCATATAAAGTATTAGATAAGGCAAGAGAGTTGATGGAGGCGACGAAGGGATTAGTTACCACACCACTCGAAATACCAGAAAATATAAATTTAGAACCGGTAGTACTATCTACAGAAAATTTATTTGACGCGATGAATAAACGCACAGAACTTCTAAAAATAGAAAATTTTTTTGATCTAATGAAACACAAAGATGTTAAAAAACTCGAGAAGAATACTCTTGAACAATGTATGAGAAATTTAAATCCACGCAATTATCTAATTGAGGCCATTATAAAAAATAAGGAAGGGGGTACTTCAGTAGAAGACCTCCTCCTAATATGTGATGGTAATATAAAGAAAATGATGGCAGAGAACATGGCGATGCCTGAAGATGTGACCGTACTACTAATGAATGCTAAATTAGTGATCTCCACTTTATTGGAAACATTGAAAGGTGAAGAGAATAACCTGAATGTTCTACTGGCAGATGTAGATAATCTAATGAAAGCAGCGGAAATGGCCGTGAAGAAATTAGAAATTGATGCATTGGAAAAAATAGTTTATCCTATAGGGGAAATGGACATACCTCCATTATTCGTCGAAGGAGTAAAGCAAGGTGATATTATTAAAGAAATTAAAATAAAATGGACAATACAGCTGTACGCCCCTTTTGGCCAGGACATTGCGTACAAGGATCCATTAAGGTGGACTTCTGTAAGTGTTGATGAAATATATGCTGAATTAAATGCTAAATCTATGGCAAAAAGAAAGAATAAAGATGTAGACCTTGTTATAGTGTATAAAGATGAAGGTGAAAGTAACCTAGAATATAGTAATTTATCTATTGAAGAGGCAATGAAAATTGTACAAGATATGTTAAGAGCAAGGGTAGTGCTAGCACATAAAAATGTTGAAATATCATTAGATACATTTATTGGGGAATTATTAGTTGATCACCCATTGTTTCGAACATGTTTTGAAGAATTAGATAAACCTAAATTAGAAATTCCCATAGTTTTTATAGGGGAACAAAAAATAATTAAGATCGAAGCTGGTGGTAATAAAAATAAGCATAGACGTAAAAATAAACGTAAGACTACACGTAAGACTACACGTAAGACTACACGTAAAATTAAACGTAAGACTAAACGTAAAATTAAACGTAAAATTAAACGTAAGACTACACGTAAGACTAAACGTAAAACTAAACGTAGGACTGAACGTAAAATTAAACATAAACTAAACGAAAACACACTAAAAAATAATCTAATCAAATAATAAGTAGATGAAAGATTATATCATAAGAACTATCAAAAATAAACGAGGTAAAAAGTATGTCCATGAATATCATGATAAACGAGGTCATAAATTAAATAAAAAAGATTATCAGGAATTAATTAAACACGTTTATATTGCTCCTGCCTATGCTAATGTTAAAATTAATAAACGAAAAAATGATAAAGTCTTATCTATAGGCACGGATGATAAAGGAAGAAAGCAATACACCTATAATCCAAATTATATTCAAGATGCGACTGATAATAAATATAAAAAATTAATAGAATTTGGTAATAATTATAAATGTATTATGAATCGCGTCAATAAGGATATGACAACATTTGAAGATTCTAAGAAAAAGCAAGTCGCATTAATCCTAAAAATGATGGATGAATGTAATTTTCGAGTAGGTAATGAGAGATATGTGAAAGAAAATAAATCATATGGAGTTTGTACGCTTGAGAATCAACATGTAAAAGTAGGAAAAGGTAGTGTTATAGTAGATTTTGTAGGAAAAGAAGGAGTCAGAAATACATGTAAGATAGCAAATAAACGTTTATCTAAAAATTTACGAACAAAGAAAAAAATATTGAATAAACGTGATAGAATTTTCAGTTATAGATCAAATAATAAATACTATAACGTAAAATCCAATGATGTAAATAACTATTTAAAACAATTTGGTGAATTCACAGCAAAAAACTTCAGGACATGGACAGCCAATACAGATTTAATTAAAGAATTAATGAAATCTACAACCAATCTTAAAAAACATCTAAGAGAATCAATCAAAAAAATAGCAAAAAGCATGCATCATACACCAGGTATTTGTAAAAAAAATTATATTAATAAAGAATTAATTGATATGTATGTAGATCAAAATGAACGTTTTCATTATTATTTCAAATCAACAGATAAACAAGGTATATCTGAAGACTTCATAAAATTTTTAAAAGATGTCTATAAATAAATTTGATTTTATTATGATTAAAGTATAATAACAAATTAACAAATTAACAAATTAACATTTACAATGATGGATTATTGTGGATCAATTATTCAAACAAAGGATCAGATTTATAGAGATATATGTAGTCGTTATTCTGAGCATAAAAATGAATATATTGAGTCAAAATTAGATATGCTTTATGCTACAAAATTTATAAATAATGAAGTTTCTGTGAGTGGATGGATGGTTTTTGTGGGTCCTGAAGTCGTAAAAAAAATAGATAAAATGATTCAATTAGATCTAGAGAAAAGTAAAGTAAGATTATTACTAGCAAAATGTTTAGTTCCTAGAGATGATATTTCATTCGATATAATAGAATCCATGTCTAAAGACGTAGTCTAAAGACGTAGTCTAAAGACGTAGTCTAAAGACGTAGTCTAAAGGCGTAGTCTAAAAAGACGTAGTCTAAAAAGACGTAGTCTAAAAAGGCATAGATTGATTATGAATATCTACTTTATCACCTATTCCTTCACACACTACACGACCATCATAGGGTGTTTTTAATATTTCAAAATCTCTATCATTTTTTATGACCAGAATTTGAATTTGTCTATATTTATTATCACCACACATATCATGTTTACCGAATGCTCTAGACATACCTACATCAACTCTCCATAATCTATTATCATAACGTGAATTTAAGAAACGATCATTCATAAATTGAGGTGTATGAGCAACAACAACACCTCCTATTGGTTGTATCACTTCATTTCGTTTATTCAAAATACTCAATAATTGATTAAAACCTGCTTCCGTATTTTCGTCTTCTCCATCTTCTTCTGAATATAATCGACACCAAAAAGGCGATATATCATCATCTGATCTAAATATTTCATCGAAGACTTCATCGTCTTCTTTAGTTCCTTCTTTTAATAACCATTTTTTAACTATAGAATTCATTTCATGAATTGTATACTTACTCGCTAAAGCATGACCTATTCCACCATGGACAAAGACGAATTTACCTACTTGTATGATAGATTTCTTTTGATACGCATAGTGTTTCGCAATATTTCCTCCACGTTCAAATGATTTTAATCTGTGATAGTAACCCATAGGATATCCATCTTCTGTAAATTTAGGACCTCGTTGTGAATTAGGAACAAATTCTAAAAATTCTTCGGGAGATACATAACGATAATCTTTATCAACATTCATTAATTCGTGATTACCGAGTAAACCTAAAACACGCCCTCCTTGTTTCCGTGCTTCAACATCTAGATTTTGGAATATTTTAATAATTCTCATATTGCTTCCTTCATCTTCTACAACATCTGACCAATCTTCTATACAATTTTTCTTCCAATTATCAGGTCTGCAACGATCTATCTGATCACCACATTGAACGATCCATGTGGATCCACCCGTCCATCGAATCTGATCTACATTATTAGGATAAATATCTCTAGGTATTACCTTGGCTAAACGTAAGACTTGAAGAGTTACTTTTAGGTCTCCATGTAAATCTCCTATAGCAACTAATCTTTCTACTGCTGGATACATTCCTAGACTATCATATTGTTTCATATTAGGATTTTGTTTCATGGATTCTATTTCTTGTTTCCCTTGTTGAATCCTAGTGTGAGCATCATGAGCTTCTTTGGCAACTCTAACTTCATTATTAGTTATAGGATGACTCATACGTCTATCGCGATTATAAGATTCATTCGATTGTGGAGGACCTGACTCAGATTTTATAGGATTAACTATATTCGGTTGTGACAACCTTCTTCCTCTATATTTATTCATTTTGTGAACTAAATATGATTTAATTTCTCCTAATAATTGTTCTTTTGTAAATGTTTGAACTTCAGAAGTAGTCGCAATTTGATATTTTAAACATAATTGTTGTAATTGTATATCTGTTAAATTAGATAGATCTATACCGTTTAATGTTAATGATTTACAACTCATTATAAGTAATGATCATTTTATATTAGATATTTAAACTAATTTTTTTCTATAAGAATACATATGGAATTATGGATAAAATATTCATTGATTGCTGCAGTATTTCTTTCTTTAAAAAATATGATAAGCAAACATTTATCAATGAAATATGAATATCAGGATTATCTTATTTATGCGATATCTATTTCATTTGTAGGATTATGGTTATGTGTTTTTATAACCGGATATGAACCTAAAAAAATAGAAAAGAATGATTTACCAATCATATTATTTAGAATTATTATAGTCTATTTAATTATAGATCCATCTATATATAGTGCTTATCAAACCTGTAATAATCCTGGAAAAGCATCCTGTATGATTGTTGCTCCCGAAATTATATTAACATTCTTGTTAAGTGTAATATTCTTCAAATCTAAGATAGAATTTAGCGGTCTTTTAGGAATACTTTTTGTTATTACAGGAGGTTACTTAATTTCTTATAAGTAAAAATTTGATTTTTATATAAGACTATTTTACTAACTAAGTTTATAATATGAGTTCTTTAAAGTTTATGCTCGCAAAAGAATTTATTAAAGGTGGAAAGGTTGATCCTAAAGGATGGTATATCTCAGAAAAGTTTGATGGATACAGAGCATGCTTTGATCCTGAAAAGAAACAATTCTTTTCCAGACAAAATAAGCAATTCAATGCTCCTCAATGGTTTCTTGATGCTATGCCTCCTAAAATGATTGATGGAGAACTATGGATTGGGCGTAATATGTTTCAGGGAATGGGTGTTGTACGTAAAAAAGTCCCCCTAGATGAAGAATGGTTACATGTTACCTTTCAAGTATATGATATGCCAGAAGAAGAAGGAACATTTGAAGAACGTATGAAACGTCTTAAAAAGGTTGTAGATATCATGAAATTTAAATGGAATAAGAATAGAGAATCATTTGAATATCCTTTTCGTAATTTAGAGTGTCCATTAGTCTTTGCTAAACAAATAAAAGTGAAATCATCAGATCATTTAGACAAAGTTTATAAAGACGTCATTAAACATGGAGGAGAAGGAATCATGTTAAAAGACCCTTTATCTCCTTATGAAGGGAAACGTTCTAATCATCTTTTGAAATACAAACCTAATTTTGATGCGGAAGCAATCATTATTGATCACAAACCGGGACAAAATAAATATCAAGGTATGTTAGGAGGATTTATTTGCAGACCTCTTATCAATCACGATACATATATGTCTATCGATGAAGATGAAGATCATATCTTTTCAATTTCTGGAATGGATGATGAAGTTCGATCATCGTATAAAGAAACTCACCCAATAGGAACCATCATCTCATATGAACATTCGGGTAAGACAGATAAAGGGAAACCACGATTCGGTAGATATACGAGGACTAGAACAGATATTACATTGAAGGAACATGTTCAAGAAGATCTCGATACTTTGAAAGTTAAGATTACTAATATCTTAAAGAGTTTAGGTGGTTACGAAAAGAATCAAGGTCAAGGGTTCAAAGCAAGTGCTTATTTTAAGGCAGTGAAAAATATTCAGGGATTAGATACTATAAATGAAACAACTCTAAAATCTATTAAAGGTATCGGTACAAGTCTATGTGATAAGATTATGTCAATCGTAAATACAGGGACTTGTCCGGCATATGAAAAGATTAAGAATGTGAAAGATATGACAAAAGAATTTTTAGATATTTCAGGAGTAGGTCCTAAAAAAGCAAAAGAACTTGTATCTAAGGGATTCAATTCTATTGACGAACTTAGACAATCACCTGAACTCAATGATCTTTTGAATGACAATCAACTCATTGGATTAAAATATTATGAGGATATCCTAGAAAGAATTCCTCAAGGAGAAATAGATCGTCATAATACATATTTGAAATCAGTTCTTCATAAAATTGATCCGAACGCAGAAATGATCATTGCTGGTTCATATAGGAGACAGTGTAAAGATAGTGGAGACATTGATGTTTTACTCAAAGGATCATCAAACCTATATAAGACTTTTATTGAAGTTTTAGAGAAAGAAGGATATCTCTATGAAACATTAGCAAAAGGTCAAAAGAAATATAATGGATTGTCCAAACTATCAGATAGTTTAACATTTAGAAGGATTGATATCATGATAACAAAACCAGAAGAATATCCATTCGCAATCTTGTATTTCACAGGATCAAAAGACTTTAATACCTTAATGCGACAACATGCATTAGACCGAGGTTTGTCTATGAATGAATATTCTTTGAAGAAAGTTGAAGATAAGTCAGTAGTAGATCATGTATTTGAGATAGAGAAAGATATCTTTGATTACTTAGAGTATCCCTATGTCGAACCTTGTTTACGATAAATATTGTTAAATTATAAGTAGTGTTAAATAATGTATGTTTTAAATTTTTTTATTTTATCTATCTTTGATTATAATGGGACAAGGACAAAGTCGTGTTCAAGGATTATCAGTCGATGATATGTATTCAAATTATATTCAACAACAGCAACAGATGTTAATTCAACAACAACAGCAAATTCAAGAATTATATCAAATGAACTTAGATCAGCAACAAGGATATCAGCAACAAGGATATCAGCAACAAGGATATCAGCAACAGCAAACACCTTCAAATATAACATTTCAACAACAGAATTCATTCTCTTCTACCCCTCCACCTGATCATTCTTTACGAAAACTACCTTCGACTAAATTAGATCCGTATAAAGTGTTAGGAATATCTAAACAATATGATGAATCTTTATTGAAAAAAGCATATCTTAAAAAAGCAATGAAAGCACATCCAGATAGAGGTGGATCAAAAGATGAATTTCAAAAAGTTTCTATAGCGTATACCGTTCTAAAAAAGAAATTAAAAGAACAAGGTGAAATACATCATCACAATGAACTAAAACAAAATGCTGATTCATTTATGAGTTCACAGCAAGGAGGAGGTAAAAATATCAATTTTGACAGAGATAATTTTGATAGTGCAGTATTTAATAAAATTTATGAAGAAAATAAAATTGAAGAAGCGTATGATGATGGATATGGGTCATGGATGCAAGAAACAGAATCTATATCTTCATCTTCAAATCCTAAAATGTTTCAAGGAAACTTCAATAAAGACATGTTTAATCATGAATTCGAAAAGTATAAACAAGAACAACAACAAAATATGGGCAACCAAATGGTTCAATATCAAGAACCCCAAGAAAGATTATCAATGAAAAATCAAGATTCATTAGTTACTTTAGGACAAGGTAAAGTCTCTAATTTTAGTGGAGAAGTAGGAAATTTAGGTTTCACTGATTATAAAGCAGCTTTTACAACTGATTCAACCATACATACTGGATCGGTCGATTTAAGTGGTAGAGCACATGATATCAAAGGAGTCGAAAGAGAAAGATCAAATATATCTTATCGAATGTCCTCTGAAGACCAACAACGTGTTGCTTATCAAGAGGCACTACAGAAAAAAGAAGAAAGGTCTAGAGTTCAACGTTTACAAGTATATGATCAACAACATGAAGATAATTATCATAAAATTCACCAATTATTATTACGTTAAATTAATTAAATATCTTGGAGGTTAATAGTTCCTCCTTGTCCAGTTAAACCTCGTGAAGCAACAAAATCACGTTGATTCTTAGTGGTACAGACACATCCGGTAGAGGTAGAATAAGTGCTAGGACAACAGTTAGGGGAACTTCTATTATTAGCGAACATGAACATTTTCTTAGCAGAATCTGGATGTCCATCAATGGGAGGTCCAGTTAATGCGGAATTATCAGAGAAAACAGGTTTTTCAGGTCCTTGATTTCCTAGAAACGTAAATAAAGCATCATTCGGGACTAGGGCAGTTTCATCGGGTGTTTTCATCCAGTTTTCACGATTACCGGTCTGTAAGCAAAGACCGTCATAGGCACCCATAACATCAGGTAATTGTCTAACAATATTGGATCCAGGTTGTTCAGGAGCATTATCAAAACCTTCTCTATTGGCAAAACCTTGTTTACGATTAGCGGAACCTTGTTTACGACTATCGGAACCTTGTTTACGATTAGCGGTTGCAGAACCACCGGAACCTTGTTTACGACTATCGGAACCTTGTTTACGACCATCGGAACCTTGTTTACGACCATCGGAACCTTGTTTACGACTATCGGAACCACGACCATCACGGTCATCATCACGGGCATCATGATTGAGTCCCTCTACCATTGGTTTTTTCTTCAAGTAACAAATAGACAAGCAAGTCGCAACGGTTAATAATACCATAGTGACATATTCACTTTCTTCAATCTGAAATAATACATAAGCATATAAACCTATAATAACTAAGTGTGTATTCTTTGACAAAAAAGATACGATCTGATCAATATTCATTATATATAAGTAATATATATTTTTTATGATAAAATTTATTATTTTATTCACAATAATATTCTGTATATTTATAGAGTTGTATATAGGGTCTATAATGTTTAGATATGATTCATCAAATTGTCTAACTATGAATATATCAAGTATGATACATTATTTAATTCATCCTTTACATAATTCATTTTTATGGAATCGGGAAATTATTATGACTAACTACCCATTTATGTTAACTTTAGGATTACTTATAAATTTGATTATTATATATAGATAATTTAATTATAAAATGGATTTCTTAAAAGATTTACTTAAACTTCAACACGAAATAGTATTAGAAAAAATTTCAAATGTTATCTTACTAGATGAATTTGAAAAAAAAGAATTTACAAAAAAATATAATAAACGAAATTATTGTTTAGTTAAAGTCTGTAATTGTAAGATGTGTAGTAAATGCGTTAAAATGAATGATTTAATATATCAACTACAACGTGATCACAACCCTTCATTTAGTCGATAAATTGTGATAACTTGGGAATGATTAATTTATAAACTATGTTAGAAATGATATGATATGAATCAATTTATAAATTATAACTATATATTACATGATAAAAACAATATCTTGAAATGACGGATTTATATGATGAGCAGTGCAATTTTATGAGCGAAGGTATCTGGCAATGTTTTTATTGGACTTATATATCATTATGTTTAATTTTTTAATTCTTTATTTTGTTTATACTCAAATACAACTTTGATTATCTACGTCTTCCTCTTTTCCTTTTAGTTTTTTTAGTTCTTTTTGATGTTTTCTTCTGTCTATTTACACTATCAAAAATTTCTTTAGATTTCTTGTAATAGGCAGTCGGCCAATGATGAAATACATTATTACCCTCTGTAAATACACCACAACCAGCATATTCTATTTCATTCAAGAAATAACTTGTTCCATCTAATGTATTACCCAAACAACATCCAAAATCAATTCTTACATATAATGGATTAGTATTTTTCCCATGTAATTTAGTCTTAGGGAAAGCATTCATCACTTGTTGTCCCATTTTTTTAACTTTCTTTAATAATGTAGGTGAAATGTCTCCAAATTTTGTGGGACATGAGTCATATATCTTAGATTCATCAAAGACTTCCTCACACGCCTTCATCGCGATATAGTATTTAAATTTACCATTTAACCAGAAAGACTTTACTTCCCAAAATTTAGCAAACCCTTCCATTGTTTCTTGACATACAAATGCTGGAAATTTCTTATTTTCTTTCAAATATGTTGATAATTGAGATTTAGCATTTTTATCAGTCGGATCAATCCTTTTAATCGCTATATTTGCATACGCGTAATGCGGTTTCAAAACAAATGATGCCCAACCCTTACTCTTAACTGCTTTCAATATTTCATCGGGGTTTCTTTTATCACGAATCACAAATGTAGGAGCAATAGGTATTCCTTTCTTTTCAAAATATTGTAAATAATCTCCTTTATCGAATAAGAAAAATTGTTCTTTTACTGATGGATATATATGTGTTTTTGGGTGTTTCATTAATTGTAGGACACGGTTGTATTCTTTTTTGCCTTGTTCCCATGCATACAATAAATTAAGCCCAACTAAGAAGTTCACATCATTTTTTTCAAGTTCTGACTCTTTTAGTTCTTTATGTATGTAAGAGACTTCTACATCCTTGTATTTATGATTTAAAGCAGCAACTAGAGCAGGTTCATAAAGATATCCGTTTCTATTTTTTTTATAATATTTTTTAGGTATATCTTTCATCCACGATTCTTTAGGTGTATCGGGAATCACATCATTAAGTAAACCTCCACATATTCCTATCTTTATCATATATATTATATAATATATAATATATGGTTAAAATAGGATTAGTATGTTGGAAAAAAGATGGATTAATCAATGATTATATTAAACCTACTAAACAAAAACCATGGTTACAAAAGGTTCCTACTATTAAAAAGGGTCCGTTTAAAGGATTAATACGTTTTGAAAAAGCATTACAAGCATCATTAGAACATTATTATGATGATGTAGAAGTATCTTATATGACTACTTTTGATGAATCTAAACTTAAGGAAAATGATGTAAATTTTTTAGTGAGTGTTAATTTATTGCTTGCCTGGGAACATGGCAAAAAAGAATATAATCGTGTCTTACAATTAATGGAAAATCCAAGTCTAAACTTTTATCCTAATCTTAAAGAACAATTCTTTTTATTCGATAAAGGAGATTATCTTCTTTATTATGAAAAAAAAGGCATCCCGATTGCTCCCACGTTTGTTATTAAAGAAGATAGAGATCCAAATAAAATAATTAAAAGAGTTAAAAAAGAAGGATGGTCTTCGTTTGTCTTAAAACCTCATAGAGCGTATGCGAATATAGGGATAGGTAAGTTTGATAAGGATTCTCCTAATGTGACTAAAGAAGTATCAACATTCTTAACAAAAAACAAACAATTTCCTGGGTTTGTTTGTCAAGAGGTTATGAATGGATTCGCTAAGTTTTGGGAAATTAAAAGTTATTGGATCAATGGACAATTCAAGTATTATGTTGCGATGAAAGCAGCAGATAAAGTATTTAGTGAATCTAAGATCTACGGATCAAATCCGGAAGAATTTGGAACAGTATCCCCTAAAGTTCTTAAAGATATTAAACGAATGGGTAAAAAAGTCTTAGATTTATATCCCAAGATGAATCCTAAATCTGACCCACCACTATACTTACGAATTGATTTCGGTTGTTGTAACAATAATACGATGGACGGTACAAGTTATTTCTTGAATGAAATAGAATATGCCGGTTGTTCTGTTTTTACTGAAGAAGGATTACATAAAGATGTCTTAGACTTATGGGTGAAAGGATATTATAAGAAAGCAAAAGAATTTTCTAAGGGAAAAAAAGATACATCTAAGAAAAGGACTAGACAAAGGAAAGATAAAAGGAAAAAAAAGACTAGAAGAAATAGATATAAAAAATATCTGGGTGGCGATCTCAAGGAATTTGCATTTAAATTGCAAAAAGATGGGATTACTGAGTCATTAGAGGCGTTAAAGATGGGATGGGTCGAGCGAAAGATGGCTAACCACGGGATGAGACTTAATACGTCTGATACATTTATTAATGTTAGTCTCGTATGTGATATGAAAACTGATGGTCCACACAACTGGTATTTAAAATTTCCCAACATGGAGGGGCCATGGATGGCTTTAACCTTAGATAAACAAAATAGTCGTCTTATATATGAATGTGCGAAAACGCATGAATTATTAGGTGATAGTATTACTATTACTTCTTCAAATTTCATAATAAAGGTCAATGAGAATAACAAAGGAATACCACTTATTAGAGATACTACTAGTAGTAGCTCTAATAAAAGTTTATATGAGGAAGTCTATGAGTATGTAGATCCGACACCACAAGTTTTCCCATCTGCCCCTTTAAAATTACAAAAGAGGGCGAAAGAAGCAGCAGTAGTTGAATCAGTAGAGGAAGATGATTTTGTCACACCCCGCAGCTCCTTCAGTGAAGGAGAAGGTAGCGGTTTAAATTTGCCAAGTGTTACGAATGAGTTACTACCTTCCACTTTAACATTAGAGATGATCCAATCTATAGATTGGAGAAAACTTCCACTAGCGGGGAATGCAAGTGTTGGTAATCTATACAATGATAATGGTACCGTGAAGATAAGCGCGCAGCGGAAACAGACTCAACAACGTAGGAGGGGTTCAAAAAATACCACTTGCTCAAGCAGAAAAAAGAATAAAGGTAATTGCTCAAGCAAAAAAAAAGAATAAAGATACTGTCAAGTAATACTAAAATAATACTAAAATAAATTCTATATCTAAGTATAATGGAACAATATGCGACCCTTGAACAAACCCCATCTCAATTTAAAATGGTTAATAAAGTATCTACATCTGCGGAATTAAAAACTGACTCATCGTGTCAACCTTCATTCACTTATTTTCAAGGAGGTTCTGAACCTAAAGTGTTTTGGGGTTCTGATAAACCTATGAAAGAAGTATGCCCAACAGATTATAAGTCTCATCAAGGAACACCTAGTCACAGTATTTGGAATAATATGACAAAACGTAAATCAGTTGTCATATCCAATTAAAGTATTTTATTTAATTCTTGAAAACATGCTCTCCACTCTAAACTACGATAAGTATGCATTAATTCATCACCTTTTTTAATATCTTGAAGAGCAATTATTGTAAATCGGTCTTCATCAAAATAACGATACATCTTTACATTAGGTTGCTTACTCGTGTTATAAAATGTAGCACATCCTGAAGCGTATGCCCATACATCTCTATTATCTGACCATGTAAATAGATAAGGATTTTGATTCCCATCAGTAGCAACACGTCTCATTAATCCACATTCAACTAAAGTACCTTCTTGTATGTCTTGATTTGCATAAGCGCCCATACCCTTTTCTCCACCTGTATCTTTAACAATAACTCTAGAACAATCAATTAAAGAGGATTCCATTTTATAATAATAATAAATGAGTAATCTTTAAGTTTTTATTTAAAATAAAGATATTATCTATGTATAAATGAAACTGAGTAACTATTATCACGATAAACTAACTATTCAAGATTTAGGTTGTCAACATATGTCTTGTAAGAATGTAAATGCTAAAAAGAAAGAATATGAAATTTGTCAAAGTAGTCCGTTAACTGATCTAAAATTTGGATATTCACAATTATTTTATCATAAACAACCCAAACTATCTGTAACTACGCCTGTAATGATATGTCCTTTTGGTATTAATAGTGTAGGATCTAATTTTAAGATGTGTCTTCAATTTACAAATTATATGTCAGATCCAGTTATGAAAAGTTTTTATGAATTTATTCAAGAAACAGAATATAAACAAATGGAACTTCTAGGATTAAGTGAAGATACAATTGATTTATTTTTATCACAAATAAGGCATGATAAATTAGAAAGATATGATCCTAATCTAGAAGTAAAGATACCTTTTTCCTATAATAAATTTCAATGTGATATTTTTTCAGATGATTATGAAGGAGTGGGTATCATGAATATAAGTAAATTTTGTAAGGTTCAATGTGATATTTATCTAGATAAGATATGGAAATACAATGATAATTATGTATCTAAGTGGAAAGTAAAGATGATTCATTTATTATAGTGGAATGCGTTAATAACTATATTTATTTATTCAGTCATTAATATAATATGAGTCAAATTATAAGATATAATAAATTAGTATTGGATACATTGAAGTATGAGAAACCTATACAACAAAATAATCTATATTTTGGTACCATGAATTATAAGGAAGATCAATGTTTGATACAAACTCCTAAGTTAGTATTCAAAGAAATTAAAGAAGATCCTTCAACGAAACAGAAATATTTAGTTGTAACGGTTGATCCTAATGATTTTAGTTTTTATGATTTATTAGTTAAATTAGATGATCATAATTTAAGTCAAACCTATAAGTCAAGTAAAGAATGGTTCAATAAAGAATTGCCTATGGATGTATTAGAAAATATGTATCGTCGTATATCAACACCTTTTGTAAAAGATACTGTTCCAGAAATTAAGATAAAAATTCCATTCCATAAAGGTAAAATTCAAAGTAAAGTATATGATCAATCGAATACTATTATAAATTACGAACAATTGAAAGAGGGGTGTCAAATAATTTGTATTTTACATGTTAAAGGATTAAAATTTTTAAAGAAAGACTATTATTGTGATAATTGTATTACACAGATAAAATTATGTTCCCTTCCTACATTAAACATATCAGATAGATGTTTAATTGAAGATGATGAAGGAGGTATTACTGAAGAATCAAAATATGATTATGAAATTATTGATGAAGAAATAGTTCAAAAACATAAAGATATTATTGAGTATCAAGAAAAAATAAAATGTTTACAAGGAAATATTGAAAAAGATCAATCTGAATTATCTACTTTTCAAGGAAAATTAGAAGAATTACGTAGAAGTTAAATAAAGTTCCTGTTATTTTTTTATATTGTAATATATAAAAATGGATATGAATTGCGAAAATCTATTTAAGGTATTAGTTTATGGTATAGCGGCATATGTCACCCTCAAAATTATTCAGGATAATTGTGGAGTAACTATTTTTGAAGGATTTGATTCTGGTGCTCCTCTAGATAATACAGGTATTGTGGCGTCAGAAGGTGTTGCACAGGATTCGGGTCCTCAGAAAGTTCAAGGATTAGGTAGAACACCCTCTACTTGCTATCCTCAACCGTCATTGAAGGCAGAAGATTTACTTCCTAAAGAAGATAGTGCTGCTATTCAAGAATTTAATATTGCGAAACCGGCTGGTGAAGGTATTTTACAGGGTGTCAATATGTTAGATTCTGGATTCCATGTTGGTGTTAACACTATTGGACAGAGTCTCAAGAATGCGAATCGTCAATTAAGAGCAGAACCCCCGAACCCCCAGGTTGCTGTTAGTCCGTGGATGATGTCATCTATTGGGCCGGATCTTATGAGACGTCCTTTAGAAGATGGTGAAGGTTGTGCTGCTAATGCTGGACCCGTTTCTGGTGCTGCTGGATCTGGTGCCGGCGCCCCAGTTACTGCTTAAACTGATTTAAGCATTTAATATGTATATAAGTATACTAATGAATTCAACAACTAAATTTAAGGCAGACCCTTATAATTTTTCTAATAAACTCGTTACAAAACAAGATGTCATTGATATTTTACGAAAAGTGAATATGAATGACTTTCAACCTAAAAATATATCTTTATATCAAACAGCATTTATTCATAAGTCTTATAACTTTTTAGAAGATTATAAGGAATACACTAAACCTGATAATTGTTTGGAACTCCAAGAAAAATCCTATGAAACATTAGAATTTCTAGGTGATTCTCTTTTAGGATGTATGACAGCAGAATATTTATTCAAACGCTTTGAAGGTGAAGATGAAGGATTCTTCACTAAAATTAAAACACGTATTGTTAATGGTGAGCAATTATGTTTTTTAGCAACTAAATTAGAGATGAATCCATTTTTAGTCATATCCAAACATATTGAGGAAAATTGTTCCGGTAGAGATAATCAACATATTTTAGAGGATGTATTAGAAGCATTTATTGGGGCATTATATCTTGATTGTGAAGATTATCAAGTTATTCAAGATTTTGTATTTAATGTAATTGAAGAATTTTTAGATCTACCTGAAATCATTTTGAATGATACAAATTATAAAGATCAAATTTTAAGATATTTTCAACATAATTTTAAGTTATATCCAACATATCATCATATAGATAAATTAGAAGATGAAGAAGAATTTAAGTGTGAATTGATTAAAGGAGAAGATGTTATTTGCAATGGATCAGGTAAAACTAAGAAAAAAGCAGAACAGAATGCATCTTATAATGCCTTAGTTCATTTTAACGTCTTGACTTAGAATGACTCCGTCTTGACTTAGAATGACTCCGTCTTGACTTAGAATGACTCCGTTTTGACTTAGAATGACTCCGTTTTGACTTAGAATGACTCCGTTTTGACTTAGAATGACTCCGTCTTGACTTAGACCTCTTCTTTCTTTTTGTTTTATTTCCTCCTTTAGATAGTGGGAGAGTAGACACAACAATGGGCGCAGATACATCACACGTACCCCTATATTTCTTTAGCAATCTCATAATTATTTGAATTTTATTTTTTAATTGTTCGTTTTCACGTTTTAAATCATCATATGATAAAAATATTTTGTCTTCCTCCTCTTTTATTAAAGATAAAGATTTACTAATTATGCTAGACATATATTATTATAAAATATATTTATTTATTACCTCTCTTTTTAGTCGGTTTCCTCTTTTTAGTCGGTTTCCTCTTTTTAGTCGGTTTCCTCTTTTTAGTCGGTTTCCTCTTTTTTTTAGATTTTATTTTTAGTCTGCCCCTGCTCTGTACATGTTCTAATGCTTCTGCTCTTATCTTTTCCCAATCATTCAGCGTTGGACTCCTGCTGAGTTGATCACGACATGTATCCAAATCCTTTTTTAATCTTTCATTTTCCGCATTCAATCTTGTATTTTCCGCATTCAACTCCCCCTGTAATTCCATAATACTATCCATTTCATCGGATAATATTTGATCATCGCTTGGTTTTCTCTGGATATTCCTCTGTTCGCCGGGACTTGGGGGTGTACCCTCAGATAATTCTGAATATTTTCCTTTATTAAGCCTCTGTTGTCTTCGTCCTAACATATTTATTGTAGTATAAACATAGATATTAAATTCGCCCAAATTCAATTAAATTAATCTAGTATATTACTATAATGCCTCCTAAAAAGAAAGTGAAGAAACTTGTGATTAATAAGAAAGTGAATGATATTTTAGAGAAACATTTTGGAGGAGAAATATCCTTGATTAAAGGAACTAAACTCACTGAATTATTTAATGAAGGGTTGATTGATGGACAAATGTTAAAGTTTTTAAGAGCAGTAAAACAAACTTATAATAAATCTGAACAAGGTGAAATTGAATTAAACATTATATATGAATTAGAAGAACCTGAAAAAATAGTAATTACCGATGAATTAAATGATATATTGAAAACACAATTTGAAGGTGATATAAAACAAATTAAATTATCAATGTTAACACAGTTAGTTAAAGATAATATTATAACCAAAGATCAACAAAAAATATTATTTAATCTTAAAAAGATATCAAAGAAAAAAAACTTTGAAGATTTAGTTGAATATAAATTAGTCAAAAAAGCAGAAGAAGAAGAAGAAGAAGAAGAAGAAGAAGAAGAAGAAGCAGGAGCAGAAGTAGAAGCAGAAGAAGAAGCAGTAGAAGCAGAAGTAGCAAGCGAAGCAGCAAGCGCTAGCGAAGCAGTAGAAGAAGAGGTGGTGCCTGCTAAATCTACTAAAATTAAAGAGAGTAAATTTATTGTTCCTCATAGGAAAGCATTTGTGAATTTTGTGAATCAAGGATTTTACAAACAGATTCTTAAAGAAACACAAGGGTCAGATCTTAATGTCTATCAGATATTAGTTAAAGAATATCTTTCCATAGATACACCTTATCGTGGTCTTCTAGTTTATCATGGATTAGGTACAGGCAAAACTGCTACTGCTGTATCTATGGCAGAGAATGTTTCAAGTGATATGAAAATAACAACTCTATTACCTGCTTCTCTAGAAAATAATTTCATAGGTGAAGTCAAACGTTGGGGGAAAGAAGAACTAGATTTAGAGGGACAAACGTGGAAATTTATTTCTTTTCAAGAAATTGAAGAAACTCCTACAATAAGAAAAGAGTTATTCAAAAAATATAAGATAACTGTTGACATTATTCGGGAAATTATAAATCATACAATTCGAGAAGTTAAAAAAAAGATATCTTTGACGATTATTAAGGAAGATCCAAGTATTAAAGAAAGGAAAAAAGAACTAGTTAAACTAGTCAACGCGCAATACAAGAAAGTATCTAGTGCTGTTTTATTAAATAAAGGATTCTGGATACAAGATGCAAAAGGTTTATCCTATAGTGAATTAGAACCATATCAAAAAATATTTTTAGAATGTCAAATTCATCGTTTAGTTCAAATGAAATATAATTTTATTCATTATAATCCATTACCTACAATAAGAAAAGAAGATGAGATTGATAAAGAAGATATAGAAGATATAGAAGAAGATGATTTATTTGAAGATGAACTAGTCAATAAGAGAAGTAATGAAGCAATCAAGCAAGGTCTTCTAAAACAAATGAAGACAAATTTAAAACATTATGATGTAGAATCGCCTTTTTATAATGAAACGCTTGTTATAGATGAAGTTCATAATTTTGTGAGAGAAATATTAAATGATAGTGGGTCAGCAAGAGTTTTTTATGAATGGATTATAAATGCTGAAAAGGTGAAACTTGTCTTTTTATCGGGGACTCCTATTATAAATAAACCATGTGAAATTGCTGTTCTCTATAATATGTTAAAAGGTCGGATTAAAGTATATACCTTTACAATTAAATCTAGTGATGATCCAGTAGATGTAATCAGTCAATTAAATGATATCTTTTATAAGAATCATTCATCGATTGAATTATTTCATATATCTAGAAAAGAAGGGAAATTAATTATTTCATTTACTCAAAATCAAGAAAATTTTGTGTCAGTTATGAATCCCGATAATGAAGTTGTTTATACAAGTGCAAATAATTCACATTCTTATGAAGATTTTATCAATGATATTTATTCAGGATTAGATAAGGTTTTTGATGAAGAAGATATTAGTCCCTCTAAAAAAGAAGCAATAGATGTAGATCTTGATGAATATACTGTATTTGATAAAATAGTGAATCTACCTTTTTTTAGGAAACAAACTTTATTTGAAATCAAACATAAAGGTGAATTTATTGATTTAACGAATAATGAAACATTTATGGATTATTTTTTCTCAGAATCGTATGATATAGAAGGTCCTAAAAAAACATTGTTACGAAGAATGTTAATGGGTTTAACATCTTATTATCCTATTGATAGGTCTAAAATAGGGACAATGCCTACTATAACCAGTCCTCAGATGTCTAAAGATTATGAAAATTATACAATCAGTAAGAATATTACAATTGAACCTTGTACAATGAGCAGTATTCAATTTAGTAAATATATTGAAGTATGGAGGTCTGAAAAAAAGAAAGATTTAATGAGACAAATGAGGCGTCATTTACATGATGAAATGCCTTTTGATTTCAATATTAGAACTAGACAAAATTGTAATATGGTTTATAAAGATGATGAATTTCGTTATATTAAGGATGATGATAGATCTTATATTGAAAAAATGAAACAATATGAAGAACTAAAACAAATGAAATCTTTAGTTATCGATCAACAATTATCAGAGTATTCGCCTAAAATTTATAAGATGTATAGAAATATTCAAAAATTTTTAGTAGATTCTAAACCTACTGGAAAGGTATTGATATATAGTGATTTTAGAGGTGATTCAGGTGCTGAAATAATAGAACAGGTGTTACAATCTAATGGATATTCTTTATATGA